>Ga0137397_10000123_pt1 | contig 50300 bp, 36 predicted proteins | sample czorhiz116metaG_FD_106658 | JGI IMG/M metagenome (GOLD analysis project Ga0137397, IMG submission 106658) | Vadose zone soil microbial communities from Angelo Coast Range Reserve, California, USA - czorhiz1.16 metaG | ecosystem: Environmental > Terrestrial > Soil > Vadose zone | place: USA... | reverse complement strand
TCCGGCTTCCCCGGGTGGACGCACGCCTCGCGGGGCGGCGCCGACACGTGGCACCAGGACTACGCGAGCTGCCTGGCCGAGCGATTCCCGAGCGTGATGTTCTCCTCCAATGGTAACTACGGCTCGGCCTGCCAGGCCGACTCATCCAGGGAGCGCAGCCAGCTCGTCGGCCCCGCCGTCCTGCTGCCCGCATCCGGACGCACCGTCCTCTCGTTCGACGCCCTGTCGCGCGACGAGGCCGGCTCCTGCCTCGCCTCCGGTGACAGGGACGCGCACGACGCGGGCATCACCCTCGACGGCGGAGCGACCTACACTCCCCTCAACGACTGCACGCGGCTCGCGGACGGCACGGGGGCCGCGATCCATCACGAGTTCGATCTGGGAGCGTTTGCCGGCCGCACGGTGCAGGTGATGTTCGTCTACGACACGCGCGACGCGCTCACCGGCCATACCTTCGCCGTGGACAACGTCACCGTGAGCGCGACGCCGGACGCCTGCGAGCATGTCCCGATCTTCCCCGACGACGATCTCGACACCCACGTCGACGCGCACTGCGGCGGGGACGATTGCGCGGACCACGACCCGACCGTCTGGTCGGCGCCGTTCGAGGTCGCCGGATTCGCGGCGTTGAACGCCTCACCGAGCCTGGCATGGCAGGGACAGGATCAGGCCTGCGGCCCCGAGACACGCTACGACCTGGTCAGCGGCGCGCTGTCCTCCGGCACCGGTCCCGCCTTCGCGTCGTCCACCTGCCTCAACTCGACGACCGCCGTCGTCTACGACGATACCCGCCCTGCTCCTCCCGCGGGAAGCGCCTACTGGTACCTGGTCCGCTCCCGCAATTCCTGTGGCGTCGGCACCTTCGGAACGCCCATGAGCGACGCCTCGATCCCCCCGTGTCCGTAGCCTGACGGGCGCAGCTCTAGGACGGGAGCCCGACGCGGCGCGCCAGGTCCTGGATGCGGTGATCCTTTCTCAGCGGATTGAGTCGGGGATCCACCCCGAGCCATGGCATTCAATCCGATCGTTGCAGGAAGGCCGCGTCGAGAGACTCGAAGGCGCGCTCGGTTTCACCGAGCTGAGCATAGGCGGCCGCGGCGTTGAATCGGCACACATAACGTTGAGTGGCCTGTGCCAGGCCCGCGTCGAGCAGTCGCCGGGCCTCCCCGGGGCGCGCCGCTCTCGCGAGGGCCGCCGCGGCCGTGATGAGCACGACGGGGGCGTTGCCGAGGTGCGTCGCGCGGCTGGCGGCGTCGGCCGCCTCGCTGGACCTTCCCGTCTGCGCGTACGCCTGCGCGAGGAGGGCATAGGCAATCCCCGATTCCGGCTCCAGATCGATCAGCTTCTTGCACTGCTCGATGAAGTCCTCGCTGCGTCCCGAGAAGAGGTAGATCCAGAGCGCCTCAGGCCTGACGCTCGGCGAGACCGGGTCGAGCGCGTACGCCTGCCGCACCTGCGCGATGGACTCGTCGAACTTTCCGAGCGTCGCCAGGTAGTCGGCGTATCCCATATGCGCGTCCGGCAGACTGGGGTTGAGCGCCAGAGCGCGACGGAATTCTCTTTCCGATCCGGGCCAATCCCAGTCGAAGAAGAGGAGCACGTTGCCGAGCGAGGCGTGGGCATCGGCCAGGTTGTCGTCCAGCTCGAGCGACCTCAGCGCCGCGGCCTTGGCCTTCGGCATCACGTCCAGGGGCGCGACGTAGTAGGTGCTCCCCGCCCAGTAGGCCTCGGAAAGCGCCGCCTGAGCCCGGGCGTCCTGCGGGTCTTCCTGGATGGCCTTCTGGAAATACTCGATGGCCTTTTGGATTCCTTCGCGGCTCTGCTTGCGGAGTTCGTTGCGTCCGAGAAGGTACGTCTCGTAGGCTTCCGGATCGACTTCACGCGTGTTCGTCAGGCCGGCTCGCTGAGAGGGGAGGAGCTCCACCGCCAGGGACTGCGTCACCCTCTGCGCGACCTCGCTCTGGATTCGCAGGACGTGACTGAGCGGGCGTTCGTAACTCTCGGCCCACAGATGCGTCTGGTCGCTGACCTGGATGAGCTGCGCGGTGACCCGCACGCGCTGGTCCGCGAGGCGTATGCTTCCCTCCAGGACGTAGCTCACATTCAGCTGGCGGCCGATTTGGTCCACGGTCTCGTGCGTGTGCTTGTATCTCATCGCCGAGGTGCGCGCGATGACGCCCAGCCGTGAGGGCTGCAGCTCGCCCAGCTGGGCGATGGTTTCTTCCGTGAGCCCGTCCGCGAAGTAATCCTCTTTGGGGTTGTCGCTCAGATTCTCGAACGGGAGCACCGCGATCATGATCTTTCCCGGGAGCGCGCCCGGGGAGGAGCCGGCCCGACGGAGCCAGTAGCCGCCCCCGGCGAGAGCGAGGGCCGCGGCGAGAGCCATCGTCGCGGCCGTACGCCACGCGCGGGTCTTCGCTCCCGGCGTCGTGCCCCTTGAATCGGTCTCGTCAAGACGCCGCAAATCGGAGAGCAGGGCCGCCGCCGAGCCATAGCGCCTCGCGGGCTCCTTCTCGAGCGTCTTGAGAATGATGCGCTCGAGCTCGGGCGGTATTCGATGGTTGAGAGCGCGCGGCGAGGGGGCCGCGCTCTCGAGGATCGCCGTGCCCAGACGGAACGCATCATTTTCGAGGAAGGGACGCCGCCCGGTCGCCATCTCATAGAGCACGGTCCCCAGCGCCCAGATGTCCGTGCGCGCGTCGACCTGTCTGCCCCGCACCTGCTCCGGTGCCATGTAGGGGAGCGTCCCGACCGTCCCTGTTTCGGACAGACTGTCCGCGATTGCGGTCTCGCCCGCCGGGCGGACGACCTTCGCAAGGCCGAAGTCCAGGATCTTCGCCCGTCCATCGAGCGTCACCCGGATATTGCCCGGCTTGATGTCCCGGTGGATGACATGTTCCTTGTGGCCGGCTTCCAGCCCTTCCGCCAGCTGCGTCCCGAGCCGGATGACGTCCTTCTCGGGAAGCGGCCCCTGGGTCAGCCTCTCGTTCAGCGTGACGCCCCTGATGTATTCCATCACCAGGAAATCCACTCCATCGGACGTATCGAAGTCGTGCACGGTCGCGATATTCGGATGGTTGAGCCTGGAAAGCGCCAGGGCTTCTTTGCGAAACCTCGCGCGCGCCGTTTCATCGGCGAGCGTCCCGGCGGGCAGGATCTTGATCGCGACGTCGCGCTGAAGTCGCTCGTCGCGCGCCAGATAGACCTCGCCCATTCCACCGGCGCCAATCTTTTCAATGATGCGGTAGTGGCCGAGGGTTCTGCCAATCATGCTGGCGCGAATTGTATCGCGTCTCCGGGGTCACGGCGCACGGGATCTACGCCTGCCCAGGAGAGTTTCGATCCGTGTTGCTCGCCTGCAGCACCCGGCGCAGGCGCAACGCAGCGGCGGCCACCGGGACCGACTTGAAGAGCGAGGTGCGACCGTCCACCTTATTCATGGGAGTCGGCAGCCACCCCTGGATCGTCGGGAACTCTGCGCCGCCCCCGGTGTCCAATCCATACGATGCGCGACGCGCGGATTCTTCAGATCCTCTTTCTCGGCACGCTGCTCGCGGCGGGGGCCTGGCTGCGCGATTTCAGTCTGCGTCCTTCGCAGGTCGCTCTCACCTTCTTCGCAGGCATCGCGACGCAGGTCCTGTGCGCGCGGACCCGCGGGCTGAAGCGGATCGGCATCCCGAGCGCCGTCATCACCTGCCTCAGCCTGTCGATCCTCCTGCGGGCCGACACTCTGTGGGCCCATCCGCTTCTGGCCGCGTCGGCGATCGGCTCGAAGTTCCTGATCCGCGTCCGGGGCAAGCACGTCTTCAACCCGGGGAACCTCGGCATAATCCTGGGCCTGCTTCTCGTCCCGGGCACCTGGACGTCACCCGGCCAGTGGGGCCAGGACCTCGCCTTCACCGGCTGGTTCGTCGCCCTGGGGACGATCGTCACGTGCCGGGCCCGCAGGGGTGACATCAGCTGGGCCTTCCTCGCGTTCTACCTCGGCCTCCTCGCGGCGCGCGTCGCCTGGCTCGGCCAGAGCCCGGCGGTGTTCGTCCACCAGATCGGCAACGGCTCACTGCTTCTCTTTGCATTCTTCATGATCTCCGATCCGATGACGATTCCCAACCACCCGCGGGGACGGATCGTCCATGCAGCGCTCGTCGCGGGATTCGCGGCCATCTGGCAGTTCGGCCTCTACCGGCCGAACGGCCTGCTCTTCGCTCTATTCCTGCTGGCGCCGGCGGTGGCGCTGTGGGATCGACTCTGGCCCGCACCGAAGTTCACCTGGCAGCAAAACGCCTTACAAGGAGAGACCCATGGACCCATGTTCGCCATCCGACCGCGGCCCGATATCCCGGCCCGTCCCGCCGGCACGGCCGGGCTTGATTCGCTCGTGCCGGGGAATATTGCGTCGCTCCGCTGACCCTTGCCGCTTGCGCCATCCCGGGATCCTGCTGGCCGTGCTGTGGCTTGCGTCGCCGCCTGAGGCGCGCGCCTTCTGCGGCTTCTACGTCGGACGAGCGGACGCGTCGCTGTTCAACAGCGCCTCCCAGGTGGCGCTGGTCCGGGACGGCGACCGGACCGTCATCAGCATGCTGAACGATTACCAGGGAGACCTGAAGGAGTTCGCGCTGGTCGTGCCGGTGCCGGTCGTGCTGGAGAAGGGACAGATCCACGTCGGCGACGCCGCTCTCTTCAAGCATCTCGACGCCTACAGCGCCCCGCGCCTCGTCGAGTATTTCGACGCGGACCCCTGCGCCCGTGAGCTGACCGAGAAAATGCGGGTGCTCGGCGATACCGGAGGGGTCATGGCATCGGGCGTCTCTACGGCCCGCACCCGGAGCCTCGGGGTCGCGGTCGAGGCTCAATACACGGTGGGGGAGTACGACATCGTCATCCTCTCGGCGAAGGTCTCCGACGGTCTCGAGACCTGGCTCCACGAGAACGGCTACCGCGTTCCGAAGGGGGCGAGCCGGGCGCTGCAGCCCTATGTCCGCCAGGGGATGAAGTTCTTCGTCGCCCGGGTGAATCTCGAAGAGCAGGTGAGGATAGGCGCGACGTATCTCCGCCCTCTGCAGTTCGCCTTCGAGTCGGAGAAGTTCATGCTGCCGATCCGGCTGGGAATGATGAACGCGCGCGGGCCGCAGGACCTTGTCGTGTACGCCCTCACCAGGACGGGGCGGGTCGAGACGACCAACTACCGCACGGTGATGCTGCCGACCGGCATGGAGATCCCCGAATACGTCAAGGAATCGTTTCCCGACTTCTACAAGGCGATGTTCAACCGGCAGGTCCAGCGCGAAAACGGACGCGCCGTCTTCACCGAGTACGTCTGGAACATGGGCTGGTGCGATCCCTGCGCGGCCGACCCTCTTTCACCCCAGGAGATGCGCGCCCTCGGTGTCTTCTGGCTCGACGATCCGGGATCCAGACAGGGCGTCGGTCCGGGATTCGGGGGGAAAGCTCCCGGGTGGGGATTCGGGCGGGCGCCCGCATCACGGCCGGCCGGTGGTCCGACGCAAGTCATTCTCACCCGCCTGCACCTGCGCTACAGCGCCGAGACCTTTCCCGAGGACCTGGTCTTCCAGGAGACCGGCGACCAGCAGAATTTCCAGGGACGATACGTCCTGCAGCACCCCTGGACGGGAGCCCCCGACGCGTGCCCCGCCGCGGCGGGATACTTCGAGGAGCTGCAGGCACGACGGGAGAAGCGGGCGGAGACTCTGGCGAATCTGACGGGGTGGGACATCGACGCCGTCCGATCGAAGATGGAGATCGAAGCGCCCCGGCGCTGGTGGGAAACCCTCTGGAGGTGAGCCGCTACTTGATCCGCGCGACCCGTCCCTTGGTCGGGAACCGTCGAAACTGCAGCGCATCATGTCCTGGAACGATTCGATCCACGGACCCCGCCAGTTCGATCATGCGTTCCTGATTCTTGATGTTGGCGGGTTCGTCCGCCTTGGAAAAGGTGGCGCTCGCCTTGTGCTCCGCGAGGTTTCGGTAGAGGTAGCAATTGTCCGAGGCCAGCACGAACGACGGGCTCCCCTCCACGCGCAGGTATTGCGACGCATAGGTGTGGCGCGCGCCCGTGTAAGCGCGAATCCCGGGAAAGATCTCCATGTTGTCGCCGTCCACCAGACGCAGCCGTCCCTCCGTGTTCAGCCGCACCAGTTCCCGGGCATCTTCCGGATCGATGCCGTCGTGGTCCCCATCCACCTGCCACGCGTCTCCCGTGTAGTATCGGAATTCGTCCTTCTGGATCCACACGGTGGCCTTCGGAAACAAATCGATCCCGCCCATGTGATCCCAATGCGCGTGACTGATCACGATGTCCGTGACTTCATCGGGCTTCACTCCCGCGAGCTTCACGGCTTCATCCGGTCTGAGATAATCGGTCACGGGAGAGTACTTGAACCACTTCTCCCGATGGAATCCGCTGTCGAACAGGATGTTCCGCCCGCCACCGCGGATCAGCCACACGACGAACACGGTGTCGATGGTCTCGTTCCGGGGAGCTCCCATGACCAGGTCCGCCACGGAATCCCCCTGGGAGTCCGCATACCGGATCGCCTGGATGGAATACTTCGGAGGGGGCGCGGCAGAAGGCTCCACGCCACCGACCGCGAAAACGAGAAGAAGCAGGCACGCAGAGGGCTTCACGCCGGCAGCCGCCCCTTGAGATCCGAGGCCTTGAACGGACCGGGCTCGGCGAGGAGCCGTCGCGCCGCGTCGACCTGCTCCCAGACGTTCCACAACAGGACGCCCCTCACGCGGCCGTTTCGCAGGTAATAGATCACACCTTCACGACACGGCTCCTTCCAGTCCGCGACGGTCTCCAGACGCGAGTCGACTTCACCGACGGCTTCATATCCCATCTCGAAAAGGTCCGAATAGAACGACGGGAGATGGTCGTAAGCGACTGTTTCGCCCGCCATGGCGCGACCCGCCGCGCCCCCCATCGTGTTGGCGTTGTCCTCGTGCTCGACACGCATCCACACGTCCAGGACGGGATTATGAAAGCCGGCAACGTCCCCCGCGGCGTAGATGTCCGGATGGCTGGTTCGCAGGGATGCATCCACCCGGATGCCGTTCTCCACTTTGAGGCCGGCCGCCTGGGCCAGATCGACGTTCGCCTGAACGCCGATCCCGGCCACCACCCCATCGACGCTGATCTCCTGTCCGTTTCCGGCCCGAGAGTCGCGAAGGGTCAGGATCGACTTGTCCCGGCGCGTTTCCATGCCGGTCACCGACGTTCCGGTCAGAACCTCGACTCCCTTCTGGCGGTAGAAGTCGTTCAAGAACCTGGAGAGCTCGGACGGAAACACACGGCTGCCGATCCCTTCCTGGGGGAACGCCAGGACCACCTCCCTCCTATTCATCGCCAGCGCGGCGGCGACCTCGGAACCGATGAATCCGCCGCCGATGACCGCGAACTTCCGCCCTCGTTCCGTCAGCGCCCGCAGACGCTGGTAATCGTCCAGCGTGCGATAGTAAATGATCTGCTCGGCCCCGAACGCCAGACGGCGGGGGGTGGCGCCCGTGGCCAGGAGCAGCTTGTCGAACGTGTACACGTTCCCCTGATCATCGGTGACCCGCTTGTTCGCCGGGTCGAGATGCTGGACCCTCAGTCCCAGATGGAAAGTCAATCCCAGCGTGTCGCTCTTGCGCCAGATGCTGTCCAGCGGCTGCTTCTTCCAGAGCCCCTTGGAAAGCGGCGGACGGTTGTAGGGGGGGTGCGACTCCGCCCCGATGACGCCGATGGATCCACCGCGATCGATCTCGCGGATCCCATGAATCGCCGCATCGGCGGTCATTCCGCCTCCAACGATCAAGTAGGTGTAGTTCGGCATCCTTCCCTCCTCCGGTGCAGGACCGCCGCGTTCATGTCGCGGCAACCAGTCTAGCGCGACACGTTCTTCGAGACCCGTGAGGTGCTCTCGCATTTTTCCAGTCGTCCCCGCGAGGGGACAGATTCCCGCGTCGTTGGCTGCGGCACCCCCTGGCGAGCCGTCTCTACCTGACTTACTCGCACTGGCGCTCCTGGTCGCCGGGTGCGTCACGATTCCCGCTCCCTCGAGGGCGGACGTGGGGATCTCGTTCGACTTCTTCTACTCGGATCTGAGCCCGCACGGTCGCTGGCTCGTCTCCGGAAGCTACGGACGGGTCTGGCAGCCTGCCGACTACAGGGCCGGATGGAACCCCTACTCCGACGGTCACTGGGTCTACACCGACGTCGGCTGGACCTGGCTGTCGGATTATGAGTGGGGCGCGGTTCCGTATCACTACGGGACCTGGGTCCTCGACATGGACGTCGGCTGGGTGTGGGTGCCGGGGTACGTGTGGGCGCCTGCCTGGGTCGTCTTCCGCACCGGCCCTGATTACATCGGCTGGGCGCCGGTGCCGGTCGGGTACTCCGTGGGCGGGTCCATCGGCTCCGCCTCCTACAGTCCCGATCTCTTTCTGTTCGTGGCCAGCCGCGACTTTCTCGCGCCGCGCGTCGGCGCCTATGCCGTCCCGGCTGCCAGGACGCGCGTGATCATCAACAACACGAGGATCGAGAACACCATTCGCGTCGAGAACAACGTGGTCGTCAACACGGGTCCCGACGTGCGCCTGGTGCAGAGGGCCAGCGGGCGGACGATCGAAGCCGAGTCGATCGAGCGCGTTCCGAGAGTGGGCCCGGCGCGACACATGAGCCGCGACGATCTGCGCGTGGATGCAGTCAAGAGCGGGACCGGCCTGCGCGCCGCCGAGCCGATTTCCGAGAGGCAGTCCAGGGCCATCATCGAAGGGCGCGGCCGGGACGAGTCCCGTGCCCCGAGGGCCGGGGAGAGGACGCCCCGCCCGGAGACGCGTCCTCCTCGGGACGAGGGGGACAGGATCAAGGACAGGAGCGGCGCCCAGGCCGACGACGGGGTGAAGGCCGACGACAAGGCACGGGCCGATGCCAAGGCGAGGGACGATGCCAAGGCGAAGGCGGATGCGAAGGCCGACGCCAGGCGGAAGGGGAATCCGAAGAAGAAGGAGAAGCCGAAGCCGACTCCGGCCGATGACAAGCCACCCAGTCGATAAGGCTAGTGGCCGTCTTTCCGCGCCCGCGCCAGCTCGCGCGCGAAGACCGGGTTTGCCGGGAACTCACGAGCGAGCTCCTCGAAGAGCGCGCGGGCGCGGTCGAGCCGGCCCTCGCGCTCGGAGGCGAGGGCGAGCAGCGCCTTCGCCATGGGCCGCAGGTAGCGGCCCCGCTCCGCGGCCGTCTGAAGCTGCTCCATGCCACGGTCGCGATCCCCGTGCACGCCTCCGAACCACAGCAGGAATCGCTTGTAGACAGGCAGGCAGCCGATGATGTAGTTCGCGGCGCCGAGCGCCACATAGGCGTCCTGGGCGTCGGCCCGCACGGCGAGGAGCCGCGTGGCTTCCTTCTCCGCACGACGGATCAAGGAAAGGGCCGAGAGCTGGCGCTTCTCGATCAGGGCCTGGAAGTCTCCCTCCATGCCGTCGGTTAGAGTGAGGACGAAGAGACCATCCGGGTCGTCGGGATGTGTCTTCAGCCGCTTCAGCGCCATATCCCTGGCGCTCCCATTGGCGGCCAGAAAGGCCGCGCGCCGCGCGGGGTCGGGTGCCCCCTGGATACCGCCCAGCAGTCTGTCGTCGTCGAGGAAGAACTCGGAGGTCAGGACGCCCTCGTGGTCGAACTCCTCGAAGAGATGGCTCGCCGCCTCGGCGGCGACGCCGAGAGGCTCGTCCGGGCGCGCGCGCCGGTAAACAGCGATCTCCTTGCGGGCCTCATCGAACCGAAGCTCGTACATGAGGCGGAAGGCGGCGTCGAGCTGCGGCGTGTCGTCCGCCCGCCCCTGCGCCACGCCGCAGATGACGGTCGTTGCCGTCAGGCCCGCGACCAGGAGAGCTCGCACGGGACGATCAGCCGGGAGGGGGCCCGCGGGGACGGACCTCCCGCCGGCGTTCGCGACCTCCCCTTCGTCGAGGTAGTCGCGCTCGGCCCGCCGGATCGCCCTGTAACGCTCGAATGCGGCCCGTTCCTCTTCGAGACCCAGCATCGTCCTCAGCGTGCGCCCCCGGTACGTGTGACTCAGCATCCCGTGCCAGTGGCGCAGGAGGAAGAGCGGGCTCTGCCGCAGCACGGCGGGGATGTGCCGGACCTTCATCCAGCGCTCCGCGCGCCAGCGCTGGAATTCGATCTCCTCGGCCGTCAGGTGCTCGCTGCGCACGACCGCCGTGGTCCCGTCGTATTCCTCGAGGCGCTCGCTGATGATCAGCCCGCGGTCGCGGAAGTCCGCGGTCATCGGGGTTCCGGGGTACGGCGTCGGGTGCTGGATGTAGGGCCAGTCGACGTGGCGGCGCGCGAACTCGAGATTCGCTTCGATCGATTCACGCGTGTCCCCCGGGTTCCCGACGATCAGGCCGCCGACGACGTACATCTTGTTGCGATGCAGATGATCGATCGCGGCGACAGATGCGTTTCCGACGGTCCGTCCGTCCCTCCGCTCCCGGTTCTTGGACGAGGCACGCAGGAACTCCAGGTCGTCCTCCAGGACATTTTCGATGCCGAGGAAGACGTAGCGAAAGCCCGCCCGGCGCATCAACGGGGCCAGCGTCTCGCCATGGTTCGCGATGGACGAGGTCATCGCCTGCACGAGGTAGTGCAGCGTGTTCAGCTTCGCATCGATGATGGCGCGGCAGAGAGCCTCGAAACGCCGGACATCGAGAGTGAGGTTGTCGTCGACGAGGAAGACGGCCCGCGCCCCGTGCGCCCGGGCGTCGCGGATGTCCTCGAGGACCCGTTCGATCTCGAAGGTGTGGAAATTCCGGCCGCGCATCGCGATGATCGAGCAAAAGCTGCAATCGAACGTGCAGCCGCGCGAGGTCTCGACGACATCGACCGGCCGGCCCAGCAGCGTGTAGCCTCGGAGCACGCGCGCGCTCCGCTTCGGAAGCCGCAGATCACCACCGCGCAGGCGGCCGACGGGTCTGTCGGGATTGCGGCGAACGGTGTCGCCGTCGCGATAGGTCAGCCCGGCGATGTTCCCGTACCCTCCGCCCGTCTCCATCGCCCGAACGAGGTCCCGGAAGGTCATCTCCCCTTCGCCGCGCACGATGAAGTCGGCGCGACCCGGTGAGGGCGCCTCGTAGGCCTCCGGCGCCAGGCTCGGATCGTAACCTCCGACCGCGAAGCGCGCCTCGGGGCGCAAGGAACGGACGAGCTCCATGACCCGCGTCGCGGTCCGGCGCTGGAAGGTCATGATCGAGAGGCCGACGAGGTCCGGTTTCAGGTCGCCGACGAGCCGGGACACGGTGCGACGGACCCGGTCCTGGGCCAGGATCAGGTCGGCGACCGCCACCCTGTGATGGGGATCGACGTTCCCGGCCAGGGAGGTGAGCGCGCCGTTCGGCATCCGGATCCCGACCGCCGGCATGTGCTCGAAGGAGTCCGGCATGGAAAGAAGAAGAATGTTCATCCGACCTTCCCGGCCTGTCTCACCACGCGCTTGATCATGTTGTCCTGCTCGATGAGTCTTTCCTTCTGCCGCCGCGGGAGCCTCTTGATTCGGCCTTCGACCCTGAGGGCAAGGCCATGACCTCCGATCGCCATCTTGAAGACCAGCCGCAGCGGGCCCTTGCCTCGAAGGTATTTTGCGCCCTTGCCCCCGTTCTGTCGATGCTGCGCAACCCGTCGAGATACGTCCGTCGTGATACCGGTGTAAAGGGCCCCGTCTCTGCACCGCACCAGATAGACGTGCCATCGAGGCATCGGGCCGGCTCTCCGGCTACGGCGAGACGAGTCTGACGAACTGTTTCAGCTCGTCTTCTTTGAGATCGGAGACGGCCCAGTAGTTCATCCCGCCCTGGGTCCAGTGGAGCAGGTGGTACCCCTGACGCGTCGCGACGGTCAGGGGGCGATCCATGTCGCGTGACGCGGGCCAGACCATGAGGTTGATGATGTGCTGTCGACGCTCGTAGACGAGGGCCGCGATCGGCCGGCCTCCCAGGTAATCGAGCCGTCCGCCCGTGAGGGGAAAGCCTTCATCGGCCAGATCCTTCACGGGCGGCGAGAAATCGAGTCTGCCGTTGAACCACGGCTTGACCGTGTGCTGGTCGGACGACGGCACATCGGCCAGGTGGCCCGGCATGAGCGAGCGGATATGGCTGGCGACCACCTCCTGCGCCAGGAGATCATCCGCGGATTGCCGCGGCGCGACCAGCACCGCCAGGACGCCGGCCAGCGCCCCCGCGGGCAGCCAGAGCCACCGTGTCCACGAGAAGCCGCTCGGAGGACCCGCCCGAGCGGCCGCGCCGACGGGCTCCGCGGACGCGCGCAGGGCCGCCTGGGCGCGGGTCGTGAACCCTTCGGGCGGCCTGAAATAAAGCGCCTCGTCGCGGAGTGCCGTGCGCAACGCCCGCTGCGCGGAATGCTCCCGGGCACAGGCGGGGCACGTGTCGAGATGACGCTGCACATCCAGGCTGTGCGTGAGATCCAGCTCGTCGTCGAGGAAGGCGTGCAGCAGGGATCGGGCCTCCTGGCAGGTCATCTTGCGACCCCCCCGCCCGGCGGACCTGCGAGCCCGATCTGCAGGCGGCCGCGCGCGCGGGCCAGCCGCGACATGACCGTTCCGACCGGGATGTCGGCGATGGTGGCGATCTCCTTGTAGGAAAGTCCCTCGATCTCCCGCAGCACGAGCACCTCGCGGAACTCCACCGGCAGCTCCTCGAGCGCCTGTCGCACCCGCGTCGTGTCCGCTTCCTTCAGCACGAGCCTCTCGGGGTTCAGCACGTCCCCGTCCGGCGTGTGGACCTCTTCGTCGAAGGGCGTGGTGACCTCGTGCGCGCGGCCGCGGCGCAGCCAGGTGTAACAGGCGTTGCGCACGATCGCGAGAAGCCACGCGCGCGGGTCCGTGCCGCGGAATCCGTGGAACGCCTTGAAGGCTCTCAGGAGCGCCTCCTGCACGAGGTCCTGCGCGTCGTGCTCGTTGCGCGTCAGCCAGCGGGCCAGGTTGTAGGCAGCGCCCAGCTGAGGCAGCACCGACTCTTCGAAACGGGCGACGGCGCGCTCATCCAGCGCTCGAGGTGCCATTTCGACCCGCGGCCCCTTCCAGATGAAGACTCTCGTGAGAGCTCTTTTATTCCCGCGGCGAGAGTAGCACACGCCTCGGGAATTTCCCCGGCCGGGGCGAGTCTCGGAGGGCGGCGGCGGTTTCCCGATGATCGGGGCCGCGCGCCGGAAAGAGAGGCGGAGATGGCAAACCGGGTGGATCGACGATCGTTCCTGAAGATCGCGGGGACTTCCCTGGGGATCGGCGCGCTCTACAGCGTGGCGCCGCTCCTCGGGGCCGACGGAGAGGGCTCCGAGATCGCGAGGATGCTGTGGAAGAAGCACGGAGAAAGGCTCAAGCCGTTCTCCTTCGTCCAGCTCAGCGACACGCATGTCGGGTTCAACGGACCGCCGGACCCGCTCGGAACGCAAGCCTACGAGCGGGCGGTGGACATGATCAACGGCCTGCGCCACCGGCCCGACTTCGTCCTCGTGACCGGCGACCTGACGCACGACAGCGAGAAGCCGGGGGAGCACGCGGACCGGATGAAGAGGTTCCAGGAGATCTCCAGCCGCCTCCGTGTGGATGCTGTCCGATGCGTCCCCGGGGAGCATGATGCCGGGCTCGACGGCGGAGCGCTCTTCCGGGACGTCTTCGGCCCGACCTTCTACTCCTTCGACCACCGCGGCGTTCACTTCATCGGCCTCGACAACGTGTCGCGCGCCAAGCCGGAGGTGGGTCCCGAGCAGCTGGCGTGGCTGAAGAAGGACCTGGCCCGGTTCCCCACGACCGCCCCGATCGTCGTGTTCACCCACAGACCGCTGTTCGATCTGAAGCCGGAGTGGGAGTGGTTCACGAGCGATGGCGACGAGGTCATGAACGCGCTGGCGTCGTACGAGAACGTGACGGTGCTCTACGGCCACATCCACCGGCAGCACGAGCATGCCGCCGGCGGCGTCCGGCACTACGCGGCCCGCTCTCTCATCTGGGCCTTTCCCGACCCGGCGACGACGGCGGACAAGAAGCCGCTGCCGTTCGACAAGGAGGAGCCGTTCAAGAACCTCGGACTTCGTCTCGTCCAGGAGCCGGGGACGCGCGGTGCCGTGCCCGACCCCCCGACGATCGACGATGTCGAGCTCACGATGCGCGAGTACTCGGGCACCGTGGGCATCAACCAGTTCCTCAAGGAAGGAGCCGCACGATGAGAACCGGACAGGATTGCGGAAGGAAAGTGTTGCTTGCGATCGCGCTGACGGCGGCGGGGCTGACCTTCGCCTCGCCATTCCATGCGCGCGCCGAGGAGGCCCCCGGGCCGCGCGTCGTGGCCATCACGGCCAGACGCTTCGAGTTCGTCCCGAAGGAGATCACCTTGAAGCAGGGGGAAGCGGTGACGCTCCGCCTGACCAGCGAGGACGTGACGCACGGTTTCTTCATGAAGGCGCTCGGGATCGACGCCGTGATCGAGCCCGGCCAGCCCACCGACGTGACGATCACACCGCAGACGACGGGCAGCTTCACGACGATCTGCGATCACTTCTGCGGCGAGGGGCACGGCAACATGCACATGACGATCGTGGTCCAATGAGCCGGCTGGAGAGGGTACGCCATCCGGGTGGGGTTCTCAGACGCATCACTCCGGGCCTGCTTCTGTTCCTCACGGCCTGCCAGGCCACGCCGCCCGGCCGCTTCGAGAGGACTCTCGCCGCCGAAGTGAAGCGGAGCATCACGATCGGCGGCCGCGGCGACAGGAACCCGCTTCCCTCGAACGAGTCGACCGTCGCGAAGGGGCTCGATCTCTTCTCGAGGCACTGCATCGCCTGTCATGGTCTCGACGGCCAGAACACCGGGGTGCCGTTCGCCGACAGGATGTCTCCGCCCGTCCCGTTGCTGGTCTCGCACGACGTCCAGGCGTACGCGGACGGCCAGCTCAAATCGATCATCGAGCACGGCATCTTTCCATCCGGCATGCCGGCGTGGAAGGGAATCCTGGACGACGACGAGATGTGGGCGATCGTCCACTACCTCCGGCATCTCCCTCCCAAGGGAAGTCTGGGAGTGCCGACGTTCTACGAGGGCATCCGCTCAAACGCAGAAACAACTCCCTCCCCGCAAGCGGCGGGGGCATCGAGGTGACGCCATGGGATCGATAGGCCTTCCAGAGCTGCTCCTGATCTTCTTCATCGTCCTGCTCATCTTCGGAGGCAAGAGGCTGCCCGAGATGGCGCGCGGGCTCGGGACGGGCATCCGTGACTTCAAGCGCGCCCTGCACGAGAACACAGAAGGAAAGTGACGAGCCCGGGCCCCGTCTCAGGACGGGGATTGCGCTCGCCGCGTGCGGGTGGCCTCCATCCACTTGCGGATCCGGTTGGCGTCGCCAAGACGCGTGTACTTGCCCCAGGAATCGAGGAGCACGATGACGGTCTGCCGCGCAGCGATCTCGGCCTGCAGCACCAGACACCGACCGGCCTCGTTGATGTAGCCGGTCTTCGAGAGCCCGATGTTCCAGGTCTTGTTGTTCACCAACCCATCGGAGTTGCGGAATTCCAGGACCCGGCCGTTGGAGAGCGTCACCGAGTGGAACGATGACGTGGTGGCCTCGCGAATCGTCGGATACCGCGTGGCCGCCAGAACCATCAGGGAAAGGTCCTCGGCGCTGGACACGTTTTCGCCGGAGAGCCCGGCCGGGTCCGTGAAGCGGGTCCGAAGCATCCCCAGCTCCTGCGCCTTGCTGTTCATGGCTTCGAGGCACGCTCCGGCCCCCCCCGGATAGGTCCGGGCCAGGGCGAAGGCCGCCCGGTTCTCCGACGCCATCAAGGCCACCCAGAGCAGCTCGCCGCGCCCGAGGCGCGCGCCCACAGGCAGCCTGGAGCGGGTGTGCTTGCGGGTGTCCACGTCGGCGCGCTCGATTTCAATCACCTCGTCCATTGGGGACTGCGCGTCCAGCACGACCATGGCGGTCATCAGCTTGGTGATCGAAGCGATGGGGGCCACCTGGTCGGAGTGCTTCGCGTACAGCGTCTCGCCCTGCGCCGCGTCGATCACCAGCGCCACGTTCGACTTCAGGTCCGGGCCGCCGCGCCGGGTTCGCACGGAAGTCGCCCCGCTCGCGCCGTTGGCCGCGCGTGAGCCGCGGCCGGCCGGCGCCCCCGCGGCTCGATCGGTGCCCGCGGCCATCATCGAGCCGATCACGACCGCCACCGCCGTCACCCGCGCGAGCCGATCCAGGGGAACCTCCTCCGCTTCGTAAAAAATACCAAGAATCTTCGTTCCTGAAAAGGGGTGGCAACACCCGGATCGGGTTCGAGTTCCGGCGTGTCCCTGCCTTGACACCAGTGCTCAATGGTCGTATGAGAGTACAAGCGTTCCTCCGCCCAGGCTGACTGGCTTCGACAGGGCGACGGGCATCGTCTGGAGCAAGCTCTTGCAACGTATAGGCGCGGTCGTGGTGCCATCCGCCAGGATAGCCCTGATCGCCGCTGTCCTCGTGGCCTCGATCGGCGCGGTGCGTGGTGACCGGCCTCTGTTTCCGGGGGAGGCATTCGATGTCGGCGCCGGTCCCATCTTCACGGGATTGGGGGACTTCAACGGCGACGGCAGGCCCGATCTGGTGGTGGCGAATCAGAGCGGCATCTCGGTCCTCCTTGGTCTCGGCGACACCACCTTCGGCCCCCGGACGGGTTATGCCGCCGGCTGCCATCCCAAATCGGTCGTCATCGGCGATTTCAATGGTGACGGCAGGCAGGATCTGGCGGTGCCGGGGTGTGTTTCTCCTGACGGCCTGGCCGGCGTCTTCGTTCTGTCGGGCTTTGGGGACGGGACCTTCGGCCCTTCAGGCTTCTTCCCGACGATCGACCAAGGCAGGCTGGCTGCGCCCGGCGACTTCAATGCCGATGGTCGCCAGGATCTGGTGGTTGGTTCGGCGGCGGGGATCTCGGTGCTGCTCGGCCGGGGGAACGGGACGTTCGAGCCCGAGATCCGCACGCCGGACAACCTCGTCACCTCGATCGCAGCGGGGGATTTCAACGGTGACGGATTTCAGGATCTGGCGGTGGCGGTCGATGGTCTGGCCGTGCTGCTCGGGCGCGGCGATGGCACCTTCGGCGACCGGAAGCGCCAGGAGCAGGATGTCGCCATCCAGTCGGTCTCGACCGGGGACATGAATGGCGACGGCCACCTCGACCTGGTAGCGACCACGGCCACTGCGCGCTTCACCATCTACCTGGGCCACGGTGATGGCGTCTTCGGCCTCACGCACACCTTCTTCGAAAGAGTCTTCGGGGATTATCACCCCTTCACGGTCGCCATCATCGACCTGAATGCCGACGGCTATCAGGACCTGGCGGTGACCTCGGGCGGCGTCTCGGTCTTCCTGGGCCGCGGCGACGGGACGGTCGGGCCGGAGATGCCTGCCTGGGTCCTCAGGAACGCCTCCGCGACCGCGATCGGGGACCTCGACGCCGACGGACGCCTCGACTCGGTGGTGACCGACACGAACACCTCTGAAGCGTACGTCCTCCCGGGCCGCGGAGACGGCACCTTCGACTCCCGAAGGCCCATCCAGATGCTGGGATTCACCGACCCGATGGTCCTGGTGTTGGCGGATGTCAACGACGACGGAGTCCTGGATCTCGTCTCGACCGGCGCTGGTCTGGTCCTGGGCGCAGGCGACGGCACTTTCGTCCCCTCAGGGCTCTCCCTCACCCCGAGAGGCGGAACGCTCGACTCGTTCGCAGCCGGGGACCTCAACGGCGACGGACGCGCCGATCTGGTCGTGGGGGACAATTACCTGGGCTCCGGCGAAGTGACCGTCTTCCTGGGGCTGGGCGGAGGCACCTTCGGCCCCCCGGCTTTCTACCCGACGGGCGATATTCCCCGGTCCATGGTGATTGACGATATCAACGGCGATGGACGCCCGGACTTGGTCATGGCGAATGGCGGCTTCAACAACTCCTCCGGGATTTCCCTCCTCCTGGGCGCCGGGGATGGCACCTTCGGTCCGGCGACCTATCTCGCCCCGGCCGGCCTCTCTCAGTCGGTCGCCGTCGGGGATCTCGACGAGGATGGACGGCGGGACCTGGTACTGGCATCCTCCGGTGCCCACGGGGTCGCCCTGCTTCCGGGCCATGGAGACGGTACGTTCGGTTCAGCGATCCTCCTCGCGACCGGAGGCTCTCCCCAATCCGTCGCCATCGGGGACGTCGACGGCGACGGCCATCAGGACGTCGTGGCCGCGAATGCGGACTCGTACGTCTCTCTCTTCCTCGGGCACGGGGACGGCTCCTTCGATGCCGAGAGGCATCTCTTCCCGAACGCACATTCCAACTCGGTCGCCATTGCGGACTTCGACCTCGATGGGCGCCAGGACGTCGTGACGACCGACGCTCCGGGGGACATCCTCGTGCTTCGGGGTCTGGGGGATGGCACGCTCGCCCCCCAACTGCGCTACCCGGGAGGTGGACACCCCAGGCTGGTTGTAGCCGGAGATCTGAACGGCGACGCCAAGCCGGATCTCGTGTTCGGGAACGGCAGGGTCGCCACCGGGGGGGCCGACGTGTCGGTGCTGCTCAATATCGGGCCGGTCGATGCCGACGCAGACGGAGTCCCCAATGGTGTGGACAACTGTCCGGCGGTCTACAACCCCGAGCAGACCAACTCGGACCAGGATCGGCTGGGGGACGCCTGCGACAACTGCCCGAACCTCGCCTCCTTCTCGCAGGCCGATGCGGACAGGGACGGGATCGGGGACCTCTGCGACCCCTGCACCGACACCGATCGGGACGGGTTCGGCAACCCAGGGTTCCCGGCCAGCACGTGTCCGATCGACGACTGCCCGTCCGTCGCCAACCCTGATCAGCAGGACAGCGACCAGGATGCTCTGGGAGACGCTTGCGACAATTGTCCTTTGGTCTTCAATCCGAACCAGGTCGACACCGATCTCGACGGAGTCGGCGATGTCTGCGACTCCTGCACCGATACCGATCACGACGGCCTCGGAAATCCAGGATTCCCGGTCAACACCTGCCAGATGGACAACTGTCCGACGGTCTACAATCCCGGCCATGAGGACGCCGACGGGGATGGTGCAGGAGACGCCTGCGACCTCTGCACCGATACCGACCACGACGGGATCGGCGATCCGGGATTTCTGAACAATGTCTGCCAGGTGGACAACTGCCCGCAGGTCTATAACCCCGGCCAGCAGGACGCCGACGGAGATCGGATCGGGGATGCCTGCGACGCCTGCACCGACATGGACGAGGACGGTTACGGCAACCCAGGCTTCCCGGCGACTACCTGCGCGGTGGACAACTGCCCGAACCACTACAATCCTCAGCAGCAGGATAGGGACCATGATGGAATCGGCGACCTCTGCGATTCGTGCACCGATACCGACGGAGATGGATTCGGGGACCCTGGCTTCCCAGTCAGCACGTGCCGCCTCGACAACTGCCCGAGCGCCTACAACCCCGATCAGCTGGACAGCGACTCTGACGGCATGGGCGATGCGTGCGACCCTTGTCCGACCGACCCTCGCAATGATGCCGACCACGACGGCCGGTGCACCAACGCGGACAATTGCCCGAATGTGCAGAATCCCGATCAGCTGGACACGGACGGGGATGGGACAGGCGACGCCTGCGACAACTGCGCGAGCGTTTCGAATCCTTCGCAGGCAGACATGGATGGCAACGGGGTCGGCGATGCGTGCGACGCCTGCACCGACACGGACCACGACGGTTACGGCAACCCAGGCTTCCCGGCGACTACCTGCGCGGTGGACAACTGCCCGAACCTCTACAATCCTCAGCAACGGGATAGGGACCATGATGGGATCGGCGACCTCTGCGATTCGTGCACGGATACCGACGGAGATGGATTCGGGGACCCTGGCTTCCCAGTCAGCACGTGCCGCCTCGACAACTGCCCGAGCGCCTACAACCCCGATCAGCTGGACAGCGACTCTGACGGCACGGGCGATGCGTGTGATCCCTGTCCGGTTGACCCTCGCAATGATGCCGACCACGACGGCCGCTGTGCCAACGCGGACAACTGCCCGACGGTGCAGAATCCCGATCAGCTGGACATGGACGGGGATGGGACAGGCGACGCCTGCGACAACTGCGCGAGTGTTTCGAATCCTTCGCAGGCAGACATGGATGGCGACGGGATCGGCGATGCGTGCGACGATTGTCCTCGCGTGGCGGACTCTCCCCAGGCGGATATCGATCGCGATGGTGTAGGCGACGCCTGCGACAACTGCCCCGCGGCCCCCAACGCCGATCAGGCGGACGTGAACCACGACGGATCGGGAGACGCGTGTCAGCCGACACTCGCTCTCCTCAGCATCACGGAGGGTGCCTTCCTGGACCTCGATGTGGCCCTGAGAGCGAGGGACCCACAGAACGATCCCCTGAGCGGCAACGTGTCTGCCGTCTGTATCACCACCAAACAGGACGTAACGCTCCAGGATCTGGGTAATACCTGGGAGTGCAGCCAGGGCTTCCTTCCCGAGAACGTCCCGGGCGAAGGGATCGGATTCGCCAACGGCTCCGTTGGCACTCCGATCGTCTTCGACCTGGACAGCATCCTCGTCTGCGAGGACGCACGGCAGGACTATGAGATCGCCGCGGGGGCCTGCGCACAGCCGGAGACGCCCTTCATGGAGGTCCTGGATCTCTCGAGTGTGGCCCCGGCACCCACGGCCCTTTGCGTTCGAAAGGTCGGAAGCCAGCTCGGGTCGGATCTGCAGATCCTCGATCTCGAGCCGGATTTTCTGCGCGCCTCATTCGTGCATCTTCACTCAGTCGTTGATGTCCCCTTCACGTCCGGGCTGCCGAGAGAGGTCGCTCTCCCGTCGCTGCCGTCGGGGACGACCTGCACGCTCTCTGTCACCGTGACCGACGGCAACACCGTGCCGGTGACGGCGCACCAGGACTTCGTCTACCAGGGCGAGACGAGGATGGTGATCACGAACGGCGAGCCCCCGCGGGCGGTGATCGCGGTGTCCTCACAGGTCGAGTGCGACCGGCCGGGGGGAGGGGTGGTGACGCTGGACGGCTCGGGATCGGTCGATTCCGATTCCGAAGGAGGCATCTCGTCGTACGAGTGGTTCCGGGATTTCGGGCAACCCGTGCAGCGGCTGCTCGGAACGGGAGCGCACCTCTCAGTGGTGCTGCCGCTGGGGGTGAGCCAGGTGACGCTGCTGGTGGCCGACAGCGACGACCACCTGACGGGCACCGCGGAGGCGACGGTCACGGTCGTCGACAGGACGCCTCCTGCTCTGATCCTCACCCTCAATCCGACGACCCTGTGGCCCCCGAATCACCGGCTGGTTCCGGTGCACGCAGCGTGGCAGGTGAGCGACGTCTGTGATCCGGCGGCCGGGGCAATCCTGGTCTCGGCCACGAGCAGCGAGCCGGACGACGCGCCCGGCGCCGAGGACGGGAGCACGACGGAAGACATCCAGGACGCCTCGATCGGCACCCCGGACAGTTCGGTGCTGCTCCGGGCCGAGAGGTCAGCGGACGGATCGGGGAGGATCTACAGGCTCACCTACGCGGCCACGGACGTCTCGGGTAACACGGCGTCGGCCGTGGGGACCGTGATGGTCCCGTACGACCTGGGGACGGGGTCCGAGCCTCTGCTGATGAGCCTGGAGCCTGGTGGAACACCCGGGATGGCACACATCTCCTGGAGCTCGGTGCCGGGGGCGGAGATGTACGACCTGATCGTGGGGGATCTTGATAAGGTCGCGGCTCAGACCGGGGTCCTGTGGCTTGGGCCGGTGCGGGTGCTGGCGTCGGGGATCACGGAGACGAGCTACACGGAAGGGGCCACGGCCGAAATTCCGGCCGCCGGCAAGGCGTTCTTCTACCTCGCGCAGTACCGGGACGGACTGATGTCCAGTGGCTGGGGTACGGAGTCGAGCCCCTGGCCCGAGGAGCCGGTGTCCTGTGACCTGGGCTGTCCTGAATGAGCGATACCGGAGTCCCCGTCCCCGGTCATTGGGTCTTCTCGCTCATGAAGACAACTTTGTGCCCGTCATTCGCGATCTGTCGACTGACGCGTTCGCCTTGGAACATGCGGTCGAGTTCCTGGGCGCGGGCATCATCCAGCACACACAGGACCCGATTCCGGCCGGCGAAATAGCGTTCGATGTCCGCCTGACTGCTGATGACCTCGATCGGGTGCGGGCTCCAGAACGGTTGCGTCTTGTGGTCCATCACGACCACCGGGTCCCCCGTGTAAAAATACACACCGCGCGCATAACTCCTGTCCGTCACAATCGCCTGGTCTCCATAATGTTCCTGGCCCACGATCTCTCCGACAAAAGCGTCCGCAACCGACCGGTCGAGCGCCGCGGTCATCCCTGAGCCAAGCAAAACGACCAGGACCACGACTCCGCACGCCTTCGTCATGATCGCCTCCTTGATCCTCCCTCGCCACAGCAGGACCGAGCCGGCGATCAAGATCCCGCCAAAGAACCTGATGCCGTTCACGGCCCCCGTGGTCGCGACATCCCGGTATTCCCGGGTCACCAGGCAGGGCAGCACGACCAGGGCGAACCCGGAGAGGAGCTGCATGACGCTGAGCACAGTCTTCGAGCTCGAGCGCAGCTTCACATGACCCAAGGACATCGCGAGCGGTATCACGAGCGCCGGGATCAGGGGCAGGATATAGCTCGCCAGCTTCGAGCGCGCGATCTCGAAGACCGTGAACGTCGACGCAAACCAAAGCAGGAAGAAAAGGTGTTCCCTCTTGTACCTCGCCCAGCCTCGGCCCAGCACCGTCAGCTCGAACGTCCAGGGAAACAGGCCGACGGCAACAGTGGCGGGATAAAACCACCAGTGGTCGAAATTCTGGTGCTCGGGGTGAAAGATGCGGTCGATGTTGTCGTGGACGATGAATTCGGCGAAAAACGCCCTGCCATCTCTTGCCAGGATATCCGCATACCACGGTGCGCATACGACGCCGAACAACAGCACCCAGGGATGGATGAGATAGCGCCGAAGGAGCGTGAACTCCCTGAGAAGAAGAAGATAAATCACGGTAGTCGGGAGAAGGATGACGATCGCGACAGGGCCCTTGGTGAGGACGGCGAGGGCAGCGGCCACCCCGAAGACATACAGGTACAGGTCCCGCCGCTCCACGGTCCACAGGTAAAAACCATAGAAGGCCACCGTCATCATGAGCGACAGGGTGATGTCGGTCAGGACCGCCTCGGACATGACCAGATAGAGCGAGGATGTGGCCAGCAGGGTCCCCGCAAGCCACGCGATCTCTGAATCGAACACACGGCGGCAGAAAAGAAAGGTCGCGACAACGCCCAGCAGTCCGCAGAGGGACGGGACGAAACGCGCCGCCGCGCGGGTGACGCCGGCGATCTTGAACGCCGCGATGAGCAACCAGTAGAACAGCGGCGGTTTTTCATACTGCGGGTGGCCGAAGATGAGCGGCGTCACATAGCTGTTCTGCCGCATCATCTCCTTCGCGGTCTGAGAGTAGAAGACTTCATCCGGATCGGTCAGCGAGAGCCGGTTCATGGCCCCGCAATACAAGACGGCGGCGATCAGCAGAAACAAAACTGTCCAGACTCGTGTCGTCATACATACCTGCCCCTCTACTCGTATACCACGGATGGGAAGCCATGACACCTCCACGGGAGGTCAGCCGATGCGGAGACTGCTTCGAGTGGCAATCCCCCTGGTCGTCATCGTGGTCGTCGTGGGCCTGCTGGCGCCGGTCCTGGGTCCGGGCGACCCCCGGACCACACCCTATCTGTCTGCTCTATCGGATGCTTTTGCGACTCCGGCGCTGGCGAGAGGCGGCTGTGCGTTCAAAGACTGCGCGGGAGGCTCACGACACAACATCGTGTGCGCCAAGGTCCTGACGCCCACGATCTGCACGAACTCCAGCGGGACCTGCGTAGCCGCGGGGTGTCCATAAAGGGCCCGCTCGCGGTCAGAGCCGGTAGCCGACCAGCGTTCCGGGCGCGGTTTGCAGGAACAGCATGCCGGCGACGTCGTCGACGGCGTACACCGGCTCGCGCTCCTTGCCCAGATCCACGCGCGCCCGCGGCTGCGCGCTGTCCTTGGCGATCTCGAGGAGGATGTTGCCCTTCCCCTCGGGGGCGCGCGTCAGCATGAAGACCGATCCCGGGACGGTGAGGGATGCGCAGAAGCGCTTCGAAGCGAGCGCCGCCGCCTGCCGCGAATAGCCGGTGAGCTGAGCGCCGCCCTGCGTGTAGGCCGTCGCCAGCTCTCCGGTGATGCGTCGCGCTGTCGGATCCGTGGCGGTCCGCGACGTCTGGGCAAAGGCATCGCCGTACGCGGAGGCGGCGGCGCCGTACAATCCCGCGCGCACGGCGTCGATCCTGTAAAGCGCCCGCAGCAACCCCGGAAGCTGCGGCGCCGGGTAGTAAACCTGACTCTTCACCCGCCCATCCCGTGCCACCACAACGAGGTTCTGCGGCGCGATGAGGATGAGCCCCGAGGGCCGGATCTCCATGTCGGTCGGGTCCTCGCCCCCCTGCATCTTGATTTCGTCGCCGAGCGGCTTGAAGGTGCCGGCGTCGCGATCGATGGCGTACAGCCGATGGTCACGGTTGGCGAACACGTAGAGCGTCCGCCCCTCGACGACATGATGCAGGGAGTACCGCGCGGCCTTGTAGTCGCCCGAGCTCAACGGCCTGCCGCTCTCGATTGCGTCCTCGAAGCGGGGCTCGCCGCTCGCGAGGTCGATGATATTCACTTCGGCGTTCGTCGCCGCGTCGGGCCGCGAGATGTAGAGCAGACCCGCCGGCGTGAGCTCCGCATAGTCGAGACGGCCCTTGATCTTCACGTCCTTTTTCAGACGCAGCGTGGCCGTGGCCACGTCCAGCACGTTCACGAACGTGCGCGACTCGGCATCCACCGCGAGGACCACGGAGCCATCGGCGATCATCGCGTCCATGACGGTGCCGCGCATGCGCAGCGGCTTGGCGGCGATCGTCGTTCCATCCGAATAGCGCGCGACGTTCAGCCCCGTCTGCACGACACCGTTCACGATGCGCACGTTGCCCGTCGCCTCGCCCGCCGGGGGCGATTCCGGGAGGATGACGATCCCGTTCGGATGCTGCACGATGTCGTGCACCCACCCCTCCACCGTCGCCGGCTTGGCCCAGAGCGCCCGACCGTCCGCGAGGGCGTAGGCCATGAGGCGGTCGTCGAAGCTCACGTACAGGCGATCGGCTTTGTCGAGCGACGGGTAGAGGCGCACGTGTCGCGCGGGGTTGCCGGCGCGGGCGGTGGGCAGCACGGCGGACCAGCGCACCGCGCCGGTGCGCGCGTCGAGCGCCCGCAGGCCGGTCAACGTGTGCACGACGATCACACCCGGCCCCGCCTGCAGGACCTCCAGCGCGGTCCCTTCCGACGCGGAGCGCACGAGACCCTGCATCATCCCCGCCAGCCCGCCCCGCCTGGGCTCGTTCTGCGGGAAGAGCGACTCGCTCGCCCAGCGTTGCGTGCCGGACGAGAGATCGTACAGCGCCACGACCGGCGGCCCCCCGGCGCGCCGCCCGTGGACGAGCAGTGTGCCGCTCTGGGGCAGCACACGGCGGGTGACGACCTGCGCGAGGTCCAGGCGTCGGGAATCGAACACGACCGACCCGGTCACCGGGTCGAAGACGAGCGTCAGCCCTGGACGCTCCGCCTCCATGAGGAGCGACCCCTCGATCATCTTCACGCCGTCGGCCGGCAATCCTCCGAGCTCGGGCTTCACCCAGGCGATCTGGCCGCGCTCGATATCCACGGCCGCGAGCCCGGCGTCCGTCGAGACGAGAAGCGCCCCGGCCGGCGTGACCTGCTGCCAGCGGATGTCCCCCTTCATCTTGATCGTCCAGGCCGGGGTCGCGCCGGAGGGAGCGGTCGCAGGGGCCTGGGCGTGGACCGCAGTGCAGACCGCGGCGAGCAGCGCGAACGGCAGAAGCGTGCGAGCGGAGACGGCGGCCATGACGATCCTCCCCTAAATCGGCCCCTGCATCAGGCTGTTTCAAGATGGGTTCTAGAGCCCCTCGACGCAATAGGGCTCGCAGGGGCGATCTCCATCACCTCGCGGGCGAACCCCGAGTCCGCCCGGACGTGGATTCCGTATGACAACTACACCGACTGCAGCTTGAGCGCCAGGACCGCCCGGCTCAGCTCCCCCACGTCGTGGACGATGTCCGCCTGCGGCCCTTCGCAGACGAAGTTGAAAGAGGCGCTGGCGCTGTTGCCGCCTATCGTCTGCGGCGGCTGCCGGCGCCGGACGTCGGATGTGGTGCATCCGAGACCCTTGGCTGCGGCCGACATCGCCAGGGCGAAGCGGACACAGTCTTCGATTGACCCCTCGTTGAACGAGTGCCCGGTGCTGAATGCGGGCACGGGCGCTGCGATGGGGATAGAGCCTCTTACGGTTGGAACGCCTCCGAAGCCTGGGCCGATACCGCCGATGCCCGGGGCCCTCGAGTCTGCCGGGATGCTGCCTCCCGTGGTGCCCAGCGTGAGGCTGTCCGTGGTCTCGGCGAATGTCTGGGGGGGTGGGCTCGGATCCACGAACGGGCCGGTGTAATACGACGTGACCGTGTAGTAACAAGAGTAGCTGCCGCTGAGGACCACATTCGGCTCGACGGGTACCTGCGGCCCCGCGGCCGGGGGAGATCCGGTCGTCGCCCCGCCGGGAACGACGCCAACGAACAGCGCGAGGGCTATGCTCGTCCCTACTCTGATGTTCATGATGTTCGTCCTCCTGCGCCATGTGGGCGACCGAGGCACGATTGCATCGGCACGCTGTGGGCGGTGTGTTTTCCACTTACGCCCGCCGGAGGGTCCTGTCAAGGGGTATCCTGTGCTCCTATGGACGAGATCAGCCGGCGGGAATTCCTCGTGGCCGCCGCGGCGCTCGGCGCATCGCTGGCCTGGGGCAGCGCTCACGCCAGGCCATCGCGCGTGCAGTGGCGCGAGCGGCGCGACCTGTTCCCGGAAGGGGTCGCATCCGGAGACCCGCAGTCCGACAACGTGCTGCTGTGGACGCGCTATCCCAGGAGCGATGGCTCGACCGAGGCCGGCCTGAGGCTCGAAGTCTCCGAGGACGCGGGCTTCGAGCGCATCGTCGCGACGGCGCGCGCCAGGGTCAGCGCAGCGTCGGACTGGACATGCCGCGTGCTCGCCGGTGGATTGAAACCGGCTCGCGAGTACTGGTATCGCTTCACGGACGATTCTGGAGCGGGGAGCCGTGTCGGACGCACGATCACCGCCCCCGGCGCCGATGACCCGCGCCCGGTGCGCTTCGCGTTCGTGAGCTGCCAGAACGTCAATCAGGGCGCCCAGCACGCGTACCGCCGCATGATCTACGAGGACGAACGTGCGCCGGTTGCGGAGCGCCTCTCCTTTGTCCTCCATCTGGGTGACTTCATCTACGAGATTGTCTGGTACCCGGAGGATCGGCCGCAGGGGATGTACGATCGTCGTCTTCGCGATATCGTGCGGTACGCGAACGGGGAGAAGGTCGCCGATTTCCACGTTCCGACGACAGTCGACGACTATCGGGCCGTGTATCGGGCCTACCTGCACGATCCCGATCTCCAGGACGCGCGTGCCCGCTGGCCGTTCGTCGCGATGTGGGACAACCACGAGTTCTCCTGGCTCGGATGGCAGTCGCTGCTGAAGCTCGGCGGCAAGACGCGCCCGGCGCAGACGCGCAAGGTGGCGGCGAATCAGGCGTGGTTCGAATACCAGCCGGCACGCATCAAGAGATCGACCGGCAAGGGGCTCGAGCGCTTCGATCCGCCGCACGTCGTCGATACGCCGATCACGCGCTTCGATGCGCAGGGCCTCGGGCAGGAGCCGAACAATCTCGCCGCAATCGCCAGCCTCACGGGCTATCGTGCCCTGCGCTGGGGCCGCAACGTGGACCTGATCATCACCGACCAGCACAGCTACCGATCGGAGGAGCCGACCGATCGTCCCGAGGCCGCGGCCTTGTCGAGCGAGGATTTCCCCAACTTCATGCCGCAGGAGGCCCAGGAGATCCTCGACGCCGGACGCAACTACGCGGGGGGCCATCCCCCGGCGACGATTCGCTTCGGGGCGGCCGAGGTGCCGAACTTCCGCAAGGAGGATCCGCCGCAGACGATTCTCGGCGCCGAGCAGAAGGCCTGGTTCCTGGATCGCCTGCGCACGTCGAAGGCGACGTGGAAAATCTGGGCCAACTCTCTCGGCACTCTCGACTGGCGCGCCGACCCGCAGAATCTCCCCGCCGGGCTCACGACGCCGTGGCCCGGAGCGGGCTACGCCGGCTTCGGCGGCGGCGATCACAGCGGCGCGTATGTGGAGCGAGCGGAGATCTACGATCTCGTCCGAGACGCGGGCATCACGGGATTCGCGACCGTCGCCGGCGATCGTCACAGCTTCTGGGCCGGATTCGCGGCGAAGGCCCTACCGCCGGCGAAATTCGAGCCGGTGGGTGTCGCTTTCATCACGGGCTCGATCTCGGCGCCGGGTCTGGTCGAGGCGCTCGAGCACCGCTTCCCGAAGGACCATCCGTTGCGTCCGTTGTTTCTGGCCGACCGCCCGGATGGGGGAAAACCTCAGGCCGCCATCAACCTGTTATTGCGGCACGGCGTGCGCACCTGCGTCGAGTACGGAAAGACCGGCGACGCGGAGAAGGCGCGAAGGCTCTCGAATCCCGATCTCGCGCCCCACCTTTCCTTCGTCGATATCGGCGGCCACGGCTACGCCACGGTCAGGGTCGCGAGCGATGCCATCGAGAGCGAATTCGTGTGCATTCCGCGCCCGCTCGAACGTACCGAGCGGGCCGACGGCGGCCCGCTGCGGTATCGAGTCGTTCATCGGGCGCCGCTGTGGACCAGGGACGAGCGCCCGCGGCTCGAGCAGCGGATCGTCGAGGGGGATCCGGGTCTGTCGGCCTAGCCGCCGATCGCGAGCACGACCTCCTTGCCCTTGAAGACATCCGGGTCGAGAATCACTACGCGGGCGCTGCCGTGGTCCTCGGAGGTTTCGATGGAAAAGTCCCTGCCTTCCTGGTAGACCGGCGGCAACAGACGGACCATGCGAATCTGTTCGAGGCCGAAGTTCTGCGGCACGAGGTCGATGCTGGTCTGCGCCCTCAGATCCAGCGACTCGTTGAAGGTGACCCCCTTCACGTCGCGCAGACGCTTCAGAACCGGGCTCAACACTCCCTCGTCCTTGAGATTCTGAGCGTTGGCGGCGTGGTAGAACAGGCTGTTCTCCCGGGTAGCCATGTCGCTCTCGAGCTGAGACCTGGCTTGCTCGAGCGCCGCGGCTTCCGACTGGGCGGCATCGCGCTCGCTCTTGTAGGCGTCCCGCTCCTTGACGAGCTGGCGCTGGCGCGCCCGGCGAACGCGGACCGGTGTCTGGCCGGCATCCCCCTGGGTCACATACGTGCGGAAGGAGTCCTGCTGTGGATCGTAGAAGAACCACACCTTGTTGCCTGCCAGAAGCTCGTCCGTCTGGTCGACCTGGCTTAGCAGGGCCTTGGCCTTAGTGGCGTCCAGATTGGCCTCGCCGGTCAGATAGGCCATCGCCAGGTCCTGGTGCCTGTCGCCGCGCTTCGCCATCACGAATTTATCGGGCAGGGCCTGCTCGAGGTGCGCCACCTTCTCCTGCAGCTCCCGGATGCTGTCACGGTCCGCGATGATCTTCTGCAGGAGCGTCTTGTAGGAAATGTCCTTTTCCTGCTCCACGAGCGCGTTGAGCACGTCACGCTGCTCGGGATTCAGATCCTGCGTGAAGATCTCGCTGAACTGGAGCGTCCGCTCGCCGGGCTTGCGGGAGGAATTGAAGACCTCGATACGCTTCATCATGGTGTCCGAGGTCTTGTCGATTTCGCTCCGATCTTCCTGCAGCTGGCCCAAGAGCTCATCGGAAGTCTTGGCCGAGCCCGGCCCCGGTCTAGAGCAGCCGGTCGCTCCGAAGACGACCGTCGCGGCGATCGCCGCGGTCACCAACAAACTCCTCGTGTGCTTCATGACGCCTCCTGCGGGGTGGTCCCCGCCATAAGGTGTTTTAGACTGAGCCGGCAGCAGGATTCATGCCACTCGCGACTCTATGGCGGAGGAGTCGATCAATCTCGACTCGAGGACCCGCGCGCTCTCGACCCCGTGCGACACAAACCGTTGCTCGAACGGAATTTGCCGCGACGCGAAGCGGCGTGAGGCGCTCGCAGCTCGCGGACTTCGCGCAACGAGCCTCCAGAGTTGACTGTCGGCTGCACAGTACGGTTGCCGTCCGCCTCGGATGACAGCCGCCGGGTTCTGACCGACCGGATCGTTGCAACCTTCCCGGATCCGTTGTCGTATAACCGGCGATGAAAACGAGACGCAGAGTTCTCGCGGCGCTCCTTCTGCTCCCCCTCAGTCTGGGTGAGCTTGCGGCCGGCTCGAAGAAGCTCAAGCCATGCCATGTGCCGGGTGTGGACGAGGAGGTCCTCTGCGGCCGGTACGAGGTCTATGAGAACCGTGCCGCCCGCAAGGGAAGAAAGATTGGGCTCAACATCGTCGTTCTTCCGGCGAAGGGTCCGAGAGTCGCAGCGGATCCCCTGGTCTTCCTCGCCGGCGGGGGAGTCGCACCGGCCACCAGCTATGCGGGCTTCCTGGGCGAGTCGTACTCCAATCTGCGACGTCAGCGCGACATCCTTCTGGTCGACCAGCGGGGGACCGGAGGGTCCAACCCGCTGGAGTGCGATCTGACCACGGATCCCGCGAGCGCGGAGTATCGCGACGAGGGCCGCTTCCTGGCGGCGGTTCGCCGGTGCCGGAAGGAGCTGGAGCAGAAGGCCGACCTGCGCTATTACACGACGCCGATCGCGATGGATGACCTGGACGAGGTCAGGGGAGCGCTCGGGTATCCGCGCCTCAACCTGTTCGGCGTGTCGTACGGAACGACGGCGGCGATGGTCTACCTGCGCCAGCATCCGGATCGCGTCCGGACCGTCGCCTTGCAGGGCGTCATTCCCCTCGACGTGCCGATGTGGCTCGAAGTGCCCCGCTCGTCACAGCAGGCGCTCGAGCAGGTCTTCGCCGCCTGCGCCCGGCAGCCGGGCTGTCACGAAGCCTTCCCGGAGCTCGAAAACGAATTCAACTCGCTCCTGAAGCGCCTCGCCGGGAAGTCCGTCACGGTCAAGGTGAAAAACCCGGAGACCGGCCAGGAGATGGAAGTCACCGTCGACGACGAGATCCTGCGCTACTATGTCTTCAGAGCGTTGTACTCCGCTTCCCGCATCCACGATTTTCCCCTGCTCGTCCATCTTGCTCATCAAGGTGACTATCAGCCTCTCGCCGAGAGAGTCGCCGTAAGGGGAGAGAGCGGGATTCCGAAGGGTATCTATCTTTCGATCGTCTGCAGCGAAATCATCCCGCAGTTCGACCCGGGCGCGCTGCCGGCGGCGACGGCGGACACGTTCATGGGTGGTCTTCGCGTCGGGCGGGACGTCAGCGCCTGCCGGGAGTGGATCCGAGGCTGGCTGCCGCCGGACTTCTGGATCCCGGTCAAATCTGATGTGCCCGTCCTGGTCATGAACGGCGCCCTCGATCACGTGACCCCGCCGCGCTACGGGGAGCGAGTGGCGCAATCGCTGGCCCACGCACGCCGGCTCGTCCTGTCGCAGCGCGGACACAACGATACGGATCCGTGCGTCAACGGGATGATCGAATCCTTCATGCTCGCCGGCACCCTCGCGAGGCTGGACACGAGCTGTCTCGCGAAGACGGAAGACCTGTCCTTCGCCCTGAAGGGCGATGATCTGATGAAGTGAGAAGCCTGCCTGACGGAGTGTCGTGTCCGCTCGAGTGGACAAATCCGGCCTCGCGCGAGGTCGCCGAAGCCCGGGGACGTTGCGAGCGGACCAGTGGCAAGCCCGCGGCCCCGAGCCTGAGCACGCCCCAATCGAGCCACCACTGAACCGTCGGCACGGGACGGCACGACGTTAGAGTCCGAACTCCGGGCGAGCAGCGGGGCCCGGCCGCGGCGATCGCTATTGCTTCGTGGCCGGTCCCCAGAGCTCGACGACTCCATTGCGCCGGATCAGCTCGATGAAGACGTTCTTGCCGCTCTTGTGCTTCAAGACGGGGAAGTTGTAGGTGTGGGGCAATCCCGTGATGCACTCCTCGCACTGGATCGGGCCAGCATTCTCCTGACTCCTGTTTCCCTGAGCGTCGAAGATCGCAATGTTGAAGGCGGAGACGTCGACCTCGTGCGTCGTGCTCCACGTGACTGTCCCGGAGCCGGCGCCCAACGGATTCGCGAAGCTGATCGTGATCGGCTCGATCCGCTGATCGCAGGCGGACGGATCCTGCCCGGGGTTCGGAATCGTGGGACAGTTGTCGCAGGCGTTCGGCACGCCGTCGCCGTCCGTATCGAGACCGTTGGCGTCGTCGTCGACCAGGCCGTTGCAGTCGTTGTCGAGGCCGTCGCAAATCTCGGGGTTCCCGGGAAAGCGCGCCGGGTCGGCGTCGTCGCAGTCTCCCTGGCAGGTCGACACACCGTCGTGATCGGCGTCGACGCAGGAGATGCCCTGGAAGAACGCGAAACCGGTCACGGCGCCGCTATCCGACCCGTTGATGATCGTCGTGCTGCCCACGTACAGGCAAAGATCGGCCGCCGGTGCGACGATCGTGAGGCGCGCGTCGCCGGAGGCGTCGGGCAGGACGCCGGTGTCGAACCACTGGCTGTCGCGCAGGTCGGGGGCCGTCGTGCAGGGTCCCACACGCGCCAGGATGCGGCCGACGGCCGTCGAGGGCGCGAACTGGTCGTTGCAGCTGTTGGAGCCGCTCAGCACCCCGAGCGAATCCGGATCACAGTCGCTGTAGACCACGGGCGTTCGGAAATGCAGCGTCAGGTTGAGCGCGTTCCCGTTGGAGGACTGTGCCAGGATTTCCGGCTTTCCGGCGCCTGTGCCGCAGGGCAGCGGCTGCACGAGGTTCGGCGCCGCGGGGTCATATTTCTGCGCGGCTTCCACGCCATATCCGAATTCCGGCGCGGCTCCGCTCAGGGAGACGAGAAGACCGTTGCCGTCGTTCCCCTGGACGACGATGACGAGACGCCGGGGTCCGTCCGGCTGAACCGGGCAGCCGTGGGCCTGTGGGTCGGACCAGTCGGTCTGGATCGTCGTCTGCCCGTCTCCAAGGCTTCCGGCCTCGTTGAGGCACACGACACCGTCCTTCGCTTCGCAGGCGATGTCCAAAGGACCCGTGTTCGTCCCGAGAGGGTCGCTCAATTGATACGCCAGGGCAGCCACCGGCGTCGAATCGGCGCAGAGGAAATAGGAACCGCGCGCGTGCCCGACGAACGTCGGGGTTTCGCAGGAGGCGCTGGCGTAAGGGACGATGAGCAAGCAGGACAGGCTCGAGAGGAACAGGAGGGCGACAATCTTTCGCATGGTCGTTCTCCTCCAGGTGACAGGGTGAGAGAAACGAGCACCGCCCTTATTTACCACGAGAGCGACGAACGGGCAATATGAAACCTGTGTCCGGGGACGCGGGCCCCGAAAGCAAAACATCGTGATCGCGACGCCGGACGAGGGCTCCGCGTGTCCGAGGTGTCGCACTTGAAGTCGTGGTTTCACCCGATGGCAGATCGCCGGCAGCCTCGCGGGGCTGCACACGAGGCTTCAGAAGCTCTTTTCGAAGGCGAAGCCGACTTCATGGCCGCCCCGGCGGCCATCCCTGACGGCGTCGATCCCGTAGCCGTAGCCGATAATGCAATCCGCGCCCCACAAAGTCTTGAAGCCGACCCCGGCGCCGATCCCGGGGAAGCGGTGCCAGCCGATGGTTTCGCCGGTCGCCGCGTCGAGCTGCCTCAGCGTCGCGTAATCGCCATAGAGGTGCCCGGTCAGTTGATGCGCCGAAGCGATCGGGAATGCGAAGTCAAGATTCGCGAGGACGAAGCTCTCGGCGAGCAGCTCGCGTGTGTAGTAGCCGTGAAGCGTGTAGGAGAAGGGATCGATGCCGAGCATGTTGCCGCCCAGTTTCCAGGCGCTCAGCTCGTCGATATGTCTGCCGAGCCCTCCGTGGACGCCCACGACGATCAAGGTCCGGCCGGCCGGGATTCTTCCTCCAAGCGAGGCGGAGAGGCGATCGCTTCGAGTCCACGCTGGGAATGTGACGCCGTTCGGTCCGAAGGGATGGAATCCGGTGCGTTCGTTGGTGTCGGCCTCGAGATACAGCTCGACGCCGCGAGTTGATGTGAGACCGGGCTCGATGCCGCCGATGCGGAACTCGGCCATGAGCTGCTGAGTGCGGAAGTCGTGAGGACGGGTGAAGCGAAGAGTGTCGCTGGCGTTGCGGAAGGAGGTGCCGCTGACCGTGTACGTGGCGCGGATGTTGATCGGCAGCGGCGATGAGCCCGGGATCGTCTGGTTGACAAACACACGCGCGTTGACCGAGTCGCCGTAGAACTGCTGGTGCGACAGCCGCTCGCCGCTCGTGTAGGGATCGACTCCGTCGAGAAATGCCCCGCCGCCGATTCCGAGGCCGAGTGTGGTGTTGGGATTCCCGCCCGCGAAATAGCTCAGCTCGGCATCCGCGTAGATGCCGGCGTAGACGAGACGCAGCGCGGTATGCTCCCAGGGGAGGTGATTCCGGTTGAACCAGAAGGCGCCGAATCCGCCCGGCCATTCCTCGCCGTGCAAGACGGACGTGCTCGATTGCACTGTCAGGATCGTACGCGGCTCGACGTCAACCTGGGCGAAGGTGTCACCACGCACGAGCGCGACAAGGAGAGCAACACAACCCAGTCGAATCCAGGCGGTGTTCATCGTGTCGCCGCAGACCGCTCCCGTCACCGTTCCCCCCCCTCTTGTTACGTGTAAGAGCCCGCGGGGCAGAAAATCCTTCGCCGCTGAAGGAAAGACCTCTCTTGACAGTCTGGGTGACGCGCATTCCAGGAGGAAATCGCCACACACTTGCTGTCGGAGCGAGCTAGAATCGCTGGCAAACGAGGAGGGGGTTCATGCGCCGACTTTTCATCGCCCTGTTCGCCGTGGCCCTTGCCTTCCCAGCTGCGGCATCCGACAAGTTCACCGTCCACGATGACAGGCCGATGGACGATGCGCGACGGCCTGCGCCCGGGAAGGCCCTGATCTACTTCGTGCGGACCCAGACCATGGGGTTCGCTCTGATCATGAGCAAGCCTTACGTCCCGGTTGAAGTCGATCCAGGCAAGCACGAATTCGTCGTGGAGGCGGCGAACGCCGGTTTCCTGGAAGCGGACGTCACCCCCGACAGAGTCTATGTCGTCCAGGTGGCTATCCACATGGGAGCGATGAAGGCGCGCACCCACTTCGAGGTCGCTCGCACCCTCACCACCACGGACGAGGGCTTGAATTGGGTCAAGGAGGACGCTTCCAAGATCCAGGAGGTCATCAAGAAATATCGTGACAAGGGGGAGGAGTTCGAGCACCTGAAGCCGGAGGACGGCTTCGCCGGGCCACCCTGGAAGAAGCAGGGCGTGGCTCAGGTCATCGCCGTCAGGTCAGGCAGCGATCGATCGCCGTGAGCGCCTGCTGGATGTCATCCGCGTCGTTGTAAAGATGCGGGGAGAATCTCAGGACGTTCCTGCGCGCCGACACGACGATCCGGGCTTCGTTGAGACGCTCGGCCAGGATCCGCACGTCCGTGCCGGCGAACCGGGTTGCGACGATCGAGGAGCGCGCACCGTCGTCGGTGGGCGACAGGATTTCGGCCTTCCTTTCGCGCAACCCCTCGATCAGGAGGTCGGCGAGCCTCTTGTTCCTGGAGAAGATCCGCCCGACGTCCAGCCGGAGCAGGTAATCGATCGAGCTGGCGAGGCCCGGCGCGCACCCGTAGGCCATGGTGCTGAACTCGAAACGGTGGGCGTTCGGGGGAAGTTTCAGTCGATCGGCGCGCAGATCCCACATCCGCTCATGGGATCGGAATCCGACGAGCCCCGGCTCGAGACGTTCGTGAAGATGGGGGGCGAGATACATCACGGCGACTCCGAACGGCCCGCACAGCCACTTGTAGGACGCGGTGATCAGGGCGTCGGCCCCGAGCGCCCCGACGTCGATCGGGATTCCGCCCGCCGACTGCGTTGCGTCGATGACGAGCAGGGCTCCGTTCCGGTGCGCGGCTTCAGCCAGCGCCGCCACGTCGAGTCGCCGGCCGGTGCTGTAAATCACGTCGGAGACGCAGACGACGACGGTCCCGCGATCGATCAGGCCGATCAGATCGTCGGCCAGCGGACAATCGCCCTTCATGCCGGCGAGCCTGACTTCGGCTCCCGTGTGGCGCGCGACTCGCGCCCACGGGTAGACCGTGCTCGGAAACTCCAGACCGGTGCTGACGATGTTGCTGCCGGCAGGCGGCGCGACGGCCCAGGCGAGGGAAGCCAGCAGCTCGGTCGCGCTCGATCCGACAGCGATCTCCTCGGGACGGCAGTTGAACAGCCGCGCGGCCGATGCGTGCAGTGTCGCGAAGGCCCGCTCCTCAGCAGCCTCGTCGAAATGGATCGTTCCGTTCTCGGCGAGATCATGCGTCCATTCGACCACCGCCCGCTCCGCGCCGCTGTACATGAGACAGACCGAGGCGGTGTTGAGGTAGACACTCCTCCTGCTCGCGGGAAAGTCGCCCGGTGCGACGATCGGGGTCAGGTCGGACAATGCGATGTCGCCCATCCTCCACCTTCCACCCATGACTTGTTGACCAGCTTACCCAGGTGGAGGTCCCGGTGTCCATCCTCCGGAGGCGCGAGGGCAGCGGCTCGTGAACCCCTCTTCCGATGAGGAGCTATGGGCCGGTGACGACGTCTTCCTCGCACCGTGCACGCCTCGATTCGATCCGAGATCGATAGCCCCGCACGCGGGCTTCGGCCCTTCAGGAAGCCCTACTTCTTTGTCGCCTGTGAAAACATGTATCGGAGCACCAGGCTGCTCTGTGTCTGTGGCAGGTCGAGAACCGCTCTGAAGGTGTTCTCTACGGTATGGCACCATGCTTTCTTGTCGGTTCCCGGGGCTTCCGGTGGGCGCAACTCGTGTCGGCCGAGTCTATCCTCCTTCGTCATATTCTCCAACGCCCGTGCGCGTAGCGTTTCGGCTTCCATCACATCCGGTGCGGCCTGCGGCGCCGTGAGAGCGCTTTCCATCACTCCTACCATAGCGTCGGTCAAGGGATTCAATCCGTCCTTTCCAAGGACACCCAGAAGGTCAACATGAACGCCGTGCGGCCGCAGCCATTGGTCACAAATATCCGAGGGATCAGCCTCCAGCCTTTCGAGGACAGTCACAGTTTCCTTCGCGTACCTGATAACGGATTCATCGGAGCATATCGGCAGATACTGTGGGAGTATTTCCGAGATGACGCTTACAGCGGGGTTGACGTACGCCCCGCCGTGTGCGTCGATCCTGTTCTTCTCACCAGCGAGCATTGCGTCTCGGAGCCGCTCATGCAGGTCAGGCCTCGCCTTGTCCAGGAGACTGAGCAGCCGATCGTCTCGGATTTCCTGGTCTATGCGACGTGGCGCGTTCCAAGTCGACCATATCCGCATTCCCACTGGCACAATCGCCAGCAGCAATATCCAGGCGAATCGCTTCTTGGCCTTCTTATCAACGTCCGGACTACCGTAGAGCCTCCATGCCCCAAATACCATCACGCAGGCGATGAGAGCGCCCAATGCGCTCATGACCCGAAGGTCCGAGGATCTTTCAAACGCGATGTAGACCCCCATGAAGGCGAGCGCGGCCGGAATCGTAAGCCAGCGGGGGAGGGCTGATCGTGTTCGGACGTCGATCGGGCCAAAGCGCTGAATGAGAGTACAGCAGGCATCGAATTGTTCGAGCGTATCAGGGATGATGATTGCGGGTTGGGCGTGCCCCGTGTATATCAGCAGCCCACGTCCGGGGATTCTGACCATCCGAGTGATCGCCGACGCCGCAGCGATCACATCGTCAGAACCATCTTGCGTTCGGAGGACTTGATCTCTTGAGACCGCTACCCGGAACGTCCGCCATCGGGCAACTTGCTTCTTGTAATTCAAATATAGAGTGATCCCGACAACGACAATCACGAACACCCAAGCGAAGATCTTCGATCCCAATTCGTTTGGGGCCCTTCGTCCTGTTAAGTTTGCCAGTGCGATCGATCCAAGCGTTATGGCGCCCGCAGTCCAGAGGATCGTGCGCCTGAGTCGTTGGAAATATGCGGGCGAGAGGACGAAGACTCCAGGGCTTTGCTCAGCCATTCATCTTGTCCATATGCGGCTCGACGCTCACACGAGTGAGACCGCATCGCCTTTCTTCAAGCGCGTCACCCGTGAGCCCACGTCGGAAACCACGCCTGAGAGATCATTGCCCAGCACCAGCGGAAAACGGCATTTCAACAGCGTCTTCAGCTTCCCATCACGCGTCTTGATGTCCACCGGATTCACGCTTGCGGCGTGTACTCGGACCAACAAATCCGTGGCGCCCAAGGTTGGGATATCAATATCCGCCACGCTCACGGCGTCATTGCTTCCGTAGCGGTCAATGAGTGCGGCCTTCATGGGGCTCCTGGCCGGACGCCAGCCAACCCTTCCGGTTAACAGCTCGGAGGATTCTAACTTCTCTGCCTGTCAACCCGGGGCAACCTCGGGGTTAACAACACGGAGAGCCCTAGCACGGCTTGCGCTCTCTACTCGTTAACCGCGCCACCTTCGGGTTAACAACCAAGCAAGAGGGAGAGAGAGTTTCGGGGTCCGAGCGATCACTCCCTGGCCTGTCGCGAGCCTCCCTGGTTAACACGTCGAGAGGGTGCTCGAAGCGGAACCCTGGGCGGGCACAACTGCGGCAGTGTCTAGGAGGACGAGAGCCCCGACCGCGAGCGCTACCGGAGCTCGTCAAGACGGCGACCCGAACGGCTCGGGTTTTATGATATCTGGCTTCCCACGTGATCGAACCGTTCGAACTCAAGATGGGTTCGAACCAGGGGTGTGGGTGCATGCACACCCAGATCAACGTTCGAACTCGGCTTGGTTCGAAGGGTGTGCGTGACGGCCCACGTCGATCGCAAGAAGGAGGATCCTTGGCGGCTGGCAGCCTACCAGTTGCCCTGGCCCTGTACGGGATGGTCAAACTTGGAGAGAGGGTATCATTCATGCTCTTACGACGACGATCAGGAGTCTCATGACCTCTTTCGAGACACCCGTCTCCGAGAGAACCGCACCATCCATCCTGGCGACGCTCGTCGCGTGGCTGGCGCTTCTCCCGGCTAGCCCGTTTGCGGCCATCATCTGTGATGCCCTGCTCCATGCCCCTGCTCCCGAGTGGCTCCCCTTCATCAATCTTGGCGTGAGCGCAACCCTGCTTGCGCTGGGTCATTTCCTGCCTCCCTTGAAGCCGATCCGGGGCTATTTGCGATCGATCACCCTCCTGGTCCTCGGGTACCTGGTACTGCTTCAGGTCGAGAGCGCTGAAGCGTGGCGCGCGCGGTTCAGCGGGGCCCCCACCTGGCAGTTCGTCTTCGCGGACTCAATCCTCGAGCTCATCCCGTGCCTGCTTCTCACGCTTGGCCTTGTTGGCAGCGACCTTACGCGTCGCGAGCTGTTCCTCACCCGAGGCAATCTGCGCGCATCGTTCCCAATGCCTTTCCGTCTCCCATCGGGTTCGTGGGCGTGGTTCGGGCCATTTCTCACGCTCTTCCTTGCAGGCCCGCTCGTGGCTCAGCTCATGTCCACCGTCAAGCCGGACATTCACATGCTTCAGCGTGCCATCCAGGGATTGCCGTTGACACTCGCGTTCTCCGTTTTCAATGCAGCCCAGGAGGAGTATCGGTTCCGCTCCGTTCTCCTCGGCCGGCTCGTGCCAGTGCTGGGCGCCTCCCAGGCGCTCTGGATGACCTCGGCCCTCTTTGGTCTCGGCCACTGGTTCGGCCACCCCTCGGGACCGACGGGCGTCGTCATGGCTGGGTTCGCCGGCCTCGTGTGGGGCAAGAGCATGCTGGACACGCGGGGATTCGCCTGGGCGTGGTTCATCCATGGCTTCCAGGACCTGGTGATCTTCACCTTGCTTCTGATGTCCAGCCGCTAACCGTGCAGATTGAAAGAAAGAGATTCGCGGGAACTCCGTCATCCAGGGAAGGCGGGTAGTTGGCGCCGGTCAGGCCCCCCGGCTGCAAGGCCGTGCTCCGGGGGCCTTGCTGGAAAATGTCGCAACACCTTTCAAGAGGGCGCCGGGAGTCGAGGCCACGAGCGTTTGAAGTCGGACCTTATTGCCTGCTCGCCGGGCTAAGATCAGCCCTCCGCAACCGCCTGCCGGCAGGATCTGTTTTTCGGGAAAGACAGGTGAAGGAATGGGCCGCTGTTAACCAGCGACCCGCCGCTTCGAGAAGCATGAGGTCTGGCTCCCCAAGCGTAAGTCTCCTCGCGGGGACCAGTCGGAGAGCCATAAGGAGCCCGTTCTGGTTTTAGATTGCCCGGGCATAGGTTGCGCCGACGAGCGCGTTCCCTTCCAATCACTGCACATCAATGTAGGGCGGCTCACAACCGCCCTTTTCTTATGGACATGTAGTCATAGTCGGATCGCACGGGCCAGCGGATACAAAGATATCAACGAAAGAGCCTGCATCCAGGGTGGTCCCCGCAACGGGGTTGGTAGAGACCACATAGTAAAGCGGTACGGTGTCCGAGTAGACAAAGGCGCTTGCTGCGCCAATCTGGAAGCCAAGTAGCTGGAGATCATCGATAGCCGTGATGTAATCGACGCCGGCAAAGTCCGGCACGACAGCAGGCGGTAGTGCATTGGGATCAGGGCCGAGTGAGATCACGATACTCACCGTGCTCCCGACAGTCACTTCCTGTGAAGCCGCAGGGCTCTGGGATATAACGGTGTCAATCGGCACTGTGGGTGAGTAGTCATAGAGCTCATCGTAGTACAAGCCCAATGAGGTCAACAGGATTTCGGCCGAGGCAACATCCGTCCCTGCCAGGTTCGGAATATCCACCTCTGGCACCGGGCCGAGCGAGACACTGACGTCCAGAGTCTGACCGGGCTTGAGAGTGGTACCTGCGCGTATAGACTGATAATAGACCGTCCCCGCAGGGTATATGGCAGCGGCGTCAGATGAGAGGTATTGGTAGTTGGGCACGTATACCAGACGCAATGCCTCGACCGCTGCGCGTGCGGCGGCGTCCTGCTGGCCTACCAGGGCGGGGACTGTGACCAGGATGGAGAATGCATCAGGCGGGATGGTCTGTACCGTCAGATCCGGTACCCCATTGATCGCTGTGGCCACATTGCCGAACTCATCCACAGCCACATTGTTGACCAGTGGCGTGCCGTCGTAGGCATTGGCAACGACGTTGTTGAAGAAGTCCCATACCATGGAATAGTTACTCTGGTACAGGGTGGTTTGGTACCCACCGCCACGGCCCGAGCCGCCGCACCGGGTCCAGGTGTGGATCACTCCGCTGATGGTGCGATCTGAATTGAACTTGGTGATGTAGGCTACGGGGTGTGAGCCCCCGCACCAATGCCCGCCTGCGGTCAGGTAGGGTACTGGAAGCGGTGCGGCTGTTGCCGCCCCGGCCATGGCCAGCAGGACGATTGCTATCAGTTTTCTCATCATCCTCTCCCTGCGCTTCTGATGAAGCGTACCGAGTCTGTTCGGGGCTCACTTCCCACTCGTCGCCGGAGTGTATCCACAAGCGCATACGAAGTTCAAGTTGAGATGGTCTGCCTGTGTTGTCCGTACTGAAAATCCCATCCGCCCGTTCCTTCCTTGGTTCTAGGGTGTGTCCCGGGGATACTCCCTGCCTCACCTCAGGCTGTTGAAAGCCTACGTCCAGGGTGAACCTGGCGCGGGTCTGGGACCAGTGGCGCTCGGCCCTCATCCTCGTCAAGCCGGAGAGGCGGGTCAACAGGCGGAGAGCCATAAGGAGCCCGTTCTGGTTTTAGATTGCCCGGTCATAGATTGTGCCGACGAGCGCGTTCGTTTCTGTGTCACGTTCGACACAGACGGACTGTTCAGTAGTGACGGGTCACCGAGGTTGGGGTGAAGCACGATCAAGAAGCTCGGGCATTCACTGTCTGCACCCTTGCGCCCATGACCAAGAGCCACAACATGAACACAACCTCTCCGAGTTGGGCGGGGAAGACGATGTTAGAGACCACATCCTCGTACTGCGGTAACAGTAAGCCCGTGAAGCTCAGGGCCAGATAGGCGAAGCCGTTGATGATCAGCCAGACGCCCAGGAAGCGGGGCAGGAAGTGCGACCTGTACACGAGGATCGCCAAGGGGAAAAGCCATAGCCCCCAAAAGATCTCGGCGGCAAGGATCTCCTGGTCATGCATTCGAAGGAACAGCATGGCCAAGGCGTCCCGCTGAGGTTTTTCGAACACGGACAAGAAGTCGGCGCCGCGCACGAGTATCAGGGCAGCAACGTCGTTCAGCACGATGAAAAAATCGGTGGCGGCCGGGAACACACCTCCCAAGATCACCATCAGCCCAGCGAGGTTTTGGTCCACTCCCTTGAGCAACCGGTAAAGAGCCAGCGCGAGAAAGATGCAGATGGTCCCGGAGAACAGATCGCTGACGATGCCGAGACGGAAGAGCGACTCGTGCGCGGCGATGTTGCTGGCGGTCGTGGTCGCGTCCCCATGCACGAACAGGGTGCTGGGAATGAGGAAGAGGCGTATGGGGGCGGCGATTGTAAGTAGTAGATAGAGGAACCCTGCGACTCTGGCGTTCCTGCTGGTCGAGGTCATGTGTTCACGGGCATGCCGCGGTGACGCGGGGCGCGCCGGAGGTAGTCGTGCCGTAGGTCCCGACGCCGCAGGCGTTCACGCCGCGCACCAGATAGTAGAAGCCCGGACGGGACGGCGGAGTGGTGGCATCCGTCACCTGGGTGGCGGTGTTTCCGGACGTCAGGCACGTCTCCGACGCGCCGCCTCCGACCGGCAGCTGCGAGATGAGGCCGCGCACCACGTCGTAGGTGGTCGCCGGTCCAGCCTGAGTGGCCAGGGAAGTCCACGAGAATGTCGGCCCCCCCGACAGGAACACGTCACTCGTGATGTCGGCCGGGACGGCCCAGAGGGTCGGGTCTTGCGGCGCGCAGTCGGTCGAGTTCCGGACTCCGTCGCCATCCAGGTCGGCAAGGACCTCGAGGACGATCGAGTTCGGATCGTGGTGGATCTTCCAGATCAGGTCGCCGCCAAGCGCAGGCAGGTTGGCCGCGGCGAACGACCCCACGGATGACGGGAAGGTCATGATGGTGAAGGTGTCGAGGTCCGCGGGGCTGAAGCCGTTCACCAAGGTGACGTTCAAGGTCCCCGCAAGGCCGGCGACGCCCGTGATGGCGGCGATGTCGTAGTCCGTCCCCGACGCCGGCCCGCCAATCTCGACGTCGTACGATGCTGCGGCGGTCTGCGTGTAGGTCCCGGAGATCGTCACCGCGCCCGGCGACAGCCCGGGCGCCAGGCGCCCCGCGTTGGTCACCGCGGCGGCCAGGGTGCCCGAGCCTCCGACGCTCCCGCCCTGGATGTCGAGCGGTGTCGTGGAGGAGATCACGCCGCCCGCGACCGTCGTCGAGCCCGCGTTCTGCGTGTAGCCGGCGCTGAACGATAGCGTCCCCGACATCCCGCGGACGTTTCCTGCGTTGGTGAACGCCACGTTGCTGCTCGAAGTGCCGCCGCCGGCGGACTTCTGGAACGTGCCCCCCGCCAGGTTGTCGAACCGTGGCGCCGGGCTGGCGAGCAGAGTCATGGAGGTGTCCCCCTGGATGTCCCAGAGGCCGCTGTTGCGGATCACGGCCCCCGAGCCGGGGCGAACCGGGCCGCCCGTCCAGGTCGTTGTGCCGGCGGTGGCGAGCACCCGCCCGCCGGTGATGTCCTTGACGCTCGCGCCGCTGAAGGCGATGCCGCCGTTGGCGTTAGTCGTCCCGGTCCCGGTCATGCTCCCGGCGGTCCAGGTGATCGGGTCGGAGACCGTGACGTTATCGCTGCCGCGCAGCATCGACTCGGTCGCCGTGAGGGACAGCCCCGTCAGGTTGATCGGGTCGCCGCTGTTCAGCTCCAGGATCCCGAGCGCGAGCGTCACGCTCGTCCCGAGGCTCGTCACCGTTGCCGCAGGATTGAAACGCAGGAGCCCCGCGACTCCCGTCCCCGTGACGGAAGTACTGCCGGACACGTTGAACGATCCGGAGACGTCCAGCGTGGTGGCGTTGCCGACCACCACCGTCGTCGCGTCGAGAAACGATCCGGCGAGCAGGGAATAGGTCACGCCATTGAAAGCCAGCGTCGCGCCGGGCGAAGCGGAGAACGTCCCGTCGCCGGAGCCGCCGCCGATCAGGCTGACCGTTCCGCTCAGGACGGACAGGGCGCCGGCGTTTTCGAAGGGCAATTTGATGTTCAAGGTGCCCGTGCCCGCCGACCTCCGGAACGTCCCCCCGGTCAGGTTGACGAACAACGGTGACGCGCCGCTCAGGAGATCCATCGTGTTGTCCCCCTGGACGTCCCAGACGCCGCTGTTGCGGATGAGAGCGCCCGCCCCGGCGCGGACGAAGCCCCCGGTCCAGGTGGTGGTGGCGGCCGTATTGAGCACCCGCCCGCCGGCGATGTCCTTGACGCCCGCCCCGCTGAAGGCGATGCCCCCGTTGGCGTTCGTCGTCCCGGTCCCGGTCATGGTCCCGGTGGTCCAGGCGATCGGGTCGGAGACCGTGACGTTATCGCTGCCGCGCAGCATCGACATGGTCCCCGACAGGGACAGTCCCGTCAGATTGATCGGGTCGCCGCTGTTCAGCTCCAGGATCCCCAGCGCGAGCGTCACACTCGTCCCGAGGCTCGTCACCGTTGCCGCGGGATTGAAACGCAGGAGCCCCGCGACTCCCGTCCCCGTGACGGAGGTGCTGCCGGACACGTTGAACGATCCGGAGACGTCCAGTGTGGTGGCGTTGCCGACCACCACCGTCGTGGCGTCGAGAAACGATCCGGCGAGCAGGGAATAGGTCCCGCCATTGAACGCCAGCGTCGCGCCGGGCGAGGCGGAGAACGTGCCGGCGCCGGTGCCGCCGCCGGTCAGGCTGACCGTCCCGCTCTGGACCGACAGGGTGCCGTCGTTGTTGAACGGGAAGTTGGCGCTCATCGTGCCGGCACCGGCGGACTTCCGGAACGTGGCCCCCGCCAGGTTGTCGAACCGCGGCGCCGGGCTGCCGAGAAGCATCATGGAGGTGTCCCCCTGGACGTCCCACGTCCCGTTGTTGCGGATCACGGCACCCGAGCCGGGGCGAACCGGGCCGCCCGTCCAGGTCGTTGTGCCGGCGGTGGCGAGCACCCGCCCGCCGCTGATGTCCTTGATGCTCGCGCCGCTGAAGGTGATGCCGGCGTTGGCGTTGGTCATCCCGGTCCCGGTCATGATCCCGGCGGTCCAGGTGAAGGCACCGCTCATCGTGACCTCTCCCGCTCCCGTGAGCGTGCCGCCCGAAAAGACGAAGCCGCCGTTCACCTGGGAGGGGGCGGCGATCGACAGCGAGCCTCCCGAGATCGCCAGCGATGCCCCGCTCTCGACGAACACGGTGCCGATCGATTGCGTCCCGGAGCCCAGAGTGACGGTCATCCCGGCTGGGATGCAGACGTCGTCGGAAGGCCCCGGGAGCACGTTGGTGTCCCAGTTCTGGGCCGTTTGCCAGAGACCTGTTCCCGCGGTGTTGTCGAAGACGATGGTCCCGGGGCAGCCCGCGGCGGCGGGACCGGGCCCTTCGAGAGCCGGGCCGGCGAAGATGACGCCGCCCGACCGCGCCGCCTCGATGACCCAGGCGGTGTGCGGGCCCCCCGCGGCCTCGATCCCGGCGACAAAGGGGCGCCCCTCGGGGTCGAGAGCGATGCCGGTCAGGCGGGAGGGGAGGGTGGGCTCTCCGGCGGGCGCCCGGGGCGGTCGACCCTGCCGGGTGACCTCGAGTCCATGGCCGCCGATGGATCTATCGACGCGGGCGACCAGCGGCGCCTGGCCAGGCGCCAGGTCGAGCCCCATGCCTTCCGTCCAGCCCGCGACCCAGGCGGTTCCCTCTCCGCCGGCTGCGATCCCCAGCAGGCGGTCATGCCCCGATCCATCGAGGTGATCGATGCGATCGATGGAGATCTGTCCGTCCGTGCCCTCGGCCACGACCGCCACGAACCCGTCCCCCGCGACAAACACTGCCCCGGACGGATCGATAGCGAATCCCGCGGCCGCGTCGTCGCCGCTGCCGCCGAGCCGGGTGGAAATGATCGGCGCCTCGCCGTCCCGCGGAAGGACGGCCACGAAGGCATCCCCCGAGCCCGTGCCCGCCACCCACACGCGGCCCGCGCCGTCGAGACCGATGCCCTCGGCCGAGTCATCGCCGCCCGCTCCCAGCGTGGTCGGACCCCGCAGCCGCGAGCCGTTCGGCCGCAGCGCCGCGACGAAGGCGTCAGAGGATCCCGGCCTGCCGGTCCGCCCCGCGATCCAGGCCGCGCCGCTCGCGTCGAGAGTCACGGCCCGCCCTTCGTCCTCTCCATCGCCGCCCAGGTAGGTGGAGTAGACGAGCGACCCGTCGGCCGCGAGCCTCATGACGAAGGCGTCCCCCGGGCCGCGCCGCTCTGGCTGGACGGCCCGCGCCAGGGGGAAGTCACCGGACCGGGTCCAGCCCGCCACGACGACCCCCCCGTCCTCGCCAACGGCAAGGCCCAGCGGCACGTCTTCGGCCCCGCCGCCGAAATAGGTCGTGTAGCCTGAGGCTCCGTCGCTCCCGAACCGCGCGATGAACGCCTCGGCATCACCGGGTCCGGCGGCCAGCGCGCGCCCGGCGACGTACATGTTCCCCTCACCATCCAGCGCGATCCGGGCAAGGTCGGTATCCAAGTCGGGGCGCGCCTCCCGATCGGTGTCCGCTCGCTCCAGGCCTAGCCGAATACGGCGCGCCTTCCCCGCCACACCGGCCGCACCATCAGGGATCAGCAGGCCTCGGCGCAGAGAGAGGCTGGCCGCCTCGTGCCGGTCGGTCGCCACGTCGCTGAGGCGGAGGGCGCCGATTCCGCCGCCGGCGGTGCCCAGCAGGGCGCTGCCCGGGGTGTCCCCGGCCTCGATCCAGCCTGGGCGCTCGATCCCGAGGGCGATCGAGTCGCCGTCTGCCCCCGAGTCGAGCGCGAAGTCGAGCACGACCCGTCGGTAGTCGCCGCTCACGGTGAGGTCCACGCCGGGATAGAGGTCCGGATAGCGGACGCCCGCGAAGGTGGGGATACTCGTGATCCAGCCCCGCGGGTCCGCTCCCACGAAGTAGTTCACCCTGCGGGGGAGCGGGTCCACGCCCCCGAAGGCCGGCGAGGTGCGCGCCCCGGGGAAGACCAGGCGCACGACATCGGCCTCCCGGTCGCCTGGGCGGCCAGGGAGGACGATGTCGATCCCGCCGGCGTCGAGGCGTGCGCTGAACCCGCTGCAGCGGGAGACGAACGCGCTGAGAGCGCCCGCTTGGCCGCGGTTCTCTTCGAAAACCTGTCTCGGCCCCGGGGAACCGGGCGCCTGCATCGCCTCCGAACCGGGGGCATCCGCGCCGCGCAAGGACATTCCCGGAGAGGCCAGGAGCAGCGCGACCGGGACGAGCCGAGCCAGGAGGCCTCGCCTGGCCATTGCCGTGAATCCCGACTGCGCGGCTGAATTGCTCCTTCTCATGGCTCGCTCCTCACCCCGTAAGTGCCGGGTCGCGCCCGGGGGCAGGAATGTACGCCGAATCGGCCCAGGGGACACCCACGGATTTAGTCCGTCGCGACAGGCTACGTGGAGAGTTCAGTCGGCGTACAGACCCGAAGCCGGCGTCCTTCATGATGCTTCGATCCGACGAGTGGCCCATACCGTCTAAACCTCGGGCGGTTGGAGACCTTAGGAAGGGGTGGGGAGGACGGGCCGCCGTTAACCAGCGCCCCGACTTCTCGAAAGGGACGAGGTCTGGCTCACCAAGCGACAATCTCTTCGAACTCGGGGACCGGCGGGTTAACAGGCAGAGAGCCGGCGTGCCCTCTTCGTGGCCTCCGGCCCTCGCAACAGGTGGGAAATACTCCTTCCGGCGACGACGCTACGATCCCTGCGCCTACCTGAACGAAGAGCCCGACCCGGTCAATGAAACGCCGATGCGGCGTACAGGTGGTCGCTGGAAAGCGAGTCGCGTATACCCTCCTCGACAGCCTGAAGTAGACCATACTTCTCGGCGAGCTTGGTTAACTCTGCACGTTTCCTCAGGTGGATGTCTACCGCCAGGAGCGTTGCAATGCCAGATGTCAATTGACCTTTTAGCCTTGCCATGGCTTGCACGCGCTCAGGCTCAGTCAGTGTCGTTGAGGTGCCGATGAATGTTGCGATGAATTCAGTTTGAGAGCGGATGCTAATCCAGTTGGCCTCGTCACCGCTCATGCCTTCGTTGCAGCAACGGACGTAATTCGTCCAGAATTCTCGGCCGTACTCTTCAAAGTAAGCCTGGCCAGAAAGTATCCCGCCTGCTTTAAGTTCTCGATGACATCCCTGCACTGACTGCGAGAGTTGTTGAAACAGCCCTGATAACTCCGATTCCCTGGAGGCGATGTTTTGCTGGAGGTATGTAAGATATAGCGCCCCGAGCGCCAACAAACTAAGCAGCGTGCCAAGTGTACCCCCCAGATAGCTCGCAAACTCGGCCCAGTCTTTTGGGTCCGAGGACAAACGATTCCCTCGAAACGCCAGAATATACGAGCCAATGACCGTGACGATTCCCAGCATCAGCGCGAAGACTCCCACACGCATTGTTAATGGTAATTGACGAAGCTTCCCCCACATGAATCTTGACCTCCTCTGCCCCATCCCACTTTCTGTCGGCATTCCCGCAGATCGGAGCATCAGCAATGAAATAGTACTCCCCAGGCGACACTCTCCACGAATCCTCGGAATAGATCAAGAATTGGCTTGCTTATCGCAGTCAAGCAACCTATAGTAAACACGTACGTTACAGGCGACATAAACGAACGGCCTGCACCAAGTTGCCGCTGCTTCCACGGGTCGGGCAGCCAAGGGGAAGGTTAGTGCTGGAACTCCTGGTCGATGAACCGATCTTCATCGGATTCAAAGCGAGCAGAGCGCTCCGGCATCTGCTCGAGTCCCTTGGCAACGCCGATAAGAAATACGTCTCCAGCGAAGACTCGGGGTTTCTGCGACTTTGCAGTATCGGCGAGGATCTCTATGTCGGCAAGGTTGTTCACGAAGCTCTTGCCACTGATCGGGTCGATGACATCCGCCGAAACATCCTGAGCATCCTGCGCAAGCTCGGCCCCGCAGTGCCGCTGCCGACCACTCTGAGGATCTTCGCCTGCAGAGCCGTGAACGACACCTACACCCCCACGGTGGATGACCTCACATTGCCGCCGTCGGCCCCAGCGCTATCGGTCATGCGCGCGACTCGCTGATCCGAAAACCCTCCCGATCCGTCGGCCGACCAGTTCCCAACCCGCCCGCCGTCACCTGCCATTGTGGTTGGACACCGTGGTGTCTCTAACCTCATGGTCGGTAGTACGCATAGCTCACTTCAGGCAGCAGTAGGCCACTCCTCCCCGTGTTGAAAATTCGGAGCCACTTTCACAATAATCCTTGGGCCTCAACCGTGGCCAGCATCCACGCATTCAAGCGCCACCAACTGGGAATACCCGCGAACGCGCGACCCGTCTTTCGCGGACTCGAGGGCGACTACACGGGAGGCAAAGGCATGTCTTTAGCCGCTTGTGTACGCTTAAATGTTTCGGACGTCAACCGGAAAAATTGACCCTAATGTCATGTTGCGAGTAGACACTTGCGTCGATGGGCAAACGCACCGATCGTCGTTTCTGCTAAAGGCCGGCTGGACAGGCTCTTCAGTCGATCATGTCCAAGAGACATGGTCGCTTCTCAACTTCTCAGTGGCTCCACCCTCAAACGTGCGTCGTCCGCGGAATATGGACACCCTGACAGGAAAAGATCAATTTGCTGGCCACAAGTTGCGCCTGCTTCTAGGCGCCTACTTCGAGCCGCTTTTGCTCTCTCCCACCGACGTCTGGGCGCTCAACAACCGGGGGCTGGCGTACGGACAATTGGGGAGGTGGAAGAAGGCGCGCAGGGATTTCGAGGAAGCGCTCAGGATCGATCCCGGATTCGAGCAGGCTAGGAGCCCGTCCGAGTAACGGGCCAAACAAAGATCGCTTTCGGAGGGAGGGCGCGTGATGCGCTGTGGGGGACAGAGGGCTGGCCGCGATCGAGATCGGTGTCCCGGTCGCTCCGAGCCT
>Ga0137397_10000122_pt1 | contig 50611 bp, 37 predicted proteins | sample czorhiz116metaG_FD_106658 | JGI IMG/M metagenome (GOLD analysis project Ga0137397, IMG submission 106658) | Vadose zone soil microbial communities from Angelo Coast Range Reserve, California, USA - czorhiz1.16 metaG | ecosystem: Environmental > Terrestrial > Soil > Vadose zone | place: USA... | reverse complement strand
GTGCCGACGTTCAACCGCCGATCGATTCTGGCGAGGACCATTCCGGCCTTGCTGAATCAGCGTGACGTCGGAGCGGATCTCGAGGTCATCGTGGTCGTCGACGGCTCGACCGACGGAACGCTCGCCCTGCTCGACGATCTGGGAACCGCCCCGCGTCTGCGGGTCATCGCGCAGAGGAACAGGGGCCTGGCCGCGGCCCGCAACCGCGGCGCAGAAGCGGCCCGGGGCAAGATCGTCCTTTTCCTCGACGACGACATGATAGCCGCCCCGGATCTGGCGGCGGTCCACCTCGCGGAGCACGGCGATGCCCCGGAGAGGGTCGTGCTTGGAGCGTTGAGGCTGGTCGAGGAGGTGCGCAGGTCCTTCCTGAAGGAAGGGGTCGAAGCCTGGAGCCGCGACATGGAACGACGCCTCTCGGCGCCGGGTTACCGGATGCGATTCGACGACTGGTCCTTCGGGCACGCCTCGATCGATCGTGCGCTGTTCCTGGGTCTGGGCGGCTTCGACGAGACGTTCGTAGACTACGGGAACGAGGACTACGACCTGGGCTGGCGGTTGAGCGAGAAGGGAGTCGATGTCCGTTTCACCTCCCGGGCCGTGGCCCGCCAGATCTACGACAAGAGCTTCCCGGCCTGGTTGCGGGACCTGGGTTGCGTCGGCCGGGCCGACGTGGCGCTGGCCGGGAAGCATCCCGAGCTCGCCTCATCGTTGAGGCTGTCGGAACGGGAAACCCATCCGCTCAAACGACTGGCTCGCTGGTCCGGTCTGGCGTCGCTCGATCCGCTCGCCCCTGCATGGGCGACGCTGGCCGGATCGTTGACCGTGGCGGAATGGCTCTCGCTGCGGGGGTCCTACCTGAGTCACGCCCAGTCTTTGATGGGACAGCGGGCCTACTGGCGAGGCGTTCGTGAAGCCCGGGATCCCGCCGTTCTGCCCGATGCGGCTGCGATGAAGCGGACGGGAAGGACGGCGTGAAGACTCCGAAAATTTCCGTCCTGATCGCCACCGCCGATCGCCCCGAGCTCCTGGCGGGATGTCTGAAAAGTCTGTCCGCCACCCGCTTCACCGAGGCGGAGGTCTTGATCCTCGACCAGAGCCGGCAGGAGCAGTCGTGTCCCGTCGGGCCGGGGGACGGTCCTGCGTTCCGGTATTTCCGCTGCGCGCGCCGGGGGAAGAGCGCGGCGCTCAACCTGGGAGTGAAGGAGGCCCGTGCGTCCTGGCTGGCCTTCACGGACGACGACTGCCTGGTGGCCGCCGACTGGCTGGAGGTGATCGGCCGGACGGCATCGGAGACGGGAGGGGGATGCGTCCTTACCGGCCGGGTCGTCGGGGAGACTCCTGAAGGGGATGCGGTGACCGCGCCATCCCTCCGGGAGAACGGTCGGGAGACAACGTACACGCGGCCGACCTTCCGGGATGTTCTCTTCGGGAACAACATGGTCATCCCCGCTGATCTCCTGCGCAGCGTCGGCCCCTTCGACGAAACGCTCGGTCCGGGGACCGCGGCACCGGCCGCCGAGGACAACGATCTGGGGTACCGCCTCCTCCGCGCCGGGGTTCCGATCCGGTATCTGCCGACGATGGTGGTGACACATCGATCGTGGAGACGAGGACCGGATCAGGTGAGGCTGTACCACGGCTACGGCGTGGGGCAGGGGACCTTCTATGGAAAGCATCTCCACCGGGGGGACCTGCACATGGCGGCGCGGATGGCCAGGAACGTCTGGGACGCCGGTCGGGATCTGGGCGGGGCGATCATGCTGGGACGTCGCCAGGATGTGCTCTCCTCGTGGGCCTTCGCCCGTGGGCTCGTCAAGGGCTTCGTCCAGGCCGCCTGGTCGGGAAACCGGGAGCGGGCGGAGCCTGCGACCCTGATGGAGGAGAGATGAGCGCGCCGGCTCCGGCGGCTGTGCGACAGGTCGACGAAAGGCGGGAGGCCGCGCGAGTCGTAAGGCGAATCTCGAGACCCCGGCTCTGGCAGCACGACTACCTCATGCTGCAGGAGATCGCAGACGGTCTGACACGCCAGGCCGCCGCCCTCAACGGCAAAGTCGGCATCGACGTGCTCGACGTCGGATGCAAATACAAGCCTTATCGAGGCTTGTTCGAGAACAGGGCGTCCCGCTATGTCGGGCTGGATCTAAACCGGTACTGGGGCGTGGAAGTCCAATCGGACGCGACCCGTCTGCCCTTCGGGGGGGACTGCTTCGATCTGGTGCTCTGCACCCAGGCTTTCTATCTCATGAAGGATTATCGCCGGGCACTCGCCGAGTTTGTCCGTGTGACGCGCGCCGGTGGCCGGATCCTCCTTACGACGATCGGGATCTGGCCCTATCCGCCTGGCGACCGTGTCCATCGATGGAGCCGTCGTGAGCTCGAGGAGATGCTCGGGGAATTCGGCGAGGTCCGCGTCGAAGAGAACGGCGGATACCTGCGGCTCATTCCCCAGCTGGCGAATACGGCGCTCGCGATGGGCGTGGAGGACTACCTGATTCGCAGGTACGGCCGGCCGGGTCGCATCGCGGCCGTCCCTCTGAAGGGAATCTACCTCGGGCTCAACCTGCTCGCCTTGTCCGCAGAGCGGGCGATCCGATCGGCGGCCCGATCCGGCATCGGAGTGGCCCGCGCGCTCGAGAACCTGGATACACATCTTGCGATCAATTACCTGGCGGTGGTGACGCCTCGGAAATGAGTCTCCCCCATGTCGTATGAGCTGGCCTCACGACTCAAGGGCGTCCTGCTGAGGACCGGGCCGGCGTTCATGCCGGATCGCTGGTCGTCGCCCCGGCTCCTCACCTTCATGATGACCTACCGCTGCAACCTGCGCTGCACCATGTGCTGGCAGTGGGGCGAGCAGGGACTGTTTCATGAGTTGAGCAAAGAACATGAGATCCAGCAGCTGGACCTGGCCACCCTGCGCGCGGTCATCGATGACGTGGCCGGGGACGGCACGGGTGTCTTTCTCTGGGGAGGGGAGCCGTTCCTGCACCGGGACCTGATGCCTTTCGTCGAGTACATCAAATCGAAGGGACTCTATTGCAGCATCAACACCAACGGCACCTATCTTCCCCGGGACGCAAAGCGTCTGGTCGAGCTCGGCGTCGATGCCGTCATGGTCTCCGTCGACGGACCCCCGGACGTTCACGACCGGATTCGCGGGATGGACGGTTCGTTCAAGCGCATCGCCGACGGTGTCGCGGCGCTCCGGGCGGCGCGGAATGGCAGCGGCGGCAAGCCTGAGATCATCGTGAACACGACCGTCTCCCCCGGAAATCAGCACGTGCTCCTCCCCACGTACGACACGGTGGAGAGAATGGGGGCGGACCGGATGATCCTGTCCCAGCTCTGGTTCACCACCGAGCAGATCGGACGAGCCAACGAAGCCTACTTCATGGAGAAGTTCAAAGCCCACGCCGGGTCGTGGCGCGGTTTCGTCATGGATGTGTCGGTGCTCGACTCCGACTCGATCGCCGCTCAGATGCGCGAGATGGCTCTGCGGAAGAGCGCGATGGAGCTCCGGTTCCTGCCCGATCTCCATCCCGGCCAGGTCGGTGACTACTACGCGCGCCCCGAGGAGGCCTTCGGCAAGACCCGCTGCCTCGTGCCCTGGCTGGAGGCAGAGATCCTCCCCAACGGCGACGTCACACCCTGCTCCGACCGCCCCGATCTGATCGTCGGGAACGTGCGGAAGGAGCACTTCCAGGACATCTGGAACAACGATGCCTACAGAGCGTTCCGCCGCGCCATGCGGGAGGACGGGCTCTTCCCCTACTGCTCCCGCTGCTGCGGTCTCTGGTCCCATTGAGGAAGCGATGACGACACGTCCGGATGTCTCGGTCCTCATCTGCACGCGCGATCGAAGCGCCCTCCTCGAGAACTGCCTGGACTCCGTGCTGGCCTGCTCGCCTGCGCCGGCCGAAGTGGTCATCGTGGATCAGAGCGGGGACCAGGCGACCCGGAAGGCCGTCGACGGTCGCCAGGGGAGGAAGGTGCCGGTTCGGTACATCCGGGGAATCGGCACGGGGCTCTCCCGCGCGAAGAACCAGGGGATCCCCGAGTGCGCCGGAGCGATCATCGCGTTCACCGACGACGACTGTCTCGCGGACACACGATGGGTCGAGGCGTTGACCGGACCGATCATATCCGGCCGGGCGGGAGCGGTGGTGGGCCGGACGCTGCCGGAGAAGGGTGTCGCGGGACGGGAGGACACGACTTCTGTCTACTCTCCCGAGGGATGCCCGGTCTTCTCGAGGCGTACCCACCCCTGGCGCGTCGGTGGCGGAGGCAACTTCGCGGCCGCACGCGACGTCCTGCGGCTGTCGGGACCATTTGACGAGCGATTTGGGCCAGGAGCGGCCCTCGAGAGCGCCGAGGACATGGACATGATTCACCGGATCCTGCGAGCGGGGGAGCGGATCGTCTACGCCCCGGATGCGGTCATCCGGCACCGCTCCTGGCGGTCGTCGTCCCAGAACCGGCGCCTGTCCCGGGCCTATGGCATCGGCGCCGGCGGCTATTTCGCGAAGCATGTCCTGGCCGGAGACTGGATCAGCGGGTGGCGATTCGTCGCCCGGCTGGGCATCCGGACCGTCCACCTGTCGCGGGCAATCCTCCGCGCGGATCGACGCGGCATTGCCGAGCAGGGGATCTATCTGGTCGCTCTCTTCGAGGGGGCCGGGCGGTTCCTCCTGGGCGGCGGCCCGGCGCCGGAAAGAGTCGCGGACCTCGAGCGCCGTGAGGAGGCCAGGTCATGATCTCGCTGGCGAGCGCCGAGCGGCGGCCGGCCGGACAGGAAATGTTGATCCTGCTGCTCGGGGTGGCGGCGATCGTCGCGGCCGTGTCCCCCACCCTGCGGGAGACAGGCACTCCGCCGGGATGGGATCAATCGGTCCACTTGCGGGACAGCCTGGTCTACGAGCGCATTCTGCGACATCCGTCCGCGCTGACGAACGGCGTGTTCGGCGCCATTCTCCACGGCTCGGAGGATTTTCCACTGCTGACCCCCTCCGGCTATTATCCGCCGCTCGTTCCGGGTCTCACCGCCCTCCTCTATCGTGTGGCCGGCCGCTCCTACGAGACGGCGATGGCGACGCAGATTCTCTTCCTGGTTCTTCTGGTCATCGCCACATGGGCGCTCGGGAATCGACTCCTCGGGGCGCCGGTCGGGCTCGCCGCCTCACTCATGTTGCTGGCCGCGCCGGGCATCCGTCTGAACGCCGAAGAGTACATGCTGGATCTTCCCCTGGCGGCGATGGTGGTCGTGTCGGTGCTGGCGCTCCTGGCCAGCGACCGGTTCGCCCGGCGCGACCTGAGCCTGCTGTTCGGCGTCCTCGCAGGAGCGGGCATGCTGACCAAGTGGACCTTCTTTCTCTTCCTGGCGGCGCCGGTGCTCCTGGTGCTCGGTTCGGGTCTCACCACCCCGTCGAAGGGGGCGGTTCCGCGGAGTCGCCGGTGGGGGAATTTCGCGCTGGCGCTTCTGGCGGCAGGCATGGTCGCGGCCCCCTACTATGTGCCGATTCTGCCGATCCTGGTCGACAAGACCATCGTCCATGCCGGCGGCGCGGCCGATGGGTTCGCCGCTCCCTTCGCTGCGGCGTCTGTCCTGTACCATATCGACGCGCTCCCGCGAAAACTCCTGGGATGGCCCCTGACGATCACCGCGGTCGTCGGGATCCTGGCTTTCCTGTGGCGTGGCCGCGAAACGGCCTGGGCCCGGGCGCTTCTTCTGACCTGGACTCTGAGTCTCTACGCCCTGTTCACCTTCGCCGTGGCCAACAAGCAGTCCCGGTATCTCCTTCCCTGGATACCGATCCTCCTCGTGATGGCGGCGGGAGGGCTGGTCGCGCTGTGGCGTCGCGCCGCGGCGGGCCGGGCGTTGATCGCGATGGGGATCCTGGTCCTCCTCCCCGTGACCGGTCTGGCGGGCAGCTGGCGGACGGAGGACCGGGGGGACTGGAACATCCGCCCGCTGGTCGCCCGGCTGGAACAGGAGCTGGCCAGACGCCCGGACCTCTCGGGCAAGGTTCCCGTGCTGGGCGTGATTCCCGACATGCGGGAGGTGAACGGTCCCTGCATCGCCTACTACGCGGCGCGGCAGGACATTCCCGTGACCGTCGTTCAGCTCGTGAACCGGATGAAGCGACACGTTGCCGTCGAGGTGGGGCTCGATCCCTTCAACCGGGACGATTTCTACCAGGCTTTCGATCGGTACGATTTCCTGGCCACCAAGGACGGCGCCAATGCGGTGCCACCGTGGGAGGACGTGGTTCCCAGGATGCAGGCCTATTTCGAGCAGAGGCTCTCGGAATTCGAATTGCTGGCTTCGTTCCCGGAGCCGGACGGATCGACCCTCGCTCTCTATGGGAGAAAGCGCGGATGAGACAGGTCACCGGCTCCGTGAACCACGCGGGCCTCCCTGTCCCGCTGGTCGGACTGATTCTCAGGCCCGGCCAGGTCCTGGCGGGAGCGCTGGCCGCCGGTGCCACCGCTCTCGGGCTCATGGCCTGGAATCTGAGAACACTCGTCGGCCGATACGACACCCTCGAGTACCTGCTCCAGGAGGCGCATTCGGCTGAGATGGCGCTCCTCCGCTTCACGCTTCTGATCGCCGCCCTAATGGCGGGGGCCGTTGGTGCCATGGCCCTGGTCAACTGGCGCGCCTCCCTCTCCCTGGTCGGAGGCGGGCTCTTTCTCGCAGGAGTCCTGGCCGGCCCCCTGGTCCGGGCCTGTCTGGCGCCTCAGGGAGGACTGGAGGAGAGCCTGATCTACCGGGTGCGGGGGTTCGGCGCCATCGGGACGATCGGCGGCCTGTTCCTGCTCTTCCTGTCGCTGATTCCCGCGCTTCTGGAGCGGCCGGCCGGCGGCTTTGAGAGGACCCTGTCGGACGGGGTTCGGCGCGCGGTCGAAGGCCTGCAGGCCATCCCCGCCCTGCGCCGATCGATCCTCCTCGGCGTGCTGGTGTTCCTGCTGGCGACGACTGTGGGGTTCGTGGTCCTGCAGGATTTTCCGAATTCCTCGGACGAGAACTCCTATCTGACACAGGCGCGGATCTTCGCCGCCGGCAGACTCTGGGTCCAGGCGCCCCCCCATTCCGAATTCTTCCGGGCGCGGAGCTTCATCATGGACGACTCCCGGGGCCGCTTCTTCGCCAAGGCCTTTCCCGGGTGGGCCGCGATCCTGTCGCTGGGGGTGAGGGCGAGAGTCCCGTGGGCGGTGAACCCTCTCCTGTCGGCGGCGGCGTTGATCCTGGCCGGCTGGGCCGGAGGACGCATCCTGGGCCGCCACGGCGAGCCGGCCGTCATCGGAATGATCCTGCTGACTCCGTTCTTCCTGCTGAACGCGGCCTCCTACTTCAATCATCCGGCGACGGTCCTCCTGATCACTCTCTTCCTGGTCGCGGTGATTCGTCTTGCGGAGGGGGCGGGTATCGTCTGGGCCATCGTGGCGGGACTCGCCGGCGGTTCCGCGCTCTGGATCCGTCCGGGACCGGCCCTGACCCTGACGATTCCCCTGGGTCTCTGGCTCGCCTCACGCTGGGCGCGTGAGCGCCGGTGGGGAATGCTGGCCGCCGCCGCGGCACCGGTGGCCGCGGCCGTCCTGGGGCTGGCTGCCTACGACCAGCGGATGTTCGGGTCGTTCTGGCGGACCGGCTACGCGGCCTACGATCCCGGCGACATCCAGCCTGGACTGGGAGTCGACCATCTGGCGGTCACCGGCTGGTGGCTCCTCAAGCTCCTGTTCTGGCTCGCGCCCGGCAGCCTCGCGGGTCTCTGGCTGCTCGTCCGCGGGCGTCGGTGGCGGGAGTGGTTCCGGCGCGAGCCGGTCCTGGTGCTGATGTCCATGTCTCTCGCCGCCCTGGCGATTTCCTATCTGGTCTTCCAGAACAAGGGAGGCAACGAGTACGGTCCACGCTACTACTACGACGGCATCACCTATCTCGCCATTCTTCTGTCGGCCGGCTGGATGCGGGCTCCGGAGGCGCTCGCCGGGGTGGTTCCTCGCTGGAAGGTGAGGCGGGGGGCTGCCCTCGTCCTCGGGTTCGGTGCCATCCTCACCCTGGCCGGTTCGATACCGTTCTTGATGTTCCACTACCGGGACAAGGTGAGCCACAACCGGGATCTGTTCGATGCAGTGGAGCGATCGGGGCTCTCCTCCGCGCTGGTCTTTCTCTCCACCGGGAGCGGCAGGATGCCGCCCGGCGATCTCGTCCGGAATCCTCTCGATTTTCGGAGCGGTGTCGTCTACGCGAGGGATCTCGGTCCCGAAGCCGATCGCGCGCTGGCGGCCCTCTACCCCGACCGCCCCGCGCTGATGTACGCCTACGATCCCCGGGCGCGCCGCTCGACGCTGCGCCCGCTCGACCTTGAGGATCGGCGATGAACAAGCCGCTGACGGTGCTGGTCTGCACGCACAACCGGGCCGATCTCCTTCGAGGCGCGCTCGAGAGCCTGGAGCGTCAGAGCCTGGCCCGAGGCCTGTTCGAGGTGCTGGTGGTGGACAACGCTTCGACCGACTCCACCCCGGCGGTCGTGGCCGAGTGTGCGGCGCGCGCGAAGGTCGATATCCGCTCTGTCCGCGAGACGGAGCTCGGACTGGACGCCGCCCGGAACCGGGGCGTCCGGGAAGCGGCGGGCGGGATCGTGGCCTTCCTCGACGACGACGCGCGGGCCCGGCACGACTGGGCGGCGGAGATTCTGGAGGGGTTCGAGCGTCACGATGCACCCATCGTGGGCGGCCGGGTCGACCTGGTCTGGGAGGTTCCGCGGCCGGTGTGGTTCAGCGATGCGCTCCTGCGATACCTGATCCACTGCGACCGCGGTCCGGAGGTCGTTCCGGTGACCTCGTCACCCTGGCTCTATGGCACCAACGTGGCGTTCCGGAAGAACCTGTTCCAGGAGATCGGACTGTTCCGTCTCGACCTGGATCGGAAGGGGGAGTCCTTGATGGGCGGAGGGGACACCGAGTTCTTCACGCGGGCCCACGAACTCGGCCACAGGATCCTCTACCTTCCGACCCTGGTGGTCCAGCATCTGGTGCCCGCCTCGCGCCTGACCCGGGCGTTCTTCCGGGAGCGGCTCCTGTACTCGGGCTACACCCGCGCCGCCATCGGCACGGAGAAAATCGCCGGCATCGCCTTGAACTGTCTCCTGTTCGCGCTCGGGGGCTCACTCTGCGCTCTGGCCGCCGCCGCGTCGCGGGTGGCCGGCCGGCCCGATGTCAGTTTCGCGCAGGAGCGCCGGATGCTGCTGGGGGCGGGGTACCTCTATTACTGGATTCTTCGGGCGGTCGGGAGAGTCCCGCCACCCCGCGTGGAGGCATGGACGTCGTGACACGAGACACATTCGCCGCATCGGAGAGATGGTCATGATCAAGAAAGTGCTGCTTTTGAACGGGCCGGACGACCGAATCAACTCGGTGATGATCCGGAGCGGAGACAGGTGGCCCCACCGGCTGCCGCGCAAGATCACCAAGCAGGTGCCCCACGCCTACCCTTTCTGGCTCGCCCAGTGCGGCGCCCTGCTGAAGCACCGGGGCTATGAGGTCCTCTATGTCGATTCGATCGCCGAGGGCCTGGGTATCGACGGCACGGTGGAGCGGTTTCTGGAGGAGCGTCCGGATCTCGTGGTCGTCGCCACCTCCACACCGACGATCCACACCGACCTCTTGATGGCCCGGCTGGCCAAGGAGAAGACGGGGGCGGCCACGGTGCTGGTCGATACCCACGTGACGGTCTTCCACCAGGAGCTGGTGGCCGAGCCGTTCGTCGACGCCGCCGTGCGGGGCGAGTTCGAGGTGGCCATCCCCGACCTGGCCGACGCGCTCAACTCCGGCGGAGATCTCGCGTCCGTTCCGGGTGTGACCTGGAAGCGGGCGGGTGACGTGGTGGTCAATCCGGACAGGCCGTTGATCTGGGATCTCGATGAATTGCCCTGGCCGGACCGCGACCTCGTGCCGGGGGACCAGTACATCGTGGGGCTGCGCACGCAGGATCCCTGCTTCATGGTGATGGCGAGCCGGGGCTGCCCGTTCCGCTGCACGTTCTGCCTGTGGGTTCCGGTGATGTTCAACAACAAGGTTCGATTCCGCAGCGTGGAGAAGGTGGTGGACGAGATCGTTCACCTCCAGGAGCGCTACGGGGCCCGGGAGGTGTTTTTCCACGACGACACCGTCAACGTGACCGTGAGGCGCGTCGAGGAGATCTGCAATGAGATTCTCCGCCGCGGCGTGAAGATAGGCTGGATCGCCAACTTCCGCGGCGACCAGACGACGTCCGAACTGTTCCGGCTGATGAAGAAGGCCGGCTGCACGAAGATCCTGCTGGGCGTCGAGAGCGGTTCCCAGAAACTCCTGGATGAGACGATCGACAAGGAAATCACGCTCAAGGAAGTGGAGGACACCATCCGCTGGGCCAAGGAGGCCGGGATCAGGGTCCACTGCACCTACGCGCTCGGCGCTCCGGGAGAGACGAGGGAGACGCTGCGGGAGACCCTCGAGTTCATCAAGAAGACCGAGCCGGACGACATCCAGGTCAGCCTGATGACCCCGATCCCGGGGACTCCGTACTACGAGAAGGTGAAGCACCAGGTGGCCGACTGGCACGACTTCGACGGAGTCTCCGGGCGTTCCTGGTGCGACCTGTCGACCGCCGAGCTCAAGAACGCCATGAATCGCATCTACATCGAGCACTACCTGACGCCGCGGCGAATCCTGAAGCGTGTGTCCAGGATCCGCAACGTCTACGACATCAAGGAGAACTGGCGGCAGTTCAAGGCGTTCCTGAGCCGCTACGCCGCCACCGGGCTGCCCCGGCCGATCGGTACCCCGTTCGAGGGACAGGAGCAGGCGTGAAGATCGCTGTCCTGTGCGGGCGATATCCTTATTCCGGTGCCGGAGTCATCGCGCGGGAGTCCGCCGAGGAGCTGGCCCGCCGGCATGAAGTCACCTTCATCCACGGCGGCGAATCGGAGTCGGATCGCCGGGAGGGGGCGCTCCGGGTGATCTCCCTGACGATGCCCCCGGCTGAGGGGCAGGGTGCGTCGCACCTCTACTGGAGCCCCGCCCTCGTGCGGAGACTCCGGCGGACGCTTGATTCGCTGAACCCCGACCTGATCCACTTCCACATCATCCAGGGTCGGAGTTTCTCCCTGGCTTCGCTGCTCCTGTCGAGGCGACGCCGGGCATTCTGGACGATCCACGATCAATGGCCGCTGTGCGTTCGATCGGTGCCGGAACCCCCGTCGTGCGAGGGGATGAAGCGGTTCTGCCTGTTCTGCACGGCGTGGCCGGGCCTCTCCGTCGCGAACAAAGTGCTCAAGGAAGCGGTCTTCGCGGCCTCCAGGCTGGAGGTGGTGGTTCCCTCCCGCTGGCTCGGCGACCTTCTCCGTTACTCCTTCCTGGGGAGGAAGCGGGTGCACGTCGTCTACAACGGGATCGATCTGGACCTGTTCCGACCGGCCGGGATGGAGGGACGCGCTCCGGCGGGGAGACCGCCGACCCTTCTCTACGTGGCCGGTCCGAACAACAGCACGAAGGGGATCGCCGAGCTCCTGCCGGCCTTCCTTCGTCTGCGGGAAAGGTATCCCGGACTCCGGCTGAGGGTCGTGGGGGATCCGCCGGAGGGGATCGCCGGCGAGGCAGGAGTCGAGATCACCGGCAGGGTCCCCAGGCAGGAGATGCCGGACGAATACAGGCGGGCCGATCTGTTCGTCCTCCCGACGCTCTCCGACAACACGCCGGTCACCCTGATGGAGGCGATGGCCTCCGGCCTGCCGGCTGTAGCGACCGCGGTCGGAGGCATTCCGGAGCTGGTGGTCCCCGGAGTCACTGGACGGCTGGTGCCCCCCGGCGACGTTCCTGCATTGACGGCCGCGCTGGAAGGGCTCCTCTTCGACACCGACGTGAGACGGCGGATGGGAGCGGCGGGCCGGAGCGTGGCCGAGACGAGATTCGCAAGACAGCGCATGGTTTCGGAGCTCGAGGAAATTTATGGCGTGGCCCGGGGGCAGACGCAGGGGACGGCGCCCCTGCCCACCTTGCCGGCGGCCGTTTGCGGAGGACAGCGATGAAAGCGGTGATTCTCGCCGGGGGCCAGGACACGCATCTGGTGCCTCTGGTCCGGACGGTGCCCAAGCCGCTCCTGCCGGTGGCCAATCGTCCGATGGTGGAATACGTGCTGGCTCTGTTGAAAGAGAGCGGGATCCGCGAGGTCGCCCTGACGGTGAACGCGGCCGAGCATCCCTTCGAGGATGTTCTGGGGGATGGCCGCCGGCTCGGGATGCGTCTGCATTACTCGCGTGAGGAGGTCCCCCGGGGGACGGCGGGATGCCTGCCGCCCCTGGCCGACTTCCTGGGCCGGGAGCCCTTCATCGTGCTTCACGGGAGCCTGTTCCTGAACACCGACCTCAAGACCCTCATGGAATTTCACCAGTCCCGGAAGGCCCTCGCCACCCTGGGAGTCCGGCGGGTCACCAACGGATCCCGCGACTGGCACCATCTGGAATTGCGGCTCGGAGCCGGGGACCGCGTCGAGGGGATCACGGTCCGCAACCTGTCGGACCGCGAAAAGAATTCCCCTGTGCCCGCGGGGCTCTATGTCTTCGATCCGGCGGTCCTGCCCCTGATCGAAAAGGGGATCTACTACGACATCAAGGAACAGCTGCTTCCCCAGCTGCGTCAGGATGGGAAGCGGGTGTTCGCCTGCGAGATCAAGGGATACTGCCGGAACGTCCTTGAGATGAACGACTACCTGAAAGTCAATCGATCCGTTCTCCGTGGTGAAGTGAACGGTTATCGATTCGAGGGCCAGATCGCCGATGGAATCTGGGTGGGAGGAGGCAGCGAGGTCTCGCCGACGGCCACCCTCCACGGACCGGTGATGATCGGCCGGGACTGCGTCATCGGTTCCGGAGTCCAGATCATCGGTCCGACCTGTATCGGGGACGGCTGTTTCGTAGAGGAGGGGGCCTTCTTGAGGGAAAGCCTGCTTCTTCCGGGAGCCCGCGTGGAGCGGAATTCCAGAGTCGAGGGGTGCGTCCTCGCGGCCGATACGGTGATCTCCCCGAACCAGGCCCTCCGCGAGGTGGTGGCGATCCCGGAGGATCTGGACGTCGGTGAGCTCGACCTGGCCGACGCCGAAATGTTGATCCAGGGCGTGGCGGCCACCGCCGGCAGCTACGCCCAGAGCCAGCTCCGCTACGCGCTCTACCGGACGTTCAAGAGGGGATTCGATCTGGCCACGGCCCTCTTCGGCCTGGTCGTGATGTCGCCGCTGCTCCTGGCGGTGGCCCTGGCCGTCAAGTTCACCAGTCCGGGGCCTGTCTTCTTCCGGCAGCGGCGGTGCGGCCGCCACGGCCGGGAGTTCGGCATGGTCAAGTTCCGGACGATGGTCAAGGACGCAGAAGCGATGCAGGCCCAGCTCCGTCCCCTCAGCGAAGTGGACGGGCCGGTCTTCAAGATCGAGAACGACCCGCGTTCCACCGTCCTCGGGCGGCTCCTGCGCAAGTACAGCATCGATGAGGTGCCCCAGCTCTGGAACGTCCTGAAGGGGGAGATGAGCCTGGTCGGTCCGCGGCCGCTGGCCTCCCGGGAGATGCAGTTCTGTCCGGCCTGGCGCGACGTGCGGCTCAAGGTGCGGCCGGGCATCACCGGCCTGTGGCAGGTCAATGGCCGCAGCAAGACCTCGTTTCACGATTGGATCCGGCTGGATGTCGAATACGTCCAGGAGCAATCAATCCTGCGGGATTTTCAGATACTCTTGAAGACTCTCAGCGTGGTCCTCCGGGCGCTGGGGTCTTTCTGACGAGGGAACTGAATGGCTGACGAAGTTCATCAGGAACAGCAATTCGATTTCCAGGGCTACCTCCAGGTCCTCTGGAGACGGAAGTGGCTCGTCATCGGCTTCACCGCGGCGCTGACCGTGGCGGTGGGAGTCGGTACCTACTTCCAACCCAAGGTCTACGAAGCGAAGATGACTCTCCTGGCGGGACGGGAGAGCCCTCGCCTGTTGACCTCCGATCCGATCCCGGGCGAGCGTTTCGGTCAGAGGGACTACCTCAAGACCCAGGCCGCCATCCTGACCAGCCGAAGCCTGCTGCAGGAGGCGGTCAAGCGGCTGATGAAGGAGGGCTTTTACGGGCTGGTGGATCCGGCGCGGCTGGAGGAGAAATCATCCGGCGCCGCCACGGAGCTCCAGCGCCGGGTCCGGGTCCAGACCGCGGACGACACGCAGCTCATCACCGTCTTCGTGACAGGAGGAATTCCGGACCGGGTCGCTCGAATCGCCAATGCCATCGCCGACGAGTACGCCGACAGCAATGAGGAATCGAGGGTGTCCATGGCGAACCAGGCGGTCGCCTGGCTCACCACCAAGCTCGCCGAGCAGAGAACCAAGCTGGCGGCGGCGGAGGAGGATCTTCGGGTCTACAAGGACAAGGAGAAAATCGTCGCGCCGGATGACGCCGATCCATTCTCGACGTTCAACCTGAGCCGGCTCAACGACGAGTACCTCACCACCCGGTTCCAGCGGATGGAGAAATCGACCCGGCTCGCCACGATGAAGAAGAATCGGACGACACGCTCGGCGCGAGGCCACAGCTCGGCGGCCGAGTCACTGGACGCCGAGATTCAGAGAAAACTGCGGGAGAGCCTGGAAGCCGATTACGTCCAGGCGCAGGTGGACTTGCGGAATCTGTCGCAGCGATACGGCGAGGAACATCCCGATATCATCACCCTCAAGGAGAAGGTTGCAAGGATCGCGAAGGAGCTCGAGAGCCTCGGGGAGCCGACCGCACGCCCCGAAGCGCCGCCGCAGGTCACGGAGTCCCAGATCGCGGATCTCCAGGCCGAGGTGACCGCGCTGACCCAGAAGGAGTCGGCCCTCTCCCAGGCCCTGGATGCCCACAAGGCGCAAGCCCGAACGCTCTCGAGGACTGCGGTGGGGTACTCTTTCCGCAAGCAGACGGTTGATTTGAACCGGCAGACCTACAACGACCTCCTCAGCCGTCTCAACGATGCGCAGCTCTCCAGCCAGATCAAGGCCACCGCCGTCAAGGTCCTGGACCGGGCCGAGCCCCCCCGGTCTCCGATCGAGCCACAGCCCGTGAGGAATCTCACAGTGGCGCTCCTGCTGGGGCTGGTCCTGGGGGTGGGTCTGGCCAGCCTCGCGGAAAACCTGGACCGTCGAATCAAGGATCCCGAAGATGCGGTCCGCTACCTCCGTCTGCCGCTCCTCACCGTGATCCCCGGTTTCGCCCTCAGCCGAGGCGTGGGGAAAGCCGAGGGGAAGGCCAGACTCGTCACCATCGATGAGCCGCGGTCCCACCCCGCCGAATGCTATCGGAACCTCCGGACCTCGATCCTGTTCTCGACCGGACGCCCCGTTCCCAAGACGATCCTGATCACGAGCGCGGTGGGCGGCGAGGGGAAGTCCACCACCTCCGCCAACCTTGCCGTGGTCATGAGCCAGAGCGGCCGGAAAGTCCTGCTCATCGATGCCGATCTTCGTCGTCCTTCCCAGCATCGCTACTTCGCGCGCAAGGGGTCGGGAGGCATCGTCCGTCTCCTGAAGGAGTCCTGCCGTCCCGAGGACGCCGTTCAGCACTCATTCGTCGAGAACCTGGACGTCCTCCTGTGTCACGAAATTCCGGCCAACCCCTCCGAGTTGCTGGGGTCGGAGCGGATGCGCGAGGTGATCGAGCACTTCAGAAGTCACTATGACGCCGTGGTCATCGACTCCCCCGTGATCATCTCGGTCCCCGACACCCTCATCCTGGCGTCACGGTCGGAGGCGGTCATCATGGTCCACCGGCCCGGCGCCGCGGCCCGGGACATGGTCCGGCACGCGCGCGAAAAGCTGGACGAGGTGAAGGCCAACATACGGGGCCTGGTCCTGAACAGCGTCGACCTCGAGGCGGGTCGCTACGCCTATTCGTACCATCGTTATTACGGCTACGGGACCGAGGAAGAAGGGAAGGTCCAGCAAGGCCGAGCGGGGAAGAAGGCTTGAAGGTCGTCATCCAGATCCCCTGTCTGAACGAGGAGACCACCCTCCCGCTCACTCTCGCCGGCCTGCCCCGGGCGCTGCCCGGAGTCGACGCCGTCGAAGTGCTGGTGATCGACGATGGGAGCACGGACCGGACCCTTGAGGTCGCACGGCGGATGGGTGTGGCCCATGTCGTGGTGCTCCCCCGGCATCAGGGGCTGGCCGCAGCATTCCGGGCCGGTCTCGAGACGAGCCTGAAGCTGGGGGCCGACATCATCGTGAATACGGACGCCGACAATCAATACGACGCCCGCGACATCGAGAGTCTGGTGCGCCCGATCCTCGAAGGCAGGGCCGACATGGTCGTGGGGGATCGCCAGGTGCAGGGGATCCGGCACTTCTCGGTCATCAAGAAGCTTCTGCACCGACTTGGGGACCGGGTGATGCAGGGGCTCTCCGGGATCGAGCTTCTCGATTCCACGAGCGGGTTCCGGGCCTACAGCCGGGAGGCGGCGCTGCGACTCAACGTCTTTTCGAAATTCACCTACACCCTGGAGACCCTGATCCAGGCCGGCAAGAAGAATCTCACGGTGGCTCACGTCCAGGTCAGGGTCAACGAGAAACTGAGGGAGTCCCGTCTCTTCCCGGGTCTCTGGTTCTACCTGAAGCGGTCCGCCAGCACCATGGTCAGGATCTACTCGATGTACGAGCCCCTGAAAGTATTCTCCTACCTGGGAGTCCTGGTGAGTGGAGTCGGAGCGGTGCTGCTGCTGCGGTTCCTCTACTACTTCCTGACCTCGGAAGGACCGGTCGGCAAGCTCCAGTCGCTGCTCACCGGCGCCATCCTGCTGGCGATGGGGCTCCTGCTCGGCCTGATAGGAATCGTCAGCGATCTCATCGCGGCGAATCGGCAAGTGGTGGAGGACATCCAATATCGAATTCGCCGGATGGAGCTCGGAAGCCCCCGGATCTCAGGGGAGAGAGCCGAGGAACAGTCTCCGGAAACCTCCCGTCCGACGGCGGTGGCGGGGAGAGAGACGTGATCTCCAGAAGAATCCTCCTGACCGGCGGAGCCGGATTCATCGGATCGCACCTGGCATCGGCGCTTGTCGAGCGGGGTCATCGTGTGCGGGTGCTGGACGTCATGGATCCCCAGGTCCACGGCGCCGTCCCGAGCCGCCCTCAGTCTCCCGGAGTCGAGATCATCCGGGGGGACCTGCTGGACGCCGAGACGCTGAACCGCGCTCTGGATGGCGCGGAGGTGATCTTCCACCATGCCGCCGCGGTAGGAGTGGGGCAATCGATGTACGAAGCGGCCGGCTACACCCGTGTCAACAGCCTGGGGACGGCGATGCTGATGGAGAGGGTCGCCCGGGCGGGCTCACGGGTCGAGAAGGTGATCGTCGCCTCCTCGATGTCGATCTACGGGGAGGGGCGATATCGCTGCACCGCCTGCGGACCGGTGGCGCCGGAACAGCGCGGTCGGGAGCGGCTCCTTTCCGGAAAATGGGAGCCTGCCTGCCCGGCCTGCGGTCGGGATCTGGCACCACTCCCCACCGACGAATCCAAACCGCTCCGCCCCACCTCGGTATACGGAGTGACGAAACGGAGCCAGGAGGAGACGGTGCTGGTCATGGGAAAATCCTACGGAATACCGGCCGTGGCGCTGCGCTACTTCAATGTCTACGGCGCGGGACAGGCCCTCTCCAATCCGTATACCGGCGTGGCGGCGATCGTCTCCAGCCGTCTGCTCAACGGCAAGCCGCCGTGTCTTTTCGAGGATGGGGAACAGGGGCGCGACTTTGTTCATGTCAGCGACATCGTTCAGGCGAACCTTCTGGCGATGGAGAAGAGCGAAGCCGATTTTCAGGCCCTCAACGTGGGGACGGGAACGCTGACCTCGGTGCGGGAGCTCGTACGCGGCCTGACCCTGAGACTGGCGCCGGATCGGGATCTGGGACCGAAGATCCTGGGAACCTTCCGGGAAGGGGACATTCGACACTGTTACGCCGACATCACGCAAATCCGGACCCGGCTCGGGTACGAGCCAAGGGTGCCGCTGGAGAAGGGATTCGACGATCTTGCTGATTGGGCCAGGACCCAGGAGGCCCTGGACCGGTTCGATGTGGCCAACGCGGAGCTGGTCTCCCGGGGGCTGGTGATCGGAAGCTGAAGAGGGGAGACACAGCAATGTTCAGAGCACTGGTGACAAATCCACCCTGGCCCGGCGAGGGGTACGGAGCGAGAGCCTCCGTCCGATGGCCGCATAAGCGGAAGGACAAGAAACTGGAGTATCCGATCTTCCTGTCCTACGCGGTGGCGCTGGCGCGTGAAGCCGGGGTCGAAACGAGCTTCCTGGACGGAGTCTGCGACGAGCTCGGGATCGAGGAGTACGCCGTCCAGGTGAGCCGGCTGGCGCCCGACTTCATCGCCATGGAATGCTCGACGCCGTCCATCGACCACGATCTGGCCTCGGTGCGGAGGATCAAAGAGCTCCGGCCGCAGACCTTCGTGGCCTTGATGGGTCCCCACGCCACCTATTTCCACAGGGTGCTTCTGGAAGAGCACCCGGAGGTGGACGCCATCATCCGCGGCGAGTTTGAAGTCACGATCCGGGAGACCGCTCTCGCCCTGAAGAACGGCACGCCGCTCTCCCAGGTCGCGGGCCTGACCATCAGGGAGGGATCCTCGATCCAGGTCACGCCGGATCGGCCGTTCGATTTCGACCTCGACAGCTGGCCCTATCCGGCCCGGGACATCGTTCCCATCGAAAAGTACCAGACCGCCCAGTACCAGGGAACGAACGGAACCTTCATGCTCTCCAGCCGCGGATGTCCTCACCGCTGCACGTTCTGCCTGTGGCCGGGAACGATGGTAGGCCGGGACTTCCGCGCCCGGAAGGCGGAGGCGGTCGTCGACGAGATGGAGCATCTGGTCAAGCACTACGGCGTGGACGACATCTATTTCGACGACGACACCATGACCATCGATCGCGAGCGGCTTCTCAGGATCTGCCGGCTCATCCAGGAGCGGGAGCTCAAGGTTCACTGGATCGCCATGGGCCGGGTCGATACGGTGGACGAGGAGCTCCTGAGGGAGATGCGCAAGGCCGGCTGCGACAACATCTACCTGGGAGTGGAATCGGGCTCGAAGGAAATCCTGAAGCGGCTCAAGAAGGGAATTCAGCTGTCCCAGGTCGAGAAGGCGTTCCAGGTCGCCCGGAAAGCCGGGATCAAGACACAGGCTTTCTTCATGCTGGGAGGGCCGGGGGAGACGAAGGAGACCCTGAAGGAGACCATCGATTTCGCCGTCCGCCTGGATCCCGACAATGCGCAGTTCGCGGCGGCCGTACCGTACCCCGGAACCGAGATGTACGAGGAATCTCTGAGGAAGGGGTATCTGAAGGCCGCCACCTGGGAAGACTACGCGGCCCGGGACATCGTTCTGGAAACCGAGACCCTGACCCGGCTGGACCTGGAAAAGGCGCGTCTGGAGGCGTACCGCCGGTTCTATCTCCGTCCGCGCTTCATCCTGCGCACGGCCTTGAGACTGACGAGCGCCCGGGAGTTCCGCCGCGTCCTCCGCGGGACCCTCTCCATCGTCAGTCGACTCGCCTACTTCTCCAGGAACGTGAGGAGGAAAACCCGGGGAGCGCCATCCGGCACCCTGGAGCACGCCTGAAGATGACCGTCTGCTATTGGGGAACGTACGACTCCGACTATCCGCGCAACCGGATCCTGATGGCCGGATTGCGGGCCAGCGGGGTGGAAGTGCGGGAGTGTCACTTCCCGCTCTGGAAAGACACCTCGCAGAAGCTGGGGCATGCCCGGTCGGCGTGGCTCAGGCCGGGCCTGCTCCTCCGCTGGGCGCGCGCCTACGGGTCCCTGTCGGCGCGCTTTCTGACATCGCCCCGGCCGGACTTCCTGTTCGTGGGCTACTCGGGCCACTTCGATGTGTTCCCGGCCTGGGTCCTCAGCCGCCTGCGGAGAGTACCGCTGATCTTCGACGCCTTCCTGAGCCTCTACGACTCGCTGGTTCTGGATCGGAGCGCGGTCGCCCGGGAGGGTCCGAAGGCGAAGTTCCTGGCCTGGGTGGATCGGACCGCCTGCCGCCTCGCGGACCGGGTCCTCCTCGACACGCGGGCGCATGTGGAGTTTTTCCGCGAGACCTTCGCTCTGCGCGCGGAGAAATTCTGGGTGCTGCCGATCGGCGCCGATGACCGGGTCTTCCGCCCCGAAGCGGCGTCTCCGCGCAACGGGCGTCCCTACACGGTGCTTCACTTCGGACGGTATATTCCCCTGCACGGCCTCGAGACCGTGGTGCGCGCGGCCAGACTCCTGGAGGAGAACGGCGTCCCATGCCGATTCCTGCTGGTTGGGGATGGAGAAGAGAGGGACAAGGTCGAGGCGCTGGCCGGCGGGCTGGGAGTACGCTCCCTGGAATTCCGGGGATCGGAGTCCCCGGAGAGCCTGGCCGCAACAATTCGTGAGTCCGACCTCTGCCTGGGGATTTTCGGCGAGACCGGGAAGGCTTCGCGCGTGGTTCCGAACAAGGTCTACGAGGCCCTGGCAGCGGGGAAGCCCGTGATCACGGGTGACTCTCCCGCCGCCCGGGAGCTGCTGACGGACGGGGTGGACTGCCTGCTCTGCCGGCGCGGCGACCCCGCGGCGCTCGCCGATGCCATCCTGCGCCTCCGGAACGACGGGGCGATGGCGGAGCGGCTGGCCCTCGCCGGCAGGAGGCGGTTCCAGGAGAAGGCCTCCCCTGCGGTGATCGGGCGCGAGCTTTTGGAACGACTGAGGGAGTGGGAAGGAAGACGTGAGCATGCGGCCTGATCGTCCCGCTCCACGCGAGTGGAAATGGGTTCTCGCCCTCCTGGGTCTGGCGCTGGCGCTCCGGGTGGGATTTGTGCTGCTCGAGCAGCCTGGATTCTACTTCGAGGATTCTCTGGACTATGACCGCGCCGCCCGGGCCTTCCTCGAATCCGGGCACTTCGACGCCCGATACTACCGTTTTCCGCTCTACCCCCTGGTGATGGCCGCAAGCTACCGGATGTTCGGTCCAGGTCTGACGCCGCTGCGAATCATCCAGGCCCTTTTCGGAGCCGCCACCTGTCTCTGCGTCTGGACGCTGGGGCGACGGCTGTTCGGAGTTCGCGCCGGGCTTCTGGCGCTCTTCGGGGCTGCCGCTTTTCCGGTCCACGTGGTCCTGACCGGGATCGAGTATCCCGTGGTCCTCGGGACTTTCCTGGTGTGGTGGGTGCTGGCGCTCCTCCCCTGGGACAAGTCAGGGGAGGCCGAGCCGACCGTCCGACTGGTCCTGGCGGGAGTCGGAGTCGCCCTCTCCGCGATGCTCTTCGAGGGGGGATGGGTCCTGGGCATCTTTCTGTTAATCTGGATGCTCTACGGGCAGAGAGCCCGGGCCGCCGGCGTGCGCTCCTTGACGGTCGTCGGGTTCGTCTCTCTTCTGGTGCTGGTGCCATGGCTCTACGGGATGAAGAGGAGCGGAGACTACAGGGCCCTGGTCCTGCGCCCCGGTCTCCATCTCCCCGCCGCCCCCGGGGTGGATCCTCCTCTGTGGGAGGGAAGCGGCGAAAACCTTCTGATGTCCAAGCTCTCGGGCCTGGCCCGGAATCCCTGGTGGACAGTGCGCTATGTCTGGGCCGAGTTCCTGCACTTCTGGGATCCCTATCCCGACCGGCTCGCGTCCGCCGACAGGAGCTTTCGGGAGAAGCTTCACGAAAAAGACCCGCGGATGGCGGTGGACAATTCACTGGTCGGGAATTCCTCGCGGGCTCTGTACGCTGCGGGATTCAGCGCCCTGCTGCTGGCCGCTGCGATCGGCGCGCTGGTCGCGTGGCGCGCGGTTCCCGGGTCCGCGTTCCTTGTCGTGTGGCCGATCACGCTCGGGGCCTGTTACGCCCCCTTCTTCACCCAGATGCGTTACCGGATCCCGGCGGATCCAGCCTTCATTCTCCTGGGAGCCTATGTTGTGGATTTGACGCTCAAGAATTCGTTATGGGGAGAGATACGCGGGTCTTTGAAGGCTCTCTGGCAGGGGTGGAAGCGAATCGCGGAGAAGATTGCGACGGTTCAGACGTTCATTCTTCTCGTCCTGCTGTTCGTGGTCGGACTGGGCCCCATCGCATTGCTCATGAGGCTTTTCCGCAAGGATCCCATGCACGCGCCTGCATCGCCGGGCTCCTTCTGGGCCTTGAGGGAGCGGACACGGGAAAGGATGGACGAGTGTCTGAAACAATTCTGAAGGATGCGGAAGCGTGAACATTCTGGGTATTTCCTGTTTCTATCATGACGCCGCCGCCTGCCTCATTCAGGATGGACGCCTGGTGGCAGCGGCCTCCGAGGAACGCTTCACACGGAAGAAGCACGATGAGGGGTTCCCCCATCAGGCCATCCAGTACTGTCTCAAGGCGGGGAAGATCGAAGCGAAGGATCTGGACTACGTGGGGTTCTACGACAAGCCGTTCCTGAAGTTCGAGCGGCTCCTCTCGACCTATCTGTCTACATTTCCACGAGGGTTCCGTTCCTTCTCCAAGGCGATGCCGGTGTGGTTGAGGGAGAAGCTCTGGATCCCTCAACTGATCCGGAAGGAGCTCAAGTACGAAGGGAAGGTCCTGTTCACCGAGCACCACCTTTCGCATGCCGCCAGCGCCTTCCTGGTGAGCCCGTTCAAGGAAGCGGCCATTCTCACAGTGGACGGCGTGGGGGAATGGGCCACGGCGAGCTACGGCGTGGGACGGGATCGGGAGATCGATCTCTTCAAGGAGATTCGATTCCCTCATTCCCTGGGGCTCCTCTACAGCGCGTTCACCTACTACCTGGGATTCAAGGTGAACAGCGCCGAATACAAAGTGATGGGTCTGGCGCCCTATGGTGTTCCCCGTTACGTGGACCAGGTGAGGCAGATCATCGAGATCAAGGATGACGGAAGCTTCGAACTGGACATGCGCTTCTTCTCCTACCACCACGGCCTCAGGATGGTGAACGGCCGCTTCTCGGCGCTCTTCGGAGGGCCTCCACGCGACCCCGAATCCAAGCTGGACCAGAGGCACAAGGACATCGCCGCGTCGGTGCAGAAGGTCACCGAGGAGATCATGCTCAAGATGGCGTCCTGGCTGCACCGCGAGACGAAAATGGAAAACCTGTGTCTCGCGGGGGGCGTCGCCCTGAACTGCGTCGCCAACGGCCGGATTCTCCGGGAGGGTCCCTTCAAGGACCTCTTCATCCAGCCGGCCGCAGGGGACGCGGGCGGCGCGCTTGGAGTGGCGGCCTATATCTTCCACTCCCTCCTGGGCCATCCGCGAATGACCCCGATGGAGGACGCCTACCTCGGACCGGAGTACAGCGAGGAAGAGATACGGAAGGCACTGGAGCGCTATGGCGCGCCCTATCGACGCCTGGAACGGGACGATCTGGTGCGGGAGGTGGCGGCCCTCATCGAAGGGCAGACCGTCATCGGCTGGTTTCAGGGGAGGATGGAATTCGGCCCCCGGGCCCTGGGCAGCCGGAGCATCCTGGCGGACGCTCGGAACCCGGAGAACAAGGACGTCGTCAATCTGAAGATCAAGTTCCGGGAGAGCTTCCGTCCCTTCGCCCCGTCCGTACTGGAAGAGAAGATCGGCGAATATTTCGAGATCGACCGGCCCAGCCCCTACATGCTGCTCGTGGCTCCGGTCCGGGAGGGGAAGCGTGTCATCCCGTCCGTGACCCACGTGGACCACTCCGCCCGGATCCAGAGCATCAATCGCAAGCAGAACGCTCTCTACTACGACCTGATCCGCGAATTCGAGAGGAGGACGGGAGTCCCGGTGATCATCAACACCTCGTTCAACGTCCGAGGAGAACCGATCGTCTGTTCCCCGGACGACGCGTACCGGTGCTTCATGAGAACCCACATGGACTACCTGGTCGCAGGGCCCTATCTTCTGGACAAGAAGGACCAGCCTCCGTTCAAGGAGGAGAAGGACTGGCGTGATGAGTTCCAGCTCGACTAGCGGGACGAAGAAGAGAACGAGGGAGAGATGAGCCTCAAGAACTCTGTCATGGAAAAGATCCAGTTCGCCGCCGAGTTCTGGGATTTCCTGAAGGTTCGAAAGAAGTGGTGGCTCGCTCCTATCATCATTCTTTGCGCCCTGCTGGGAATTCTGATAGTCCTGACGCACGGCTCGGCCCTGGCGCCGTTCATCTACACGATCTTCTAGGTCCGGCACGGAGAGGCCCTGTTGGAACCCCCCCGGTCCCAGAGTCTGATCAGCGTGGTCGTCATCGCCCGCAACGAGGCAGCCATACTGGGGACGTGTCTCGCCGCCGTCCGCCGGGCCCTGGCGGTCCAGGGGGGTGGCGAGATCCTGCTGGTGGATTCGGCCTCCGTAGATTCGACCGCCCGGGTCGGAATCGAATCGGGGTGCCGCGTCCTCTCGGTCCGGAGGTCCTCGCGCATCTGCCCGTCCGCCATGAGGCGTCTAGGAGCCACCCGGACCGATTCCCGTTACATTCTCTTCCTGGACGGCGACTGTGAGCTCGAGCGCGAGTTCCTCCCGGCCGCCCTTGCTGCGATGGAATCCAACCCGTCGCTGGGCGTGGTGGCGGGGCGCCGCCGCGATTTCTATCGCACGGGGCAGGCTCTCGTTCCCTCCGAGCAGGAGTATTACAGCGGACCGGACGATCCCTCCGCCTCTGCATCTCCCGGTTACGGTGGTTGCGCCCTCTACCGTCGTCGTGCCCTGGAGGACGCAGGATCCTTCGATCCGTTCCTGAGGGCCAAGGAAGAGGAGGAGCTCGCCCAGCGGATCCGGGCGGCCGGGTATCGAATCGAGATCCTTCAGGTGCCGATGATCCGGCATATGACCGTCCCGAGGGAGAGCGTCAGACGGCTCCTGCGCTCTTTCAAGCACGGCTTCTTCATCGGACGGGGACAGGCGGCAAGGATCTTCCTTTCCCGCAGAGAGGTTCGGGCGGCCTTCCGAGGGCTTGATCGTGTGTTCCTCACGCTCCTGCACCTGATTCTCGGCGCCCTCTGCTTGTGGGCGGCGTGGGAGGGGATCGGCTGGCCGATCCTGGCCTGGCTCGTCTTTTCCCTGACCGCCTTCACAATCTTCGTCCTCCGCAGCCGCAGTCTTCCTCGGGCGGCGTATTACGTCCTGGAGTGGCTGGTTCAGGGCGCCTGTCTCCTGATCGGTCTCCTGGCGCCCCGGCGATCGGCCGACTCTTTCTGGTGGGAAGGGGAGGAATGGCCCGCCACGAGGAGGAGTCTTGTCTGTTTGCCCAAGGTTCTCCTCGCGGGGCCCCTCCCCGAGCCGCCCTACCGGGGTGGCGTGGAGAAGGGAGTGGCCCAGCTCCTCCAGGGAGACCTCGGTCGCCGGAGCTCCATGCGGTTGTTCAACACGCACCGCGTTCCAGATCCCTCCCGGTCCTTCCTGACGAGGCTGGCCTATCAGTCTGGAATGATCCGTCGCTTCAGGAGAGAGCTGAAGACAGAGCCTCTGGATCTCGTTCACGTGAAGACCAGCAGCGGCATCAATTTTCACCAGAACGCCCTGTACGCCCTGGTGGCGAGGCTGTCGGGGGTCCCGGTTCTACTGCAGATTCACAGCGGTCGATTCGAGACCTTCTACCGGGGAAGCGTCCTTCCGCTGCGGGTCTGGATCCGTTCGACCCTGTCGCGCTGCCGGCGGGTCGCCGTTCTCTCCAACTCGTGGGCGCAACGCGTGGCGACCATCGCTCCGAAGGCACGGATCCGCGTGGTGCCCAACGGGCTTGGAGAAGACGAGGCGGCTCGCCTGGGCAGCGGCGGGGAAATCCGTCCCAACCAGGTTTTTTTTCTGGGCACCGGGCGGGAGGAATTGAACAGGGACAAGGGGCTGGAGGATGTCCTTTCGGTCCTGCCGGAACTCGCGCGGAAGCATCCCCAGAGCCGCTGGATTCTCGCGGGGCTCCAGAACGCGGAGGAGACCTACGCACGGCTTCGACGCGAGGGGATCGACCCGGAAGGGAAGGAGCAGCGCGTGTTCTGCCGGGGTCCTGTGGATCATCCGGAAAAGTGGGATCTCCTCAGGGCGAGCGCCATCCTGGTCCTCCCGTCCTATTTCGAGAACATGCCCAACATCCTCCTCGAAGGAATGGCGGCAGGCCTGGGGGTCGTGGCGACGGACGTGGGCGCAATTCCAGAAATGCTCGGCTACGGGGAGGGGGGCCTTCTCATTCCCCCCGGAGATGGACCGGCGCTCTCGAGCGCTCTGGACCGGCTGCTGTGTTCTCCCGCCCTGGTGCGTGCCCAGGGAAAGAGAAATCGAACCGTGGTCGTGCGGGATTACAGCATGTCGATCGTCGAGCGCAAGCTGGAAGCGCTCTACCTTGAAGTGGCGGGATGGCCGGTCCTGAGCGCGACCGAGGGCGCGCCTTCGGATGCCGTCGATGCGACGGGAGCCGGGCGCGACATGCCCGCCCCCATCCGCCCCGTGTCGGGTGCATGAGCGCCTCACAGGTCTTCGGGAGCGCCCGAGGTCAAGTCGCCGGTGCCGACGTCGCGCCGAGCCGCCGCTGGGTGTTCATCACCTGGTACCCCTACTGCCGCAGGAGCGACGCCCTGGCGGAGCAGTTGGGGGCCCCGTCGTACCTGGTCCATTACCTCAGGTTCAAGGTCCCGCACCTGGCCCCCTTCAAGTATGTTCTCCAGGGGCTGAAGACCGCCTGGATTCTCCTGCGCGAGCGGCCGGACGGGGTGCTGGTCGCGAATCCTCCGGTGGTGGCCCCGCTGGTCGTCTGGCTCTGCTCGTTGCTTCTGCGTTGCCGGTTCATCGTGGACGCCCATTCGGGGGCCTTCCAGCACGCGCGCTGGAGCTGGTCGTTGCCCCTGCAGAGGTTTCTCGCGCGGCGGGCCCAGGCCACCATCGTCACCAACTCCCACATGGCCGCCGAGGTGCGGTCATGGGGAGGCAGGGTGGAGATGGTGCAAGACCTGGCGCTGAACCTCGATCCCGCGGGGGCAAGCACCCGGCGCGGAGAGTTCCACGTGGTCTTCGTCTGCACGTATTCGGTGGACGAGCCGGTGGAGGCGGTGGCGGAGGCCGCGCGGCGTCTCCCCGGCGTTCAGTTCTCCTTCACCGGAGATCCGTCGTATGCCCCCCGGAAGGTCAGGGACCGGGTTCCCTCCAACGTTCACCTGACCGGGTTCATCCCGGACGCCGACTACCTGGCTCTACTCCGGGGCGCCGACGCGATCCTTGTCCTGACCCGGGAGGATCACACCATGCAGCGGGGCGGGTACGAGGCGGTATCGCTCGGTAAGCCGCTGATCACATCCGACTGGCCGCTGCTCCGGGAGGTGTTCTCCGGTGGAACGGTGCACGTGGACAATTCAACGGAGTCGATCGTCGCTGCGGTCCTGCGAATCAAGGAGGATCCGGAGACCTTCAGGACGGACATGGCGGTGCTGAAGCGGTCCAGAGCGGTGGTCGCCGCGACGCAGGTGGGCGTGCTGCGCCGCCTCTGCCAGGCTTCTCCCGAGGGGAGGAGCGCTTGAGAGTGACCGTGCTGGGGCTGGGGTATGTCGGTTCCGTATGCGCCGGGTGTCTGTCCAGGGATGGATTTGAGGTGGTCGGCATCGATATCAGCGAGTCGAAGGTCAGGCTCATCGAATCGGGAAAGAGTCCTGTGATGGAGCCCGGCCTGGAGGACCTGATCCGGGAAGGCCGGCGGACCGGCCGGCTCCGCGCGTCGACGACCCTGGACGAGTCCGCCCGCAGGGCGGATGCCTTCCTGGTGGCGGTGGGCACCCCCTCGGCCGGGAACGGATCCTCCGATCTCACCCATCTCATGCGCGCCCTGAGCCAGCTCGGGGACAGTCTGAGAGGGGTCGGCGAGTTTCAGGTGATCAATGTGAGGAGCACCGTCCCCCCCGGCACCATGAGAGGCAAGGTCATACCGATGCTCGAGGAGCGGAGCGGCCGCAAGGTCGGGAGGGATCTGGGAGTTGCGATGAACCCCGAGTTCCTGCGGGAGGAGACCTCGATCCGGGACTATGACTCGGCACCCTTCGACCTCTGCGGGGTCTCCGATTCGCGCTCGGCCGAGTTGCTGAGAACGCTCTACGCCGGGAAGAACAGGCCGTTTCACGCGACCTCCCTCGAGACGGCGGAGCTCGTAAAATACGTCAACAACGCCTTCCACGCCCTCAAGGTGTCCTTCGCCAACGAGGTGGGTCGCCTGGCGCGGGTGATGGGGGTGGACAGCCTGGAGGTCATGCGCCTGCTCTGCGAAGACCGTCGCCTGAATATCTCTCCAGCCTACCTGCGGCCCGGCATGGCCTTTGGCGGATCGTGCCTTCCCAAGGATCTCCGGGCGCTGGTCTACGAGGGGAGACGCAGGGACGTGACGGCCCCCTTGCTCGAATCGATCCTGGCGAGTAACGAAGCGCACCTCAAGGCCGCGATGGCGAAGATTCTCACCTACGGTCGTCCGCGGACCACCGTGCTGGGGCTCAGCTTCAAAGCCGGCACCGACGATCTCCGGGAAAGCGCCATGGTGCTGCTGGTGGAGGGCTTGCTGGGGAAGGGTGTTCCCGTGAAGATCTACGACCGGAACGTCCACCTCTCGTCCCTGGTGGGGACGAACAGAGAGTACATCCAGCGGGAAATCCCCCACATCGGTTCGCTCCTGGTCGGGACGCTCCCGGAGGCGCTGGAGGAGGCGGAGGTGGTCGTGGTCGGCACGGACGATCCCGAGGTCGACCAGGTGCCCGGCTTGCTGCGCGAAGGACAGATCCTCATCGACCTGTTCGGGCGGCTGGCGGCCGACGGGAGAACCCGTCCCGGAGGGATCTGCTGGTGACCATGGAGACGGCCCGCGAACGCATGGGCGCGGGAAGCCGCGTTCTTGGGAGGCTATTGCCCCCATTCCACCTCGCGCTGACCGCGACGGCCGGGCTGGCGCTCCTGGTCGCCGGAGCCGGCGCGATTCTCAATCTCCGCTCTCCAAAATACCTCGGTGCCGTGATCGTGATGAGCCTGGCGGGGGCGGTCTTCCTGGCCCTCCCGAGAAAGTTCAACTTCTTTCTCTATGCCGCGGGCTTCACGATGCCCTATTTCGTGGAGGTGATCCTTCTCCAACGGGACCGGGCGACCCTCGTCGTCACCGGAACTTCGCTGGTGATCGCCGTTCTCGCCATCGTCGGGGTCGCCACCGGCGTCCTGGGCAAGCCCAGGACGACGCTCGAGCCCGGGATCACCGTAGCGATGCTGATCTTCCTGTGTGCCTGCCTGCTCTCGATCGTGAACACCACCGATCGAACCCTCTCCGTCATGTCGCTCCTCCAGGAGGCGGAGATGCTCGTCATCTTCCTGGTCCTGGTCAACGCCATGCAGGACAAGAGCCACGCCATCATTTTTCTCAGAGGCCTCTATCTCGGTTTCGCTCTTCAATGTGTGATCTACCTCGTTCAGAACGCCGTCGGCTTCTCCTTCGACGTTCTCGGCAACACCAATCGGATCGGCGCCACCGACCTGGAGACCGGACGAATCGGGAGCCAGCGGGGAACATTCGCGAATGCCCCTGCCACGGCGGCGCTGTACTTCTCGCTCATGACTCTCTCCCTGACAGGCCTCTACTTGTCGCAGAAGAAGCTCTCCATTCGTCTGATGCCCCTGCTCGGCATGATGATGGGGCTCGGATGCCTGGTGCTTTCGGCCAAGCGGGCGCCCATGCTGGGCTTCGCCCTCGCCCTGATGGTGATGGTGGCTCTCCTGCAACGCCGCGCGCCCGGCGCGCTTCGAAGACTCCTCCCCGTGCTCGGCGCACTGAGCCTCGCATTTCTGGTTTGCCTGCCGGTGTTCATCCTTCGGGCCGAGTCCAACCATGAAGCGGCCCTTGAGGAACGCGTCAATCTGACACGTGTCGCGTGGAACATGTACCATGCGAATCCCGCTTTGGGTACCGGTTTCGGCACCTACGACAGTGTCAAGCGCGCCTACCTTCCTGCCGACTGGTCGGGCTGGCTCTACACCGTGCACTCCCGATATCTCCTCATCCTTGCAGAAACCGGAGCCGTGGGATTCTCGGCCCTGGTTCTTGTCTATCTCATGATCCTTCGAACGGCCTATCTCGGGATCCGAAGAATCGCGCCGGAGTTTCGTCCGCTCCAGATCTCCCTGGTCGCCGGACTCGTGGCGATCTTCTGGGAGCAGGCCTGGGACATCTTCAACAGTCGGCAGCAGGAGTATCTGCTCTGGTTCCTGGCGGCGATGGCGGCGGCTCTGCCCAGAGCCTTGTCCGCGAGCCAGGTCCGCGAGAGGGCATGACGAGCAGGATCCGTGCCTGGGGGTCGAACCTCATCCTCGCGGTGTTTTCAATCGCGGTGACCCTCGCAGGATTCGAGGGGGCGCTTCGCGTCTTCCTTCCCCAGAAACTCTACCGATTTCCCCGGGGCATGTTCCGGAACGATCCGGAACTGGTCTTCGGCCTGAGCCCTGGATTCGAGGGGACACTCCGGAATCCCGAATACACCACCCACGTCCGGATCAATTCACTCGGTCTGCGCGGTCCCGAGCCCGGCCCCAAGCGGGAGGGGGCCTTGCGGGTTCTCGTGCTCGGAGACTCATTCGTCTCGGCGTTCAACGTCGAGGAAGGCGAGACCTTTCTCGCCGCGGCGGAGGAGACGGTGCGTCCCTTGTCGGCGGGCGCGGACGTGGACATGGTCAATGCGGGAACCCCCAATTACGGCACGTGGCATGAGCTGCGGATGTTCCGGCGGCTCGCGGGGCCCTTGCGGACCGATGCCGCGGTGCTCTGTGTCTACGTGGGGAACGACGTCGAGAACAATCTCTCCCCCTCGGAGGCGATCGTCGAAGACGGCCTGCTGGTGGCCCGGCGCCGCCAGCCTGGGATCATTCCCTACCCGCTCCGCTCCTGGCTGCAGCGCAATTCGATGTCGTACGTCCTGCTCTGGAACGGATGGAACCAGATCCGTCCTCTGTTGGGGCGTGCCGGAAGCGACCCCTTGAGACCGGACAAGGACCTCGTGTCCCCGGTCGCGGCCCGGTACCTGGAGGACGGGTACGGAGTCACCCTGGACCTCCTGCGGCAGTTCCGTGACGAGGCGAAATCCCTGCGGATTCCAGTGCTCGTCGTTCTGATCCCTGCGGAGTTCCAGGTCTACACGGACGGCTTCGAGCGCTCGGTCCGACGGCAGGGGGTCGATCCGACCGCGTTCGATCTCGATCTTCCCCAGAAACGGTGGCGGGAGATGGCCCGGCAACTCGACCTGAGGGTTCTGGATTTGTTGCCGGTCTTTCGCTCGCACAGCTCGGGACCCTACCTTTATATGAGCCTGGACGGCCACCTCACCGTCGAGGGCAACCACGTAGCGGGAGAGGCTCTCGGACGCGCCCTCGCATCGGAACTCGGGCGCACGCGTGGCGCTGGTGAACGCTCGTGATCCGTGTCGTGCTTCTGGTGCCGGACCGGCCGACGGGCTGGGTGGACGGGAGGATCGCTCCCTTTTTCCATCCTTGCGAAAGCGAGGCTCACACCGCTCTCACGGCGGAAGGGTTCAGGGTGGAGACGGTGTACGCGGAGCACTTCCTGCGGTCCGGCCGGGCCGAGGCGGGCACCCTCGGCCTGATGTCGGGGGCGTGCGGGGAGTTGACGGAGAAGGTGACGCGGAAACTGACCGCAGCCGGCGGCCGCATGCTCATCCTGGAAGGAGGCCCGGGCAACGGCGGTCGCAGAAGAGCGGGTCAGTCGCGGCAGATCACGCTGACGGCTACCGGGGCCCGCCTCTCGCCGAGCCGGCTTCCCCGGCATCACCGGATTCAGGGTCTGCGAAAGCGGCTCCTTGCTTCGGCGGGGTGGGCGCTGGAGCCGCGCGAAGGCGAAGAAGTGGCGGGCCGCTGGGGCCGTTCGGGACCCGCCGTCCTCCTTGCGAGGCATCAAGGTGGAGCGACGGTCTGGAGAACGGGGCTCTCTCTGGACCGCCTCAGTTCGTCAGATCTGCTCCGGCTTCTGGGAGAAATCGTGAGCCTCGACGGGCCTCTTCTCCAGAGGCGATCCCCGCTTCCTGAGGGGGCAAGGGCCGTCGTCAGCCTGCTTCACGACGTGGAGGATCCGATTCTGAACGATCCCCGCGGGATCCAGAGTGTGCGGGACGGAACGGTTGCCTGCCTGCAGGCCGAGGCCAGGCACGGCTTCCGTGCGACCTACAATCTCGTGGGGAGATTCAGCCGGGAGATTCCCGACCTGGTGCGACGGATTGCGGCGGAAGGACACGAGCTGGCGAGCCATGGCGGCACCCACCAGGTGGTGGCGGATCTGGCGGACGACGCTCTGACGGACGACGTGGTCAGGGCGGAAGAGGAGATCCGGTCCATCACCGGCGCGCGCATCCAGGGGTTCCGGTCACCTCGCTCCCGCTGGAGCGGCCCCCTCCTGAGAGTGCTCGGCGAGCGAAGGTACAGTTGGAACGCCGAGGCGGATGACTCTCCCTTTCCCTATTCGATTCCCGGTGCCGGAAACGGCGGCTTGGTTCGCATGCCCGTCGCGGTGGACGACTGGGATTACGTGAAGCGCAACGCCTCCACCGGGGCCGTGCAGAAAGTCTGGATGAAGGAAGTGCGCTCGGCCATGGAACGCCGCTGCTGGGTGGCGATCGGATCCCACCCCTCGGTCCTCGGAGCGCGTCCCGAACGGGCCGCGGCCTTCGGGACCTTCCTGGGATGGCTGGCCGGGCAGGAGGTCCGGGTCCTCACGCTGGGAGAAGGCGCCTCCTGGTGGCGGGCCCGGATGGGGGGGCAGGAGACGGAGCGTGCGCGGGAGACCGGAGGAGACTTCGTTTGAGCCGCACCGCCAGGAATACCCTTCGGAATACCGCGCTGCTCGTCGCGTTCGAGGTCGCCAATCCACTCCTGTCGCTCCTCCTGGTGGGGACAATCGCCCGTCGGCTGGGGCCGGAAGGGACGGGTGCGTATAATCTCCTCCTCACCTTCTTCTTCGTGGCGCACTCCTTCACCTCGCTGGGCCTGAACTCATTGATCACGCGTGAGGTCTCACGGGACCGGGAGGCGGCCCGTCGCTACCTGTGCTCCTCCGCGTCGCTCGGGGTCGTCGTCGCCCTCCTGATGGCCGGAGGGGTGGTTCTGACGGTGCATCTCGCAGGATATGGACACGAAGTGGAAACGGGAGGATGGCTGGTGGCTGTCTCGCTCCTTCCTTCCATCGTCATCCTGTACAGCGAGGCGATCTTCATCGCCTTCGAAAAAGTGCAGTACATCGTCTTCATGGCGATGCTTGAGAACGCGGGGAGGGTCGCGGTCGGTCTCTGGCTTCTCCACAAGGGATATGGCGTCGTGTCGTTGATCGCCTCGTTCGCGGCGTTCCGTTTCCTGACCCTGGCGCTGAACCTGGCTCTCTTTCAACGGGAGATCACCCCGCTCGCCTGGAATCCAGATTCCCGGGTGACCTGGGAACTTGTGCGCAGTATTCCGGTCTTCGGGACAATCTTCGTCGTGGCCACCCTTTACTGGCGCGCCGACGTATTCATGCTCTCCAAAATGGCCACCCTGGCGGCGGTGGGGTACTACACCACCGGGTACCGGCTCTTCGCCATCGCGCAGGTGGTGCCCAAGAGTTTCAATACGTCCATCTATCCGGTGTTCTCCAAGCTCTTTCACCACTCGCCGGAGTCGTTCAAGAAGGCGAACAGCCTTTCCATCCGTTACGTCCTGGTCGTGCTCCTGCCCATTGCGGCGGGAGTGTATGGGCTTGCGGATCCATTGGTGCGCCTGCTTTTCGGGCGGGACTTCGCTCCCGCGGCCGGAGTCCTGAAAGTCGTGATCTGGACGCTGGTCCCGTACGGCATCGTGCGTGTCCTGGCTTCCGGTCTTTTCGCATCCAACCGGCAGGTGATCGATTTGAAAGTCAATGTGCTGGGCCTGGGCACGAACCTGCTGCTGAATCTGGCGCTGATCCCGCGATTTGGAATACTCGGCTGCGCCTGGGCGACGATGATCTCCATCTGGCTCTTTCTCGCCTTCCAGTGTTTCTTCCTGAGACGGGAAATCTTCCCGATGCTCCTCGAGGCGGAGATTCTGCGACCCGCGGTGGCGGCCGCCGCGATCCCGATCTGGCTCCGGCTCTGCTCCTCCCTGCCTCTGCCTCTGCAAATCCTGGGCGGGGCCCTTGTGTACGCGATCCTGCTGGTGCTCTTCCAGGTGGTCCGTCTGCAAGAGCTCAGGTCGGTGATGCCGGACCGCTTCGTGGCCCTTCTTCCCGAGGAGCACGAACCATGAGCGGCAGGACCGCGGCGTCCCACCGGCACCGCCTGCGGGCCCCTGGAGACGAGGTCACTCTCCTCGGCGTCCGATTCGACCGTCTGAGCCGCGCCGACTCGCTCGCCGCGCTTTCGGCCGGCTTCAGACAGGGCGAAGCCTGGAAGGTGTACATCGTCAATGCCCATACCCTGAACCTCGCCTGGAGGGATCGCGCGTTTCGCGAGGTCCTGAACGGGGCCGACCTGCTCCTCAACGACGGGACCGGCGTGAATCTGGCCGGCCGTCTGGCGGGGAAACGGTTTCCAGACAACCTGGTGGGGACGGACCTGGTGCCGCAGCTCTGCGAACGCGCGGTCTCCCAGGGGGTGGGCGTCTTCCTCCTGGGGGGAAAGGAGGGCGTTGCGGACAGCGCGGCTGAGCGGCTCCGTCTGCTGATCCCGGGACTTCGGATCCAAGGATCCCACCACGGCTACTTTTCCGAGTCCGAGACCGATCGCGTCGTCGAGCAGATCAATCGATCCGGCGCGGGAATTCTCCTGGTCGCCTTCGGAAATCCGCTCCAGGAGCTCTGGATCCATCGTCATTCGCCGCAACTGAGATGTGACCTTTCCATCGGCGTCGGCGGCCTGTTTCATTACCTGGCGGGTCACCTCGGACGCGCCCCCCTCTGGATGCGTCGGGCCGGCATCGAGTGGGTCCACATTCTGATGCGTCAGCCACACAAGTGGCGCCGCTACCTCCTCGGAAATCCGCTTTTCGTGGTCCGGGCATTGACAGACCGTCTGGGGTGGGGGCCTTGAACGTCCGGTCATCCGGAGCCAAGCGGGTGCTCAAGAGATGGGCGCGCCGGCTGGTGGCCGGAGGCAGCCGTCTGGCGGGCATCGGTCGCGGCGGTCGGCTCCGGCCGGGCCTGCGGATTCTCACCTACCACCGGGTGGCGGAGGATCGCCAGGATCCCTTCGCCGTCTCGCGGTCGGACTTCATCCGGCAAATGGAAACCGTGTCGCAGACGGGGGCTGTCCAGCCTCTGGAGGAAGCGATCGAAGGAATGAGCAGGGAAGGGGATACCGGACCACGAATCGCCCTGACATTCGATGACGGCACGGAAGACTTTCTCAGCTGCGCCCTTCCCGTCATCCGTCGCCTGGGACTGCCCGCCACGCTGTACGTCAGCCCCCTCCGCGTGGGTGAAAGGGGATTCCTGAACTGGGAGGAATTGAGCGCCGTGTGCCGGATGGGCGTGAGAATCGGATCCCACGGGTGGGATCACCAGTCGCTGGGCCGGTTGAATCCGGACGACGTATGGCAACAGGTGACCCGGTCCCGGGACGTTCTCCAGGATCGCCTTGGGCTCAAGGTGTCTTCACTGGCCTACCCCTACGGGACAGTCCGGGATTTCAACGACCATGTGAAAGAGCTGATCCGCCGCGCGGGGTACCTGTCGGCCTGCACCTCCGTGAACGGGGTGAATCGGAAGGCGACCGATCCGTACGAGCTCCTTCGAACCAAGATCGAACAGGGGGATGGCCCCTCCTTCCAGGGCATTCTCTGCGGGGGTCTGGATGCCTGGGCCCTGATCGATCGCAATCTCACCCTGATCCAGAACCGCTATGCCTGAGAGCGACCTCCGCCCGCCCCGTCCGCCGAACGATCCAGCCGCCGCCCCGACGCCTGTTCCGGACAGAGGGGCGGGATCCCGGGCGCTCGTCCTCGGCGTCATTTTTCTCCTGGCCATGCTGTTGAGACTCTGCTCCCTGGGCTCTCAGAGCGTCTGGATCGACGAGGCCTACTCCCTGCGGGTCGCCGCGCAGCCGGTCCTGTCGATGCTTGACGAGACGGCGCGGGACAATCATCCGCCGTTCTACTATCTCCTCCTCGCGGGCTGGATGCGGCTGGGACCCGGCACGGAGACCTGGGCGAGACTTCTTTCGGCATTGCTGGGGCTGGTGTTCGTCGCCGTCTTCTATTTCTTCTGCCGGGAGATCGTCCCGGAGACCACCGCGCAGGTTGCGACGTTGCTGCTGGCGCTGTCCCCTCTCGCAGTCTGGCATTCGCAGGACGCGCGGATGTACTCCCTGATGCTTGTCTGCGTCTACCTCGCCTTGACGTGCTTCCTCATCTATGTCCGGCGGCCGACTCGGGGCGTTCTGGCCGGCTTCGTATCGACTCTCATCCTGGCTCTGTACACGCACGTCTATGCGGCGTTCCTGATTCCCGTAATCCTGCTCTCCCTCGTGTTCAATCGCCGGGAGATACCCGCCCGCTCGGCGCGGAATCTCCTTCTGGGAATCGCCGTGGCAGGGGCCGCCTACGTGCCCTGGGCCTGGGTCGTCTTCAGCGCCGCGCTGCATCGCGCCGGGTTCTACAAGCCGATCACCGTATTCTCCGTTCCCTATGCCCTCTATGCGTTCAGCGTGGGGTACAGCCTCGGTCCTTCCCTGGCGGAGATGCACCGGTTGGTGCGCACCGTCGCCATCCCACCGGACCAGATCCGGGTGGTGGGTGTCGCGGCCCTCGTTTTCGGAGGCGCGCTGCTGTCGGGCCTGGTCGCCGTTCGCAGGTGCCGGGCCGGTCAGGCCCGTTTCCTGCTCCTCCTGTTCGGCATTCCGCTCCTCCTCCCCGTGCTGGTCACTCTCCTGAGCCGGATCGATTTCAACGCGCGATACGCCTTGATTTCCTTCCCTGCCTACCTGGTGTTGCTCGCGCTCGGGCTCGTGTCCCGGCGCGGTGTGTGGCTGAGGATCGGCCTGGCGGGCGGAGTCTTTCTCTTGATGGGGGTCAGTCTTCTGAATCACTACCGGGATCAGAAATACTCCAAGGAAGACGCTCGCTCTGCCGTTCAGTGGATTCGGAGCCGTAGCGGACCCCAGGACTGCGTGCTGGTCATCGGAGTGTACCCGGCCTTCCACTATTACGAAGGAGCGACCGACAGGAGCAGGTGGCTGGACTTTCGTGAAACGGAGAGGCTGCCCGCGACCGAGGCGACCCTGGCCCAGTGGTCTCATCAGTGCCCGCGCCTCTGGTTCGTCACGGGAAGGAGCTGGGAGGAAGACCCTCTCGACCTGGCGATTCCCACGCTCGAGAAATTCTTCGACCGGGCGGATGAGAAGAGCCTGAGCGGCATCCGGATCGTGGAGTTTCGGCCTCGATCGGAAGATGGGCGCGGGGAGGCAGCGGAAACGGGGACCCCGGGTTGCAGAAACGTCACGTCGGTTTCGAGAACGCAACCCCGCACGCGGACTCCGGCCCGCCCGGCCGCACACCGTCGTCCTAACTTGTTTGACGATAACCGCTGGCCCGGTGGCGTGATCCTTGCTAGTGTAGAACCGAAGACCGTCCCAGCCGGGACGGTTCACGGCGGCATTTCGCGAAGTCGGAGGAGGGGAAGATGCCGAAGATCATCCCTATCGCCCCCCTTGCACACTGCCGGGTAGCGGCGATGGTCGGTATCGGCGCGCTAGTCTTCATGACCGCAAGCCTCCCTGTCACGGCGGCCACGTACTATGTCGACGGCAACTGCCCGAGCGCCGGGGACGGGACGACAACGGCCTGCGGCACGCACGGGCCGAAGCTGGACATCCAGAGCGGCATCGGGCTGCTCTCTGCCGGTGACACATTGAACATCCGGGGCGTCCACACGGCGCACGACGGGGAGACCCGGAACTCTGACGGTCGCTATTTCGGAGACCAGTTCTCGATCTCCGGCAAGAATGGGTCGTCCGGATCGCCCATCACGATCCAGGGCTACGGCTCGGAGACGGCCTACCTGGACGGCACGATGCTTCCACTCTCGGGCTGGACACAATGCACGAGCTGCGGCAGCGGAGTCTGCGGAGGCGTCCCCGGCACCTGTGCCGACACCTGGTACGCCACGAGCAGCCCGCCTTCGAGCAAGGTCATCGGCGCCCAGAAGCCGGACGGCAGCATGACGTACCGCGTCACGTCCTCTTCCGATCTCACGAACGCCCACTCCGGATACGCCGGAACCGCGCCGGAGATCGACTCCTACAGCCCGCAGAGCGTCGGCGGAACAATCCTGGTCAAGTGGGGGCAGGGGGGCAACGCGCCCCTCGGGTCCGCCAACCCGAAGCCCTACGTGTTCAACGACAACAACGCCTATGGATTCGTCATCAACAGCAGCAGCTTCATCACCATCAAGGGCCTGACCTTTCGCTGCCATCGGCGCTACGCGGTGAGCATCGACTCCGGCTCGCACGACATCATCGTCCAGAACAACAAGATTCTGTATGACTCGGATGTGACCGGCAACGGCAGCGGCTACGGCATCGGCTCGTTCGGAGCGACGAACATCACCATCACCGGAAACGAGATCGGCTGGTCCGACAGCGAGGGAATCCACGTTCAAGCCGCCGCGTCGGGCCCTACGGTCTATACGATCACCGGAAACTGGATTCATGACAACGGCAACCAGAACGTCATGGGGCCCGCCGCGACCGGGACGCCCTGCGGCATGATTCTGGGCGACAACGGGGGAGGCACCGGCAACGGCGACTACACCGGATCGGTCATCGACAACAACCTCATTTCCAGGCAGAAGAGCGGATCCTCCATAGGACGAGGCATCATCCTGGAGAACAACAGCAACAATTGGATCATCCGGAGCAACATCTTCGAGGGCTCGGACGGCGAGTGCATCAAGCTGGACGCCAACGGGATCAGCACCAACGGGAACCAGATCTACAACAACATCTTCCTGCGCTGCGGACAGGGGGGCGGCGGACCGGGACTCTATTTCAACGTCACCGGCTCCAACAAGTCGGCGAGCAACAACAAGGTCTACAACAACACCTTCGTCGACAACGTCGGCGGGGCCATCGCCTCGTCATGCTCGGGGCCCTGCACCGGCAACGTCTTCCGAAACGATCTCCTGTACGACTCAGGATCGCGCCAGCTCGTGTACTGGTCCCCGGGTGGCACGTTCCAGAACAACCTCGTCTACTCGTCCGCGGGCGGGACCCTGGTCTCGTTCAACGGAAGGACGTCGGGGTGTTCCGGGCTCGTGGTGTCGGCCGATGTGGATAACGATGGCACCGCCAACGACAGCGTGATCTGTGCCAATCCACTTCTCCTGTCGCTGTCGGGCAACGACCTGCACCTCAACTCCCTGTCGCCGGCCCGGGACAAGGGGACCGCCAACGGCATGCCGGCAGGGAGGACCGCCAGCATCTACAACACCGTGGCGGGCGCCCATAACTTTCCGTCCTACGCGGACAACCAGTCTCTGGGCGGGTCCGCCTGGGACATCGGCGCCGTGGAGTATGGTGCCGCAGTCGGCCCCTCGGCGACCCTGGTTCTCAGCGATCCGTCTCCCACCGCAGCAGGGAACGTGGGGCTGGTGCTGACCACATCGGCGTCGGTCGTGCAGTTGCCGGGGCCGTTGGTGTTCACCGCCAGCGACAGCAGCACCCGGACGATCGTCCTCAGTGGCGCCGTGCCGGGGACCACGTTCACCGGCACCTTGAGGGTCGATACAACCATCCCCGACGGTCCGGGCACATTCTCGCTGCCTCTCAACAGTCTTGTCGATGCGTCCGGAAACCTCGGGAACGCCATCGTCAGCGGCTCCCAGACCCTGATCGACAAGACTCCGCCTGCCGCTCCGTCGAACCTGCGGACCGGCAGCTGAGTCAGACCCTCCGATAGACGAGGAGTGCCCCGAGCGGGTAACCCGAAGCATCGTCCGTACGCGCCCAGAAATTGACCAGAGCGAGCAGTGGCTCGAGAGGTCTGATGGCGATGCGAAGGTAGCGCGGCAGGCGACTCGTGGCGCTCAGCATGGGATCGAGATTGAGCCATTCCCCCATGATGACTCTCTGGGTCAGCCTCAGCCCCTCCGTCGCCAGGCGCTCGTTCAGCCTCTCCATGTCGTAGTGCCGTTCGTAAAACCGCGGCGCCGGCAGCGGCATCCCCTTGCTGTCGACCGAGAGCCAGATGTCGTCCCGCTTCCGTCGGTAGGGGATCTGAACGACAAGCGTGCCTCCGGGCTTGAGGACCCGCCGGAACTCCCGCAGCGAAACGGCATCGCCGTCGTCCGGAATATGCTCGATGACACTGATGGAGTAGATGAAGTCGAATGTCTCGTCGGGGTACGTCAAGTGACGGGCGTCCTGGTATTCGACGAAGTAGTTTGACAGACCGAGAGCATCCGCGGCCGGCTTCCATCTGGAGAAGATCTTGTCGTCGTCGAGATCCGTCGCGCGCACTTCCCGGGATGTCAAGGTCGCGAAGAACACGCTGGGGAGTTTCGGGCTGCTGACGTCCAGGGTCCGGGGATTGTCGAAGCGAAGGAATTCCTGATAGGTGAAGGCGTTCGGGAGGAACCGCCAGTATCCCACCGGAGAAATCAGCAGCCTGATTCCTTCGACAAACATGCCCCGCAGGATCATCCGGACACCCAGGCCGAGCGCGAACACATACAGGCGCAGAGCGCTCCTTCTCATCGCGAAGCTCCCGGCAAAGGGGGATTCTGCGTTCGGGCTCAAAGCCATTTCGTCAGGATGCCTCGTGAGCGGCGCGTCGCTCCGCGAGGACCACCGTGCAATCTCCGAGTGGACGCGTCTCGAGCAGGCCCTCGAGGGGATTGCGCAGCCTCAAGATGTCGTAGATGAAAAAACGCAGGGGCCGGGGCCAGTTGTGACTCATGAAGACGGGGAAGAAGCTGAAGGCATAGATCGTTCGGACGGGCATCCAGCCCGTGGTCTTCAGCCGCGTCTGCAGCTCTGCCGGGACGAGCCAGTTTTCGATCGGCTGAAGCTCGCCGGGTCTGAACCGCATCCTCTCCGACACCGATCGATTCGGCGTGGTGACGATGAGGTGGCCGCCCGGATTGACTTTGTCGAAGACATTTCGCAGGAGGCGAAGCTGATCGTGGTCGGGGAAGTGCTCGAGGACCTGGGACAGGACGCACACGTCGAAGCCCTCATCGACGATGGCGATGTCGGGGAGGACTCCCAGGTGGAACTGTCCCTTCACCGCGGCGCGGGCCGTCGAAATTCCGACCTTCGATTGGTCCAATCCCACGACCTCGCCGTACTTGGTCAGCACCACGGAAATCAGCCCGCTCCCGCAGCCGGGCTCCAGGATTCTCCGGGGCCGCCCGGAGGGCTGCGGTGTCAGAGTCATCATCTTCCGGATGGCCCGGATCCGGCACTTATGGTGCTGATCGGCGCGGCGGCTCCTCGCCCAGAGCGCGTCGTAGTATTCCGCAGAGGAAACCCCGGGTCGATTCACGACTCGCTCGAACGGGGAAGCACCGGCAGGAGGGCCGGCAGCATTCCTGGCGCAAGTCGGGCGTACTCGGCCGCCAACCGCCTCTCCAGGAGGTGAATGTGAAATTCCCGCGCCGCCCTCAACCCCGCGCGGCTGCCCATGCGTCGCCGCAGGCTCGTGTCCCGAGCCAACCGATCGATCCGATCGGCCAGGACATCCACCGCGCCTGCCGGGACGAGAAACCCCTCCTCGCCGTCGTCCAGCATCTCCGGAACGGCGCCCACAGGGGTGGCCACGACCGGGAGGCCCGCCGCCATTGCCTCGATGACGGTGTTGGGCATGTTTTCAAACTGTGAAGGAAGGACGAACAAGTCGGCCGAGCGATAGAGGCTGGACTTCTCCTCTCCCGCCACCGGCCGGACGCTCTTCCAAGCGTCTCCCTCCGGGCCGAGCATCGCTGAGATCTCTTCCAGTCGTGCCGTCCTTCCAGCCAGGACGAGCATCAGGTTCGGATGTCGCGATCGGACCCGTTTGACGGCTTCCAACAGGTCCGGAAGCCCCTTGTCGGCATCCAGCCGGGGGTCCCGGGTTGCGATAAACAGAAGGACCAGCCGATCCGCGGGGATTCCGAAACGGACGCGATCCGGCGTCCCTTCGAAGAAGCCCTCGGTCAGCGTGGCGTTGGGAATCACGGCCACGGGGCGGCCATCGGAAAGCCTGTGGAAGTATTCCGCCCAGCGAGGGGAGAGTGCCAGCAGGCCGTGGGGAAGGCGTAGGACAAATCGGATGATCCGACGGCGGAGCGGCCCGGCCTTCTCGACGAAGGCGGGGAAGTCGCCGGCGTGGAGCTGGAGGAGCACCTTTCTTCCGAAGAGCCGGGCCAGAGCGGCGTACAGCCCGTGCTGAAAGAAATTGATCCCCGTCGCCGCCTTCACGTGCACGATCCGGGGCCTCACTCGCAGCAGCGCCGCGATGAAGCGGGCGCAGGCGGACACTTGGAAGGCGAGTTTTCGAGGAAGCCCGCGGGTAGGATTCCCGTTCCGCGCCGTGTTGAAGAGGCGCATGGAGACCCTGCAGGAGAGCTCCGTATCGAGCAGGAGCTTCACTCCGGTCTCAATCCCGCCAAGGAGCGGAGGACCGGGCAGCGGTGCCACAAGCAGCACCTCCCCCTTCCTGCGCTCCTCCCAGGGCGACCGGTTCGTACCTGCAGGGGGAAAACCGCCTCGGGACAATCTCTCGCCGCCCACCACGGTCCCGCCCCGTCAAGAGTACGGATTTCCGGAATTCTTCGGTGCTCAGCCTCTGCCGCGAGCGCCTGGATGGGCAAAGATACACCGAAAGGGCTCCCGTGTGCCAGAGGGCACGGCTTGGACGGAACAAGGATCCCGGCGCTCCCGTCGGGCTATGCTAGCATTCGCCCTGGACGATCGCTCCTCCTCGGGATTGGACGGCCCCTCTCGCCCTATGTGCGGCATCGCCGGATACATCAACATCGATCCTTCCCGACCCGCCGAGACTGGAATACTGCGCTCGATGACCGATGCCATCGCCCATCGCGGACCCGATGACGAAGGACTCTTCGTGCAGGGAGGCGTCGCGCTGGGCATGCGGCGCCTGGCGATCATCGATCTGGAGACAGGCCAGCAGCCGATCTCGAACGAAGATGGCACCATCTGGATCGTCTTCAACGGCGAGGTCTACAACTATCCGGGCCTGACGGAGGACTTGATCGGCCGGGGGCACCGGTTCAAGACCCGCTCCGACACGGAGGTGCTGGTGCACCTCTACGAGGAACGGGGAGACGATTTCGTCACGGCCATCAATGCGATGGCGGCCTTGGCGCTCTGGGACAGTCGGAGGCAGCGCCTGGTCCTGGCCCGGGACCGGCTGGGGAAGAAGCCGTTGCACTATGCGCTGACTCCCGAGGCGTTCGTCTTCGGCTCGGAGATCAAGGCGCTCCTTCGCCATCCCGCGGTCCGCGGGGAGATCGACCACAGTTCTCTCGCGCGCTACCTCGTGCATGAGTACGTTCCCTGCCCCAGGACGATTTACCAGGGCATTCTGAAGCTGCGCCCCGGTCACCTGGGAGTCCTCGAGGGAGGCCGGTTCACCGAGCGCCGCTACTGGGACCTTCCGGGTCAGCGGTGGCCTGAGGGCCGGACGGAAGCGGCTCCGCCCGCGGCGGAGGTCGAGGACGAGATACGGCAGACCCTGCTGGATGCGGTCAGGTGCCGCCTGATATCCGACGTTCCTCTCGGGGTCTTCTTGTCCGGAGGAATCGACTCGACCTCGATCGTGGCCTGCATGTCGCGCGCCGCTCCGGGCAGCGTTCGCAGCCTCTCGGTCTCCTTCAAGGAGCCTTCGTTCGACGAGTCGGTCCATTTCCGCAAAGTGGCGCGATATTTCGCCACCCAGCACGAAGAGCGGATTCTCACGCCCACAGCGCTCCTCGACGTCCTGCCCTCACTGGCGTCCACTCTCGACGAGCCGCTGGGGGACGCGTCCATCCTGCCCACCTACCTCCTGTCGCGATTCGCGCGGGAGAGCGTGAAAGTCGCGCTCGGGGGAGAGGGAGGCGACGAGCTGCTGGCGGGGTATCCCACCTATCAGGCCCACCGGCTGGCCCGCGTCTACGAGGGATTTCCGGCGGCGGTCCGCAGGACGGTCATCGAGCCGCTGGTGCGTCGGCTGCCCGTGTCGCGCTCCAACATCAGCTTTGATTTCAAGGCCAGGAAGTTCGTCAGCGGCGCGGGGCATCCGCCGGAGATCCGGAACCAGATCTGGCTCGGGTCGTTCTCGGGCCCCGAGGCGCTGTCGATCCTCAGCCGGGAGCTGAGGGAGCCGCTCGCGACGACCGATCTCTTCGACGAAGCCAGACGGCACATGGATTGCGCCCCGGCGTCCGACGTTCTCGGGAAGCTCCTGTACGTCGATCTGAAGATGTACCTCCAGGACGGCATCCTGGTGAAGGTCGATCGGGCCAGCATGGCCTGCTCGCTCGAGGTGCGTGCGCCGATGCTGGATTACCGCTTCGTCGAGCTGATCGCCCGCCTGCCCACGTCCTGGAAACTGCGGGGGATGACGACGAAGCACGTGTTCAAGCGCGCCATGAAGCCCTGGCTCCCGCCGGGGATCGTCGGCCGCCCTAAGAAAGGGTTCGGGATCCCGGTCGCCGAGTGGTTGCGCGGGCCGCTCCGCGACATGATGCTGGATCTCCTGTCCCCCGCACGGTTGAAACAGCAGGGGCTCCTGGAGCCCGCCGTGGTCACGGGTTTGATTCAGGATCACATCGAGGGGCGACGCGACAATCGCAAGCCGATCTGGACCCTCTTGATGATGCAGCTCTGGCTGGAGAGCTGGGGAAGGATGCGCTCGCGTGAAGCCGTCACTGCTTGAGCACCTGGCCTGTCCCTCCTGTCACGGGCGCTTCGATCTTGCGGCGTCGTCATCCCAGGGGGCCGAGGTGATGGAGGGGGTTCTGCGTTGCCGCGACTGCCGCGCGACCTATCCCGTGCGGCGCGGCGTGCCTCGTTTCGCGGAGTCCGCACCGACGGATGAGGCGGCGCGCACGGCCGCGGCTTTCGGCTGGGAATGGCGGACCTTCTCGCGGGTGGACGATCATCACGAGCAGCAGTTCCTGGACTGGATCGCGCCGGCCGGCCGGAACACGTTCCGCGGCCAGGTCGTCCTGGAAGGGGGATGCGGGAAAGGCAGACACACGCGTCTCGCATCGCGTTACGGGGCGGCCGCGATCATCGGGGTCGATCTGTCCGACGCGGTCGATACGGCCTTCGACAACACACGCGACGAGCCGACCGCCCATATCGTCCAGGCCGACCTGCTCAGCCTGCCGCTCCGACCCGCGTCGTGTGATTACGCGTTCTCGGTGGGCGTGCTGCACCACCTTTCGAATCCTTCCGCGGGTTTTCGCGCTCTCAGCGGGGCGGTGCGACCGGGGGGCGCCGTCTCCATCTGGGTCTACGGCGCCGAGAACAACGCCTGGATCACGAACATCGTCTCGCCGCTCAGGATCGGGCTGACGTCCAGGCTGCCGCCCCGTCTCCTGCATGCCCTCTCGTTCGTCGTGGCCCTGCCACTCTGGATCCTCCTCGCCGCCGCCTACCGGCCGGCTCGGAGCCCCCGCTTCGCCTGGACGCGACGCTTCCTCTTCTACTACCCGTACCTGGGGTACATCAGCGTGTTCCCCTTCCGGGAAATCCACGCCATCGTCCACGATCATCTGACCGCCCCGGTCGCGCACTATCTGAGGCGCGATGTGGTCGAGCAGTGGTACCGTAGCGTGGGCGCGCGGGACACCGTCATTTCGTGGCACAACCGGAATAGCTGGAGGGGGTACGGCCTGATGCCAGCCATCCCGAAAGCGGAAGCCGCAGGTATCCGGACACCATGACCCGGCCACCGACGCTGTCGATCGTGGTACCCCTGTACAACGAGAAGGAGAACGTCGACCCGCTGCACGCGGAGATTGACTCCGCGATGTCGGCGTTCGCCGGCGCGGGAGGTGTCTGGGAGGTCATCTACGTCGACGACGGCAGTACCGACGGGACGTACGAGCGGCTCCGGGCGACTCAGGCCGCCCACCCGGACAGGGTATCGGTCGTCCGTCTGCGGCGCAATTTCGGACAGACGGCGGCTCTCGCCGCGGGATTCGACCAGGCCCGCGGCAGCGTGATCGTAACGATGGATGGCGATCTTCAGAACGACCCGGCCGACATCCCCCGGCTTCTCGAGGAGTTGAGCCGAGGCCAGGATGTGGTCAGCGGGTGGCGGAGGATAAGGCGCGATCCGCTCTTCACCAGGCGGCTTCCCTCCCGCGCGGGGAACTGGCTGATCAGCGCTGTCACCGGAGTAGCCCTGCACGACTACGGCTGCACGCTCAAGGCCTATCGTCGCGAGGTGCTCGATCAGATGACCCTCTACGGCGAGATGCACCGGTTTCTCCCGGCCCAGGCCCATTGGGTAGGAGCCAGGATCGGCGAGCTGCCCGTGGGGCATCGCCCGCGCACCCGAGGGAAGTCCAAGTACGGGCTCTGGCGGGTGTACCGGGTCCTGCTGGATCTGGTGACCGTGCGCTTCCTCGGAGTGCACGGCACCAAGCCTCTGCACGCCTTCGGGGCGCTGGGCTGCATCTTCGGCGCGTTGGGCGTCGCGACGATCGGGATCCTGAGCTACCTCAAGTACGCCACGGGCGTCAGCTTCATCCAGTCGCCCCTCCTGCTGCTTTCGGCGCTGTTCGTCATGCTGGGCGGACAGAGCTTCCTTCTCGGACTTCTCGCGGAGATCGCGGTCCGAACCTACTACGAGTCGCAGCAGAAGCCGATCTACATCGTCAAGGACTTGCTGCGGGCGGGGGAGCCGCAGCCTCCTGAAGACGACCCGCTGCGCGAGCGGCGCGTCAGCGGGGCCCCGGCAGGGGGATCGGGCCGCCACGGCCGATGGGGCGGCCAGGACTGATCCTGGGCGAGGCGCAGATCGGATCAGCGCCCGGAGTGTGAGGGAGAGGATTTCAGCCAGATTTGAAAGGGTCCGTCATCCTCGGAGTTGTTGCGTACCTCGCGGTCCAGACGGGCGAAGACGGATTCGATGCCGTGCACCGGCTCCCGGATGGATGAGAGCCGCAGATAGGGGGTGCCTTCGACATCCCCCAGCCCCTCGAACTTCCGGCACGAGGAGATCTCGGACGACAGGTCGGGAGAGACACCGAGCAGCCATGCCGCGAAGTTCGACCACCCACCCGGGTCGCCGTACCCGTCCAGGCCTCCCAGCGAATAGTCAGGCCTGACCTGGGAAAGGTCCGCCGCGATGCACTCCTCCGCGTCCAGTCGATAGCGGTCGGGGAGAGCCAGGCCCCGGTAGAAATAGAACAGGGGCATCGCCGTCTCCATGACCCGCTCCCTTCCGTAGTAGTAGCGCAGGTTCTGGAGGACCGAGATGTCTCCTACGACCAGACATCCGGGTGGTAGTCTGGCCGCCAGCGTCGAGGCCGCCGCGAAGGCCGGCCCGCGGTCGTGGTGGTACGGCAGGATCGTCCCGGCTCCGTTGACGAGTCCGAGCAGTACCAGGGTGGAGCAGCCGGCGGCCCGGACGACCGCGAGGCCGCGGCGGCCACCCTCGTCTGCGTACGGCAGGAGATCCTTGACGGCAAGAGCGACGAGAAGGATCAGGGGGAAGAGGGTCACGATGAAGAACTCCTTCTCGCCCGGAAACCACCAGAGAAAGAAGGCATAGAAGACCAGAAGCCAGATCAGGAGGAAGCGCCGCTCCGCGGCGAGCTCCACGCTTCTCCACGATCGGACGGCGTGCCACACGACGAGTCCCGCAAGCGCCATCGCGAATGCCGGAATGACGAGGAGGTGCAAGGACCAGGGGAAGGTAACGACATCCCGAATCTGGCTGTGGATCATCCTGCCCACACCAAGAACAGAGACATTCCGCGCGGTTCCCCAGCCGGGGTTGGGCAGGAACGCGTAGGCAAGACAGAAGCGCACGAAGCGAGCCGGGGCCGAGTCCGGACCGGCTGTGGAAAGTTGCGGGAGGATCCCCTCGCCGTCCGCATAAAGGAAGGCCAGGAGATAGGCGACGATCACCAGGACACCGGCGAGACCCAGGACCCAGAGCCTCTTTCCGTCCCGTAGTTTTCCTCCTCCGGCGAGCCAGTACGCCAGCGGAACGCTGATGAGAACACAGGACTGGTGGTAGAGGATGCAGACCGCCACGAGGAGCGCCAGGACCACGCCGATCATCGGCGTCGTGGGACGGCGGCCCCGGCGCAGGAGGAGCCACGTCAGCAGCGCCAGGCTTCCCGTGGCCGGCACATAGGCCTCCATCTGCGTGGAGTACAGCCAGAAGCCTCGCGCCAGGAGGAGGAAAAGAGCCGCCAGGAGACCCCCGGCGGTGGACGATGTCAGGTGCTCGGCCAGCAGGAACATGGAGAGGACGGCGATCATGGCCCAGAAGACATTGTGCATCTGTCCGGCAACCACGGGATCGGCTGGCACCCCGAGAGAGCCCATCCCTTCCCGGACCACTCGGACCATCGGCACAAAGAGAAGATGGTGGGGGTGGTAGATTCCCCGGCCGGTCTTCACCGCGATGGCATAGTCGAGGCTGTCCGCCGTCTGCTGCGACGCCCTGAGCGAGAGGAGAAGCACCGCCGTCAGCGCCGGCAGCGCCGCGAGGACGATCACCCGCCGGAAGCGGATCGGATCGCCGCTCACGACGATGCGCGCGATTCCACGGGCGGGGAGAGGATGCCGGGAGACGCTTTCAGGATGGCCAGGAACCGGTCCGCCCGAAGCGGATCCACGGGCAGGACGTCCCGGCTCCACGCCAGCGCGGCATCGGTCGACGGGATGCGCTCCGCCAGCGCCGGTGCGGCGTAGAGGTCGAGAGCAGGATCGTAGACATAGTCCAGATGGAGTCCTCGGCGGGCGAAATGGCCGAGCACCTGTTCCCTCTGCCGCACGAAGAGAGGCACGCGGAACAGGGCGATGTCCGGTGCGACCCGCAGGGACGATGGGGTGAGTCCCAGCGAGAGAAGCTTGCGCGCGCCCTCAAGCCGCCGGCGCCTGTTGTCCTCGAACGATTTCAGCCGGGACAGCGTCTTGGTGATTTCCCGTGAGAGCGGCTCGGTCCTGTAGCCGGGGTTGTCCACGCGGACCCAGCGGTCGAAGCGATCCAGCCCACCCCCTTCGTCCCGGGCCCGGAGCACCTGGGCGAGATCGTAAGGCATCCGGTGCCCCTCGCGCTCCTGTCGAGGGGAACGAAACTTTCGGACGAGGGCAGCCAGGGGGCGGCGGGTGGCCGTTCGATCGGTCGCGTCCCTGACGAGCAGGCGGACGCCGTCCCGCGCCCTCCGGCCGGCGCTCCGCCGGTGAATCTCGGACTCCGCCCGGCGGGCCAGCGGACCCTTCCTGTCTCCCTCCGTGAAGCACAGAACACCCCCGACTCCATCGACGTGTTTCGTGAAGCTGAAGGCGGCCACGGGCGAAATCTGACCGATGCGACGGTCCCCGAAGCGGGTGTCGAGCGCCTGACAGGCGTCCTCGATGAGCAGAATGCCGTGGCGCCGGCATCTCTCGTCCAGGAGGTCCATCCGATCGGGGATTCCGTACAGATTCGTGGTCATCACCGCCTTCAGGCTCGACCAGGTGACGTCCTCCACCGCCGAGGGATCCAGGTTGCCCGTCGCGGGGTCGAGGGGACCCAGCACCGGCACGAGGCCGGCCGCCAGGACCGTGAAGAAGACCACGTCGTCGTTGACGGGAGAGATCAGGATGCGATCCCCGGGGCTCAGCCACTCGCGGAACGCGAGGTAGAGCGCGAGACGACCCGACGGGACGTACAGCGCCTCCCGGTCATAACGGTCGCGGAAGAACTCCTCGATTCCACGGGCAGGGAACCTCATCGAGCGGTATCCTCCGACGCCGCGGCGAGCTCGCGAGCCTTGCGCGCCTGTCGTCGGATCCTCCACCGATCCCGGGCTTCCACGAGTCGTTCGGGGAGATGCCCCCGAACCCAGAGTCTGGCGTCCCGGAGCCTCGCGGTGCTCAGGTAGGCGAACCCCCCCGCCGGGCCCCGGGCCCCGATCCGCGCGCGCTGGACGTAGTGCGGGGTGGTCCCCCAGCGGATCTTGTATTCTTCCACGCCGCCCAGAAAATCGTAGGACGCGAGGCCTTCGGCGATGCTCTCGCGGATGGCCATTCCGCGAAGCACGACTCCCACCCCGCCCACACCCGGGGGACTGAAATCGCGATCGAAGGCCTCCTGGAGAGAATGCAGAACGCCGCGGAACGCGAAGCCGAATTGCGCCGCCCGGATCACTCCGTCCACCTCGAGATGGTAGAAGCGCAGCCAGCCGCGACGCAGAAACCCCTGGGCGACCTCCCTGTAAAACGCCCGCTTGCGCGGATTGTAGAAGTTGCCGGAGTGCCCCTCCGCTTCCCACCTTCCCTGGTGCATCACGAAGAACCGCTCCAGGTGTCCGTCCAGCTCTTCCGGCAGCGTGGTTCGCAGCATCCTCACCTTGAAATTCTTCACCAATTTGTTGGTCCGATAGCGGACCGTGGTCCTGAACTTGGCGGCCAGGGAGGTCAGGTAGG
>Ga0137397_10000121_pt1 | contig 50836 bp, 72 predicted proteins | sample czorhiz116metaG_FD_106658 | JGI IMG/M metagenome (GOLD analysis project Ga0137397, IMG submission 106658) | Vadose zone soil microbial communities from Angelo Coast Range Reserve, California, USA - czorhiz1.16 metaG | ecosystem: Environmental > Terrestrial > Soil > Vadose zone | place: USA... | reverse complement strand
TGGGCGTCTGTGGAGAAGTCTTCCTCGATACCAATATATGGCGAGCTCGTGTCGGTTGATGATGACCCGCTCCCACTTGAAGCCCTGAAGGCTGCTTCGATGTTGCTAGAGCGCTGGCTCTTCGCAGTCGCAGTGTAGTATGTGCTCGATCCGCGGCTGGAATGGCCAACGCTTCGGTAGCCCAATTCGGCCCTTGACACGCCTTGCAGGGGATTGTCGTTAGGCCAAGACGTACGGTCATCGTCACCATACATAGAGTATATCTCCATGGTGGTCTCTGAAGAGCCTCTTTGATTTTCGTCGGAGGATTGGGTCAGGCCTGGTGTAGAGGGGGAGATTGATGGGGATGAGGGCGCAGGCTTTGCGTCAAAGGGGCTTGGCGGGACAACTAGGAGATTTGGCGTCTCCATAAAAAGAGGGGGAAGCACGCCTTACAAGTGAGGGAAACCAAAAAGGAGCGGACAGGCTTGAAGTCCGGCTTCTGCTGTCGATGATGCGATGTGGAGTGGGTTGATAGATGAGCGAACACAACAGAATCCACTGATTGACACATCCACTCTCTTCGCACCGCGTGCCGTCACCCGAACGACATTCCACACTACAGTACGGTATATTCTGCTCAAGATTCAATGTACCATATGTGGTAGTGGCGAGCCGCTCGCTGTACACAGCACGTTGCAACCGTGTCAATCAATCAGCCACTTTAATAATTACCTTTCCCGCGGATTTCCCCCCCAACAAGTCGAGTTGAGCTTGGCGCACACCTTCCGCCATGAAAGGATACTCCTTGAAGATATGAATCTTCACGTCTCCATTGGACACCAGTCGATACGCTTCTCGAGCGTAAGCGTCCCGTTCCTCCACCGTCTCCATCCAGTTCGTGTAACTAGCACCCAATCTAGCAGTCGGAAAATAGCGAACACCGTTCAACTTACACGGGGCGGAGTAACCTGACGTTCTTCTCAGCCAGCTTGTGTATGGGGAATGGTTCCACCTTTCCGGACGCATTGCCAAATGAAACGATCGTTCCCTTCCGTTTGATCATCTTGAAATCGTCGTCAAACCTGCGCGCGGCGTTAGACACGCGGCATACCGCAGAGATGCTTGATTCCCTCACGTGAACCTCCCTACACCATCGTATATGACGTCCACACCCTTGCCATTAGTAAGTTGAGAGACGCGTTCGACGGTGTTCTCTTCTTTGTACAGTATGACATGATCCGCTCCATTAGCTTTCGCGAGCTCGGCCTTCTCGGCAGTTGACGTAGTTCCGATGACAATGGCACCTCTCATTTTTGCGAGCTGTGCATGCATGAGGCCGGTCCCTCCTGCCACTGTGTGCACGAAAACAGTGTCGCCTTCTTTCACATTATAGGCCTCTGTGATTTGAGTAAGCGTCGTCAACATTGTTCCCAAGGAGGCAGCGGCCGCAGCAGAAGGGACATTGTCCGGGACTGGGTAGATCATGGCATCCCATGGCACGGACACATATTCTTTCATTGCACCAATTGCGTCCTGTCGGATCAGACGGTCAGACGGGGTAGCGAGTAATTCAAACCGACGTACGAGTACAACGGTACCACCTTTTTTGAAACCGCGCTTCTTAAATTCCGGGCTGTTTAAGATAGCCTCATCCGTAGGTAGTTCAAGCAAGACGCCAGAAACTTCCCGACCAATGGGAAAGGGAAAGAAAGGCGTGGGATATAATCCGGACCTGCCGGACGAATGAGACGCAACGTTCCATGATGAGATGGATCACACCTCATGTAAGTGTCGTGAAAGTTGACTCCTGCAAATTGTACCTGGATCGCCCAGCTTTGAGGGCTCACGCCTTACGAGTAGAGGTGATCCATTACCTTGACTAGCATATCCCCCGGGTGGACCTCCGGGAACGGAAGCTCGAGATTTTCGATGACCTCGACACCCCCATTTTGCTTAATTCCGACGCCTTTGACGGTGGCAGGATAAGACATGGTGCGAGAGTTGGGGCTTACGGCGAGACCTTGTGTTCTTTTATAGCTCGAACGACTTATCGGCAATATCATAAGACGTTACCAATGGGTATTGGATGATTCTAGCAAATAGACGGGGACCCGTACACAACTCCGAGATTCCGATAAACAGAGAGCTCAAAGGCAGTAGCAATTAGCTAAGGACCGAAATTGAAGCAAGCCAATGGCCGGGTTGGCATTGAAACGCTACATCGTCGGGTCGTCGGGACTGTCAGCCGTGCATCAAGTCAAGGGCCTTCGGACCGGACTATTGCTTCGGTGCGCTGTTGAACTAAGAAGATGTCAGATTCAATGCATCCAGAAGGATAACATAGAGACATACGATGTCGCGTAGCTGCGACTGCGCGTCGTTGAATTGTTTCTCCAGGTATTTGACCTGAAAAGCGTAGTTTATTGAAAAAATACCAGAGCAGCACGGAGGAACTCACCTTTTTCCCCAGAGAGTTGATCTCGTCAGTCAAAGCCTTCTCTTGACTTTTGAGGTCTTTCTCCATGGCCGAGCGGGGGATCATCATAAACCTAGTTCTAGATGTCAGAAATCACGACATGAGCGAAATTAGGGTAGGATTCACATTTTACCCACGCCTCGATAGACGTTGACACCGTCCTCGGTCTGGCCAATCTCAGACATTGTAAGTTGAAGGATACGACGCTCTCGCTCCTTGTTGGCGACTTGTTGGCGAGTTACGGCGAGAGTACGTTGGGACTGGACAGCCGTTTGCTGAATTTGCACTAAGATCTAGGACATAATGCGTTACGCTCAGTATGCGACAGGGTCTTGAGAACTCGAACCTTTCTTAGAGTGTCATCGGAAAGTGAAGCCATAGTGAGGGCTACGCGCAGGTCACTCCGAGCCGAGATGCGAATCGGCAGTGAATCGGCGCGTGAGAACTAATTCCCAAAGACGCGTTTTCTAAGCCTGGACGCGCAATACAACCACCACCTCCTTGTCCAGCGTTACTTTTGGTCCGCAATAACACCTCGGCAGCATCAAGTCCGGCTTTCCAAAAGCGTCGTTTCACCCCACGTTCTCCGTATCATGGCTTCTTTTGAAGATTATGATGAGTTTGGAAACTACATCGGCGCGGATATCGACTCGGAAGGGGAAGCTGACGTCGAGCACGACGGCATTCCGGCTCCGCATGTACAGCAGCAGCAGCATTTGGAGGGGTACGATGATGAGCCCGTGGGGGCTGACCCAGGAACAGCCCTTATGGATGTCGACGGTGGGTGTTGATCTTGGCCATACACGCTCATTCCTCAAATTGGTTGTGCAGAGCCTACACATAATGCCGTCATCTTGCACGAAGATAAGCAATATTATCCTTCAGCCTCGGAGGTGTACGGCGAAGGCGTCGAGACTCTGGTGCAGGAAGAAGATGCTCAGCCCCTCACGGAACCCATCATTGCACCAGTCAAGGTACGAAAATGGGCCATAGAAGAAAAGGATATGCCGGAAACGCGTTTCGACAAAGGGTATGTGTTTCGTTATGATATGCGCTCTGCAGCTCACGAGAGAGGCGTAGCTTCCTCCTAAACATGATGTCCTTCCCCGAAATGATTCGTAACGTAGCTGTGGTGGGCCACCTGCACCATGGCAAAACGGCCTTGGTCGACATGCTTGTGTTCGAAACCCACAAACTCGATTGGAACTCTGACATACAGGCACGATTGCTTTCATACTACTTTGCCCTCCTACGATACTAACACGTTCTCTGGTATAGACGCGCTACACCGACACTCATGTGCTTTCACGGGAAAGGCAGATTTCAATCAAGTCATCCCCCATTTCATTCATCCTCCGGACAACAGCCGGGAAATCCCATTTGATTCATTTGATCGATACTCCCGGTCACGTCAACTTCGTGGACGAAGTAGCGTCGTCGATGCGACTTGCCGATGGGATCTTGCTTGTGGTTGACGTGGTTGAAGGGGTTCGTATCTACTCGGCTCACTGACGTGCTCTGTATTAAGTTTTGTAGGTGATGGTTAACACAGAGGCTATAATCCGACATGCATTACAAGAAGCCATTCCGATTACTCTTGTGGTTAACAAGATAGACCGGCTCATACTTGAACTCCGCCTTCCCCCAGCAGACGCGTTCTACAAAATAAAACATACAATCGAGGATATTAATACCTATATCAGGTTAGTCTATTCCACTCACTTCCAGCCAACAACTGAACTGGTCACAGTGGCATCGACCCAAGTCCGGATCTTCGTTTGAGTCCAGAGAGGGGAAACGTGTGCTTCGCAAGTACGGACATGGGCTGGTGTTTTTCCCTTCGGTCATTTGCTCAGATGTATGCTGAGACGTATGGTGCGTCCAACTTATTCTAATACCATGTGCGCCGATGGAATCCTGAATGCGAATTAGGGAATCTTGATGTCGCGGGCTTTGCGGATCGCCTCTGGGGTGACATTTATTTCAACAATAACACGCGAAAGTTCACGCGCAAAGCGGCGGATCCGGAGTCTCCTAGAACTTTCGTGCAATTTGTGCTGGCCCCATTATACAAGCTCTACAGCCAAGTCATGAGCGAAGAGACTGACAATCTCAGGGATACTCTAGCAGAGCTCAAAATTCACCTCAAGCCAGTTATGTACAAAATGGATGTTCGACCGTTGCTCAAGGCTGTACTGGACCAATTTTTTGGACCTTCGACGGGGTTAATTGACATGATTGTCGAATGGATCCCAGACCCTGTAAGGGGTGCCGTAGCCAAGGTAAGCCTAGTGTTGTCACAAGATTCGGATCCTCATGAGGTGCCATGTCAGGTCGAGCGAACGTACACCGGACCAATGAGTTCCGACATCGCTGCTTCCATGAGTGAATGCAGATCAGATGGACCTGTGTCTGTGCATGTCACGAAATTATATCATGCCACCGACGCACAGTCCTTCCGTGCTTTGGGGCGTGTCGTCAGCGGCACACTCAAGAAGGGCTCGCAAGTCAAGGTACTTGGTGAGGGATATTCCCCCGAAGACGAAGAAGACATGATGAGAGTGACCATCGATGATCTTTGGGTCTCCGGATCCCGGTCGGTTCCAGTCTCAGCCAATGTTTGCGGAACCATGCTCTTACTAGCAGCCTATATCCAGATATTTTATTCCCGTGGAAGAAGCCCCAGCGGGCAATCTCGTTCTGATTGGAGGTGTCGATGCGTCTATAACGAAGACCGCTACAATCGTATCAACCGACATTGAAGACGATCTATACATTTTCCGAGCCATTAAGCATATGACGCACTCTGTGCTGAAGGTCGCCATCGAACCGATCGCCCCGTCCGAGTTACCAAAGATGCTCTCGGGCCTTCGTAGTATCAATAAATCATACCCCCTCCTCTCTACCAAGGTAGAGGAGAGCGGAGAACATGTGATTATTGGCACGGGTGAACTCTACCTGGACTGCGTGCTTCACGATCTACGCAAACTATTCGCGGAGATTGAGATAAAGGTTTCGGACCCCGTTACAAAGTTCTGTGAAACGGTGTTGGAGACTAGCGCGCTCAAGTGCTATGCCGACACTCCGAACAAAAAGTGAGGCCTACCATTTAGCCACGGCCTATTAACAATTGTTGCGCAGGAATCGACTTACTATGATAGCAGAGCCGTTGGAACGTGGGATCGCTGAAGACATTGAGACAGGACGGGTCAATATGAGGATGACTGTGAAAGAGCGCGGCAAATTTTTTGAAGAAAAGTACAAATGGGATCTCCTCGCCTCCCGGTCCATTTGGGCGTTTGGTCCAGATGACCACGGGCCTAATGCGTTGCTTGATGACACTTTACCGTCCCAAGTAAGCCCTTAGCTTTCGGTGGCCATCCGGAATTCTTAACGTCCTCTGGCAGGTTGACAAAAAGCTCCTTGGAACTGTCAAGGAACACATGAAGCAAGGCTTCCAGTGGGGTGCAAGGGAGGGTCCCCTCTGCGATGAGCGTTAGTTGCGAGATACGTCTCGGTGGTTAGACTCGTTTAATTATATTCGAACAGCTATGCGTAACGTCAAGTTCCGAATCCTGGACGCAAGCTTGGCGCAAGAACCAATATTTCGCGGTGGAGGGCAGATTGTCCCAACCGCTCGTCGAGTCTGTTACTCATCGTTTCTCATGGTAGGTGCACGGACCAGCCTGTCTACTTTTGATTGCGCAATCTCATTTTATGGCCAGGCTACACCAAGGCTCATGGAGCCGATCTACTATGTTGAGGTACAGGCGCCCTCCGATTGCATATCCGCAGTCTACACCGTGCTTGCTCGGAGGCGAGGACACGTCACGCAAGATTTGCCAAAAGCCGGATCGCCGCTTTACACGGTGAAGGCACTCATCCCCGTCATTGATGCAAACGGATTCGAAACAGACCTACGGACTGCAACACAAGGGCAAGCATTCTGCTTGCAGGTGTTCGACCACTGGTCTATAGTGCCTGGTAAGTAAGATGTGTCTGAGCTCATCACGTGGTTGTCATGTGAACGTCAGGTGATCCGACCGACACCAACATCAAGCTTCGACCGCTCGAGCCCGCTTCTGGACAGGCACTAGCGCGAGACCTGGTGCTAAAAACGCGTCGGAGAAAAGGACTTGGAGACCAGATCGCAGTGTCAAAATATCTGGACGACGAGTTTGTGGTAAGTGATTCGTGTTTAGTGGACGAGGAAGTGAGATGACTGACGAGTGAATAAGCTTGCTCTGTCGGCGTCTGGCCACGCTGACTTACTCGGGTAGCCGTGGGAAATGGAGTTGAGTTGCATATGCATACGTGGCACAAAAACCTGTAAATAAACAGAATTTATATTTAATTGCCGGTTTTGCCTTTCCGCCTCAAATTCTCTTTTCCGCTTTCTTCCCCCACCTCCTCCACCTCTTCTCCTCCCTCTCTACCTTCGTGTCTCAATCATGCGAAGCGTCGCCCTCCCTGCTCTTCTCGCTGCTTCTTTAGCGTACACCGCGTCTGCGAATGAGAAACCATCCTTCAAAGTAGGCGTCACGACCCATACCGTCTCACCTATCTTTTCTGACATTCCACGCTTAAAGCCTACGGAAATCAAAGGCCATTTCATAGAACAGTTCACCGAAGGATGGCATGACCGGTGGACACCCTCTGAGGCTACTAAGAAGACTCCCGTTGGCAGTGAAACTTTCTCTTATGTTGGCAAGTGGTCAGTCGAAGAGCCTTCCACCTCTGTCATCGAAGGCGACCATGGTCTCGTCGCAAAGAGCGTCGCCTCCCACCATGCCATCTCTGCCCCATTCAACAAGCCCATCGGCATGTCAGAACACCCACTTGTCGTTCAGTATGAGGTGAAGTACCAGAAGGGCGGCAATTGTGGCGGCGGATACGTCAAATTGCTCGAAGATGGCTTCCATACTAGCGGAAAGGAATTCGACGACAAGACTCCCTGGGTTGTCATGTTTGGTCCTGACCTCACTTGCCCGGGCACAAAGGTTGGTGTCCTTTGTACGCTTGTATGACGAACCCGACTTATGTTGCGTCATTACCTAGGCTCATTTCATCTTCCGTCACAAAAACCCAAAGACGGGCGAGTACGAGGAGAAGCATTTGACTGCGCCTCCCAAGCCCACTATTGGGAAAACTACTAATCTTTACACACTCTTTGTACAGTCAGTCTTTTCTATCACATGCGCTCATTCCCGCATTGATATCCTCCCAGCCCCAATAATACTTATGACGTCCAGGTCAACGGTGAAAGTGTCAATCGTGGGGACCTTCTCGAGAATTTCACTCCCTCGGTCAACCCTCCGAAAGAGATAAACGATCCCGAGGACAAGAAGCCCGAGGATTGGGTTGATATCAAACGCATCCCTGATCCCGATGCCAAGAAGCCCGATGACTGGGACGAGGACCAACCCTATGAGATCCTCGATGAGGATGCCGAGAAGCCTGAAGGTTGGCTCGATGATGAAGCCTTGACTGTCCCTGATCCCGGTGTGTACTTTCTGGCGTGTAAATTGTGTCTCCTACTTATGTTCTTATGCTCCCCGTCCAGATGCTGAGAAGCCCGAAGAGTGGGATGATGAGGAAGACGGCGACTGGGTTGCTCCGACTGTTCGGAACTCCAAGTGCGATGAGGCTCCTGGTTGCGGCGAGTGGAAGCAGTAAACGAATTCACCTTCCCGCCAATATTGCTACCCCTCATACCTGTTTTTACAGCCCGCACAAGCCGAACCCGCTTTACAAGGGCAAATGGTTTGCTACTCTGGTTGACAACCCAGAATACAAGGGCGAGTGGGCACCTCGGAAGATTCCCAACCCTGGCTACTTCGAGGACCTTACCCCAGCAAAGAGCCTCAATAAAATTGTGCGTCCGATACAACCGAGTTCTTGCATTTTCTTGTGCTCACAGACAGATAGGGCGGAATTGGCATTGAGCTTTGGACTATGACCGAGGACATCCTCTTCGACAACATCTATATCGGCCACTCTATTGACGATGCCAAGGCCTTTGCCGCGGAAACTTTCGATGTCAAGCACTCACTCGAGGAGGCTGCAGACAAGGCTGCCTTCCCTGAGGATGAGGGCGAGCAAGATGAAATCACCTTCACTGAGAACCCCGTTGAATTCCTTCGAAACAAGGCCTTCAAATTCATCGCGCTTGCGCGGGTTGACCCCATGGTTGCTTTCAAGACCCACCCCGAAACGGGCGTTGCCCTTGCTGGTGCCCTTCTTACTTTCTGCGGTATGCTTGGCGCGCTCTTTGGTCTTGTCGGAAGCCAGCAGAAGACTGTTACCAAGGTTGGATTTCTTCCAATGAGTCATCTCCACCAACTGATAATGTACTTGTTGCAATCGTGTAGCCTTCGAAGAAAACCGATGCACCCACTCCCGATGACAAGAACGTTAAGGAGACGGCCCCTGTTGCACCCGCGGGTGAAAAGAAAGCTGAAGACACTCCGTTGAAGAAGCGAAAGTAAAAGTCGACACTCTCTTTGTGCCTTGGGTGCTCGACACCGGGCATGCCACCGTGCGGCAGTGGGTATTACTGGGAAGTACTGCCGGTGGTTGGTGATTGGGGTACGATGGACATGCTGTCAACTTTTATAGTCGATAGGTGACTGTCGTGATACTTGTATGGCTTAGTGTCGTTCTTTTTCGTTCTAATGCATTCCCCTGAAACATCTCTTATATCCAACTGGCGGTTTGTAATTGCGGAGGGTTGGGGGAGCGAGTTCAATGTGGTACCAGTCCATCAGGACATGGATGGATGCCATATTCTTGGTTCAAGTCCATCTATGTCCTGACATGCACTGTAATGAACATAGATGTTTATAGGTTTATTGGGTACAAACAGACGATTGTGGACATGGTCTATGCTAGTACAGCATACATAAAGATGTTGTCCTACAACTCTATGCGGACCGCTGCTGAAATATTTCAAAGTAGGCCATATATTCGTCCGCTGTCATCAGGTCGTGGTGCTCCTCTCCAACTTGTGAGAACGGCATGGGTTTGCCGTCGACTGAGAATAAACGTCCATTGAGCACGACACCGAGAAAACCGCCCAGAAAAAGAAAAAGAAAATACGGACCATAGACGATGGGATCGTCCTCGGCCACCACCGCGTCCTCCACATCCGGTCCCGAACTTTCCACGCCATTCACGGGGAGGAGCTGCTGCTCCCCATTCTCTTGTCCTTGTCCTTGTCCTTGTCCCTGTTGACCCAGACCGAGACCCCATCCGCTGACGCCGACGCCGACGCCGTCGCCCACCCTGGCCTGCTTTCGTTCAGCGTCGCCTTCGTTCTCTATCGATCTCGACCGCTTGTTGTGCTCGTTGAGAGAGTCGAGGTACTCGATGTTCGGCTTCCTGTCCTCTTCGAAGTCGTCCAGAACGGAGAACTCGCCCGACGGCGTGTGTTGCGTCGACGGCGCGGCCGAAGCTGCCAAAGACGCGTAGTACTGGTCGTAGTCTGCAATAAAAAAAAAGTATATGTTTAGATAGAAAAGTATGAGAGTAGGGTCTCAGGAAGCTGATAGATGCGCTCGCTCACAGTCCGCCTCATTGCCCTCTTTTTCGTCTGGTTTGTCGTCGTCGTCGTCGTCGTCGTCGTCTGCTTCTTCTGCGGTGACCTGAGCCTTCAACGATGCCGTCCGGACGACCCCCAACCCTTTCAGACTTTCGTCGAGGCTGGCGGGACTCACGACTTGTGCGGAGGTGGCGCCTTGTGCGTTCTCTTTGATGCCGAGCGCGGTCAGGTCTCCGGAGATCGTACTCTTGAGATGCCACGCCGGCATGACGTTCTGCTGCCGCTTGGCCGCGGCCTCCTCGTCCCGCTCTCGGCGAACGGTCTCCTCGTCCTTGTCGGTGGTCAACACGATGCCGATGCCATCCTCTTGGCGTCTCTCGCCCGTCGAGCCGGCCACTTTTAGGCCGTGACCCGGTTCGGCTTTTTGTGCAGCAGCGTCCAGCGCAAAGTGCTTGGTGATGTATTGCGATATCTCAAAGCTGCAGCACATGGCCCGCGAAGATAAAAGGTCAGAATATTTGGATGCCTGCTGGCGTGGAGAGAGATCATGCTTACTGGGGCATGACCATCTCCTCACTCTTTCGGAGACCTTCCCGTATGAAGCGCATTTGATAGTTGAAGCGCTGCATTCTGTCTTGACTCCCGCGTACATTCTCCGCATTTTCGTTATCGACAACTTCTGTTCCACAGTCTTCGCAGATAAAGATCCCACGTTCGTAATCTGCAATCTTGTCCGCGTCTAAAGGGGTGTATGACCTATTACACAGAGGGCATATATACCCTTTGTTGTCGAGTTGCTGGGGTTCATATAGCGTTGGTTAGAGGGAGATTATGTGCCCGGGTATTGGACGTAGGACTCACGTTGCGCAAGCCTGTGTCAATGACGCGATGCATCTCTGCGATTCTCCACTTGACTACGTTGCAAAGGCGCTTGTAATCAACAAAAAAGTACTGCCTGCCCACAGAACGTTGTGCTCCTTCTTTGAGTTCATTCTGACGATGGCTAGAGCGAACGGATTGGTCGGTTTGGGGCCCAAGGCCGCCCCCTCGCAGTTTCGGGGTTTAGAAAGTGAAAGCTCACGCTTGTATCAGCCCATCTTTTTCCAGAGTGGCCATGAGCTTGTTGAGCTCTTTGACCTGCAGTCCAACCCTTCCTGCCAAGTCGTCGTCCTTGAGGCTGCGTGATCGGGATAAATAACAGTGGAAAAGAGCGGGCCCCTGTGTCGAGAAGGGGCTGGCGTTAGCTGGTAAAAAGGCATACTTACACCTGGTGCCGAGCTAGCTGGTCCATGACCACGATGTACCGGGGATCGTAGAATGCGCGAGTGACATGTTGAACCAAGAGGTATAGAGCAGCTCTGTTCTCTTCGGTTAACATAGAGACACGCCTTCAAACGGATGCCGGTGAGAAAGGGAGAAAGGAGGATGCGCTGCCGACAAGGGGGATTCTCTAAGAGAGAATGCGCGGCGCGGGCGGTGCCACTCGGTTCCCGTCGAATCGATCTAGAGTCCTGTACGGGTGAGTATGAGTAAAATATCACGAAAGTTGGAACGTGCAGGCGTAATAGATACAATGTGAAACGGTGTTCCGAGTCTAAGAACGCCTCTCGTGGTGGTCGTCAATGTGAGACAATCAATCAACTGACTAATGGTACCAGTCTCATTCATTATGTCGTGTAAACCTAGTCTATGCAACTGGCAAGAAATGTCACCATGTCCGTTTCACAACTCGCTCTGTAAGAACTTCTAATGCGCCTCTAGCCTCACTCTCCGGCAAGTGCTGCAAAGTCTCAAGTGCCTTATCGGCATACGCGCATGCGAGCTCTCTCGTACGCTCTACCCCGGACGATCGTCGAACAAGGTCTCGAGCCTGGACGTAACCCCGTGTCAGTCAGCGGCACAGACAAATACAATCCACATACGAGCTCGACATCCCCCTCCTTCTCGAACTTTCGAGCGATGAGGGCACCCATCTCGGGGTGTTCTTCCCATGCGTACAACGCTGGTCCCGTCGCCAGTCCCAATTGTAGGTCGGCGCCGCCAGGCTTTCCGAGCGCGGCCTCTCCCGACTCGTAGTCCAGGACATCATCGACGAGCTTATGGACCCGTCATCAATTATTCACCAGACACAGCGACACGATCGACCTACCTGGAAGGCGATGCCGAGATTCCGGCCGTAAGCATACGCGACCTCTTTCCAAACCTCGCCTTCCCTAGCACCACCCAGGACCACGGCCGCGCGGGCGCCCTTCGCCATGAGACTCGCCGTTTTCAGATACGTCTTTTTCAAGTAAATGTTCCAGCTATCTCCGCCCACGCTCGACGCACCGACGAGCGCAGCGCTCTGTTGCGCGACCTTATTCATCTGCAGGATCTCGCCCTCGACGAGGTTGGCGATGACGCTCGCGATGAGCTCGACGACTTCGCTCTCTCCGAGACGAGAGAGCGCGGCGCTCGCGCGTCCGAGCAAGAAGTCCCCGCCGAGGATGGTGTGCTTGTTCCCAAACGCGGCGGGCGCGGACGGCGCCCCGCGACGCAGGTCGGCGCGGTCGATCACGTCGTCATGCAGGAGCGACGCGACGTGAATCATCTCGACGATCTGCGCGAGCCGCGTCTGTGTCGGGAGAGGGCTGGCGTCGTGAGCGAGCACCGAGGATTCTGACGCGGGCCGTCGCGACGGCGGAGAGGACGGTGCGAGGTTGGGCGGACGCGGGGGCACGAGGGAGAATACGGAGGCGAAGGAGGCGGTGTGGTCTGGCATGTTGGGGTTCCAGTCGTTCAGCACGTCAGGGCGCGAGAGCGGGCGGTCGAGCTCCTCCGCGCGGCCGCCCGCGCCTTCGCATTCGGCAGCCCATTTTTTCAGGTCCCAGTTCGAACCTAGGCCGTTGGTCGCGCACGAGAATAAGAGGATGAGCAACGGGCGGAGTTGTTTGGATGGGTGCAGGAAATAATATTTCGCAATGTCGGTGAGAGTGGGGTGGGCGGATCCGAGCAGGTTCAAGAGCCTCTCCCTGAGATGATCTAGTTGGGGTTTCAACAACAGATAAGGGTCCGGAGGCGACGGTGCCAGGGCACGTTGGGGAAGAATTGCTTCCGTGGACGTTGGACTCCGAGTCGGACGCGTCGCGTGCGCAGGTATTTTCGCGACCCTACTGGGAGTACTGTAAGGCCTGCTTGTTTGGGAGCGTGAGTGATGGAAGTGGATGAGACGGACGCTATGAGAAACGGGGCATCGTCTCATATTCGCCCTCGAAGTTGAGTGGTCCTCTGGGCGTAACGAGTAGGCGACGAGATGACGTGACGGTCTGACTTTGTCGGCTGCGATTACCCCATTAACGACCAACTTTGTATACCGTATCTCCTGCGTTCCTCGTTTCCAGACCAACACTATATATTATATACGGTATAATGATACTGTCGTGATTGTTATAATACCCAGCAAATCTAGGATACAGAAGGGTAGCCAAAGTGGGAATCGGGCAATGATGCGAGTAGAAGTACGGTAAAAGTCTAGTATGTAGCATGCGAACTAAAAACGGAATAATAGAACCAATTAGCCGAACAAGAGTACTTTTGTGAAGACCAAGAGAAGAGGACTGATCCCTCAACGACCATGTCGCGTTGCAGGAGGACTTGGCGTTGACGAGGAAGCCTCCGCCAAAGGCTTACGAAGCCTACTGACAGGGCGGGACAAGTGTTGAGTCAATTCTCTTCCCTGCAAAGGCGACGAGTGTCAACCGTGAAATGTCAGGAGCAACGCCGTAGGGGCTACTTACCTTGGCTTCGAGCTCATCCCACCCAACGGCTTCAGTCGCGCTGAGCGCCACCAACATCAGAGGCTTATTGGACGCATTGTCTGTGTTGGCACTGTTCGTAGGTGACAGATCGGCGCTGGTGCGGGTCGTCGCGACCGCATCTTGGACAACCATGACGAGGATGCGCCCAAGCTGAACGATGACTTTTGATATCAGAGCTGAAAATACGACACCTATGATGGGCGGTACCAACCTCGCTATCCACCATCCCGATACCCTGATCGGCGACCTCGAGCCAGATCTCGCTGCTCAGACCGACGACAAGGCGGACGTCGTCCTTTGACCGGGTTGAGTCACAAGCATACGAAACCAGCTGACCATTGGGGGTCAAGAGGGCGGCAGTGTGTAAACCTGGAGAGCTGATGACTTGAGAGAGAAGCCTGTGTAGGGTTGCAAGGACGAGCATAAGTTAAAGGGATGAAGCCTGAGGCCTGAAGTTGCGGGTTACAAGTGACAATTAAACGCGGAAACCTTCAGAGCGGCAACTCCCGATGGTTACACCGCCCATGACGATGTTTTGGAGACCACGACAGGGAGTACAGTACAGCATTCCTGGCTACATGCGCTACTATCTCTTGCCGAGCTGAGACCGGATGTAATTTAATGCAGACCCTGCACGCAACCATTTCAGCTGATCGCTCGACATTGTGTGCTTCGTCGGGATTTCGAACGACTCTCCAGCACGCGTCGTGACTTTGACACGGACAGCCGCGTCGGGTTTACCTGAAATAAGGTCGTGGACTCCCACCGTCTCCACGACAGCACCGGAACCGATCCGGCCGTAGTCATTCTTGTCTGCGAACCATAAGGGCAGGATTCCCTGCTTCTGTAAATGCCAAGATACATTTAATACCCGACGGAGCAGGAAGACAAAAGATGCTACCTTCAGATTGGTTTCGTGAATACGGGCGAACGAACGCGCAACGATCATCGCACAGCCTATCAACAACTTAGCAACAAAGCCGAGCGACATGGAGCATGCAACCTACCGTAGAAACGTGGTTGCAAGGCAGCATGTTCGCGAGCACTTCCTTCACCGTAATTCTCATCCACAACGAGCGCCCAAGGTTGTCCTCGGCTTCTGAATTTCTTGGCCACTCCTGGTATCGTATCCGTTGCTGGTTGTGCTGGGCCGTGATCGTGGTCGAAAGCAACATTAACTTCTCCGTTTTCGTCGTTGACGGCCTGGTCATTGATTGGTACTGGGGTCATATGTATAGCATTCATTTGGACTTACAGTAATTACTGGGGGCGGATGAAGAAAGTGAAATCAGTTATTTCCGCTATCGCCACATCGAGGTCAATGGCTCACAGAGGTTCTCTGAGATATTGGAGAGGTGTCCCTTGTACTTGAGCCAGGGACCCTAGTCGAAGAGACAGTAAGCCGTGGCCGATGAACAACGAGGGGAACTTACCGCAGCGGAAATATGGTCTGTGGTGCACTTTCCTCTAACCCTCATTAGCACCTTCATTCGTGGTAGTTCCTGGATGGATCCATCCTTGAAATGGGAAGGAAAAGGCTCTAGCACTTCAAGTCGTTGTGAATCTTTGTGAATCATGACTTCAATCTCAGGTTGGGGTTCTGGCATTGGTGGTGGTTGATACGAAATATCACCGAGTGCAAAACCTGACGACGGGAGGTCCTGTCCCGAAGGCGGGTTGAACTTAAATGACTCCCCGGAAGGTAGCGTCAACAAGTCAGTCATGGGATTGAAGGAAAGCCTCCCAGAAAACGCCATGGCGGTCACTATCGTGGGAGAAGCGAGGAAATTCATCGTGAGGCTATTACCGTCATTTCGTGACTTGAAGTTGCTAAATAGAGATGTAAGCCGGTGTCACCTAAGGGAGGATAACCCATACCGATTGAATGAGGTCAGAATCGCTTCGTACGAGTCAACATACATTCCAAGGAATAGCATAAGACACACCATTGGCACCCTCCTTTGTGTCCTCGCGTTTCCACTGCAGAGACGAGTACATAAATACACACTTGAGCCGATGAGACGCGACGTACCTGCCCAATGCAAGGTCCGCAAGCATTCGCCAAGACGACGGCCCCAACGTCCTCAAGAACCCCTGTTATCTTGTCGCGCTCCATTGTTGCTCGAATTTGTTCTGATCCGGGGGTGCAGAGAAAGGGAACCTATAGATTATCCAGAAATGATCGGGCAACTAACGGCCACTCATACCTTAGACGATAATCCAGCTGCTCGTGCCTGCTGTGCCAAATCTGCTACTCGCGTCTGGGGGCACAACCGCTCCAGTGACATCGCATACACACCCACACCAATGACTTACCATATCCTCGTACGAGCTATTCGTGCAAGAGCCAATCAGGCTCGCAGATATTTTGTCCTGCCAGCCGTTTTCCTTCACAAACGATGCGAATTTGGACAAGGGCGTTGCTAAATCTGGAGTGAAAGGCCCGTTGATTGTGGGCTCGATGCTCGACAGATCCTGTTGACGTAAGCTTGCTTGGGTGGAAATAGACGACCTAGAGCACTCACAATCTCGATCAATTCATCATACTCCGCACCCGCATCGGCACTCAAGAACCCTTTGGTAGCGGCTTCATCAGCGGCGCGAGCCACTGGACCGCGTCGCGTTGCATGAAGGTAGGCTTGCATGTTAGGGGTGTATGGGAAGGTTGATGTCGTTGCGCCTACTTCCGCCCCCATATTGGCGATTGTTGCAAGACCTACAAGTACATGAATACCAAGCTCCCGAAGGAAAACGCAAGCTGGTACCAGTGCATGATTGACTATAGATTCCAGGTCCGAAATACTCGAGAATCCGGCCGGTGCCACCCTTGGTAAGAGTAAGCGAACAAAAGAAAAAATCACTTATGATGTCCAACTACTTACTTTGACTGTGAGCTTACCTGCGAGGTATAGGATCAAGTCTTTGGTTGTGGCCCAATCGCTAAGTTTACCCGTGACGTGTATGCCTGTCCGGCCGATCAATGTGTAGAAGAAAGGCGATGAACAAGGACGAACCAACAACATTGGGTGCCTTGAGCTCCCAAGGCGTACCGGTCATAGCATCAACTGCATCAGCGCCACCCACTCCGATCGCGAGCATTCCGAGGCCTCCAGCGTTGGGTGTGTGCGAATCTATAAACGAAAGTTCGGCTGAAAGCCAATACAGCCGTAGATTTCTAGTTACCGGTACCAAGCCTGGAAAAGATGGTTGAATGGATCAGATTGACAGTGACAAACTCGGTCTCACATGAGCATTCCAGGAGCGGCATAGTTCTCAAGGACGATCTGATGGATAATCCCAGAGCCCGGTCTCCAAAATTCTATCCCGTATTTCTTGGCCGCGCTCTCCAGAAAGTCGAAGACTTCTTGGTTGGAGGCAATGGAACGCTGCGTGCGAATGTAAAGATGGTTGTTTTGAACCTCAACGAAAACTGCCGGATTAACGAATGTACCTTCAAGTCTGCATCAGCTCCCGTCGAAGCCTGAATCAAATGGTCGCAATGGATGCTGGTGGGAACGACTGTCCTGTCGAGCCCAGCACTCATGAACTGCAGTCTGCATGACGAGCACGAGAAATGGATAAGTGCGACGTGGAATCCATCTAGTAGGACCCTCACAAAGCCATCCTAAGGTGGTTGAATATGACATAAGTTCAGTGCATGGGACCAAGTGCGATGGCAATCTCACTGAGCGGACGCATCTTGCATAGCTACTCTCTCCGGCCGGAGTTGGAGGTAAGTTGTGCCTCTCTGAATACCACCGCTACCAATACCATTCTCGGAGTCGTAAAGATGACTGTAGAGTATCTTCTCGGCCAGAGTGAGAGGCCTGTTGAGCCGCTTCCGTATTTTGGCTAAGTTGTCCAGAAGTACGGCATAGGGCGGTGTTATGGACGAACACGGTTTTTCTGGAGCAGACGCGTGGGTTGCAAGTGATCGCGTCAGCCCCGGGGGTGCCCAACGCCGTAAGGTCGTTCGGAAGGACATGGCAGATCAACAAGTGATTTTCGCTCGCGAGTTCCATTCAGTTGGCGATTTGTTGACACGCTCACTCGGACGTACCCGGCCGAGCCGTCAATGAGAAATGAACGTGGCGAGTGGCTCTGAGTAACATTGATTGCTGAGAGCGCTGTGAAGTCGACAACTGATACTGTACAGTCGGGGGACGCGAAAAGTTGTGGTGCATATGCATATATTTCCTAAACTCTATTGGATATGGGGAGACTCGGATCCGCACATCAGACGTTTCCGTCACCGTCGTAAATCACCTTGCCGGGACTCCCACAGACAAATTACAGAACTCAGGCATGCCGACTCGAGTCGTTCAATTGTTCGGTACTACCAAAGTGAAAGAAAATCGGAGGCAAGGCCCCTCCTGGATGCTCGCGCGTTCGGGTAGCCTAGACCGGACTCGTGGACTCGAAGCCAATCATGTGGCACGATTACAGTACGGAGCACTGGATCTCTGCATTAATATTCTTCACGTACGCCACCATGGTCAGTTCCGTTGGTCCTCCAGACTCGGCGAATGATGACGATCCGACGACCTCAGCAGCCATTTTTAAATGCGTCTCTTTGCAGTACGCCCATGACCTGCCCGTGGGCTTTCCGAACGTTTCCGCATGCCCCTTCGCGTTGGCGTAGTCACCTGCCTACTCCCGGTTTGAGAACATTAGGTTTAATGCCTCCGCACTGTGTTCAGATTTACCGCTGGACGACCTGTGTCGCACGATTCGGGCATCTTAGGGCCATCATCAGCACGCCTTTGCCGCTCTGCAGTGGCCCGGGGCACGCTCAGGATTAGTGACTGAAAGGCTCTGATCTTCACTGTAGCTGTTGCCTCACGTGTACCGAACCGTCCACGGTACACGTACAACCCCCCACCAATTATCGGCTGTCTAAATGCGGGTGCGGCAGTACTAGTGTCACGGTGGCAAGTAGATAGGCACCGACCTTTGACCTGCCCCGGTCATTGAATAAACCAAATGCGTGTATCTCCCGCTTAGATATGACAAAAAGTATGGGGACCTGGATCACCATAAGGGTTGTACTCCTTCTCCTTTCCAGCTCTTGGCCCGTTGCTCCCAATATCCTCCCGCATAGACCCATTCATCACCTTCCAGTCTAAACCATCGAGGTCCGCGGTCCTGCCCCAGTCTCCGGCGCTCTCGCTGGAGCTCCTCCAAATGTTCCTTTTCCGCCTCCGCGCGATCAATATTGCCCTCTTCCAGCGCGCGTACGTCCGGACGGCAGCGCGAATCCGTCGGCGGGAGTCTGTCTCGTAGATCCGGAGTGATCTCGTTGAGTGTGACACCCCAGGCTGTGAAACCGTAGATGTCAAGAGTATTCTTTGGGAAAGGCGTCACCCTCCACAGGACTTGAAGGTGGTTAGGACTCAGTTTGCGCGCCAAACCCTCATCCCATTTCCCCTCAAAAGTGGTCTCAATCTCCCCTGTGGGGGAGTACATGGAGCCATCAACTTGATTGGGTACTCCCCAGTAACCCGACTCCTTGAACTCGACCACACAACGAGCACCAGTTGAGACGTTTTCTATTGTCATCTTGCCGGTATGCTCGAAATACTTGGCACCCATCATCAAATTCCGCATGAAGGAAGAAGGCTTTGTCCTAGAAACCATAGCGTCACGTTCCCTGTTTTATGCAGCACGGCGGGTCTGTAGTTACCATTGGTAATGGTCAGCTCCGATCTTAACGTGATTTGTGCCAAGGGGTATAATTTCTAAGCTTTTGCCTAGGAGATGGGTGTGACGACGTGAGCGATCGTCGGTCGAATGCCTGTCGGTCCGCCACGCACCCCAAAATTTTGTCTTCCCAGAAGACGTAGCATACAGCTCCCAACCTTCACCCTCCGCGTGGTAGGCAATAATTACGGGGTTATGGCTGACTTTTTCGCAAATGAACTTCAGCTCTGGCATCTCGAATGTTTCCGCAAGTAGAGGGTTGCTGGTTAAGTTCAGGTGAACAGTCATGCAACGCAAATGAATCAGTAGGAGCTCACAAGCCTTTCCGGCTAGACCGGTGTCGTGTATGCGCATAGCCAGATACCGCGAATGCTGCCACATAGCCCATGCGCTCAACAGGATCTTGGGTTTGGGAAGCTTCATGGAGGAGATCATAATATTCGACTTCCTCCGCCGTTCGTTGGAGGAGGGTGAGAGGCTCGTTGAATGTCACGGGGAATGCAATACTAGCAAGATCCTTTCCATGGAGGAAATAAGGAAAGCTCAAAACACGGGGCATGAATGAAATGCACCTTGCCGACGTTCTTCTTGAACAGTGCGAATAGACTGCCCTCATCCGCGACTGGGCCACTTGGCAACGATGTCCGATGCACCACCTGTTCGGCACCAACTCTCACTGCACGTTCGCTGGCTGCAAGCGAAAGGCGCCCCACTCCTTCGTCTTCGTCTGTGTCGGATGACTCGCCAGAAACGTTGGAGTTACTCTGCCCGTCTAGTACCGGTATCCGATCTTCAATAGAACCTGGCTCCAAGGGCGGAGCATCAAGGAAGAACTCTTCAGCGCCATCAAGTTCATCCATTGCATCAAACCAGATGCTACCCCCGTCACTCAGGGAAGTGACGGTAGACGCCCAGGTCTTCCGGGCCATAGGAGTTGCAAATCGTGACGGCGTAGGGCTCCCTTCGGATTTCTCCTCCACAGTCGATGGTAGTGGCGACCCGTGAACGTTAGAACTTGAAGGGGCGTTGTCCGGAAATGGGATCAGGCTACTTAGACCTACGTGCTGGGCCCTCAGCGCCGTAATTGCCGATTGTAGACGATCGTGGGGGTTGGTGGAGGTTCCTATGTCTGTTAGGGATGACTTGTCATCGGGAGTTGAGGTGATTTCCACTGGGCTGTGGTTGGAGTTGTGACCTTTGTATATTAGACCGACACGTTCGAGGGTATGAAGGAGGTAGTATACTCACTTTTCTTAAAGATTCCAAACATGCCATCCTTTGATGCGTCCTTCGGCCTTTCCTTTTCTTTCTCGGACTTTGACTTGGAAGAACTTGGAATGCGCTTCTTATGTTCCGTTTGATGCCAGGCTTGCACAGCATTTTCTATCTCTTTGATGGTCTGCATGATGAATGAGCCAGATCTCGGAATGGTAACGGAGGTACTAACGGCACGCATTTCGTCTAACAAAGCCGAGGTCTTGCTGGCTTGACTGAAGCCTACTCTTGACGCGACCCTACTAATGGTGGACTTGCGTCCAGATTGCGACAACGGAGGATCCATGAATGGGATGGTAAAGTTACTTCGATTCATATTTAGCCCCAGTTGACAAAACAGATCAATTCCCTCACCGAAGCGCGATCATCCACGCATTAAAGTCCCCTGTATCCAGGCATTTTATGTGGAAAGTGGCCTTCTCGGTGTCAATATGTATGTCCTTGGACCTACTGGCGGAGGAAAGAGCGGCTTGTGACATAGACAGCTCGTCTCTGATGGGCTTTCCGGGTCCAAAGGAGTAACAAAGACGACCGTTGTGATATAACATGAAATATCTCCGCGCGAAGCCTTTGGTCTTGTCAGACGAGGCGCAATAGATAATAGAATTGTATACCCTGCATCTTTTTCCGCCTCTTCTTCAACACCCACCCTTGGTGTACAATCCCTAGGGGATCAAGAGATGATATAACGTTGACGGGCGAGATGAGAGGGCGGCGATTCGAAGGAGTTGGATACATTGTTCTGTCGCTGTGTCTTCCTGGGACAACCGAAGAAGCTGGTTGCGGTTGCGAACGACCTTATGTGACTGAGATGAGACGCCTCAGAATGGATAGCAAGAACTGCGCCAGCGGACCCTTAATAGGGCGCTAATAGGTACATACGCGCTTCAGCAGGAGGCCAAGCGGACACTTGAGAGGACGTAGAGTACAGAAAGTCAAAGGGACAGGTCACGCGTAAGGTGATACGCGAGCCGAGAATGTCGTCATACACCGCTGCAACTGGCTCGTACTACACTGAGCAGGACCGTAAGTGGTCGTGGGATTAGACAGACTGATAGGAGCGGACCGGGAGATGAATGTATAAATTCGGAGGAAACATTCCCCGTCATCGGCTCATCTCTCACTCCCATCGTTCGCCTTCCGCCATAGCGTCCTCACGAGTTCAAGCAATCCTCAATACAATGGCCACGTTAGTCTGTACTCTGTTCCTCTTATTACCATCCTAACATAGTTCCTCTAGTGGAGATATCGGCCTCATCGGCTTGGCCGTCATGGTCCTCTCATTCCCTTCTCTCCTCCGATCCTTCTCACTTCGATCCTAGGGCCAAAATCTCATCCTTAACATGAATGACAAAGGTTTTACAGTCGTTGCCTATAATCGTACAACCTCCAAGGTCGATCACTTCCTCACGAATGAAGCAAAAGGTAACCAAGCCCGTCACTCGATTTGTTCCCTATATCTGTGTTCACACACACCGATCTAGGCACTAACGTACAGGGGGCTCACTCTATCGAAGAGCTTGTTGCCAAGCTCAAGCGTCCTCGCAAGATCGTCCTTCTCGTCAAAGCAGGCTCTGCTGTTGATGACTTCATCAGTCAACTCACCCCTCACCTCGAAAAGGGTGATATCATCATTGACGGTGGCAATTCTCACTATCCAGATACCATCCGCCGCGTTGAGGAGCTCGAAGCCAAGGGGCTCCTTTTCGTCGGTTCCGGTGTCTCCGGTGGTGAGGAGGGCGCTCGTCATGGCCCCTCACTTATGCCCGGTGGTTCCCCTGATGCGTGGCCCGCCATCAAGGAGATTTTCCAGAAGACCGCGGCCCAGGTCCAGGGTGACCCTTGTGCTGATTGGATGGGCGAATCCGGCGCTGGTCACTATGTGAAGATGGTGCACAACGGTTTGTATCCGTCCATTAACGCCGTTCGCTCGAGTCGATATGACCCCCTTTGAAGGTATCGAGTACGGTGATATGCAGCTCATTGCCGAGGCATATGATATCTTGAAACGCGGTCTCGGACTTCATGAGGACGAGATTGCGGACATTTTCGAGAAGTGGAACAAGGGTGTTCTCGACTCTTTCCTGATCGAGATCACCTACAACATCCTACGTTTCAAGGACGATGATGGAGAACCCATTGTGGCCAAGATTCTCGACCAAGCTGGCCAGAAAGGTACCGGCAAGTGGACAGCAATCAACGCTCTTGACGCTGGGACACCTGGTATCACGTTCTTAGCCTTGATGCATTCTTAGTCATGCTTACAGCTTCCCTTAGTCACTCTTATTGGCGAGGCCGTATTTGCCCGAACGTTATCCGCCATCAAGGCCGAGCGATCCCGTGCTAGCAGGGTTATCGCCGGACCAGAGAAGGAGGCGTTCCATGGCGACAAGAAGCAATTTATCGATGACCTGGAGCAGGCTCTCTATGCCTCCAAGATTATCTCTTATACGCAAGGCTTTATGCTCATGCGTGAGACCGCCAAAGAGCTGAGTTGGCACCTGAACTACGCAAGCATTGCTCGCATCTGGCGCGGGGGCTGCATTATCAAGGTGAGGACAGAGAAAGCTCCTTTCCTTAGGGTTCGTTTTGCTTATCGCGTTGCTGTAGTCCGTTTTCCTCGGCGATATTACGTCCGCGTACGAGAAAAACCCGAACCTTGAGTCTCTACTCTTTGACAGCTTCTTCAACAAAGGTGGGCGTCTTGGACCACTTACATTGGCTGATCTGCACGCTGAACTGGTTTCTCAGCTATCCACAGAGCACAGCCAGGCTGGCGACGGATCATCGCTCAGGCCACCCTCTGGGGTATACCTGTCCCTGCATTCAGCACAGCCCTTGCCTTCCTCGACGGGTACCGCAGTGACGTTCTCCCAGCCAATCTTATACAGGCACAGCGCGATTACTTTGGTGCGCATACCTTCCGCGTCCTCCCAGGAAAGGAGAACGCGCGACTCAGGACTGGCGAGGATATCCGTGAGTGTACCCCCTCAGTTGCGGACTATTTCTCACCTTATCGTTCGCTCGTAGACGTCAACTGGACTGGGCGCGGTGGCAATGTCTCTGCCTCCAGTTACAATGCGTGATCGTTCCCACGTGCGTGAGAGGAACTGTAAGCATTGTATCCGCACCTTTGGTTACGTACGTTTCTTCCGCCCACCGTCTCAGCAGGCTGCAAAAGAAAGGAAAAGAGCGCAGTTGTAGGATTTTTGTACTTTGCAGCCCTGTGATTGTTCTTATTTTCAAAAAACAACGCGAAGTCCTGGTTTTCATAGACAATTTACGACACAGCGTGACCCAGATTTTTCTAAGAGTCGACGGTGCCAATATGCCTATTACTGATACCGACAGGTCTAGTGGCGACGACACCCATAGCAATGGCCGTGCAGTAGCCGCAAAGTCGCTCGGCAGGAAGGGAAATGAGAACATTGTGTCGCTGGATCAGCCCGAGGGCTTGACAGATTCTTCGGCGCGCATTCTCTACAACTTTAAGAGGAACGTCGAGATAGATGTCGAGTAAGCGACCCACGGTGCAGAAGTGGGCAATGTACTCGCACATAGCCGAACAATTGCGCAAAAGCAACAACAGTGAGCGCGAGTGCTCGTTGCTCGCTCAGCCGTGCTGAATCCGAAACAGTCTCACCAAAATTACGATAATCTGTACATAAATGGAACATGCGACGGTAAGCTTAGCTATAACATCGCCAGGGCATTCACCTTCCAGCATACAGTGGCTGGGCTCTAAGACAGAGGGCTCAAATTAATCGTCTTGGATTGTACCGTCAATGACATAGAGGTCTCCATTGATCGCCTTGAAAGTAACGTGGGGTAAGCACCCATAGGGGTACTAAATAGAGGATCACACCTCTTTCTTATTAACAATCTGGATGTTGCCATAAACCAGAAATCGTTTCCATTCCGGGAGCGTCGGGTCCTGGCTGATCTCCTTGAAGGTAACTGTCTTTCCATCTACCAGTGTCGGATACGTGAGCGATGGAAGTGAAATATGAGATTCCTGGGACCCAGGTCTGGTAAGTCGAACTTTCACGGGTGAATGTAAAGGTTCACGAACTGGAATAATGTGGAGGGATACCCAGTGCTCGACGTTCTTGCTCGACCGGTCCTCTAACTCTTGTTCGGACAGTTTGATGGTGTCATCAATTGGGACTGGCGCTTCGTGACTTTATTGCCCATGTCGCGCGAGCAGCCAAAATGGCTCAGCATCATTCGAGGACGATAAAAATGCGGTCGAAAACACTTACGGTTTCCTCGCTAACGCCATCACGGCTTTGTTCGTGGGGACTAACAATGTAAGGTTCGAGTCCACATCGACGAATAGGCGGCCTAGTTCGAGTTCTCTGGCATAGGAAAAGAAGATAGAAGTGCGTGGCTCGATTGTGAGGAGGTCGAAGAGCGTCAGACGGGCGTTCGAGGTGGGTAGGTTGGCGTCCATTGGGACGTTAGGAAGAGGGATCTGGTCCACAGCGGCAACTACTTGAATGCCTACGGTAATGGAGAGAAGGGAGAGTAAGAACGTGGCAAAGAACTTCATCGTGGGGGGTATAAACACTTGTGCCGTTCTGGTGCTACGGGGGCCGGAGGTCCCGGTCCGGGAAGGCTGTTCCTTGTGTCCGGGTCACTTTCGTGTGTTGGTAACGCCCGTTATCGATGTGTGGTATTGTCTTCGTAGCAAGATGGCACGCGGGCACTGCCAGCCATTGCACCTGTTTACAGGATGACGCATCCGTTGAACTCATGAATCGACTACGAGCTGCCAACGCGGCAAGAGGCTAGTCCAACTACGCCTTTTCATGCCTAAAATTTATTCAAGGTCGGGCACATGTCCAGGTCCAGATGCACAACGTAGGCACCAGACAACCTTGAAGGGCGACTGCAACGCAACTGTCCACCTCGACTTTTTTGCGTCAGAGCTTTGCCTACGTGGCGACGTACCCGTGGCTCAGCCCCACGTAAGCGGGAATGGGGATGTCCTTTGCTTTAACGGCGAGGTTTGGAGCATTCATTTGTCTGAGTGTAACCGCGCCTTGCTCATCTATTCGTCTACAAGATTTTCGAAGGGCTAGACGTATGCTCCTATCTTTCTGTGCTTTACAAAACCAATTAATCATCGCAAGTCAAGGTTCGTCCCGAAGAAAATGATGGTATGAAGCTTTCTAGTGCTATGGGCGGGCTCAACGATGCTTCTGATATCGTCCAACTTCTTGGAACTCTTGAGGGACCGTAAGGATATTAAAATCCAGTGTCGCTCACACTTCGCCGACTCATCATCCGCAGGTACGCCTTTGTGTACTACCATGTGAGTCTTGTCTACGGGGTAGAAGTGCGCTCTCAATCATTGAATAGCATCGGTCAAGGAAAATTTTCTTTGCGCGGGACCCTCTCGGCCGTAGATCTCTTCTCATACAATGGCCTACTGGCGATTTACCGCATTTGTTGTTAGCCTCGGTATCTATCGGGACTAACGATGGCTATGACTTGACTGAGCTCTCGACCGAGTACATCTATGCTCTTGATCTCAATAGTCTCAGCGGAGACCCTCCTACTACCCTCGATTCTTATCTGGAGTGTCTTCCCCGCCTCATACCGAGCGGCGATAACTCTGCGCGCGCAAAATTTGTGCGTGTTTCTCTTGCCAACTCGTTCCTCGTATACGTATAATCGAGAAGCACTCAATGTTTATAGGCACGACCGGAGAGGGTGAATCGGACGCTGCCTCATGTAGACACTGAGCTTCCTCAATTAAAATCACTAGAGAGCATTCCTGGACACCTTTTGTCAGCCGTGGAGGGTTTGATATCTCACCTGGACCGTAGCGTAGCGCTTCGCGTCAGCGACATACCTCGGCGAAATGTAGAACCACCCTCAATAAACGAATCACGATCTGTCCCCGCTCGCGTGGCTGTTCTATTCAGTGGTGGGATCGATTCCACCACTTGCGCCTTTTTGGCCGACAGGTAAGTTGGTAACACCGACTTAAGCGCGATGGCACTTTACAGTGATAGGCACATACCACCGGATGAGCCTATAGACTTGCTTAACATTGCATTTGAGAATCCTCGCAAGATACGAGTTCAGGTGGATGGAAACATAGGCGGTACCAAGAGGGCCTTACGGAATGCTAAACGCAGGGAAGGACTGGTATCAGGACAATATGATCCGGATTATCTCGTTCCAGATAGATCTGCTGGTCTGAGCGAGCTAGAGGAACTACGGAGGCTGTGTCCAGGTCGGCAATGGAACTTCGTAAGCACACTCTCGTGTGCCCATTTGGTGTCCTGACTTAGGAATGTCAGGTTGAGATTGACGTACCACACGCGGAATATCAAGCTGCTCAACTGGTTGTGAAATCGATTATGTGGCCTTGCCATACGGTCATGGACTTGGTTGGTGGCACAGCGCTGCCCTTAAATCTTCCGCCGGACTCATCGATGTGTGTCCGAGACAGAGTCTTGCGATGGCATTGTATTTCGCAGCGCGTGGTATCGGAAAAGTGAGAAGCGGTCCAGACGCTCAACCAGAACCGTATACGAGCCCGACGCGCGTGTTATTAAACGGACTTGGGTCTGATGAACTCCTCGGTGGGTACGGCCGGCATCGAACGGCTTTCCAAACAGGCGGCTGGCCAGCCGTCATAGACGAAGTGGGTCATCGGGGTTGTTTGTTGGTGCGCATTTCTGACGTTATTTTTTTACGATCAGCTCCAACTCGAGATGGATCGCATCCCGACGCGCAATCTCGGCCGGGACGATCGCGTGATCTCGGCGCACGGCAAAGAGACGCGTCACCCGTTCCTCTCTCTCAACGTCGTGAACTTCCTCGTTGAGCTTCCGGTGCATTTCAAGTTGGATCCGCGCCTTGAGGTCGGGGTGGGCGACAAGGTGCTGCTCAGGCTCGCGGCGCGGAAGATGGGTCTCGTTGAGGCGAGCACGAGGAAAAAGCGCGCCATGCAGTTCGGTAGTCACGCAGCAAGGATGGAAATGGGCGTTGCGGATGATGGAGGGTCATTACCCGTGTCTTAGAATACCGTAGCTCCCATGACAACACATCTTCCTGTAACCGAGGGAAGACGTCACGCGTTACGCATATAAGTCACGAAGGGGTTGCACGTGCCCGCGGGAGTGTCACGGTGCTACCTTGTTCGTCACCAAACCTGAAAGTTCAGACTTGACCCGTTCTTGCAGGCATCTCATGGCATCGGCTCGTATAGCAGGTATGTGCTTCTGATGTGCACTTGCTCATCATAGCCCATTACTCCTTATACCCAGTGCCCCTCGCTATTGGAGTGGCGTTGTTACAATCCAGTTTGTATGATGTGCCAGGCGGATTCAGGGCTGTCATGTTCGACAGGTTCTCTGGCGTGAAGGATCAGGTATGGTTTTTACTTCTATCTATGCAACACTTGAGAGGAGGCTGAAAGCTTGGGCTCAGGCTACAGGAGAAGGAACACATTTTTTGGTTCCGTGGATCCAACGCGCCATTCTGTACGACTGCCGTATCAAGCCCCGGGTGAGTTCCGCTTCGACTGGAGACCGTACGGAGGTTGTGAATAATGAAAACAGCACATAAACACGACCACGGGATCGAAAGACCTCCAAATGGTCACCATCACGCTTCGCGTGCTCTCACGCCCAGACACAAACCACCTCTCCAAAATCTATCAGAGTCTCGGTCTGGACTATGACGAGAGGGTTCTCCCCTCAATTGGCAATGAGGTTTTGAAGAGTATCGTGGCCCAGTTTGACGCTGCAGAGTTGATCACCCAGCGCGAAGTTGTGAGACAACACGCCCTTCGTCTGCCATACCATATAATGAATTACTTCGGCAGGTGTCTTCACGGATACGGGAAGATCTGCTTGCACGTGCTGGAGAGTTCCACATCAAGCTCGAGGATGTGTCCATCACACACCTCACGTTTGGCAAAGTATGAGTTCGCTATGGCTCTTTGCTCAAGTGCGAAACCCTGATTCTTCTCGCGTTTAGGAATTTACGCAAGCAGTCGAGGCGAAGCAGATCGCCCAACAAGGTGCGTTTCTTTACGCTTGGCTGATGCGCCGCACCCATATATGTAACTCGTAGATGCGGAGCGTGCCAAATTCATCGTTGAAAAGGTGCGTTGCAATACTTATGAGGGCTGATATGAACAGGCTAATGATCGTGGACAACAGGCGGAGCAAGAGCGGCAAGCTGCTGTCATCCGAGCAGAAGGTGAAGCCGAGGCTGCGGCGACGATATCGCGGGCATTAGACAAGGCGGGTGAAGCGTTTGTAGCGTTGAGGAAGATTGAGGCTGCCAAGGCGATTGTGCAGTCGCTGTCGACGAACCGGAACGTGTCATACGTGCCGAGTTCGGGCGGAAACGTATTGCTAAATTTATCGGCGGAGCAGCAGCGGTGACGGAGTTTCGGAGATAGCCGCGACATAAAATTTAAGGAAAAAAATATAATTTTGCGAATTTGCATTGCATCGCTTCGCTTCACTCGTCGACGGTCGAGCTGTGAGTGCCAGGGTCTCGTTTTTCTCTCTCTGTCTCTCTATCTCTCTCTGTCTCTCTGTCTGTCTCTCTTCCTCTATCTCTTTGTTTTTCTTTCCTCCCCCTTTTCTCTACTTTCTCCTCGGCCTTCGCTTCATTTTCTCCGGTCTCGTTTCGTCCCCCGCTTGTCGTGAGTCTTCGTCCCCATACTCGCAGTCCATCCACTTGATCGTATCATTCCCAAGATCTCTTTCTATTATACTGTAAAGTATGAACTCGATGGGTGGCTTGCCGGCAGAGGCTCCAGTTGCGTATCTCTTCTGCCCTTGATTCGTTCCAATTTATCTCATCTTCGTAATTGCCAGAAGAGGGCCCACCTCTACGTGGGAAATCTGAGCCCTCGGGTGACAGAGTACATGCTCACGGAGATATTTGCTGTGGCTGGTCCCGTTCAGCACGTCAAGATCATTCCAGACCGTACCTACCAGCATGGTGGCCTTAATTATGGCTTCGTCGAGTACATGGACATGCGTGCCGCGGAAACTGCTCTTCAGACTCTCAATGGCCGTAAGATCTTTGACACCGAGATCCGCGTGAATTGGGCATACCAAGGCCAGCAGAACAAGGAGGATACTTCCAACCACTTCCACGTCTTCGTTGGCGACCTCTCTCCCGAGGTCAACGATGATGTCCTCGCCAAGGCTTTTTCCGCCTTTGGCACCTTGTCCGATGCTCGTGTCATGTGGGACATGAACTCAGGAAAGTCTCGTGGCTACGGTTTTTTGGCATTTCGCGACAAGACCGACGCCGAGCAAGCCATCGCCACGATGAACGGCGAATGGCTTGGCTCACGTGCCATTCGTGTAAACTGGGCCAATCAAAAGACACAGGGTGGTCCCTCCTCCAGTTCGGCTGGCCCCACGATGGGCGGTGGCGGAACTGCCCCTGCTCCTATAAACTTTTTGGGTGGTCCCCTCTCATACGAGACGGTTGTACAGCAGACGCCCGCGTACAACTCGACCGTATACGTTGGCAATCTTGTCCCTTACTGTACTCAGGCGGATCTGATTCCTCTCTTCCAATCTATCGGCTATCTTTCGGAGATACGCATGCAGGCTGATCGTGGCTTTGCATTCGTCAAGTTGGATACGCACGAGCACGCCGCTATGGCCATTGTCCAGCTCCAAGGACAGATGGTCCATGGACGGCCCATCAAGTGCAGCTGGGGCAAGGACAGGGCTGACGGTGGTGCATTGCAAACTGGGGCTCTGAGTCCCACGCCAAGCGCCACGCCCTATGGCAATATGGTACGTCATGAATATTTCCCCATTTGACTCGCTTGAGCTCATCTCGTTTCATTTAGCCCATGTACGGTGTGCCACAACCCGGCACATACGGGCAGTATGGCTTTGGTGCGTACCCCGCAAGCCCCGGTGGCGCTACCGCCGGGATGTCACAACCTGCCGCAGGAGCCGCAGCAGGCCAGACTGCGCCAGGTGCGGATGTCGGTACTGTTGGCCAGACTGCACCGGCCCAGTGGACTGGCGATCCGAGTTCATACTACTCAAATTACTGGGGCGGTATGTGTTCTGCAGGTACCTTCCTTGTTCGTTGGAACTGACAGAAATCGGTGCGTCAGGATACTACCCGCAACAGACCGCGCCAGGTCAGCAAGGTACCACGGACGTGCCTCAGGGCCACTAATTTGCCTACTCTCGGATACACACGGTTTCCTATTCTTCATAGCATTTTGCCTGGTTGCATCCGTCACTGTAGTCCAATTCCTTCTTATTGCAGCGTGTCTGTGTAAATTCAAACGAGTAGCTTCCACTGCAATTTTGTTACGTAGCTGTCGGCCTTGGTGGTCTTTCCTTTTTTCTTTCCCCCCTTTATTTACTTGAATTCTGAAAAGTTCCACTGTTTCACGGCTGTCTGTCTTCCTTCTCTGTGTTTCGTACTTGCTAACTTTTACAATGAGAGGCTCTTCTTTTTGTGGTGGTCGAGTGCCACGTCAGACGTTAAACGTAGTTTGTCTCTTATAGTACTACACGTGGATATGGTTTAGCCATGCACTATCCATCCGAAACTGCAACGGCATCTCCGCTGTTGGCGTACCCTCCGTCTCCACCATTACCTGTAGGGAGGTCTTCAACGACAAGCCTCATCGACCAGGTTAGAGATACACACCAGAGGCCACATCGCCTAGACCATCGAACCTGTACTTATGACCATACCCAGGCTTTTCATACTTTTCGTCTTTGACTGACCCTCCCGACGCGTCTCCCCCAGGACCTGTGTAAGCCTTTGCGCCCTCACCGTAGGCAAACGCATCACCCGAGCTGGCATCTCCGCCATCTCCGCCATTCCCTGACATACTCATCAGGCGACATCGATGGGCAAAGGGTACGGTTGCGCACCAGAGAAAAGGTCGATCAGACCATCTTCCCCCTCCGCGCTTCCCCCAGAGGCATTCCCACCAGCACCAGTATGAGCCTCGGCTCCGGACTTTCTTTCGTCGCTGCCATCTGGTAAGGGTAGGTCAACACTTGCCTCTACATTCACAGAGGGATTACACACCCCGCTTCCTGGCCTTGTCCGACTCGTACCGTCCGCCATTCACAGACCCCCCAGATGCATCGCCACCCGAGCCAGTTTTTGCAGACGCCCCATGGCCGTAGGCGTAGGCGTCCCCAGACTGGGCATAACCGCCCTCTCCACCGGTTCCTGTACGACGTTCTAACCCAATGGCGCTGTATGATATCCGAGAAGCGTACCAGACCAGACTTTGACAACTTTATCGTGGTGGTCCGTTTCGCCTTTGGGATGGTTTCCAGCACCAGTATGATCCGAGTCATACTTCCCTCTCGGGAGAAACCGAGGGTAGAACGTCAGTTTACTAGTCCGAACATCGATGGGGGCACGACGGCCAACGTCCCCCCCAGCGGCATTTCCACCCGGACCAGAATATGCTTTTGCTCCAGGGCCGTATGCATAAGCAGTTCCTGAGCTGGCGTCGCCACCATCGCCACCATTACCTTGATGTCGAAGTTCAGTTTTATTGCGGGAAATCGATGCAGAGGACGACCGACCTGACCAAAGCTCGACGAGAGCGTCCTCGTCTCCCGCGTCCCCTCCAGAAGCATTTCCTCCCTTGCCCGAATAGGCGGCGGGTGGATCATCTTAGCATGAATTAGTTAAACCGAACCATAAGTCATCGCGGGGCGAGGACACACCCAACTTTGACCTTCTAAAGGCATTCCTGCTCGTCCCAGAATCGACTGGCGTTCGTGATACCGCGCGGCGTTTGTAGCAAGGATTCTTGACTGATCCACCAGAGGCATCACCCCCTGGACCCGTGTATGAAGCAGACCCATGACGTTTGCTAATACCCAACCAGCTATCAGCCTAATTCAGTTGTACACCACATAAAGCTTCACCTGTATGAATCGCCAGACTTAGCCGTTCCACCGTCGCCACCATTGCCGGAAAGGATGTTGATTAGACCTGAGGCACCATACACAGAACCCCCAGAAGCATCACCACCGGCACCGCTGTACGCGGAGTTGGTACCATCCCCCCCATACCCGAAGCTTTGATCATGTTCAAGTTAGTGACACGAACAAGTAGAGATGCCTTTTCTTGCCTGGTAGCTGCACCCGATGAAGCGTCACCTCCGTCCCCACCATTATCCGACAATAGATTGATTAGTGGTTCACCAAAATGATCACAGTAAGTTTCGTCGGGGTACTTATGTTCAAGGGGGTGGTACTTGTGCCTTCCGTCGTCGTCTTGGCGGTTCGAATCTTGCGGAGGATCATTTTGTGGGCCGCTGCTACTAGGAGGAGAGTCAACGTTGCTGGGTCCTAGAAAGATTGGGATATCTGGTGTGTTTTCGCCTGGCCCCGTGTCGGGAGCAGGGTTCGATGGGGCAGCAGCAGGATTGTCAGAGTTCGTAGTGCCGTCGTTTTTAGACTTATTCTTATCTCCATCATTGACCACATCATGATCCATGTCACCTCCGGGTTGTTTGGGTGGCGGTGTAAATTCTCCGGGATCATGTGCGCCAGGCTTCTGCTGATCTGCATCATTTCCAGTGGTCTCTGGTTGAGGCTGATCACCAGACTGGTTGAGTGGCCCAAGATCTATCGCAGGTGGGGCACCATGGTCGGTTGGATGGTCACCCTCATTGTCATGATAGTCCCTGAACGGAGGCAGACGGGCGTCCAGCATGACAATACGCAAAGGGTGAGCCTTATGACTTACCCTCCCTGTGCATACGAGCTGCCGGAGCTCGCGTCGCCCCCGTTGCCTCCGTTGTCCGAGCCCAAGTCGAACAAACCGAGACCATAACTACGAGACCCGCCGTGAGTCAGAGGGCTACGACTGGAGAATACGCCACCGGGGCGACTAGAATCAGACAGCGCTTGCGCGGAGGAGCGTGGAGACGAATTGTAGTTCTGCGTGAATGGGATGGGAGAAGAATGAACCAGAGATGGAGAAAGTGTTGCGGCGAGGAGGGAAAAATGTAAGGTAGCACGCATGGGAGAAAAGGAGAGAAAGGAAGATTAGAATAGAATGGGTGAATAGGTTGGGGTCCAAGTTTGGCGGGTTGGAAATCGTTAGCGGGCGGGGGAATGAGGGTTATATACGCACTCGGGAGCCAAAGCATGCACAAACATCAAACACGGGCGACGTGTCGTGACACGTGATCTATAAATATTGGCCACAGGGACAGGATATATCCAAAGAAAAAGAGCCGAGGCGATTAATGTCTGGTTGGGGTATAACAAGAGGCTAAAGCTAACGGTGTAAGCACCGGTGTAAGAAAACAACGGGACACGAGGAGCGCTGCTACTCATCGTCCACGATTAGCCATTCGGTGTCAGATTCACGCCCTTCTCCTGCTGAAATCGTGTCCCATCCTTCTTCCCCGCTGCGACTTCCTCCCCATTCACACTCCCGTTTCCCGACGGACCCAGAGCATCGGTATGATCACCAGGATTTGCGGCTGCTTCCGGGGCCTCTGGTGAGTCCGTGGCTGCTTGATGTCGCGTCCGCATGTCCTCGTAGAACTCATTTGCTTCATTCACGCGGTTGACCTCGGCTTGCTTCGCATCGAGCCAACGCTGCAGTAATTTGGCGTTGTCTCGCGTCAGATTCTGGTTTCTTTCTTCGATTTGGCCTAGCTCGAGTTGCAAGGTACTGATCTCGTCATGTAATACCTGCATCACTTCGGCGTGAGATGGTAAAATTTGACAAGAAGCCGCCAGACGCACCTGCGCAGTCCGATCCTTTTCCGTCATCAACTCTGCATGCTGATCTACTTTCCTCTTCAGATGTGATATATCCTCACGCGCCTTCCGTAACGCCTCAGACTCTATGCGGGCCACCTCTTCCTTTTCACGGAGAGTCTCATTCATGGCTAGAAGGCGCTGTGCATTCTGTCCCTGAGTCTTGTACACCGTAGCCAGTTCATCGCGCAGCGAAGATATTTGCGACTCGAGAGAAGTGATATAGGCCTGACGGACAGGGTTTCTGCAGGGGTGTACATAAGCATCGTTACGGTCGAAGTTATCAATACGCACTCTTCGTTTGTCCCCGGGACAAAGACGGTTGAGCTGCTGGGGTTCTGCTTAACAGTCGCTACTGCGCGTAGCAATGAAGCATTTCTCTCCCTCAAAAGTTTTGTTTGCTGCGCCAGCCGGCGATCTTGGGGTATCGGGAGGGCAATCGATGAATATAAACGGAAATTTTCTAGGGAATAGACAAAGACATGTATGCACATACATTGTTCGATGACGGGAGCAAAAGCGGACTCCTTTGCGTTGCGCTCCGCAAGGCGCAGTCTGAGTAGTTCCTGCCAGGCAGGTTCCGCCATGAGAGTAAGTCAGAGATAGCCTCAGGTAGGGTATGGCGCCGGGATCAATTATGGATCCATTGGCTGAGCGCTTCGCACTTTGGCTTTCTTTGCCCTTGACCGGCCTCCTGCGCGGTATCGGCCGGCAGACCGGCAGACCGGCCGGCAGTACCCGGAGTTGACTCCCCACAGCCAAAGAGGAGAGCCGGGCCAAGTTGTACACCGGTCAACTCTCTAACATCCATTCATACCAACTCTCTCCATCGCCAACCATGGGTCGCGTTCTCCTCAAGGTACTTTCATTCCCCTTACTTCTACGCAGGTCGATTCCTAAGACTTTCCAACACAGGTTATCATTCTAGGCGACAGTGGGTTAGTCCTCCGGCCTTCTCGTCGCTGGTCCTTCCATTCTCCCTAACATCATCACGTTTCTTTTCTCTCGTAAAGGGTCGGTAAGACCTCCCTCATGAACCAGTATGTCAACAAGCGCTTTAGCAACCAATACAAGGCCACCATCGGCGCCGACTTGTATGACCCCACCTTAACTACCCATTATCCCTTGTGGCATTTATGCTTCCTTTCCTGCAGCCTTACGAAGGAGGTGATGGTTGATGAACGTTTAGTCACGATGCAGGTTCGCTATTTCCAGGCTTGTAGGTTAATTATCCCCACGCGCTCACGTTTGCGATAGCTATGGGACACTGCCGGGCAGGAGCGCTTCCAGTCTCTCGGCGTCGCATTCTACCGCGGCGCAGACTGCTGCGTACTGGTCTACGACGTGAACAGCTCGAAGTCCTTCGAGACTTTGGACAGCTGGCGAGACGAATTTCTGATCCAAGCAAGTCCTCACGACCCCGAGAATTTCCCCTTTGTCGTTCTTGGCAATAAGATTGACGTGGAAGAGAGCAAGCGACAAGTGCGCTGCCCGTTGCGCCACTCCGGTCTATTGCGTGACTTGCTCACATTCCCGCTTTGAACAGGTAACGCAGAAGCGCGCAATGACGTGGTGCCAGTCGAAGGGCAACATCCCTTATTTCGAGACGTCCGCGAAGGAGGCTATCAACGTCGAGCAGGCTTTCCAGACGGTTGCTAAGAACGCGTTGCAGCAAGAGGCCGAGGAACAATTGTAAAACTAAATTTATGCGTATTTGACGTGCTTGGGCTGAGGCTTGTTTTCAGATACGTGGATTACCCCGATCCTATCAGGATCGACTCTGAAGCGTCGCAGTCGTACGGCTGCAATTGCTGAACAGCAGCATGGCGCGCCGGACCTTTCCCCCCTTCCCCATAAACCGTCGTTCTTGTCGAGCATGACTTGCCTCTCTTTGATTTTTGTTTATGTTTCGCTTTCGCGCCCTTGCAGCCAGGCACTGTTGTGCTCCCATCTAACTCGGGCGCGGGAGCCGTTGTAATCTCTGGTCCATACATGTTTTCGTCCTTACATATTCTATAACATTGAACTGCCGGCCCACTCGTCTTTCTAGATGAGGAGTACGTGTACGGAAGAGCAAGTAACTGCCCGAGTAATATCATAGCTCAGATATATAAAGCGTGTCGTTGCTCGCACAACTCCAAGGGCCAGGTCTGAGGTTGGCCAATGTGACGTAACGGTGTACGTGTCTAAGTGAGAATTCACCAAGTGTGAGTACTGTAGGAATATTTTCCCTATGTAGATCAGATATATATATCCTACTTCCACTGTGTCGGCCGTGTCATTGAGAGAGTCGGCCCTTCTCGTCATACACGACCACACTCCAGTCGCTCTCAATCTCGCCCGTCTGCCGCCCCACCAATTCAGACCAGATCGGTCGCGACACCGGGCCCATTCCATCTTCCTCAATGGGGATCTCTATGTCTCGCCCTTGATACCCAATCCTATTGACGGGGCTGACAATCGCCGCCGTGCCTATATCGAGTCGAATAAAGCCCAGAGCGAACCTCGGTCAACGAACGCCGGTGCGGAAAGGAAAGGAAAGGAAAACAGATATTCACCCGAGCCAAACATCTCTACGAGGCGACCGGATTGCACCGCCTCGGAGACCTCCTTCATGGTCACTCCGCGTTCAGAGACGGCCAGTTTTGTCGTCAGGTCGGGGATGCGCAGCGTGCCGGCCGCATGACTACGCGCAAGTGACAGCACCGAATCGCGCGTCACGCCCGGAAGGATCGTCCCGTCTAGCGGAGGAGTCACGAGTTCGAGCGACCCGTCTCCTTGCCTGAAAACGACAAAAAGGTTCATCGTGCCGACCTATTGTATTATCCACAGGGTTTCAATTCCACGGACGCCCGCAGGGAGAGGAGCGTGCCGCGTGTATGTACGCACCTCGGTTAGGTTGTGTTCGGGACCCAATAGCCAGAGATTTTGGACATAACCAAGCTTGCCCGCCTGTTTTTGCGGGAAGACGCCTGGCGCGTAGTTGGCACCGATTTTGTATGCCCCGGTGCCTAGTTCATGAGAACAATGTCAACCAAAAAGCCGGTGTATACCATGATTCATCCTCTAAGCTGACCTCCAGGGAATGCGCGCACGTATTCTGTTGTGCCGTACAAAGGCACAGGCTTGAATCCGTCCGGGTAGTATGGGCCAACCGGGCTGCAGATAACAAACAGAAGAGCTGAATCAGGAGGTGAAATGCCAATGGTATTTTGGGTTCCAACTAAACGGCAGTGGAAGAGAGGAGGGCCAGTGAGTACGGGAAAAGTGTCAGGACATATGATAAACGCACTCATTACAGGACGAATGTACAAGCTGTGGCCATTCTCTTGAGGTATCCAATGATGATCTAGTCGAATAAGTTCCTTGATCAGTTCTAGGAGGGCAGGGCCATTAAACGTCTTTTGAACGGTCAATATCAAAAATCTCATGACGCCAAACTCGCGCATTTACCGGTAGGGCAAGCCTCTGAGCACTCATGTTCATACGCGCCATGTTCAACTCGGGACGGAAGAGGGTAATCTTTCCGTTCTTGTTTCTATATGCTTTGAGCCCTTCGAAGAGGCACTGGGCATAATGAAACACGGTCGAGCTAGGGTCAAGGGACAAAGGGCCATCTTGGTTCCGCGAAAAGAAATATCAACGCAACAGCGACGCGTTTCCAAACGTGGTGACGTACAAGGCTTAATTTCAGGTGTTCCCCATCCCTGGGGCGACTTCCATGGTATCACCAGCATGTGATCGGTCTGGTAGAGTAGTCGGCAATTGCCCGTGCAACAAAAAGGAATCGAAATGAACATACAAAGCTGTGACCAAATTTCAAGGTCTTTAGCTCGGGCAATTGCTTCGGCGTGGGCGTCCTGTGAATCTCTAGCCTTCCATGCTACGTGCAGAGACTGGCATGAGGACGATATGCAAGGGGGGCAAATGATAGAGGGCTGCATTGACCTCGATGTCAGACAGTTGGCCCTGAAGACTTGAGATCCATCGTGTTCCAGTTACTGCCGGAATGAACGACTGCCTTCGGGCTCGCCAGAGATGAGACTGGAATCGATGAAGTGGGACGGCCATGGAGAAAGTCAGAGTGGTTGACACAGTGCATCGGAACAACGAGAACCCGGCAAAACTGTCATTACCCGGCCCGCAATTACCGTCGCTGCGCGGACGTCTCATGGATGCATGTCTACATGTTTCCGTACTTATTACAAGACCATACACTACTGGGTATTGTAATGAGACAGGCGGTGAAAATTTGTATCCGTGTAGGGACACTACGATCATAGTTTACACCTTCGTCATTTATCGACGCTCGGATTCCATGACGTTCTGTGCTCTCGGGTGTTGGAGGGCGCGCTATCGTGTTGTCTAGAAGGGGCTCCATACTTAGAAGGCACACGCGGCACTGGAGGATGAGTATCTTGAGAAGGTCCCGAAGTGCGAGGGAGTGATGATGGGTTGGATTGACTTCGCGGCCGCATGTCCGCCGGAGATGGGCCCCCTTAATAAAAGTTAGGCCTTAGAATCACCGAGAAAGCTACACACATACTTCGCGTCAGCCTGCCCCGTCGTTCCATGCTGTCACGACTACGTTGCCGTTCTATGTGTTCTGGCTCTAGCGTGCCGTGCTGGCCGACCGAGACCCACGTATCGACCAGGCTGCTTCGCCAGCTATCCGAGTAGGTACTATCGACCCCAGGTCTGCTCAACCGTGGTTCCGCGCTGGCGGGGCGTTGGTGGAGACTTGGCGCCAGAGGAGCTGGTAGCACTATTTGTACGTTGTTGTGCGGAGCGTGTGGGGCACCACGTATGCTGCTCCGACTGCGCACAGTCACGATAGTTTGTGTCGTGCCAATCGAGGCCATCGACTGTGGTCGTTGACATGACCCTGGGGGACCAGCTGAGCGTCTTGCGGACAAACTGGGGGACATGGACGGTGAATTTGCAGTTCTTGGGTTGGTACCATCAGACGAGGGGGATGAACGACCGTAGGATGATCGGAGCGACGTAGAGGACCCGCTGGTAGAGACCTGTGGTGTGAAAAAGGGCGGTGTTGGCGGGTGAAGTTGGTCTGCAGAGGAAGAATGCAGAGCGGCTTCAGTCCTTTCGTCCGCCTCCTGGTGGAAAGAGGAAGTAGCATTTGAAGTATCATTTGAAGTATCATCCGCATAAATTTTTGGGACACTGGCATCACTATGCGCTGTGAACGCCACGAGTTGACGCTCCCTCTGGTGTACCAGAGGCTGTCTCTGAGGCAACGGCGCGCTCCTGGAGCGCTCCGACAAACGAATAAGGATGCGCCAAAAGATGATCGCGAGAAGAAGGCTGCCGACGGAGGCGGCGACGGCGATGATGATTATGGTCGTATGACGAAGACCGTGGCTTGTCGCGTCCCGAGAGAAAAGGCGAAGGGAGCGTGGTTGAGCGGAAATTTGGGGGGTGGAAAAAAAGTCTGGGTCGCTGTCGCGAGCGCGCATGTCGAGCTGTAAAAGGAGCGGAGGGTTGAAAGAGCGTACACTATCGCATTGAACGCCGAAAACAAAAGAGACGGTGCCGGGAGCAGGAGAGAAGACTGGGGCGAGTGTGGAAAAGAGCGGAAACAAAGTGAGAACTGTGTGCAGGGGCAGGAACCGCGTTGAGACGAATGATGTCTTTGTCTACCTCGCGGTCATATTCGCCGGGCGCGTTCCATAAATAACCACTACACCGAGCCTTTCCTAGTGGATGCGCCCAGCGCCCGGTTGTTCTTTTTCATCTCTGGTCTCGCTTAGAATTGATCTGAAATGTCATGGTAGCAGTGCGGCGCACATTCGTGCTATCCGCGCGCATTGTCACATTGTGAAATGCAGCGAACGGTGCGAGCACGTCAAAGCTGGCATAGCTGTCATCAACTACATGTACATGGAACGACGGAGGAATGTATTGTACTGTACTGTACTGTAGAAGTGTTGATATGACATGGCCTAGAGAGGCTTCATGCCTCTGCCGTTAGCCGTGTGGCAGTTATTGTCAGTTTCCGTTTCCGTGAGTGCTCACCACTCGATGGCCACCAATGACGGCCTTGCTTCACAACCATTGCCCTCCGACCGTGCTCCCTCAATCGCGTCTTCATCCAGCAAGCTAACCGCGCCAGGCCACCCAAACGTCTCCCTGACCAAGCGCCTCCTCTTCCCTCACCTCGCACCTTCCGACCCGACCCCGCCCCTTCTTCAGACCTCCTCGGCCTACCCAGCGCTGGACGCGGAGCTCTACGACCTCATAGCCCTCGCCCTTCGCGCATACGTGAACCCATGGTGGTCAAGGATCACACGCTACGACAAGCAGCTCCTCGTCGAGCTCACCCGCATCCTTTCCTCGGTCGTCCGCGCGCTCGAGGCTAGAGCGCTCGCCGCAGATCTCAGCACTCTCGTCTATCACGATCTCCCTGCCCTCCTCGCGCAGCACTGCGCAGACTACCGCATCGCCGCGCGCAAACTTGGCTCCTCCTACGCCGCTGCGGGGTCCGCCTCGCTCCCCATCCTGTTCCATGGACAGCAGCAGCACGTCGGCGTGTCCATCGACGGGAAGATAGACCAAGTCTACGTCCGCGCTGCGCTCGACATTGTCCTCAAAGCGTGTCTCTCTCCTGAAGATTGGGATGCCGAAGCCGAGCGATACCTCATTCGCGAGATCATTGTCAAGACGGTGTGTGTAGACCTTGCGCCTCGCGTCACCCAACCATGGTTTTTGCATAGTACCGTGTTGGACCTCCTCGGTCTCGCGGATGATTTTCCTAGAGTGAGTACCTCGAGCCAAACGCGTGATAGGTCTCCTTCTATCCACTCGCGCTCACCATCCTCGGTCGTGAGCTAACTGTCTTCTCTAAGGCCTCAGACCCATCGCCGCGCTTTGCCACAAATTCCTCCATGGTACCTTCCTTCCACACCATAATCGTTTCTTTTCTCTCCGCCGTCCAAGCTATCTCAAGCACCGCGCTCTCTATAATCCACATCTACAAGCGCACCGTCTACACGATCAAGAGGGTGCACAACTCCCCACCGCCGCACGTCCCCCCACAATCGCCAATCCGCACTCCGCCCATTGCGCCACGAGAAATCATGACTATGCCATCGTCGTCGACACCAGAATCCCCGTCCACGCCAAGCATACCCTCACCGTCACAGTCGGTCGCCACCTCCGTCAGCTCGCGGCATGCGAACAACGCAGCCACGCCTCTTCCGCCGACCAGTGCTCCCCCGCATCATCTCGCTCGTCCCTCGCTCCTACTTCTCGCCGAACTTTTATCCTTGCCCGCCCGGTTTTCGGGCGCAGCGCTCTTGTTCATTTGCGACGTGCTCATCACCGTGTTCGCATCCTTTCTTGACCGGTATGCACCTGTCCCCTCCTCTCTCTCGCTCTCCCTTTCTTTACATTTCTGTTTCAGTCTCCTCCCGCTCTTCCTCTACACGTCCGTCCTAACACCGGTCCAAATTACTGCGCTCGTGAGCGCCACCAAACACGCGCTATTTCCCAATGGCTATCTGGCATTGACCCCACCTGATCCGACGCCAGAGGAACAAACCGTGCTACGCTCGGAACTGCTGCGGCGCCTCGCACAGGCGATACCCGGTGCGCATATCAAGGACCATTTCTTACATCCTTCTATCTGACAAGTGTCATCTCATCTTTCCCGCAGGTCCGCTGGCGCCGTTGTTGTTGGGTCCAACGCAAGCCGAGCGCGAGAAAACGTTGAGTGCGCTGCTCGACCCATTTGACGAGCAGGCTTGCAACGCGCATCTGTTCATGCTGATCTTTGATTTGATATTGCTTGCGTTGTTCCCGGAGATGGCTGTGGGGGCCACGGACTCTGGGGTGGCTAGCTAGTAGTTCCCGCCTAACGCGATCCTGTGGATTTAACGAACAAACCTCGCTACATACGAAACGTAATGTCACCCACATATCTCACAACAAGCTAATTTTCCGGGTTACATCACCTGAGCGTGTTGACGTATCACACAGCTACGCCCAATCCACTCAATTTCAGGGATGCGACCCAGTACAAAGTACTAACTAGTGAAGGATGAGCAATGCGCAAAACGAACAACGATGAGTGACGACACACATAAGATACATATATACACATTACAGTCCATCCTTGACCAGAAACTTCTCTTTTATTATTTTTCTCTTTTTTTCCCGTCTACAACTTGAATTCACTCTTCGCTAACTTCACCTGGGCCGAAGCTGCGTCGTCCACGAACCAGACGAGCTGACCCGGAGCGACTGGCCGCACTCGCGCAGCAGGCAAGCCGAGCTCGGGGGTGTCCAAGATATCGGACAAAATTTTTACCTTGCTCGCGCCGGTGGCGACGAACGCGACGCGCGCGGCGTGGTTGATGACGGGGAAGGTGAGCGTCACGCGACGAGGTGGCGGCTTGGGCGAGTCCTCGATGTACGCCACCCAGCGATCGGTCTCCGACAGGAGCTCGTGTCCCGGGAAGAGCGACGCCGTGTGGCCGTCAGGGCCGATGCCGAGGAGGATGAGGTCAAAGACGGGGAAGCGCGCCGAGTCCTTCTGCGCGAACTCCTTGATCAGCTCCTTCTCGTACGCGTCCGAGAGTTCCTCGAGGTCGTCCAGTTGAGACTCGTCGATCGAGTGGATGTTGTCGCGCGGGATGGGCACTTTGGAGAAGAGCGTGTCGAGCGCGAGTTTGTGGTTCGAATCTGGGTGGTCGAGGGGCACGACGCGTTCGTCCGCGTAGAAGACGTGCCTTTGGGGGTACGCGTAGGTCGTAAGGGGGGTTGTACGGATGCATGGGGGGAGAGAAGGATACTTGCCACTTGTCCCACTGTACGCCTGGCTTTGAGATCAGAGCCGTGAGCGTCTTGGGAAGGGATCCGCCAGAGATGGCAACGGCGAACCTGTTGCGTTTGTCGATGGACTCCTTCTGAGATTTGAGAATGTAATCCGCAAGCGAAGCGGAGAGATTTGAGGTGTCGGAGAAGGAGTAAAGGATAGGTCGAGTTGGCGCAGACATGACGAACCGAGGCAAGTTGTGGATAAGACGATGATCGTGACATAAGGATCACATCGTGACGTCATCCAAGAACCGTAATCTTTCTACGAGACCCACGGAGACGGGGATGAAAATACGTTTGCGAAATTTTAAATCAAGGGTACGGAGGAATGTCGGTCAGCCTGGCACACCGCACCTTTGGGTGTTCCAAATTCGTTATTTCGGAAAATTCGCGGCAGTACTAGTGATGCGTATGAGGTATCTTTGCCTATGATGTTGGCCCACCCCGATTTGTTCATCATCATAATAGTTCCCGGAAGTCTGTGTTGTCACTTCAATCAAGTTTTATGCTGAGTTGGCTCGTGAAATGGTAAATGAGGATGGAGTGTGACTTCCATCACCAGTACTAGTATTATTCCTCAGTGTATCAGGCTCCTCAGTCGCTGTTACCTTTGCCTTCAGACTGACGTGAGCATAAGGTGCGAGCAAAACCCATTCACTCGACAACTACAGTCGGCCGTTTTCCATCCACAGGCTGAAAATTGCCTCCTCCCTCAGGCTAGTGTTAGATCAATGTCCTTCTACTTGCCAGAGTCTCTATGCTGTTCCTCCTCCAAGGCGTGTTTGACCACTGCATAACTCCGATTTCGTCCTCGGCCCAGGTTTTCAGGCTGCTGCTCGTCCCCAGTATTTGCCCTCTGTCCAGGGAAGTATTGGGCAGTTCAACTTCGCCGCCGCGCGACGGCTCTCCGGTCACCCTGTAACTGTTCCGTCTGTTCGCGGCCGTCATGGTGTGAGGAAGGAGGGTCGTAACTACAGCGAGATCGATAATTGGTAGTATGCTCTCTCCGCCTTTCAAGCCATCGACGCCCGATGTAATCCATTTATAGTCCTGCCGTTCTCACTTGCACCCATTTGCGACGTTGGCCGCTTTGACACCCCCATCACGTTTGCGTGGTCTGGTCTCCTTGGGCCCTCGACGGTGGCACCTGTAGCACACGGTGGCAGTCTCAAATGAATTGATTCCGCCGTAGAATGAAAATGCAAAATGCATTTCGTGGGATGCCTCCTGAACTGAATGCCTACTCTCCTTCTCCGCAGTAAAACGAGGCAGTGTTGAAGACGAGAATGGGGTTCAAAAGATTTGAGCACCAATCCGCAAAGCTCCCTCTAGAGGTTGGTTCCAAAAGCTGAGAAATGCAAAACCGCTTGAACGCATTCCGGGATCCGTCTTTGACATGTTTTTGGGTAAAGGCAGAGTGCAATCAACGGCAATGTCTGTCCGACGACAATGACTACCTTCTCTGAGTTTCAGCCGCTTTCAGGATGTGGAGAAACAGGCGGCGGCGTCGGGATCATTAGTGACTTGGTGGTCTCTCCCCACGTGCAAAGCAAGTAAAACAATAAATGGAAATGAAATCAGGTATCATCGAATGTTTACAAAAGGAGGAAAAGGAGGCGCCAAAAGAAAAAAGGATCAGGATCGTGGACGAGAGGATACATGAGCATACAACGATTCAGGGGATAGCAAAGTTTGGCCAACTACCATGTGTGATAGAGTAACATATAGTAAAATATTACGATCTGACATACCATAGCGAAAAAGAGCATGCATACAGTGTGCACCCATAAAATGCGGACAGATTTCGTCAGGCTTTGCTGACGCCGACGGAGTCGATATCTCTAATCGTCATGAGCGACTCCAGGCGTTCCTCGAGACCTTGACCGAGGCCCTCTCGCTCCCATTCGCCGCCAACGTCATCGATAAATAGACACTCTCGGCCTTCCCGAACATCCCTGTCACCATAGAAGCTGGTGCGTGGGCTAGCACTTGCACTTCCCGCACTGGCATGCTGGGGAATGCCCAACACCGACAAAAGATGAGGGGGTGGATCTGAGACGGTGGCGGAGGTTGTAAGGGTCGAAAGGGGAAGCGTGGAAGAGGGGGCAGACGTGAGCAAGTCGGTGTATGATATGAATGAAAGTCGCTTCGTAGCGACATGAGGAGAGGGCGGATGGGAAAGGGCGAGAGGGGACACAGGCATCACCGGAGGTGAAGAGCGATGTGCGGTAGACACAACGGGATCGGGGTGTGGCAGGGTCGTTGGTCTAGGTTGTACGTCGGTGCTGCCCTCTTGTGTGATAGACGCACAGAAATAATTCGTTGTTGGTGTGGGTGATGGGTCACCTGTGGCATCAACACTAGGCCCAGGCGGCGGAGTTTGTACACTGTGTTTTTGCGACGTTGCATGAACCACAGGATAGGCCGGGAGTGGAAGAGTGATGCTCGGGCTCGGGCTGGGCAAATTTATAAAACCTATGTTGGCTTTGCCATGAGTAGGGCTCGGACTGCGGCTACTCAATCGCGAGCTGAGGCCACTAAGGGATGCCATGTCCGAGGATGCAGGAGCAACTATGGCAATTACTTGATCATCCGTAGGGGATGACAGCACGGTTGCAGCGCTGTCAAGAACCGTGGGGACAGCATGATCGAGCTGTTCGGTCGCCTTACCGCGGGGAGTGCGGTGAGGATGGGAGGGATGAGGAGGAGACGGTGTGATGGGCTCGATATCGCGTTCAAAGATCGCGGACGACGAGGAGTGACTGTGGGTAAATGTTAGATAATGTGACAGTTGGAAAAGAGAAAGCATTCTACGAATCCGTGTTGATACAAAAGGGGGAAAGGAATGATGGGAGAAGCAAGAAGGAATAGATTGGGGTGATGGAAGGCGGATCACTTACACAGAGGTTGGTGATGATGGGATTGATGTAGGGGAGCGTGATCCGACTCGGAGGCCTAGGTGTTGAGAGTGGTGAGCTGAGAGCTTGCGCTCGCGCTGAGGAGTGAGGGCGCCAGCGGAAATGATGTGACGAAGGTCATGTGGCGAGGAAGGTTGTGAGGACGTGGTGACGGTGGGAGAGACTGAAATGAAGGGCGTGAGCTGAGTAGGGAAGTCGGCAGAGAGAAAGAACAAACCTTGGCTGGAGGGATTAGGGGAGGACATGTCTCGTTGAGAGGATGGTGAGTGGTGAGAAGCTGGTGGATTAAGGGTAAGTATGGTGTTCAGGTTGAAGAAGAAGAATGTCCAAAATGTGGTCCGGCACCGGCGTGGCTTGACGCCCGGCCCGCGTGGCGTAAAGCGATGTCATGGCACTCCTACTCCTCAGACCTCGGTGGCTCCAGCCTTCCCTCCCCTTCAAACACTCCAAATCACGTCCATACGCAACCGTAAAGTCGCCTCTAATACTAGGAAAGCCGCCAAATCTACCCCCACCCACGCTGGCTCCTCGGCCATTAGACCGTTTCATCCTTGAATCTTTAGCGCGTACCACGGGGTGCACTGCCCTCCCGCAGCTCGTCCAGCAATACCTGGACCGTTCTGGAAACGTCCTTGACGCACAGCTCCCCTACGAACCTCACCCATCTCCTTCTCGTCGTGTCTCCTTTTCTGCCTCCAGTGGTGGCGATGTTCACCTCATTGCCCACGTCGCACGGGAAAATGATCGAAACAAAGTAACTGTTTCATCAGGATTTGCCCTTGAAACCTCCAGCGGACAGCCTATTCTCGTAACGTGTGCCCACACGCTTGAGGAGGTATGCTGTCCCTCCGGCGCGCTGTGTATGTGTACGTGTCGCTGATGTCTGAAGATTCGTTGGTCTCCACTGCTCGTCCTTCCTGACGTGCCTTACTCTTCGTCACTCACCGCCCCTCCGGACTTCTCTGATGTGCGCTCCTCAGGGTCATTCCTCCTCTCTATGGTAGATTCAGCCCCCGCAGCTCATCCTATTGCTTCGGTCCTCTCCTCGCTCCATCGATCCGACCTTATCTTGTTGTCTCCGTCCCATGTGTCGCCCGCCCTGCGGTCACTCCCAATATCACCTTATCCCGTTCCTGCAGGGACACCCATTCGTGCACATTTTGTATCAGAGACGAGACCCAAGGAGGACGGCTGGCAGCCTTGGATCGGCGGCACGTGGTCCAAGTGGGTTCAGGGTACCGTGCTAGGTTATCGAGATTTCGCTGGCCGTGAGGCAATGGTGAGTCGATGGTTCCGAGTCTGGCACAGTTACTGAGGTGCCATGCTCAAACAGCCTGGAACCTATGATGCGCTTTCCCATATGCTCTTTCAGCCCTTGCCCACGACTGGTTCCAGTGGGGGTCCGATTGTAGACGAGAATACGGGAGGCGTCGTCGGTGTCATGCTCGGTACTCGAATGGACAGCTCCGTTGAGGGTGTGCGCGGCTGGGGTGTCCCAGCTGAGACTATTTTTGAGGTGGGGTGGTAATACGTTGTGGGAAATTCGCGCTTTAAACATTGGTTCCAGATGTTCAGTCTTCCGGGTGTGTAGTGGCACTCCCCGGGGTCTTGGTTCGTTGGCACTGACCAATCGCATAATTTCGGACCGCTTAAATGGCTCGCTCGCGTGGTCAATAAACAGTAAATAATTGCCGCACCCCATAAAATCCCTTCCGCGGTTCCTCTCTCCTCCTCCTCCCTTCCAGTTTTCCTCCCACTTTCCCCTCTCCCACCCCCCTTTTATTCTCCGCGATCTTAAGCATCCCCTTATCCATTGTGTCTTATCCAGTCCACTTTCTTGTACATTCTTTCATTTGGCCCGACTCGGTGCTGTTTCAGCTGTGACGCTGGTTATACATGCATTGCTCTTGGTCGTCACCAGGTTCTTCTATGACACAAGTCAGCTGTGGGTACTTATCGTACCTCACCTATCAGGGTCCTACTATCTAGGTGTTCGTTCCTATCCAATCAACGACGACTAGTCAATCATGGTCTTCTTATCCCTTCATGCCCCCTCCCTCATCACCAAATATCACCGAGACCACCCATATCCTCTTCTTCGTCATCACCCCTGTTTCCACAACACCCGTTCGACCCATCTCCCTTCACCATCGTCCCGGTTTTGTCCGTCGTACCTGTCGTCGCCGCCTTTGCCGACATTGCAAGTGCAAGTAACCTTGTAATTGGTTATGGCAACGCTATTGCGAGTCATCGCGTCAGGGTCCCGAGTAATCACGCATTATTGCGTGATTACTCGGGGATTACACGTGATGGAACCGCATCTGTTGATGAGATTGCGGCGCCGTCTTGCCCTGCCGTCAAAATTTGGAAGGGCCGCCCTGGCTCACTTTCCACTTGATCGTATTGGCTCAAGTTTGTCTGCCGGCCCGTGTGGGTGCGAATTAAGCTCTTTTGCTGTCATTTTGGTGGATGATGTCCGACTGATTTCGAGCTCCTTGGATAATTTTCACGACGGGATCTGTCATTGCAAGGCGACGATGGAATGGTTCTGGTTGTCATCGTACTGGCTACTGCTGTAAAATAGGGTGGTTGTAGCAATGTCGTAGTTGAAATAATGTGATAAAAGTTGAATGGCAATGAATGCAGTGCAGAGTGAAGCATACAGGCCTCGCAAAGGCGTGGGATACGGTCCACAATCGGGCTCGGTCCGGTCTATTTGCCTCGACAACTCTACCTCTCCTCTCCATCTGTCTCCCTCTCTGTTACTCTTTCATCCTCCTCCCCACTCGCTCTCACACGACTGTACTTCAGCCCGATTCATTGGGCCAAGCAAGCCGTCATGGTTTTTGACTCTTCCACGTCCGACCACCTTAAGCCTTGGCTCACCAAGGCTCTCGAGCCAATGTCTGTTCTTCCTTCTCTCACTCACTTTTCCTGTTCGCTCACGCGATCTTGTTTTCCTTCTCTTTAGATGCGACGCAGACCCATCCGCGCTGGCCGACTACATCCTCGCCTTGCTAAAACACAACGGTCCAGAGCCCGAGTTGCGCAAGGAGCTGGCGTCACAGTTGGACGAGTTTCTCGAAAAAGGTGCGCCACTTGTCATTCCCTTTTCTCACTTTCTGAACACTCCTCTCTGTGCATAGAGGCCCCTCCTTTCATCGATGCGCTCTTCACCACCCTTCGCACAAAATCTTATCTCCCATATAACTCGCCCCCCCCACCCCCTGCATCGTCATTACCCACCGATAATGGCATTCCAATACCGCTTGATGCCATCATCCCGTCCAGTTCGTCAAACCCACCTGACCGTAGTAGGAAACGTCAGTCAGACTATGCCGATGACACCCGGCCACCAAAGGGTCCACGCGTCAGCCAGGACGGTTCCTTTTCGCGACATGGCCCACCTAGAGGACCCGGGTGGAGTAATGGGAATTGGGCCCAGGGGGGCCCAGGGCGTGCTGGCTACGGTGGCAGTTCGGACGAGGTGAATGGTGCCATGGGCCCTCGCATGAATGGGCGCGGACCACCAACGCAGTACCAGCCACCGGACCAAAGAAGAGGGATCTGTCGAGATTATTATAGTGAGCATGGGCCCTTCCGACGTTGACATTGCACTAATTCGTGCAAGATAATGGGTATTGTGCCCGTGGTGGGTATTGCAAGTACAGCCATGGTGATGACGCACTCGTGCCTGGCGTCTTTCCCATTCCTCCGCAAATTCCAGGAAATATGTTTATGCCCATGTTTCCTCCGGGATTGCCATTCGGCATGGGTCCTCCTGCGACTTATGATCCGCATGAAGCCCGCCTCGACATGCGGCCTGGGGCCCCTTCAGGTCCGATGGGACGCGCCCAACGCCCAACGATACCACCCAAAGTTAATGGTGACGGCCAGCCACTACTTCAGGCTTCTGGAGAGCTACCCGTCATCCAAGATCTGACCCCTGCAGCATATAACGACGAATCAGCGCAGCAGTCGGACAAGCACTTGGAGTCTCACAGTGTAGACTCGCAACCCAATGGAATGAGCGCGCCCACATCCCCTACTGTCAAAATGGAAGTGGATGGCCCTTCGGGCGGCCCATCATCATATCCTGGACGCCCAAATCGTGGCTCACAAAATTCCCCCGCTCGCGGGCGCGGTGGCCGGCCAGGTGTTTTCGGCGGCGATGTGCAGCGCTTTCATCCCGAGCGGCGAGATAAGACCCTTGTCGTCGAGAAGATTCCGGAGGACAAACTTTCGCTCGATGCGGTCAATGGCTGGTTCAAGCGTTTCGGGACAGTCACGAACGTCGCTGTAGACGCGGTGAGCGCGAAAGCCCTTGTAAGCTTTTCAACCCACGAGGAGGCGCATGCTGCGTGGAAGACCGAGGACGCCGTCTTTGGAAATAGGTTCGTCAAGGTCTTCTGGCATCGTCCAATGGGCGGACAAGGTCTCGCAGGACAGCGTGCGCTCGCCGCCTCGGCGCCGATCGTTGCAAGTGTTGCGGCAAGAGATCAAGCACAGTCGGCACCCACACCGGACGCAGC
>Ga0137397_10000120_pt1 | contig 50903 bp, 69 predicted proteins | sample czorhiz116metaG_FD_106658 | JGI IMG/M metagenome (GOLD analysis project Ga0137397, IMG submission 106658) | Vadose zone soil microbial communities from Angelo Coast Range Reserve, California, USA - czorhiz1.16 metaG | ecosystem: Environmental > Terrestrial > Soil > Vadose zone | place: USA... | reverse complement strand
CTTCTAGAAAGCCTGTCGTCCGAAAGGGCACGCTGGGAAGCCGGAAGCCGAACCTTCGACGTAGAGATGAGCACTATTGTCGGCGACGTCCTACTCTCCGCCGCGTTTTTGGCGTATAGTGGTTTCTTCGACCAACACTATCGCGAAGTTATGTGGCAAGAATGGATCGGCCATCTGACTGAAGCCAACCTCAAATTCAAGCCCGAGCTCTCCTTCACGGAGTACCTATCCACAGCTGACAACCGTCTTAGCTGGCAATCGAAAGGCCTTCCTTCTGACAATCTCTTCACGGAGAATGCTATCATGCTCAAGCGTTTCAGCCGCTATCCTCTTATCATCGACCCCACTGGACAGGCAACTGCATTCCTATTGAACGAGCACAAAGATCGCAAGATAACCGTCACAAGCTTCTTGGACGAGGCTTTCCTGAAAGTCTTGGAGAGCGCACTGCGTTTTGGAAACCCTCTCCTCATTCAAGACGTGGAACACCTCGACCCTATCCTCAACGCGGTGCTCAATAAGGAGATACGCAGAACTGGTGGCCGTGTGTTGATCCGCCTAGGAAGTCAAGACATCGACTTTTCGCCATCCTTCACGATGTTCTTGTCAACCCGTGACCCCTCCGTCGACTTCTCCCCTGACATCTGTAGTCGCGTCACGTTCGTCAACTTCACGATGACGAGGAGCAGTCTGCAGAGTCAGTCACTTGATCAAGTCCTGAAGGTGGAACGACCAGACACGGAGAAAAAGCGGACGGACCTCATGAAAGTGCAAGGTGAATTCCGAGTGCGGCTGCGTACCCTCGAGAAGCTACTGTTGCAAGCTCTCAACGAGTCATCCGGCAACATTCTCGATGATGACAAGGTCATTGATACTTTGGAAACTCTCAAACGGGAGGCCGCGGACATCACTCGCAAGGTGGAAGAAACGGACATTGTTATGAAGGAAGTGGAGCAAGTGACAGCAGACTATCTCCCTATCGCCCAGGCTTGCAGTTCGGTATTCTTTATCCTGGAGCAACTCAACCTTGTCAACCACTTCTATCAATTCTCCTTGCGGTTTTTCTTGGATATCTTCGACTATGCCCTTCATCATAACCCCCACCTTCAAGGCGTCTCGGATCACGGAGCAAGGCGTGACATCCTCCTCAAAGATCTGTTCTTGATCACTTACAGACGGACATCGCGCGCGCTTTTCCATAAAGATCATGTCATGCTTGCAGTCCTCCTTGCACAAGTCAAGCTCCGCGGACTGGAGGACATCAATGACGAGTTGGAGTTCTTGTTGGAGACTGGTGATGGATCAGCTGCCGCGCCCACTTCTACCAACCGATCGACCGAGTGTTTGACTGTTGAACAGCAACAGCGTCTCCACGCCTATGCCAAGCAATCATTATTCAAGCCAGTGGAATCGCACGTCATCGAACACGAGGATGAATGGGTTGCCTTCCTGAGCTCCAGCAATCCGGAATCTGCGGTACCGACACCTTGGGACCCAAGTACCCGTAAGTCTTTATCACCCTTCACCTTCAAGTCGTTCTTGATTGTTTCTGCCTAGCTGCCGTGGAGGCAATAAGATCTTTGCTCATCGTCAAATGTTTACGACCCGATCGTCTTTTGCAAGCTACGGCCCTATTCGTCCGGACGGTCTTCGGGGTTGATTTGTCTGTAGAAGCCTCTTTCGATCTCGGTACCATGGTCGCCGATGAAGTGAAAGCACAGACCCCTTTGGCCCTGGTTTCTGTCTCTGGATATGATGCTAGCTATCGCGTCGAGGGTTTGATACAAAGTACTCAATCACGCTGCACACAAGTAGCCATGGGTTCACAGGAGGGGTTCGGGCTTGCGGACCAGGCAATCGGCGTGGCTTCTCGTCAAGGAACATGGGTTCTTTTGAAGAACGTGCATCTGGCCCCGTCGTGGCTCGGCCAGCTAGAGAAAAAGCTGCAGACTCTAAATGCACACCGGAACTTCCGTCTTTTCCTAACTATGGAGGCAAACCCATCGATCCCAGTAAACATCTTGCGACAGTCGCGCATTATCATGAACGAGCCTGCGCCGGGTGTCAAGGCGAACCTACTCGATTTCCTTCGTAACATTCCACCCGCCCGCCTTTCTCAGGGACCTGCTGAAAAGGTCCGCCTATACTTCCTCTTAGCTTGGTTCCACGCTGTCGTACAGGAACGTCTACGGTACGTGCCACTGGGATGGAGTAAAGCGTATGATTTCAACGACTCGGACATGGCGTCTGCCCTCACGACAATTGACACCTGGTTACATTCCGTTGCTAAAGGCCGCGCCAATGTCGATCCTGCACAGATCCCTTGGGATGCTATCCGGACGTTGATCAAGCAATCCGTATACGGTGGACGGATTGACAGCGACTTCGATCAGAGGATTCTTGATGCATTTGTGGATGGTCTCTTCAGCCCCGCTGCCTATAACGTCGACTTCGACCTAGTCCCTAATACCTCGAGGGCCCAGTTGCTGACTGCTCCAGACGGTACGAAGCTGGACAACTTCCTTTCATGGGCCAAAGGTCTACCGGATAGGGAGCCACCCTCCTGGCTTAGTCTCCCTCCAACCGCCGAGCGAGTCATTGCTGTTGCCCAAGGTAATTGACCACTCTCATTATACGACAAGTGCTCATGCATCATTAGGGAACGAGCTACTTGCGAAGCTGAGGAAGATGCGGATGCTGGCCGATGATGACGATGACAACATTGCCACGACTGGTCCCTCGAAAGGTTCAGGATCGCAACAGCCAGCTTGGATGCGCGTCCTGTATGAGAGATGCAAGGACTGGCTTGGTCAACTGCCTGCGGTGCGAAGTCTTTGGGGTTATCTTCGTCAAACTCTAATGAGATGATTTCAGACCTTCCGCACACTGCACAAGCAAGCTACAGACAATCAAGATCCACTTTATCGCCTTTATGCGCGTGAAGGCTTCACTGGTCAAAAATTGCTGAGCTTCGTTCGGAAAGACCTCACCGATGTCATCCAGGTCTGCGAAGGACAACTCAAACAGACTAACCACCTCCGCAAGTTGATGAGCTCTCTGACTAAAGGTGATAAAAACTTGGAAGTTATACAGAGGACGTTTCTGACATCAGTCTCTAGGCACGATCCCCGATCATTGGCGGCGCTACAAAGTCAAGAAAACGATGTCTGTTTCGGAGTGGATCCCCGATTTCGCTCGTCGCCTGGCTCAACTTGACAACCTTACCGAAATGGACAACGTCGCCGATGTCGAAGTCTGGCTTGGCGGATTGTTCTTCCCCGAGGCCTACATCACAGCGACTCGCCAGGCTGTCGCTCATCGCAAGAAGTGGAGTTTAGAAACATTGCATCTCCGACTCGACATCGAGCGGGTGAACGACCCTACTGCGTTCATTATCGATGGTATGCATTCGCACTATTTGTGCTGAAAACCTCTCTCAACTTTTCATAGGCCTGGTGCTTGAGGGCGCATCATGGGTTGATGATCAACTTGTTCTCAACCAAGGAGAGTCTGTCCGGCTGAATCCGTCCCAGGTTAGATGGGTCCAAATGGATGATGTGGATCCCCACGCAAACTTCGTCAACCTGCCTGTGTATCTCAATAACGATCGGAGTGATGTCTTGTTCACGGTGGATTTACCTTTCGACGAGGGTGCCGGTAGTTTGGTTTCCACTCGTGCCGTTTGCCTCACGGCTAGTGGCTAAGCTCAGCCACGGAAGCTTGGGAATAGATCATCATCATCATAAGTCTTGTATAAGCGCATCGCATCATGTAAAATGCCAATATCCTGATATACCAGAATCGTATCGTACATGCTTTTTTTTCTCAATCCCAGACATCATACGGGTATGGCACGTGTAACAGTTCGCCCTATTGGGAACCCACCAAGGATTTGAATATAGTCTTGGGGTAAATGATAGATGGAATAAAAATCACAGCTCGTCCACGCCACTTCCTTCCGTGACGATATCCAACACCAACCAGTCTACTTCGATACCCTTATCGTGAAATATTTTCCGCGCATCCTCGGCGATAGCCTCGAAGTTGGTCAACGCGAGAGCGAGAATCGTAGGACCAGCGCCGGAAAGACAAATGCCTAATAGCCCTGGGTGCGTGTCAGGTGTGATAGAGGAGGTCACCTCTGGTAAACCCGGAATCTGGGATGAGTGATCAAATGAGAATCTTGGAGACCTGGTCGAGTACCTACCAGGCCGCGCCGGTATGGCTGGTGGACCCGGTCCTTCATGGCCTCGTAAATAAGGTTGGGGTCCGGAGGCGATCTTGAGAGGGCCGTGGTCAGGACGGCGAGGCGCTGCATGTTGAAAACCTGTCGAGGTATGCGGATGTTACGAGCTTCTGGATTCCGGACCCGTTGCGAGTGCGTACCACGTCCTTTCTGGAGTAAGACTGCGGGAGCGCTCCCCGAGCCGTCGCAGTGCTCAGTTCGAATCGTGGTATTATGGCGATCGCGCGTATCTCCTTTGCCCACCCAAAACGCACGTAATGACCGATCCCCGTTGGGGGCAACGGAGGATCGCGGCCCCAGTCGAGGCCGGCATCGGGAGGATACTCCGGGAGGACCTCGCTCAGAGGGACGCTCGCGGCCAGCGTCGCGCTGGGATCGAGCTCGCGCAGGTAGGAGCCGACGAAGCCGCCGACGAGCGCCGCGGTGACATTGTCCGGGTGGCGCTCGACCATGAGTGCATGGTCGAGCATGCGTGCGCGAGAAAGGCCGAGTTGGCCCAGCGCGTCGCCCAGCAGGACGCCTGCGATGACGGCCGCGCCAGATGAGCCCAGGCCGCGCCCGAAGGGGATCTCGTTGTGCGCGTGGATGGTCAGGGCCGGCGGAAAAGACTGGACGCCGTTGCAGCGCAGGACGTAGAGCGCGACGCGCGTCGTGAGATTTTTGTAGGCGTCGAGCGGCACTTCGTCTGCGCCTTCGCCGGTGTACGAGATGGAGGGCCCGCCGTTGCTATTGTTTGCATCTGACGCGCTTGATGGACCAGGGACCGTCACTGTGAGAGTGAGGTAGAGCGAAAGTGAGAGGCCGACGACATCAAACCCCGGTCCGATGTTGGCAGATGTTGCAGGAACGCGGATCTTGAAGGATCGCGGTTGGGTCGACATCTCTCTCTCAGATGAAGATATTTAAGAGACAAGGACAAGGTATTTGCGTGAGTTTTGACGTGAATTTGCCTGCGCTGCAGGGACACGCGCCTCCAGCGCTTCAGTGCCAGTATTAGTGCTGGGACACAAAACTCATCGGCTGATCTCAGAGGCATGTTCTCGACTCGCTTTTCACCATATGAACACACAATCGCAACGAGATTATTGGTTACACCTTCTAAGGGAGTTCTAGGTCTGCTTGTCACCCGCTAACACTCCGTCGTACAGTTCATCCCGCCAGGCACTGCCGACTCCAGGCATGACATCGCTGACAGCGATTTTCCGTTGCATGACAACTGGTGGTACAATGCTAAATGCACGCAACCGTCCGCTCTGGACGAGCCACGCCAGCGCTTGGTCGATCGCTCGCGAGTAGGCGAATGGTGGGTGGCGCAGATGGGCAACAATGCGCCGGGCGCCGATGCGCGAGAGGGCATACGCGTGCGTGCATTTGGGGGAATTTGCTGGATGCAACCCCGACAATGCCGTGCGGCCACTCGGTAGTTGCAAAGAAATGTTGCGCAAGGGCGAAAAGTGTGACTCATTCGACCAACAGTGACCTGTGGTAACATCGACTACTGCAATACTTGAAATTTTGTTGACGTACCAAGGTACACAATGTCCCAGTCACTAGGTAGAGAGTCCCAAAGGGGTCTCAGCCTCCCTTTCACGTCCCGTTCGATGTCGACGTCGTCCTCAAGCACTAACGCAGCCTCGTCCCTGCCATTGGCAATATCGTGAATCATCTGGAAGTGTGAATACCAGCAGGCAACTTTTGCAGCTGTGAGATGCTTGTAAAAAGGGAGGTACGGCGAGAAGGGGGCAAAAACATTATTTCCGGAGGCGCAAGCAAGAGGTGTGGAATCAGATACTGATGGTGCTCCCGAGTGCGCGAAGGCATGTGAATCGGCTGTTTCAGCGGGAACGGTCAAGTCTGACAAACTGTGTGAGTGAGGTAGAGTCCAAAGATCGGCACCAGAAGGCTGTAATGTCTCTCGAGAGCATATCGTGTCTTCCAGATCGCGAGGCCACTCAAACGTGGCAACGATTCCACCATGCTGTATGCGTACGTCGCTCGGCTGGGGTTGAGGCACCCATTGGCTGCGAAAGGCGTGTACATGACGCAGGATGCGGGTCACGACGGATGCATTTGCTTCGCAGGCATCCTTGTATGTCCAGTTCAGGTGAAGGGCGTCTTTCAAATGGTCCATTTGGTAACGGCGGTCAGTCCTCCGGGGAAGCGAGATAACGTAGATCTTTGAGACGATGTCGAGTGAGACGTTGGAGAAAGTCGATGGGATTGACTGCCGCTGACAGGAGTAATTGTGAGGATTGGATTTCGTCCAGTAAATTCCCCCCCAAGGTCTGGCAAATGGAAAGCCCCCGGCCATGATAGAGATATGTCGGATAGTAGTAGAAGCAGCCAATAATGTACCAGCAACGAGAATCCAGGCAACTAGTGATCGTGTTGGACAGACCATGTTTTCGCATCGAAGCGCAGGGCGAGGGAGCATTGGTCTCAAAAGTCAACAGCTAGTGAGGTTTGCAGCCAAGGATTCCAGAGGGTCACGGTGTTGGTATGTTTACTTAATAATCACACCTTATGTCATAAATAAGAGAGCGGGCAAGCACAGAAATGGTGTGAACTGGCATTGCCCCCGGTGTACTCATCGTCGTGAGCTTTATTGGAGGACACGCAGGTTCGAACAAATCGTAAAGTCCTAGCAAATCCTAGCACGCAGCTAATACACATGACGCCCACCGAGTAGTGGCCCCTATGGAAAACTTCACTTGCCGTTGGCATGGTACGGCGGGGTGCCAGTACTATATAGCCCTGTCATCCGAAATGTGTCCTGAAAGGTGGGGACTCATCGTAACTGTACCATCGCAACATCGCTGGGGTTTGGATCGATTAGAACATCGGCGCCAGGTAACTGAGGAGGTAAATGCATCCAATGTAATTTGGAGCTCCGGGAGCACGAAAGGTGTGGAATAAACGGGAAATTGCGTTTCCATCTTCCAATGTTCGGAAAGGACACCAGGATCGTCATCGGGTTGTAGGTCATCGCGCGTATTGAGTATTTGGGGGTTGCATTGGGGTGCTGATTGAGGTATCGATAAGGTGTAGTGTTCTTGATGATGTGGGGAGGGCGAGCTGGGATTACGCGCCTCAAAAGGAGGAGAAAGGGAGGATGACAACGGTTCAGTGCTATGAATCGCTCGTGGAGATCTTTCTCTCGGCAGTCACTGTATATATATGCGTACCATGAGTCTAAGAACAATAAGTGAATAGAGACAATGAAATCGCACCCCACACTCTGCGGTCCATAGGGCACTGCTGCTTCGATGCTGCGGTCGCTATCCATTTCAGAAGACAGTGCATATGGAATACATGGCTACACTCCCCCCATACTTGAAAAGTTGGAGAGTCGTCAGCCACCGCTGGAAGACGGCTTAGCACCAAGGACCTACTTAACGGGCAATCATCCCCGGGTACCCTGCAAGTTGGACAACATCCTTCGAAAGGAACGCGGCATATTCCACACACGTCCTCTTCTGGGTCGCCGTTCTCATCCATTTTACCTGTGTCCCACTGCCACTGGGCGATAGCGTGCCACTGCTTGACGATGACCTTCATGGTGGTTCGAAAGACGCGTTTGTTTGTACTTATGTACGCGACACGACTGCGGCGTTGTCGGTCCGAAGGTTTATTTGTCTCACGTAAATTGTGCCAGCGTGCTCACCAGACCAGCTGTTGACAACGATGTCGTGAGGGTAAGCGAAGAAACACGCGATTTTTCGAGAGAATATCGTTGGAACACGAGAAAAGGCGGGAGTTTGACAAATGGGCAAACGTAGAGTTAGGACATAATATCCTCGGACCTCGGCACCTGATAGCAGCAGTCGATAACTTGTCGGTATGATGGGTGCCATCTTTGTCTTCACTTTTTGATTGTCGAAAAAAAGAGTGGAATGGTCTTTTTAAGAAAAGGTGTAACATGAAAGCGAGTGGACCTGAGGCACGTGTGCCTGCCCTAAAGCTATGATGGCCCCAGTTGCTGCTTTCGCCTCTTACCTCGAGCCTTTTGAGCTTTGACCTTCCCTGCGCTTCAACTCGCATTCGAATCAGTGAATTATCGACGCATATCTTACACCAAATCATCCCAAATGACCACCACAACCATGCACTTTGGTCCCGAGTGGATGCGTCCCAAGCACCCGTTGCGTCCCCAAAATCCACCCTCACCCCCTCCTAACACCCATGCGCCATCTGGCGCGTCATCTTACTCAGCCCTTTTGACTCCTTCGCTTAATAGCACGCAGGAGTCATCAGACGCCGCAAACCCATTTCTCTATTCCAAGGAGGACCTTTTGAAAATTTATAAAGACGGCGGTGGTAGGGGAGGATTAGGACTTGAAGTCGAGAGGTGGGAGGGCGTGGTTCGTGAAGTTGGATCCGAACCCGTGACGCTGAAGGAATGGACCACCGAAGGGGAGAGAAAGGTGCTTTTGACCTCCATGCACGCAGTAACACATCATTCATCATCCCCAGCTCTTCGCAGGTTCGATCAATTCCGAGGTGCGTCGGCGTCAGTCAAGCGATTACATATCGCCCCTTGCGAACCAATCCGGAGAAAGGCCGAAGTTGTCTCACAGTGGATCGGGAATGGCGGCCCCTCTGAGAGAGAGGTTCGGTGGCCTGATGAGAAAGAGGGACGGTACAGGTACGGCGTCTATTCTTCTCTACCCAATACGGAGGAACACAAACATCATTCTCGTAGACCAGCCGGCTCTGACTATACCTCGAAAACTGTCCTTGTCGTCCACTCAAGGTCCGCTTGGCTCTCCGCGCGATTCCAGCTTACCGTCTCCTCGTACGCGAGGTCCTCATACCCCAGGCTTTGATGGTATCTTGAATTCAGGGGATACTCGGGTATCTAGAAGACGGGCATCAGAGAGTGGTACCAGGTTGAATTCTGGTGCTGCCCCCCGTGCTGACGGGGACGTCGAACCACAAGCCTCGAGCAGCCTAAAGATTGACGAAGAGGAGGAAGAGCACCACCGTCGCTCAAAGTCCACTGATCCTCTGGGCCTAGGTGCTTCGCCTCAGGATTCGAGTCCTCCATTAGGGGACTCTCCCCAACAGCCCGAACTATCTAATGTCGATAACACGGTCTCATCTCCCGTGAATGGCAATGAGGGTTCAACAAGTTCCACGTTACACACCGCTACGCATCCCGTCGCAGCGGATGGCATTCCCGTTCAGCCCTTGACAAACTCTGTTCCCGTAACATCTTCTCAACCTGTCACCAACCCTGCTAGCGTTGAGTGGACTTATCTCGATCCTCAAGGACAGGTACAAGGTACAACATCAATAGTCCCGACCATCCTGCGACTAATCAGATTCTCTTTCTAGGTCCTTTCCACGCGGAGCTTATGCAGAAGTGGTATGAAGAGGGTTATTTTACAATAGATCTCCTGATGCGGCGTGTCCACCTTGACGAAAGCTGGACTCCCGTCGGAGAGTTGGCTCAACGAGCCGGTAGTGAAAGGGTTTTCTTCTTCAATTTTGATGCGCCTGCCGTTCCGCCGGGGCTCTTTTGTCGTGAACCCTCTCGAGACCCTGTTCAACAGCACCGAGAAACGAATGGATACAACGCCCCTTATCAGCCAGTACCTACGCGGTCGGCCCACCCAACCGCCCTGGATTCGTATTTCGCCTCTTCGCCAGCGTCCAACTCGCCCTCATCGTCATTCGGTGCTGGCCGATTCGGGAATACTTCGCCCGATCCTTCTACATTTGGAGGCCTTGTGGGTGCGCCCATGTCTTCGACTGATCCACCTATGCGCCATTCCGGAAACGTCGTCGACCCAGCATTTGTTGGCGCTCGTCGAACGGGCTTTGCTGACACTCATTTCGAGCAGGGGTTTAATGTTCGTGCCGGTCTTTCCAATAATGTTTCTGGTAGAACGTCTTCCGTAGACAGCTACAGCTTAAACCCATCAATACCTTCCCAATCCCCATGGGCCTCATCAAATCCGGTCCATCCCGCCTCTCTGAGCGTCCGAACCAACTCTTATGACCAGAAGGTGCCGAGCCCATTCACATCGCATCTGTCCACAGGCTTGGATCCTGCATACTCCGGCGAGTCTTCTCTTACTAGGGGCCTGGTAACGCAGCAAGACCCCCTCGGACAAACCTATGGCAATGTCAATCAGCGGGACCTCTCCCGCTTAGGGTCCAGAGACCTGTATCAACTAGAGCACCGCGCGGGTTTGGGCTTGGGAGGGTTTGATGGGTCGCCGAGCGTCTCGCCATTCGACTCTCCCGTCCAGCATCAACCATTTCCTCAGTCGCCTTCCATGAACTTTGCCTCCTCTGCATCCCAACAAGCCAGTTCAGCATCCGCGATGGCTCCTACCACCACCATCTCGCCATCCATTCCTCCGACTCTATCGCTTTCCCAGCCTACATGGAACGATTCGACCGAATCCGCGCCCAAGCGTACTGGCTTGACACCCTTTGATAATGCAGCTTTCCCCACGTCACGGAATACTACTTCTACCCGCACTATGCCTCCATCAGTGCAACCATGGGCTCCCATAAAACAGCCGACTGCTACTGAATCTTCTCAATCTCCATGGTTTAATGCCTCCCAAGGAATTGTCGATGATGGTTGGGGAAATATCCCGGGTCCACATAGCTTGACAGTTAGTAACCTCACGCAACACACACAACAACAAGAATCCCGTGAGGTATTGTCCCGGGATAGCACCGCGGCTTTGGACAGCCCTGTTGAGTCAATCCCCCTACCGGAGGCTCTGCCACCCCCGGTTCAGAGCCTCTCTATCTCTGCCCCCCAAGAACCTCCACAACAACCCACGAGGTCCGGACGCAAGTTGTCTGTGCCGACAAATTCGGCCCAGCCAATTACCCCGACTTCATTGACTCCCGGTTTCTCTCAGCCCGCAAAGGAACCCACACCGCCTCCGTCCATTGTCTCACCACCCACTAGGCCTGTTTGGTCGACGGACGATGATAAGAAGAAGAGTGCCGGGGGGCTAACGAGTCTCCGAGAGATACAAGAAATGGAGTCAAAGAAACAGGAGGCACGAAAGGCTGCCGAGAGGGAGCGTGCACGCGCCCCTGCAGCCGCTCCGGCGTCAGCTTCCGAAGATGCCCAGACTTTCACAGCGTCTTGGGGACTCCCAACGTCTCAGGTTGGCGCAAAGACATCAGTTAAGGATGCGTCAGGGCCTAACATGTCTTCTGCGTCCACCTCAACCTCATCGGTCACAATATCGTCTCCTACTCCTCCTTCATCTGCACCCCCTGTCGCTGTCTGGACGAATACTCAAAAGTCCTCTACGAAGAAGTCGATGAGGGACATCTTGGAGGAAGAGGAAAGGCGGAAGAAAGCGGCATCTAAGGAACCCACTGTGACGGCAGGATCACGTCGCGCATATGCTGAAACCACTAATAAGGTACGGATATGCATGTTGGATTCGTACTTCTTTAATCAAGTGCGTTTCATGTGTAGGCGAACTCGGCGGCTTCATTGCCTGGTGGGGCATGGACCACTGTAGGTGCTAACGGAAAGACAACGGCGGCTGCTCTTACTGCATCTCCTGCTGGACGTCCGACTGTAACCCCATCGTCGTCCATAGGGTCAGTAGCCTCGTCCAGAGGAACCGTCACTGCTGCGGCCGTACGCTCTCCCGCACCACCAGCAAAGGGGCCGACTGCTGCCCCCAAGGTTGATGACGCACCAGTCGCGCCGTCGCCCGACTTCATGAAGTGGCTGAATGACGCGCTGAAGCAGCTCAACAGCAGCGTTAATTGTCTGTTCCATCCCCTTCCTCTTAAACCGTCCGAAACTTTCTGATATCTGTTTTGACGGTCAGATGAAGAGATCGCATCCATGTTGTTGTCATTCCCTCTCGACGGCGATGCTACGACTGCAGAGATCATATCTGAGCTGATTTACGACAACAGCACAACGCTTGACGGCCGGCGCTTCGCCCAGGAGTTCATCACGAGGCGCAGGGCGGATGCCGCTTCCAAAAAGCCCTCGGGCCGCGCGCCGTCAATAGCTGATGTTGTCAAGGCACAGCCGAAGCCTTCGCAACAGACAGAGTGGAGCGGTTTCAAGGTTGTGAAGCAGAAGAAGAAGGGCGGCCGTTCATGATGCTTGTCCGTCCCAGCAACCAGACAGTGGAACAAGTATCTGGGTATTTTGATACGACTACAGTATCGTAATGATATTCACACTTTTGTACACGTTCGCTCAGCGATATACTGTAGCGCAAAACGGGCAAAAGGAATGCCCACGGTAACCGCGGCTTATGAGCAGGGACCCAGGGACCAAAATCGGTAAACTTCAATGCTCTGACCAGCCAAACCTTATGGTCTGTTACTTGAATATGCAGCTACCTCAGCTGCGTAAACACGGTCGCTGATATGCAGACATATACTCTCCCTTTAGTACTTCTGCACCTAATAAACATTAGGTAGCTGTCTTCGACGAAACCGCAGAGCCCCAAGCCCGGAGACTGGGACAAATAATGAACCGCGGGCAGAAACTGAGTAGAAAGCTCTTAGACTCAATCCGTAAGATTGTTCCGAAATATGTGAAGGCCATCATCCTCGCGGGGTACCAAGACAGGCATTTTACCTTGATCTCTCCGTCTGGTATGCAAACCTGTCTGGACCGAGGAGTTTGGTGCAATCCGGTACAGAACTTGGATCCCCTGGGTTCGCTGGATGGGATAGGAAACAAATAACAAACTGGGCAGTGTGAATGGGAAATCCACTCGACACGGGACCTACTACTTTCAGACATTCGAGGCGCAGCGTCACGGTATCGCTTTTCAATTTCCCTATAGTGACATCATCGAAAACCACTACTGCAAGCGACCACGCTTATCTCTGAGTCAAGAACGTACAAAGACAAACCTACCCAAGACTTGATCGTGATCAGATAATGAGGTAGGGTTTGAATAAAAGGCGCGTGTGTTGCCGGTACAGAAGGGTGGCCTTGTTGTGCCAATCTTCTTTTCACGTTTCATTCTGTCCCTTTGAGGTCGATCTTAGACTCCCTACTTGTCGCGGTGTCGGGATGCACATCACCAAGGGGATCACGATCAATCGCGCAAGGTAGCAGCGACTGAATTCCCTGGCTCAGCAACTTGAGGTCCTCCATCATCTCTGGCGCAGGACGAGAGGGGCTTGCCATGGGCGACTGGGATCTGGCAAGTTGCTGGGGGTGGATGCGGGGGCCGGAACATTGGCTGGAACTGCCGTTGCTGCTGGGTCCAGGATTGAGTAGTATGCTTGAGTCTTCATGAAGCTGGTTCAGTCGAAGTCGAAACCCATCCTAGTCTTGACACACCGTGACGGCGCCGCCATCTCGTCCTCGTCGTCCTCGTCGTCTTCTTCCTCCACCCGTCTCACCCCACTTGGTCGTGAGATCTACAGCTGCGCCATGGCGTATGAACGCCGCTTTGACTTGGCCCCGCCGCTGACTTTATAAGATATCGTCAATTCACATGTCTCAGGTGGGCACTCCAACCCGATACGTGGCTGTTGGTCCCACCTGGGTAGTTCCGGAGGGGAGGTCGTGACATCGGGTGGTGCGTCATTTGTTCAATCTTTTCTCCCGGCAGTCTCGCGGGAGAGCAGGTGGGTTGTGCGCCGAGAGTGGCGCAAACGGGTGGCGGGGAGCGGATCAGCAGCCCCGGGCCCACCGAGTCGCCTCCTAGCCACAGCTCGATCATGGCGATCATGATGACGGTATATCCTTGGCTTGTGCTAATGATGCCAATGTACTACAGTAGGCTTGGCTGTCAAAGGCATCAGTCCTCTGACCGCCGGCGACTCTTGTCATCTGGGCGCAGATTGTATCCGTGTCATGATGGCATATGATTCTAATCCCATGATATTGTAAGTGAAGGATCATGTAAAAAAGTCGAAATCCAGGATGGGGAAGAGTACCGACCACGACTCGGGAGAGATTTCTCGTGCTGAAACCTCGAATTACTACAGTACTGCCGCAGACGCGATGTAGCATCTCGCCTTATTACGGCATGATCCGCATGGATGACGGGCGCAGCGCCCTACGGTAGTTCTTGATTGCCATACCATATGCCTCGTTGTCGTCGCCATTGGTAACGGTTTGAGCGCCGGCCACAGAACCAGCTTGGCATCCAAATGCGATTCCATTTACGCGCAAAGAGGGCCCAGCATCAGAAATGGACACCCTAAGAAAAAATTCTAGCCCACCGCGAGGGTCGAACTCGCAGCCTTCAGATCACAGCCACCGCCTACTGTAAGAGTCTGACGCTCTATCCGATTGAGCTAGGCGGGCATTGTGATGAGATTAATTTGGTTAAATATGACATGAAGGGCCAATCACCCGCAACGAACGCACCATTGGTATGCTATCCCTTAGCCAAATTACCAGGTGCTACTACAGTACACCAAAACCAACCTCACTGGCTTTCCGGCACCAACATTAATATTACATGAACTCCGACCAAATGTACCGAGTCAGATTTCCATTCCAAACGCCCAATTCGCGAGCGCCAGGTGGTGGTGGATCCAAGAATTGAAAACCACGGCGATCACGGCGATTTGTACTCCGACTGAAAGTATATACCCGACACGGCATTGCTTGGAGCGTGTAGGTACTGATAGATAGTGGCTCAAGATTGAGCAACAATTGAGCCAGTAAAATCAGAATCTGAGACTTCAATGCCAGTACTACAGGAGTTTGGCGCGCGTGCGCAGCAACCTTGTGACAGGGGAAGTAAGTCACGTGGGGCTGGCATGGATGTCAGTCAGCCGAACCTCAGGCTGTGCCTCTCGGGCCTATTTACATGAGGTTGATCGAGCCAGGTCACCAGCGCCTTTTCCCTTGTGCTTTTTTCCTTCTCTCCTTCGTCCCTCCTTCATACCCTGAGAGCTCGCAGACTTGATGTTTCTGTTCTCTCGCGCGGTGGCAGCTTTTGCCGTCGCCCTTGCCCTATCTTTCCGAGTGAATGCCATCGGCAAGATCACGAGGTCTGGCCGCTACCTCTATAGCGCAGACGGAAGTCGCTTTTACATCAAGGGTGTCGCGTACCAAGAGCAGGGCAAGTAATTTCTCTCTGTTAGATTCTGTGCAGTGCATGAAACGTCACTCCTAGGCGCTACCATTGCGGACCCCAATGCTCCTTTCTCGGAACCGTCGACTTTCATTGACCCCCTCGCCAATGGAGCTGCATGTCAGCGTGACCTGCCGTACCTCCAGCAGCTTGGTGTCAACACTATTCGTGTCTATAGCGTGAATGCGTCTCTGAATCATGACACTTGCATGCAAGCTTTTAGTGGCGCGAATATCTACGTCGTGTATGTTGGATTGCCAGTTACCTTTGGAGCTTCACCGCTTATACGAATTTGTAGCCTGGATTTGTCTCTCCCGGTAAATGGTTCTATTGACCGGACAGCCCCTGCGTGGACGACAAACCTACTCGATTCTTACATTAACACAATAGACGTGTTTCTCAAATATGACAACGTTCTGGCCTATAATATCGGGAACGAAGTTGTTACTAGTGCTAACGAAACTACTGCCTTGCCATTCATCAAAGCTGCGGCCCGTGATACCAAGGCCTATCTGTCCGTTCGCCACATTTTCATCCCATAAGATGACGCTGACGCCTCCCTTGTTTCATTGAAGAAATTCCAAAGGGTCTACCTCTCTCGTTGGTTATGCCGGCATCAACGGTGATGCCACATTTATCGTTCCGCTAGCAAGCTACCTCTCTTGTGATCCTTCTAATGGTGGCTCTGGCAGTACTGCCATCGATCTCTTCGGTCTCAACAATTAGTATGTCCAGTACTTGATCAGCGAAAAGCAGCCTTCATAACCTACTCACAGTGCATTCTGCGGGAATTCGACTTTCGCCGCTTCCTACGCTGGAGTAACGGGCGATTTTTCGGGTTACAATGTCGTCGCGTACTTCAGCGAATACGGATGTAATAACCCGTATCCGCGCCCATGGGCAGACGTCGCTGCACTGTTTGGCTCCAGTGCTGCTCCCGTTTGGTCCGGTGGCGTTGCCTTTTCATACTTCCCCGCGCAAAGCGATGCTGGCCAGTTTGGAATGATCACACTCTCCTCTGATGGATCTACGGTCACCACAACCACTGACTTCGACAATTTGAAAACTGCCTATGGTGCTCTTCAATTCGTCAATGATCCGTCACAAAGCAGTGCCCCCGCTGCATCATACCCTGCATGCCCTGCACAAAACTCATCCATGTTAGCCTCAAGCACACTGCCTCCCACACCCGTTGATGCCGCCTGCCAATGCATGGAATCTAGCCTTAGCTGTCAATTCAACCCCCAGATTTCAAACACAACCGGCATCATAGGTCCCCTTCTTAGTACCGCGTGTGGTCTTGTAGGAAATTGTCAATCGATTTCTGCTTTTGGTAGTAACGGGACATATGGTCTAGTATCCGCGTGTGATCCCTGTAATGTCACTCTATCTACTTGGGTGACATTTCGCTAATTTGCTCTTAATAGCGACTAAACTCTCTTTCGTAATGAGCCAATACTATGAGGCGAACGGACGTAACGCCCAGGCATGCAGCTTCTCCGGTAATGGCACCGTAAATAAAGCTTCTACCGCATCGGCCTCGGCAGTTGCGAGCTCATGCCTTGCGTCCGCTACGGGTGTAAGTACCCCGACTACTCCGTCTACGGGGAACAATCCCGGGACTGGTTCTACCACCGGGAGCGGGAGCCAGAGCAGCAAGTCGTCGGGAGCAGGAACCGCTGTCCTCGTTAGCGATTCCCGTGCCCTCCTGGGAGTCTTCTTGATGGTCGTGGTCAGTGTGGCTGGCGGATTCCTGTCGCTGGCGTAACAGTCTATGTGTCGTGGCGACATCGCAGAGACTATTAATAGGACAATGACATATTGACATTCATTAGCGAGTCTTCTGCTAGCTAAAGCCTCTTACTTGAGGCGGGACTTTGATTTCTTTTTTATAGTTTTGTTTTGTAGTAGTGGAATGTGGCATTTTAATCGGAGCTCGAAAATGTGTTTGAATGAGGCAGGCGAACGGTTGAACATATTATTCCCAGCCACCTCTTTTTTCCCATTTCCTTGGTATGGCTGCCTCTCCTGTCCCAGTCGACCGTGGTGATACGCAAGTGCGTGAAAAGTGGTCCGGAAAGGAAGACCGAGCTGGGGACCCTCTGGCACATGGTGCAGATCTCCCTCCTTCGAATGGTGGTCCTCCCGATGAACGTGGAGCATCGGACACGGTCAACGCGGAGTATCACTCTCGTAGTCCTGGTGGAGGTGATCCTGGCCCTGGTACCAGGTCTGGTGGGGCGACAATCTACAGGGAGAAACAAATCAAGGTGCTTAGGTCTTCTCATGTCCCCCGTTTCGTTCCCGCCACGTATGCGTTCCTGCATGGGCAAAGAACATGAGTAGTCTCATTTAGTGGTGATTCCATGCTGCTCGGTGCTGGCTTCCCCGAGACTAGCTACCCATGGCTACGTGTTCACACGCTGCGCTTCTGCTCCACGTTTACTCTTTTCAGCGTTCTGGACTGGTGTTCACTTTCTGTGCTCTGCAGCCAAATAAGGTTTACATCGGCGGCTTACCAGAAAACACACGTCAAGAGGACCTTCAAAGTTGTTTCGGAAAAATAGGCAGTATTGTTAACATCGAACTGAAGTACGTCTTTCAAAGTTACTGTGATAACCCCCAGCCTGATTTGCTTCCTCCAGAGTCGGGTATGGTTTTGTGGTAGGTGTCCCAGAAGGGTGTGCGGGGGGGATCGAGGTCTCATATCTCTACAGGAATTTGAAAGTCGTGAAGCAGCCGAGGAAAGTGTGGCCAAGTATAATGAAGGCTTTTTTATAGGTAACCAAATTCGCGTGGAAATCTCCCGTGGTGGGGGACGTTTCGCAAAATTCAGTGGAGATCCGGGTGCATGTTTCAAGTGCGGACAAATGGGTCATTGGGCTAGGTGAGCATGAATTTTCTCTTTCCGCCGCCGCCCCTCCCAGTGCATTGATCCGAACTCCCAGAGAATGCCCGAATCATGTCGTACAGTCAGTCCTATTTGCCCCTCTGCCCCGGTTCCTTCACGCTTAGTTATCTAGCACTTCTAGACGCCATAGCCCATCTGGCGACAGTTCATTGATCGATAGAATTCATCCGCCACGTGATTATGGACCTCCCCCTCCCCACACCCGCGAGTATCCGCCCTATCGCGAAGAGTACCCGCCTCGAGGTTACCCACCTCCTCCCCGTGATGCTCGTTACCCATACGATTATCCTCCGCCTAGAAGACCTGTCTCTCCCCCTCGAGACTATCGCGATTACCCTCCACCGCAGGTTCGCAGGGGCGACGTAGATGATTACAGAATGCGTGGACCTCCTCCACCTCCCCGTTACGAGTCTCGCTCTGGCTACTACGGCTCTGAGGACCCAAATGCATATTCTCGTGGCTTTCCACCTCCGGCGTCTCGGGACTATGACCGATATGACAGACGACCCCCTCCTCCCAACGACAGATACGGTAATTACCCTCCTCCTCCCCCTTCTGTGAGGCCCAGGACACCACCCGGAGGGGGTGCTCCGTCACGCCGGGAGGAATTTGAAAGACCGCCTACCCGGTTCGTAATATCGTCTGCATGATAACCACCTTCCTGATCGTCCAAATTCAGAGACTATGCCCCTCCAACTGAATATCGCCGTCCAGCAACTCCACCGTCGGCGCGCTACCCTGACTACCCTGCCCGTTCTGGCACCGAAGCACGTGCGAGGTCTGTGGTTTCGTGGCAACTTCCTTCCACAGCGACACTAAATCCCAAACAGACGCCGCTCCCAAAGCCCTCCTGCTAGGACTGGTACTGGTACCTACGAGGCTTATCCCGCTGCTCCAGGCTATGCTGGACCTCCACCGGCTCCTCCTAAGGGTGCTACACGCGATTATCCCTCCAGAGGTGGGCTTGATCAAAATGCGGGATATAGGAGGCAGTAAGCACCGGAACAATTTGTTCGAACTGGGCGTTGTGTCCGTCATTCTGTGCGAATTTGAAAAACTATATCTTGGCAGTCAACGCTTAGTTCTGTCTTGATCATGGCGGTGCTGGTTTATCTTATGCGTAGCTTGGTTGCGTTCTCCCCTTGTAGTGCTTGCTGCCCGATCGATGATTTATGTCTTGCGATATTTGCTTTGCCGTTTCTCATGCTCCATGTGACCGCTTGTTTTGCTTGCTTTGCACAGAAACTAGTAACCTATTTAGCAAGCGCTTATGTGAATGTGTCATTAATGCTAAGGATTCTTGTGTGCCTAGGTCACCGGTTATGCTACCGCTGGCAACAAACGCACGCACCTCTGTCTCTATAGATCCCAATCCTTAAGCGCGACGAAGAATAATTTCTCACTGTGCTCACCGCATTCAGCGGTTCTCGATCGAGTCACTGGGCCTCGTTGATGGAAGGGTACGATACGACCTACACGAGTAGTGCTTGATGCAACTGTAATGTCCTTGAACACGAGCCTGCGTTTTAGCGCCTTTTGCAATACAACTGAGGGTCAATTAAGAGAATTTTAGAATTGTTGACGATTGCAATGTTCCCATATTCGTCATTATATTTGTAGTGTATTGTGTAGTCTTGTTTACTCTGTATTTTTTAAACAGGGAAATCTGAGATAACCACGTGGCTGGATGACTGGGCAAGTAAGCGCGCCCAGACACAGCAGCGCCACGATTAGTGTGAGGTAAACGAACGTTGTCCCCCATGTCCACGGAACCTCAATCCAGGGTATCGTTGGACGACCCTTCAAGCGGCTTGGTCACCCAATTCGACCTACACCTTAGAGTCATTGCGGATCGCTATCTTGGTTTCTTCCTCGAAAGGTCTGCCAACCATGACCTGCGATATTATCTTGCTTATCCCTTTTTTTGCAGACAAAGGATCGAGGAGACCTAGTGAGGCGTCCGCGAGACCGGGGCCGCCGCATTTTGATTGATTTTTCGCTCTCACAGTATCGATTCTCTTTGGAAGCTCCATCAGAAGGCAAAATCTGTAGACACCTTCTTCGACGCTCGTATCGAACCGAATACCTCAAGGGTAGCGTGGACCGAGATCACAGATAATGTGGAAAGAGGTGCGCATCGTCACCACTCCCCAAAAAGATTCGAACCTCATATCCATTGTAGAAACTCAAGTCCGACAGGCTTTCCTTAACACGCTCATAGTTGACATCATTAACCCTCTCACCGCACTCAAGGTGAGCGAAATACTTTTCGCTGGAACGGGTATCTTTGTTTCTAAAATACCCAAAAGGAAACCCAAGATCGCACACGAAAGCGGATCAAAGAAGATCTCAAGAGTTCCGCCACGGCTCATGTCGAGTACGCTGAGAACACCCTTCCCAAACTTAAGCGTGCATACATCAAGAAATGCCAAGAATTCGAGGTGACCATCCCACCGCCTCATTGCCTTACTGTACCAGGCTACGTATGCGCCATTGATGTATGGGATTCCTACAGGACCATCGCTCGGCAGTTGTACCTCCTCCGAACCTCGGCCAAGCGCCTATCGGTCCTGAGAATACCGTCATAACGAGTTCAAGTTCCCGGTCCAATCACAATCCTCCTTCCAAGACGTACGTTGCGTCGCCACAACCTCTTCGCCCACTAGATCGCAAGCCCTCCAGTGGTGCACCTCGGAATCGTTCGCCGTCGAGCTCTACAGCTTTCTCGGATCTAGCCCAACATGGTATTGATATCATCGCACATTGCACCAAAGCCGCACTGACCATAAACCGATAGGGAAGAAGCAACTGAACCAGTTGATCACTCTGTTAGACAAGGAAGGGGGCATCAGGGGCAGCAGTCGCAACGCTGACATAGCGTTGCGCTCAACGCGTGCTAAGCGTGAAGCCGAGGAGGCAGGTAAGCTCTCATAACATCAATCTTCTTTCTTCATTCAGCTGAGTTGGTCTTAGATAAAGATTACCGGAAGGCTGTTCACTGGCTTGAGACCCTTAGATTAAGACGGGTTAAAATCTTAGAGGGGGGATACAATGTAAGTCATACCTTACATTACTGACTGGTATTGCAAACCTTTTTCTGCGCAGAGCCTAGAAAGCTTTGTTTTCGAGGGCACGGAAATTATCAAAAAGGTGCTCGTTATGTATGGAGATACTATGATGCAAGTGACACCAAAGCGGTCATCCGTGCCTTTGAGTTTCTGACACGACGCACAGTGCAACGTACACCACGCAGAACTATTTGGCATCACACACTCGATCCGCCGTTGGTAATGTCTCTGCCGAGACCGATATGTCCATTTTGTCTGCATCACTCCGTCGCTCCCTTGCTCTTTCTATTCCTCCCCCCATACTTTACTACAACTACCATGTCGGCGAATGCCAGGACTTGATTTTCGGTGTCTCCCTGGCAGACTATGCAACCGCTCGCGGGAGTGAGAACGACGTGCCCAAGGTCCTACGGATCTGCATTGATGAGATTGACAAGAGGGGCCTAGATGCAGAAGGAATATATAGGGTAACCCTTCGAGAGCGCGTCTTAAAACAAACACTTTCTTACTCCGCGTTGTAGGTTTCTGGTCGGCATGCTAACGTGCAAGAGGTCAGTGGGAAACGCTCTCAAATTTGGGCAAGCTAATGCGAATACACATCTAGTTGCTACACAAGGTCGAACGAAACGAGAAGACATTTTCGTTTAACTCCTTTACGGATGACATCTACTCGGTGGCTTCGCTTCTGAAGGTCAGCCATCGTACATTCAAGAGATCCCTGGAGCTCATCCGTTGCTCATCGCGTAGCTCTACCTTAGAGAGCTTCCAGAGCCTCTATTCAGATTCCATTTGCAAGACCGCATACAACACAGCGAGGATATGGGTAGGGACCTTCAGTTTTCCGGGCCCCATTCATGTACGATTTAACGTCGAATCATATAGCCGGCCATACCGCAAACGGTTTCGTCGTGTTGCGATCGAAGATTCGTCGATTACCTGGTGTCAACAGAGCATCACTTGGAGCACTCGTGGAACATCTCTCTCGCATTGCCTCCCACGCAGACAAGAACAAGATGGATGCCAAAAATCTCGCAATCGTGTTTAGTCCAGTTGTCTTCGGCGAAGACGAAATCCCCCAGGGTGATCTTCTCAGTGTGCAGCCGACAAAGGTGCGTTCCCTTTATCATCTTTTTCGGTACTAATTCAAGTAGGACTCTGTGATGGAGAACCTCATCGAAAATGCGCAAACCTTGTTTGATGAACGCCTCCCTCAGTCGTCCCCACCTCTTCCCCCAGCGCCGGCCGGAGAGCCGGTTCCTGTCATCAGCTATGGCTCATCGCACACGAAAGTCACGCTGGCGCAAGCTGGAGATGCGCAAGTCGCGGACTTTAGCCCCCAACTTCCTCCGCGACCTACAAGCAGCATTCATCCGTCTGCGCGATACTGCCCTCCCATGTCGCCATCCCGCAGGTCCGCGGACCTTTCGGCGTCCAACACGCCGCCGCCGCCTCCCCCATTGAAAATACAGACCTCGACGAACACAACAACGGAGCAACCTAAGCAAGAAAAGGCCTCCCCCGATACAAGGGTATCGGTAGTCGAAAGAACAGAAGACGAACCCCAGGACTTCGTGCCGCCACCGACAACAGTGCGCGAGCAGTATCGGGAGGAACGGCGATCAGCAGCGGGATCTGTCCCCGAGACCCCACTGACAGCGAGTTCGCTAGACAGTAACGGCCGGAGTGTCTCGGAGTAAAGTAGTATCTTTGCGTCGAGCTTGTGTAAGATCGGTGTACTTTTGACAGACGATAAAGGTTCGTACGATGTATGTGTTTACCGTTGTCTAATTTCTGGACTCGTACTGTTTTGTCGATGGTTTCGCCTGTACCCTCTCAGCATTATTGTTACTATTGTTAGTTAGCCAAAGTCTTGTGGTCGCTAGGGATTGTGAACCCTAATTTCAGCCACTGTATAGTTTATGTAAGGCAACTCACCAATCGATGATTTGGGCATCAACACAAGTCAGAACTTCAAGCGACTGACCGAAACCAAGGTACGACCTCCTTTTCTCCCTAGCGCCATCGAATTCAGCTCATACTATGGGTACATAGCGGCCTTCGACAAAACATGACTCACGACGCAGTTTGGTTCTCCCGCCCTCGCAAGTATGGAAAGGGATCCCGCCAATGGTACGTGCGCCTCACCTCACATCAAGGCCAGGTCGAGACAATACTCACGGATGCCATTAGTCGCCTTTGCGCTCACCAGGCGGGTCTCATCCGCAAATATGGCCTTGACCTGTGCCGCCAGTGCCTCCGTGAAAAGGCTTCTGCCATCGGGTTTGTGAAGGTAATGTCCCAATCAGCTGCCATGATCGGGGTTACAGCTTGACTCATGTGGGTAATTCATAGAGCCGGTGAAGCAGTATTTTCCTCTTCACATCGCATGTACTCGTCTTTTCTACATCTTGACACCACAAAATGGCATTGGGGATCTATGCTCAGGCTCAAATATTGCAACGTGGGTATGGACACAACAAATGAGTGGGTCGGATGCCAACGACGTGCATGCGTTTTCGCATTGGACAACTTATGGTTAAGAGCGGACTAGCGCGTCAACTGGTCACACAAATATCCTCTATTTGAGACGTGTTCATGTTGAGAGAAAGACAATGGTAAGACCCAATGTACTGGAGAATCCTCGCCGGTTCGATAGCGCCGCACATGCGTGTCATGTTTGAAACTTCCGCATAGCCTGGATCTCGTCTAATAAAGCCTGAAGTCTATCGTCTTCGATTTTCACGAGACTGCAAGGGTAAAATAAGTAGCAATTAGAAAACAAAGTCGGAAACCATGAAACACATGACGCACCTGGGGATGATGCTCTTTGCTTCCTCCGCGTCGGCAGGACACAAATTCGCGATCTGTGCCGTCTCAAACTGCGTCAGCTCCGGCTCCCTGCGCAGGATCCTATATTAGGAGCTATGAGTATGGGCTCAACATCGGGTGCCGATATAGCAGCAGAAAAGGGTGATGAAGGTAGCCCTTACTCTCTGACGGCCGACGCTGAATCAGTAGTGTTAAATTTTGCAAACGTCTTGACGTATTCCAGAGTCTTGTTGTACACTCTAAAAATAAGGATAACCGATACATTACAGCGAAAGGATGGAAATGATTATGACCAACGAATGACGCACACTGTGTCTGGTGCATCCTTGTCCCTGTTCTCGAGCAGATATTTGACTTCCGAGATCAGAAGACAACCGGCGTTGTTGAATTCTGCGGAGATGGCGAGGAATGGGAATGAGTCGTGGCATCAAATTTGGTTGATAGGTGCACCCTAGGACGTGCCTGGCCCGAGCTTGAGAGCAGCAGCGTCTTCCTCTTCCTGCTGGGCCTTGTGGCGACCTGGATATGAGCGCGATGTCATGGTGGCAAATCACAATCAACGAAAAGCCAAATTTGTACAAAGGATTTCGCCCGAGTTGCATTTCGTCATCTTCCACTCGTTAATCTCACGCGCCCACTTTTTAACCAAGACGACATTGAGATTGAGCAGAATAACTACACAATGACAGACAAATAGTGTGCGACGGGGTACGATTAAACAGCTGCATTACGAATCTGAGATCGAAAGGCGGGGTCAAAACTTGGGATGATGACGCTGTACAGATGTGGCGAACCAAGAAAACTGTTCAGGAGAGGGTGTTAAACAAAAGACACAGGAATGAAGCGACGATGAATGCGGGTTTGAAAATACAAATGCGCCTGGTGTGGTATGCCATGAGTGATTCCCGATCGTCAATGTATTGCCGCGGGACAGCATAATGAACATATGGGTGGGTCCTTGACAAGAATACTATAGGGTATAAGGTGGTTTTGCTGAATCAATTGTGAACTTCCGAGCGGCAGGCCGATTCACCAGTGCAATGCGTAGTTTACATCGTGTAGCCGAAAGAGCCACGTTGATAAGGGTCGGCCAGGCCATTTGCGACGCCAACACCAGGGAATGAAGAGCCGACGCCACTGAAAGTTGAGAATGCGCCTTGGGGGGCATGACCGGCATTGCTTTGAAGAACATAACCGTCGAGAGCGTGGGGCTGAAGTCCATGCATGGGTCCACGAATACCGGCTTGGGAGAGGGCGGCTTGGCTCTGGTTTGGTAAGCCAGTAGAGTACAGCCCGTTTTGAGCCGAGTATACTCCCACCAACGGGTCTCCCGAAAGGTGGCGACTGGCACTGTGGTTGGCCATATTCACAGCAAGAGCCTGCTGACTGTGGAAGCCACCAAAATGATCCAAGTGTTGCTGCTCGCGCTGCAGCTTGTTCTGAATGCGCTTGCCGTACGGAGTGTTGCGAATTAACGGTAGCACCGGCCTGATGCCATCTACGAGCAGAGCACGTTGATTAGGGTCCGCGTAATCGAGCGCAGTCTTATCATGATAAGTGAGTCATGGAGTTCGTGATAGAGATGATGTCTGCCTGACCTGTACGCAGTAGTTGCCATAAGAATCGCGAAGCAACTTTTCGAGCCTCGTGCGGTTGAGGAGCTCTTCGATAAGAATTTTTCGCGTGTTATGCTCAGCAACCCGAATACACTGGCAGCCAATACGTATGAATAGGGCACAAGAGTATAATGGAACCAAGCTACCTTCTCGATAACATTGGAGCTGAACTTTTGGACAGAAAGTGCGCAGACGTTGCCGATAAACTGACGAATGACGGCATCACTAAACCTGTTATCATTGAGGTCGAGAATGTATTGGACAACCTAACAAAATATACATCAGGGACCAGTTCTTTTCATGGCATAAATAACTCACGTAGTTGCCGTAAGGGTCCTGCACTAGAGTCAAGGCGTTGTATGTGATCTCATTCACGAGCTGAATGCGCTGATGATCGGAGGCGTGATCGATGCATCGCTGAAGAACACAACATCCGTGGCGGTGAGTAGCGACCTCGACACAGTTCGCGGCGACTGCGTTGTAAATGAACTAGGGTCTGACTTTAGCGTGAAATTAAATTTCATAACGGATGATTGACCTGATTATCTTCCGGCGCCAATTTATTCAAGCACTTCTGGATGACATGATTACCGTTCAGGTCCTTGATGAGTACAACAACGTGCAAGCTGAGCGCGACAATGATCGAATGTATCTGGCCATGGTATCTATGATCAGTCTGCGTCCAACCGCCACCCTGTCAGTAGACAGGAGGAAACACAATCAAAAATCATACTTGCCTGTCTCCGTGTAGACAGAAAGTCAATCATTTTTTGAACGGCGCGTGTCCCGTGCATATTGAGAGATATATTGACAAGGTCTTGCGCAACGGACTCGCAAATGATGTTTCGTTGCTCGTCGGTGGAATACTCCAATAGCTTCTGACAAAGGTAATTACCGAACGGATCTGGGGACAATATCAAGAAAGTTCGTCGGCAAGTAATTAGAGCGCTCACCAGTCATGAGACCTGCGAAGTGGCCGAAGGTCTCACGGAAAATCATGTCACGGTGCTCCGGAACGCCTTCCTCCAGCTTCTTCTGCAGATACCGGCAACCATGCTGATCTTTGCAGAGGGTCGAAATCTCTCCCGCCAAGTCCTCAAGACGAGAGCCAGCGAAACGGTTGACTGACCAGAACGTCAGCGGAATGAGATAGGTGACAATCAGAACTGTGGAGACTCACATTCCCTATCGACATCCCCGCGCCTGTGTTTAGGACCATGCAAACCATTCATCTTCCCATCACTAGTGACGCGACCACCAATTCCCAATCCATAGCGGGAACCGTGATGGTGGTATAGAGCCGTAGAACCAGTGCTAGCGAGACCGTTGCCATTTCCATATGAGTTAAAGCGACGGTCATCAAGGGCATTGCCAACACCGTTATTCAGACCATACACAGCAGCGTCACCACCATAAGGCTGTACAAAAACCATGTTCAGTGAAGAAGCGTATGCGCGAGTAAACACTCACGTGAAGAGGGTCGTCATAACCGGCCTCGTAGGCATCGTACTGACCGTGACCAGACAACCTTGAGAGCGAAGACTGCAGATCACCACTTAATGGGCTATCTCCAAGTTGATGCGTCCCTTGGGGTGTTAGGCGCGCACCAAGGTTCAGCGCCTCTGGAGAAATCGGTGTACCAGGTGTTTGATTCAGGTGAGGTGGGATAGTAGTGGAAATCCCGGACAAGGGAGTAGCAGGAACGGAGCGCGTGGTGATGGACATTCCATCAGAGAGTGCAAGAGGGGATCCACGACGCGAGCCAGGTGCTTGGATATGTGCAGTAAGTGCTTGACCATGTGAGGGGAGGTGCGGAGTCGCAGAAGCGGAAACCGTTCCGCCAAGCTTACTGTTAACGGACAAGTCATTGATGCTCAGAATGGGGTTCGTGGCTACGCGACGGCCCTCCCGTACAAACGGCTCCGGCCGAGGAGACTCCGAAAACTGAGGCCACTCGGACGGCTTCTGCGCATCACCCGAACGAGTAATGACAGCGCTGCGTGGAGGAGCTTGGGATAGGGCGGCCAAGTCCAAAGCAGCGGATGACGCGGACAACTGAGGGGACGGGTATCACCGACAGTGACGACATGCGGCAAAAGTGTTACCCACCTTCTGAAAATGAGGGGCCTGAAACTTGTCATCATCAGATATGGGCAGCTTGAGAATAGCATCTATAAACATGTGAGATATAGTAGTCAATCACGTTGGTGAGTATATTTACTGTGCATTTCCTCATCAAGCTGCTCGTCCAACATCATACCGGCATTATAAGTGCCATAGCGTAGTCCATCCTCTTCGTAGGCGCCACCATTCCTTGGTAGCAATACCTGGTCTTGAATGACCGCCGGCGGGAAACTCTCCCCAGCAATGGAGAGGCCCTGAAGATGACCTGCAAGTTCCTCGTCGTGGCTACTGGCTGACGTACGACGACTGGCGGGCATGCTTTTTGCCCCAGCTCGTCCGTAACTTTGACCAGATCCGTTGTTGCCATGGGGGGTGTTCGGAGGCATTTCTGGAGAACGTGTCGCTGGAGCATATGTTACGGATTTGCGTTTATCCGCAACGGAACCAACTGCCCTCGAGAGGACATCTGTGTCTAACCCCATTCGAGCGATGCCGGTGCGAAGAGTGGGTGATATCTCGGGGCCGCCAGGAAGGAGGGCATTAACGCGAGGAGGTGTGGTAGGTGCAGAGGCGGCCATGTGCTGCAGAGCGTTGCCGTTACCGTCGACGGGAATGTTTAGTAATTCCTGAGCCTGCTGCTGCTCCAACATACGCATCTGTTCTTCGAACAGTTTACGATGCAAAGCGCGTTGCCTCTCGTGCTCGATGCGTTTGAGTTCGACACGCTGAGATACGACGATTAAAATTCCGTGCATGAAACGAGAGAAAATACTCACAGCTGACAGTTCAGGCATATTAGAGCCCAACCTCGCCGTCTGAAAATCGAAAAAAAATGTATTAGAAGAGCCAACGAGTAACACGGCGCACGATGCGGAAGGCTCACAGAATCAGCCAAATCCAAAAATGCAGGTGGACTTTGCTTCAGCTCATCGGAGGAGGAGGGGCGTGTATCAGTAGGGGGAGTAGATGGTTGAAGGCTAGCGGCCATGGCAAATAAAAAAAAAGTATTAAGAGTGATTTTTTTTTTCGAAGGTTTCAGTTCCAGACGAAATTTTGAAGCAGAGAATGACGGAGAGATAGAAGGGAGAGCGAAAGCGAAAGGCCTAATTGCACAAAAGGGTAAAGTTGGCTGCACGGAAGAGAAAATGAGGGAGGATGAGGATGGACGAGCTGAGGGCCTTTGATGCATACCTGAGAGGAAATTTGAGCCCGTCTAAAAAGGACTGATGGTACAGTGATGGGCTTCTCGAGAAAGGTGAGCAGGACGGGGAAGAGAGGACGTCGGGAAGGATGCTCACTGTAATGTGTGCAGAGACCGACACGACGAGAGAGGTGAGGTGAGAGGTGTGAGCAAGGTGGATTATTACAGTATATAAATGGGGCGGGAAGGGACGGGGCAGGATTGGGTGCTTCGCTTGTAGCGCGTGGAAGAACTCTAAACACGGCTGACACTTCGTCACAACCCACCCTCTTTTTTTTTAACATCGCACTCTACCTTCAGCTCTCATGATCTCATTCGCTCTGTCGTCCCCTGCCACGCCTGTCCCGCGGCTAACTACTCGTTCCTTCGCTAGGCCCTTTTCACATTCTTTCAGCGGCCCCGTCCCTACAGTTTTTACCGCTTAAAAACGGTAACTTAATGAATTACTTCATAGTCCCCGCTTTGCTCCCGCTCCACAGGGACATGCGTGTGCATATATCAACATCCTGTCCGACCTTCAAGCTTCAAGTTCACTTGAGACACGAGTATATGCGTTCAGTACATCAGCTTAGAGCTTCCTTCGAGAACTGGGTAGATACCCTCCGACGTCACCAAGACAGTTCCGCCATATCCTTGCGAGGGTATCTTGCTCAAAGCGTGACCCAGACACACCACATCGTTTATTTCGCCTTTGAATTGATTGTCATTGCCGCGAGGCCCCCATTTGACCAGGCACTTTCCTTATCCCGCTCGGGTTAGCACGCACACTAGTACTGCTTTGACACATTGGGGCACCGGTCCTCCTCACGCGGACCTTAGTGGCCGCTCCCAGGAACATTTCTTTATGTAAGCTCTACATACCTGCGTGTACACTGTACCCGCTCACTTGTTCGGCAGACTTTTCAGGCGCACCCTTTCGAGGATTTCCCTTCTATTTTGTAATGCAGTGTCACCTACTACTTGGTTCGCCCCCATGTATTCTCCTCATACACCCTCCACTCATTAAAACCACGTACACCCATCGTTCTCGCGTAAATAAACCACTTCCAGCCTCACACTCTAATTCACATGACCCTTTCACAAATCCTCGCAGCGTCTAATCGGGGCCCGCCCATCCCGCGGCATGGCCATGGCGCGGCATTCGTGGCAGGCACATGCATTGCAGCGATTGCTAACCATTGGACCCCAGCGTGCCGACAGTGTCCATATGATCTCTGTTTTTTTCTGATCACGGAGAGGGGTATCACATATTTTGCTCTAGAATGATCAGTGGTCTTGAATGGCTCCCCAATAATCCCTTGCATGATGCATTTCACTTCTGACATCCGAAGGAACATTATCGTGTATTATAGCACTTTGCAACGAAGATGAGAACAAAATAATCACTTTCAATTTTGCAATACCACATATCAATAAATTAATGGACATAAGTGGATCCATGAATTGTCCACCTACTATTACATGAGTGGTATCAAAGCATTACCACTTGCCAGTGGCTTGCGACAGCAGGTGACGGGTGAATGTGTTTCTATGATGCCAAGGACAACAACCAGCCAATCTCATAGCGTGACCTGAGCCGAGACTAGTGGGTTGGCGTTTCAGCTGAGGATACCGGACTGAGATCTTCCTCTTCCTCATCTGACAGTGTCAGTAGCAAATTTTTGAGGTTAGGAAGAGTATGTCGCATGTCTAAGGCGCGCAGATTGCGATCGGACATGAGCTATCAATGGCAATTAGCTTCTGCTTACCAAAACGGTCAAAGGAAGGGTACAGACCATCTCAATATTCTTGTTTAATAGAAACACCCCATACTCAAACCGGTATGTGTCCACGCCCCTGGAAAATAAAGGGAACCTACGCACTAGAAGTCAATCAATATACAAATTTCAAACTGAGCACGCACATTCTTGGGCCCACCATGGCAGATATACCATCTCGGATCATGCTCCTACTTCCGTAAAAGGTAATTGGATAAACAAGCATCTTGTCCAAGTACACAGCGAGCAGTTGGACAACGAAGGCAGCGTACGCTAGTGCAGTGGCGACGCTTTCCTCGTTGACTTCCTTGTACGTGGGCAGAGACAACGGTGGTGCAGGGTCCGTGACACCTAATGGTATAGGCAACGGTACATTGAGAATGCTGAACAGGAGATCGGAGCCAGAAACCAGGTCGATAGGAAAGAGAGATGCCAGAGTTGTGATCAGGGATGCCCGAACAGACAAGATACGGCCCTGAAGAGCCATGGCCGACTCTCTGTGGACGATGTCAATGAACCACAACGTTAACATCTAGGGGCCTTCACACCTCTCGCGTGACAACTCTTCTTCTGTAATGACCTCAGCAGCAACGTCATCACTAAGCATGGACGTCGCCACAGACAACGCCTCCCGACGGCGAATTAGCGCCTCCTTCCGATGACGAATGCGCCCTGACACTGAGAGGGATTTGAGAACCCATAACCGTGATTATCGATATGCGCATGAATCTCACAGCTTTCTGCCTCAACTCGCACTTGGGCTTCCGCAGCCCGCCAGTAGGCTACTTTTGCTTCTCGTTCAGAGACCTCCCGGATCTGTAAACGAAGAGCCAAGCACCACACGGAAAAACTTGAGAACAGACAGTCTTGACGTGGCCTAATTTCCACGTACCAACCAGTTGACATCCGAAGGGGGAAATGACGCGTTGAGATTCTCAGATATTTTGGACAGCGACTGCCGCGCATCGAAGATCGAGCACTGTAAGTTAACTAACCTAAGCGACTCCACGTATCAGCAACTCCTCAACGCCGAGTTGACTCGTTTGACTCTTACTTCACGAGATCTTCCCAGGTTGAACTTGCGCCATATTTAGCTCGCAGGTGGTGGGTCTTGGTCCTGGGTAAAGAGATATCCTTGCGACGTGGCAGTGGAGATCTCGTAGCAATAGAATTTCCGGACGTATGAACTTCAGGATCGGAGTTATAACCACTCGAGGGAGACGGGGATCGGGTGGGCCCTGATGATCGACTAACAGGCAAGTAGAATATCTCGCCTGGTGGCGAAAGTGTCAGGAGTAGCGTATTTGATGGAAAAGTAGATGATTGAGAAGAAATCTGTGGTTCTCCTTTCCCTAAAATGTTCTTTCCCAGATTACAAAGAACTCACCTCGTCTTCTGGCAATGGAACGAGATCATTCAAGCATATATCCCACTTCACGGTCATCCTCCACTGTAAGTCCCAGGTATCCACGTCATCAGACACCTTCCCTTTCCCTTTGTCATTGACGAGTACGCAAGGTGGCTCCGGGCGCAACTTTGTCCAAAGCTGCACGGTCATGTGGGAGGCCGAAGGATCTGTCCATTTGGGAAAATCGTTGACGTCTAATGTGAATTGGGGGTTTGTCGACGGTCTATGAATCGCAGAGACGAAATCTGGTACAGTCCGGGTTTCGGGGTCCGACTTCACTGGCATCGCAAGTGACGCCGACTTAGAAGTGTAGCCGTTGGGCTTTGCGGGACTTGTGACGCCTCTGCGACTTGGGGGGGCGGGCGTAGGCGCAAGGTTATCAGTAGATGCAGTACCTGCTCTGGAATGGCGCTTCGCGACTTGTTCTTCTCTTATACTCAAGCCGGACCTTGACGGCGAGCTTTGGGGTGAGTAAGGCTTGCTCTTCGATGCAGGACTTGTTCTAGGACTAGGGCGGCGATCACGGGATGAAGTTGAGGGTTTCGCTGGTGGACCGGACTGTTTGAGAGAGCTTGGGACGTCGATGGTGATGAATGTCTCCACCAGGCGGGACTGTAAAACCTTCTCCAATGTACTTTGTGTATGACTCTGCCACAGGGTGACCGTAGGGACCATTCCCTTTCCTGAGGTGGACGATGTAAGAGGTAGCGTTCGAGGGTAGTTTGTCTTCGAGGCTGTCCCTGCGCCAGAAAGAGGTGGATGGCCTCCTGAGCTCATGCCCGTTGGGAACTCTCGTGCGCTAACCCGCGATACTGTGCGTTTTCTGACCCTCTGGTCTCCGAGCAGCCCTGGGCCAACCACGTGTGGTTCCTCGTTGGCTTGGTCTTCAAGTCCCTGGCTCTTCACCGTTACGCTAGACGCGGATGACAACCTCCGAGTCCTCTTTCGAGCAAGGGCAACATCCAGGTCATCAGATAAACTTCCGTACGGCGTGAACTGTGATTGCTCGGATGGCTGGGTCAGGGCAGAGGCAAAGGCGTCGCGAGCAGGAAACGGTGTGAAGTTCCGGACCTGGATGTGAGTGATATGTCTGAGCAGATGCTGGAAACACGTTTAAGCGGGAAATGAAACATACAGAGGGACTCGATACTCAACAGGTGTTAAATTGCTATCTGAATAACTGGTTGTTCCGTTTCGCTCCACTTCAACATGATTGTAAGAGTCAACGTCCATCGCGCCACGGAAGAGGGCGTTAGGAAGGTAGTTGGCTCCAGAGTGAATGAGGGGACCGGGTTTTTTTCATACACAGATGAGGAAACCGAACGGGTTCCGGCTTAGCCCTGTCCACGGCCACGGCGGTCCTTTCCTCATACATACAGTACCTAGCACAACAGTGGGTAACTTATGCCATAAAGATGCCCCCAAAGGCGCGTATCATCCGTAAGCCCGTTACCGAGTCAACAACGTCTCCAAAGCCTCCCCCTTCAATCGCCCCTCCCGCGACAGCGATGTCTTCTTCCATGACTGTACCACCCTCGTCCAACTCCACAGGCACAGTCGTCAGTTCCAAGGAGGGCGCTATGTTACCACCACCCGACCCACCACCCCTGAAAGCCATTCTTGAGCCAGAGCTAGACGCGCTAGCAATTTGCCTTCGAGTGCGGAAATCCACTCATATCCCGTTTACTGTCGTTGTGTTAATACGAGACCTTCAGAATGCTGCTGTGAAGACGAGCCAGGTACATGCATTCTTTGCTGATACCAAGAGACTGTAAGTCGACCGATCTTCTGGCCGTCAAGACAGCTAAATCCTCACCGTGCTCACAGCGAAATCAACAATTACGCCACACATCCCCCGCACGCTCTCACCGATGCCTTGTGTCGCGAAATAGAGAAGTATGATCAGATTTGCGACCTGATGGAGGCACAGCTGGTACAGACAACACTCCGTATTTGCTGCCCCGCAGAGATTTAACTGTATTCTAGTCACGCGCCATCGCCGTGCTTCAGCGAGACCTCGACCTCGCCAAGGCCAAGGAGCAGGCGGAGAGAGAGGCAGAGGCCCTGAGGAACTTACCCCCTCCAGAGCCAGAGGTTGTCCCAGAGGGCAATATCCCCAGCGCGGGTACTCCCTCGGCGGGTCCTGTAAACGTTCCCGGTCCATCTGCACCTGGAACTCAAAAGTTGGTCCCCGCGGGGGGCTCTTTTTCGGCAGCTCGTCGCCAGTCTACGATATCATTATATTCGCTCAGTCGCCCGCAGTTTCCGCACAAACTCGATTTGTCTTCCGAGACGCTGCGTATCAGTCCCGGAGAACTCGCTCAAGGTCTGGGCGGCGGCCTTCCCTCACCCGTCACGCTGGCTCCAAAGTCCGGCCGAGCAACCGCCACAAGTGAATTCCCCGACTTCATGGCGGCGTTGGCAGCTCCGGATATAACACGACCGGTAGACATAGATTTGACTATGTTGCCGGAAGAGGGCCCAACAACGACTCATGTTGGCCTCGATCCGTCGCTCGGAAACTCTGTCGACCGCCCCATCGAGCTCGACTTGGACATCGACATGGATGTGTCGCTGTTCGGCGACGAACCTACTAACAACATTTCCAACGCAAACCCGTTTGACAATACAGTGGCAGCCGCTGGTGGTAATGCCCCATCTCCTCCATCTCTACTCGAGGCTTTCGACGGGGTTACTCAGAACAGTGTAACAGCGCTGCCTTTTGACATAGCCATGGAAGGAGAAGTGGACATGGAAGGAGTGGACAACATCGACTTTACCAAGTTCCAGTTAGACTCAATGATGAATACTTCCGATATTGGAATGATAGATATGAACGCGCTACTTCACATGGATTCGGAGACGGGGACCCACCCGGAAGGTCAGAATGGCGCAGGCGATGCTCAGTAGGTACATATTTTCCAATCGATACCCCCGGAACAGACAGGAAACAACTGCTCATTCTTCATTCTAGGTTGAGCGACTCGGTTGGGTACCTGGGTCTTCAGCGAGGAAGCATCAGCCGAACCCAGGACGTCCGCATCGCCTAAGGAACCGCGGCCACACAATGCTCCAGCCTCTTCGACCTCCCATTCAACTCCGACTTGAGAAACTCAGCGCGCAAGCCGACCTCTGGGACTCATGGTAGCCTTCTCGGCCTCTGCGACAGGGACGGTTTCGGCATAGCTCCATGCGAAAGCGCCTGTGTACAAGGAACCGATCCGCCGAAACCTACTTCGGCTCACGCTACCGGCGCAGCTCCGCAGCCTGGAGCTCACGCATCCCCTCTCCGCCTCTTTTGCGTGACCCGCGCTGCCTGAGCTCTCAACCCCGGCTACGCCGCTCTTTCCAGCGGCGAGGACCCCCACCTACTCAGAGGATACGATGTCGCCGAAGCGCAGCAAGCCCTTTCCATCTCCGACCCCGCGTTGGATGTGCTGGTGATTCAAGTAGTTCAAGACGTGGTGGATGGACAGCGCCCGCCAGCGGAGTTGCGGATGGAGAACGCGGAGATACGCTTCGAGCGCCACGTTTGAGACGTCCCCGCCAGTCGTAGACGCCGTGCCTCGGCGGAAGCACAGCAGGAAAATCAGGGTGGAGTTGGGGGCTGAAGCCCTTGGTTTGGCAAGGTACGATGGTGGAAGCACTGATGTGGAGTAGTTGTAGAGCAAGATTCAAGTTCCCACGTGACAATACATGTCTCCGAGTGTCTATGGACAGGGCCTTGGACAGATGATTGGTTGGAACGAATGATGTGGTCCGGTGCTAGCTTGAATGTAACCCCAGGCGGGTATGCGTGTAGACGGCAAGAGGGTGGACATTCCTACTCTCTTGGAACGGCCCTTACAACTACAGTCCCTTTCGGTGTCTTCTTCGGCCGATAGCCGGCTAGCCAGAAGAGATATTGTTTTTTTTTTGCAAGCGTCGCAAGTAGTATCGACGAAATTACATAGTAAGTGGTCAGATAATATTATTAGCAGCATTCCTACATTTCAAGTCCCAGGGACAACCAAAGTAACACCTTCCAGCAAAGGTAGTGTATGCAAAACCGAATGGTAGCTCAAGAAACTGGGCAATACACAAAGAAAATAACGTAGATAACAAGACTAAGTTAGACAACGCCTAGGACAACGGTAACTCGCACACTATTGATATCTCCTAACAACGAATATGTTGATGGGTCGACGATCTTGTCGCCATTGGAACATACTTCAGTCCGTAGCGAACTGCTTCTCCACCCCCAGCTCTGACTGATAGAAAAGTCGTCCGGGTTACTTGAAAATCGTGTCACTGAGGAACCGGTTGCGCCAGCACAAGAGATGGTGAAGTACGCTGAAACCTGGGCCCTAGGGTCGCGGTACGGCTGTGATGGAATGTTTGGCGGACCGGTGGCTGGAAGACTGCTTCCAGAAATAGAGGAATTCGAAGGTGAGCCCTGAACTGGGGTGCTTGAACGCGGGCTGGGTATTATGGGAATCCCTGAGAAAGAATATTGGGTTGGGTATGTGGGCGAGATGGTCGGGGAGGAAGGTGTATTAGGGGGGTTGCGTGACCTGTTTTCTGCCAGTTTCTCGGTAGGAATTGATCCGTATGGTATAGACAATGGAGGGATGGGATCGACGCTACTCTGCCTGTGAAGGTATACGCCGAGCTGGGGACCTTGAACCTTCTTCCGGAATATCTGAACGAACACGTTGAACAGGCTGCCTGCGTACCAGATTGTTTGCGAATAGAGATGCGACTTTTCACGTAGTGAGTCGACATCCCAGAACTCTACACCGAATCGGTATGGGGGATAGGGAACCCAGCGTGTGGCGTCCGAGGAGCTACTCGAAGCGCATTCAGCCGCAGTACATCGGTCATTCTTTAACCCAAAGAAACCTGAAACCGACATCGAGGAGCGACCAGGGGCATGACGATTCGAAGAGGCTGATGCAAGTCCGAAAATTTCATCCATGGACACATTCTCAATCCCGGCACACTCTCCTATGCGAATAGAGGAAGGGCAAGGAATGGGCCAATACATACGGGGAGATGGCGCCTCCTTGATATCCTTCTGGGTGACAGAAATCCCAAGCTCCTTGTGGCGATTGGCACCAGTTGGCGAAGCAGGAGGGGACAAGGGCGGTCCTCCGACGATTTTGTGTCGGAGCATCGACTGGGTCCAATGCGCTGCTTGTGTGACGCGCTCGGGGACGTACAGGTGGCCTGTCGTTGGGGAGCGATCGTTAGATATGTAAACGAGATCGTCAAATGCCTGAGATGCTGACGTCAGTCTTGGAAGCTTAAGGGACAAGGAGGAGACGGACCATGTTCGCATAGTAAATACCCTCCGCGAACATTTTCGCCCATTCTACTTCCTCTTCCTCTAGAATACCTTCATTTCTACGCAACTCCGCGACGGCTTTGGCCAAATCGTATCGCTCCCTCTCCCCTTTGACGAAGAGCAAATCGGAGGATATTAAAGCACGGACCCATGCAGCAGTCAAGCCCCCACGGCGCCAAATAAGCGGCAGTTGAGCAGACGGGGAGCAAACGTCGGAACTGGGTGTCCGCCACCCAGACACCGTTGAACGCCTGTAGATTGCGCGTGGCGGAGTCGCAACGGGTGTAAATTGTACTGGTTGCTTTCCGAGATCGGCAGCTTGTTGCTCATACACCAGTACATCGGCGCCCCATCTGGCCAACCAACAGACACACGCTTCCCCGATCTTGTCTGAGACAGCGCCATACGAAAATGACGGATTCGACCCTGTCTCGCCCAGGGGAGATGAAGGAGAACCTGACTCAGAAGACAGCTCAGCCGGATCCTCTTTCTCCAAGCCTGCGCCATGGATCGCGCCGTCATAGGAACCATGAATCTGATCCCCTACAGAAAGCGCTTCGAGGTTCTGTGAGAAGAATTCTACATCCTCGTCTCGTGCCTGTGCACCGGAGCCGATCGACTGTAGAGCATTACTTGTTGGTTCGGTCTTGACCAATTGTGCGACATGCTCTAGTCCGACCAGAGCGTTTAGGTCCCCTTCTTGGGGCAGCCCGATACCTTCTCCATACGCGAACCGGAGATAGTTCATGACCGTGAAGGGTCCAATAGTACTAGTGATGGAGCTCAGGGCTTCAGCTGTCAGTGACGGCATTAAGAGGAAATTAGAGACCGCCAGAAGGGACAAAAGGAAGCGCGGAGTTGCCGGTTGGTGGCCAAGAGGGACATGCGTAGGATGGGGATAATTTGGAAAGGATGGTGTCAGAGGGCAGGATGGAGTAGTCACGATTGCTGGATCGACAAACAGCGGAGGGCCGCCGCCATACAATCGGGCAATACATAATCTGCACAGTTGATAAGGTATGGTTTGATATACGGTCGATAAGAACCGATCAGAACGTACTCGAAAGCTAGGATACGTGACAGAAAGGGAAAGGTGGGCCTATGTTTGCGCAGAGAATGGAAAGGCAATCACATACCGGCTCGGGTGATATTTGTATCTTCGAATTCAACGTCAATCGGACCTGAGGCGACGCGAGACCCCGGAGTAGAATCTTTATCCTCCGATTCTACAAACCCTCCTGTGAAAAGATGGCGGAAATAATCCTCGAAGGGCGTAAGTGAAGAGAGCATTGGAGCAAAAGAGACTGAGTGTACGCACTGCCTGGATGAGGACAACGCGGTGGAATTTGTAGATTGCATCCCATGAGCCGCGAATTCTGATGGCCACATCGGAAGTCCTGCCTTGGAGGAAGGAGTTGTAGACGTGAGCTTGGAACTCTGCGGGTCGTGGAACAGGAGAGACAACTGGGGAACTCATTGGGGAGGAGGAGAAGGGTGAGCAGGTCGTTGACTGACCTCTTCACTTGTAGCCTGAGTGTTATGGGCAAGCATCCGATCCGAATCGGGCCTGACACAATCTCATCTCCTCACGGTCATGTCAGCACATCCCCCCTCTCGCTTTTCTGTTCTCTCCTCCTCTTCCGCAGAGTTGCTCTCTCCCACAAACAGCTCCGCGCGTTTCTCTATGCCTTCCGCATCGGTCGTCACAGCCACAACAGGAACTCCGAAACCCTTGTCTCGTCCAAACATTTATGACAGGCCCCTCAACAAGACACGCACAACGGAGGTATCCGCCTCCGCTTTCGCATTCCTTTTCTCGGAGGTAGTACAGTATATGCAAAAACGCGTAAGTGGCATTAACGATCTCGAACGTCGGTGCGCGCAAACAATTGTCCCATCACGTATCATCTTCCGACTAACCATCTCTTACAAGTTTGAACACTCTAGGTTACCGAATCGGCACACGTGTTTTGGAGTTAATGGTCTGGCGTGCCGAGTCAACGTCCAAGGCACCCAAACGCGAGATCCGGTTTCTCCCTGTCCTCATGTCAATACATACCAACGTCTGGAAAGCCGTGTTTGGAAAGCCTGCCGATGCAATCGAGAAAAGTGTACAGAATGAGGATGAATGTACGCTCGCTCGCCTGATTCCGAACGATGGCATTGCTAACGTAATCACCATCAAAGATATGATCATCGACAACGATCCGGTCGTTACTCGCAATATCTCCGTTCCCCGCGACATGAGTCAGCTGAGCTGCTCGTCCTTCACTGCCGGCATAGTAGAGGCTGTGCTCGATGGCCTTGGTTTTGTCAGTCTTTGCGTGGGTTTTGCGTTCCCCTGACTGATCAATGTCTAGCCTGCTCGCGTAACCGCCCATAATACCCCCGTTGACGATTTCCCCCTCCGGAATACGATATTGATAAAGCTAGAGAGAAGCGTTCTTGAGCGAGAAGAGCTATTCAAATAATTGTGGGGAGTCGAGACAAGTGGGGAATTGGGCTAAACATGGTACTCGGTTCCAGAACTGTCGATCTTTTTTGTTGTCCTTCCACATCCACCAAGCAAACGTCGTATTGCTACTTTACAGTTCTGCATTTTTCTCCTGCCTCCCCCCTATGGCTATCATACGCAGACTGGTCATTTCGCCGCCCCTCATGAATAGTTCCTCGCCTTGGGCATCGGAACGAAATCAGCTGCAGGAGCTGTTCGATTCTCCTCACACAGGCGCCGTTACCATCAGAACAGCGACTCTCACAGGCTTTAGAGAGACATCAGAACACACCGTGTGCCTTTTGTGTCTATGCCTCCTTTTGTGTAGGCTGACTCATCTTGGAGGTCGCCCTTACAACAAACGAGACTATCTCCTCCGTCAACTCGTATGGCTACTCGCCACATCCGCTCTCTGTCTACGTAGATTACGTGGACGCTATCTTATCCAGCGCCCATGAAAGTTCAACGAAGCCATTTATCATAAGCATCACGTCTTCATCACCAATCTCGCTCGCATCCATGCTCGATTCCGTCCAAAGACTTCGAGCTAAGTTTCGCGATGGCGAAGGCACGATATCACGGGTCGGAATCGAGCTCAACCCGAGCTGCCCAAACATCGGGGGTTCCCCCCCGCCAGCGTATCACATGCCCGGTCTTCAACCCATCCTCGACGTACTCGCACGGTACTTTCGGGACGATCCGACGCTCGTGATCGGTCTCAAGCTTCCGCCATATGTGTACTCGACGCAGTTCGACGAGCTCCTCCAGGTCATTGCGACATACTCGCGACCGTACCCGGGCGATGAATCGCGTCGCATAAGCCCGTTTGCATTTCTAACCTCGACCAACACCCTCGGGCAGACGCTCTTCTTTGCAGAGCAAGCCTCGCTACTCTCCGGAAAGGCCGCGGCCGCCTCGGACGACGCAACCCCGCCTGCCGAGTTTGCCCTGCCGGTGGCTCTTGGGGGAATGGCAGGGGAGGCATTGCACCCACTGGCGCTAGGGAACGTCTACACACTGCGCCGGCTACTAGATGCGCATGAGGAGAGCTCCTTGCGCGAGATCTCGATTATCGGTGTCGGCGGCGTGACTACGCGAGCGGCACACGTCCGGATGCGCAGAGCGGGCGCGTCTGTTGTTGCCTGTGCAACCATTCTCGTACGTGAGGGCGTGAGTGTCTTCGAGAAGCTGTCTGTCGAGGACAATAAAGGATCAGGGCACAGTGGAACCGACGTGGAGGCAAGGCGTCCAGTGGTGCCTGGTGTCTCCGTGTGAACGCAAACCTAAAAGCAATATTTCTCAGGACGTCGAGATATTATCTTTTTTTCTGCAACCATGTAACATTCCTCAGGTACACAGCGGTGTTGTTATAGTACATAATAATTACATGCTGGCAGTGCTACGTGTATCTACAAGTTAACTGCTCAGGGCGACGAAAAAAAAATCAAAAAATCAAAAAAAGGATAAACGGGCCCAAAGTAAAGGATAGTAGCAGACACCGCCTTCCTTGGCGGGGTACGAGATTGATGCGACAGTCTGACGGGGTGGCCTGCAAGTCGCAACGAACTCGGAAATAAGGTGAGTCGACACGTAAAGGCTGCGAAGCACAGTGTCGGCACGAGAAATTAAAAATACTCCACCGCACTACTTGCAAATGCCAAAGAATGTATGGAAGTTTAGAAAGGAATTTGGGAAGGTGTCGATGGCCCTCGAAGGGGGAGGGGAGAGGAAAGTTCAAGGGAGTAGACTTGGGGTGGCTTACAAGAGTGGTCTCTGGCGTTATCAATCAGTGGCGTTGTGGAAGGTGACTACTATAGAGACCGATGGGAGGTTGAGAAGAAGAGGGTCACTCGATTTTGGGATCGCCAGTCAAATGTGGGAGGGAGCCTTGACGGGAAAGAGTTCTAGGGATGCCGGTAACCCCGAAAACGTTCCGAAAGCGGTCAGAGGGGAGCAAAATAGGCCACGGGAGAGCTCGTGTGGAAGAGGTTATTTGCCTGAAAAAGAGGCACACTTTGGTAAGGCGAACTCTCCGGCGCATCCGATGTACTCTGGACGAAACCAGAATTTGGATCGAAAGATCGAAATGTCGGAAACGAGACCGTTCCTTGGGTACCACCTACCGAGGGCTCTAGGTATTGGCTCAAGTCATCAATTCGGCGCTGTATTGGTTGATCAATTTGAAAAAATTGAGTGGAATGGCCGCATGGCGGGGAGACGAGACTAGCGTAGCCGTCAAGAAAATTACTAAAATGGTAGGAATGTGAGTCTCGCGCAGGCTCCGCAGCAACGGCCTGGGGTTGGCCAACGATGGATGAATAGTTCGACAGGTCAACGTCCCCCGTCCAAGGGACAGAATGCGCGCTTCCCGCGAAGGTGTCCCACAGGGTCTCGAGATCGAGAAATGATGTCGAATGCGAAGCCCAGTCGTGCGATTGGTTTGTGTCGAAGGGGGGTGAAGAAGGGATGACAGAGGACGAGTCGGGAGGGGAGAACGGCAAGCCTTCGGAAGAGGAGGGAGGAGAGGACGCGCTAACCGTAGAGTGTTGTTTTTCTTCGGCGCAGCGTCTGTCATATTCTGCTAGAGCCTCGCGTAAAGCGTCGCCAGTCACGCCTTGGGAGACAAGCCTAGCGGCCTCTTCGTTTCGTAGCAATACTTCTGGTTCATTACGTTTAGTTTTGCGTTTGCGCCTGTCTCCGCGAGGCTTCGGCGTGAAGCGGTAGCCTGGATACTTCATGGAATGCTCTACCTTCGCTTGATAGGCCGCATCCTTGAATTGTTGCTTGGCCTCTGGAGGTAGCTTTCTCCACTCGCTCGAGGCCATGCGGTTGAGTTGCCGGTGATCCTGTTCGATGCCAGCGAGGAGGGATTTCCTCTTCGCCAACCAGTCGGTCTTAAACAGGAAAAAACTATTAAGGGGGCGCGGCACATGATTGGGACCGCGCCTTTGGCTGCTCGTTCTTAAGGGGACTGGTGCATCACCCTCACCCCGGATAGATGACTCCGGTGAGCACGAAGTGGCATCAGCAGGCGGTGGGTATGGATTCACGGTAGGTTCAGGGAAGGTGCAAGGGGATCCGTCCCAACGTGGTTCGGAAGCGCCCCAAATCTCTGGCTGGGATTCAAGGATGGCTCTGTGTCAAGTGTCAATTCGAGCCGGTAGAGGAGATACTGAGCTCGTTACGCACTGGTCAGAAGCAAAGGCATCCAGGTAGGACTGCCAATAGACACCATTGGGAAACGGAGCAGGCTGTTGGAAAGCCGACATAGTAATTGCCAAGTAATGCTAGCGCAGATGATCCGGAGGGGTGAATAAGACAGGTCAACCCCCCACCATTTGTAGTCTGAGGGTGCGACATTTTAGGTGCCTTTCCAGCGAGCGATTATCGATAGAGTAATCGTCGTAGAGCGAGTTGAGCGCGTACTCGAATTAGTCGGTCCTCCCGGTCCCGCTCGCAAGCGGCAAGTGGCGTAGATCATCTCACCGAGTTGTCGGCACTCGGCCACCGCATTCGCTCACAACGCCACCGAGTCGGCCAACGATACATCCATATTAAGAAGTCGGTACACATCACGTGTCTATCCGACACACGTCTGCGAACCGAACACGTCTCACATCGACAACGATGGCTACAACCGTCCGCAAGCAAGCGCCTCGTCTCGCACGGCCTGTCGGACGTTACTGGAAGGGAAAGGCACCAAAAGGTGCTGCTGATCTCTCGTCTGACGGGTCTGATGAGGAGAAAGAGGAGGTCACTCAAGAGGAAGGCGATGTCGCTTTCGCTGGCGAACAAGAATTCTTACGCACCGAAAATGATGACGAGGAGAAAGAAGAAGAAGAAGAAGAAGGGCGCAAGGGGTACAGAACGGGAAGGATGAGTGTCGCTTTGAAGAATGTCAATATATCCAAGGAGGGAAATGTTATTGTTGCCGGTAAACAGGAAGTGGGTAGAACTGAGGCGGAAGGTACGATATGTTTTCATCCGATCATTATTAATGATTACGAGAACTACCCAGAACTATCTGAGGAATCTGGAGAGGAATCTGATGCGAAGGCTTCAAGTCGAGATGTAACAGATGAAGTGTGTCAGCCACCATCTTACATGTCTCTCACTAAACGGTTATTCTAGTCAAGTGAATCCGAATCGGAAGAGGAAGAGGAAGAGGCAAAACCTAAGGTTCAATTTCGGCCTGTGTTCGTTCCAAAGTAAGTCCTTTGCCTCACAACGTTCCTACCCCTGCTCCCCTCACACCGTGTTTGTCCCATTAAGATTTATTTTCACAGACGAAGCCGCGTTACGGTGGCTGAGAGGCAGGCATTGGCCGAGGACTCGGAGGAGGTTATTCGAAAGAAGGAAATTGAGGCGGAAGAAAGGAAAAAACAGAGTCACGATCTAGTCGCGGAGAGCATTCGGCGAGAGCTCTTGGAAAGTGCGTGACAAACCTCCCCACTGGTGGATGTCGCTTTTTACGCTTCTGCAGAGGAAAAGGAAGAGGAAGTCGTCGACGTCGACGTCGACGACACAGACGGCGTTGATCCGTCAGGCGAGTTTGACGCTTGGCGGCTTCGAGAACTTGCACGAATCAAACGAGACAAAGAAGCCGAAGTCGCCCGTGAACAGGAACGTGAAGAGGTGGAGCGACGGCGTGCTTTGCCAGAGGAACAAAGACTGAAGGAGGATCTCGAACATGCAAAGAAATCACGGGACGAGAAGCCTAAAGGCAAACAGATGTTTCTGCAGAAATATTGGCATAAGGGTGCATTCCATCAGGTGTGTTCGTCCTCGACTGTTCACGTGCACCACCTCATCGTATTGTTGTAGGACCAAGATATTCTTCAGCGACATGACTTCACAGAGGCTACGGGATCAACGATGGATGTCTCTCTCCTCCCACAGGTCATGCAGGTAAAGAATTTTGGCAAACGTGGACGGACAAAGTACACCCACTTGGTGGATCAAGACACGACTTTGGGAAATGGTGGAGTCAAAGCAGGAGGGATGGGCACGCACAGTGGGGGTTGCTTCCTTTGTGGAGGCCCACATATGAAAAAAGGTACCTTTCATTTTCCTCGCGACGAGTGCCTTATTCACCACCTGTCTAGATTGTCCTCAAAATGTTGATGCGCTTTCTGGGAGACCGGGAACAGGGCCAAACGCCGCACCAACTGGTATTCGCAATGAACGTCAGTCCTGGAGAGATGATGATGGCCGCCGGCCGCGTCAAGCCCGCGAAAGTTACAAAGGTCAGGACCGAGAGAGATTAAGGGATGATCGGGACGACCGCGACCGGTACCGTCCAAGAAGCGCAGAGCGAGGTAGAGGCGGACGTGACTATGAGGATCGAAGCCGGCTCCCAAGCGATGAGATACAAAGGGAAACATTGAGTGAGCGGCGGCGGTCGCGCTCGCGGTCAGTGGAGGCACGGAATAACGGAGATGAAAAGCGACGTCGAGTGGGTTGACACCCATTTGCGTATGCATCATCCCCAACATCTCTTGTCTTCTGGTGTTCCGCGCCTGTTTGGTCCGATGCTGATCAAAGCAGGGCTATTTCCACCCCGCTGCGGTCTAGTGATTGTCCATTTTGTCCATTGGTTTGGCACTGGCGCTGTATGACTGTGGGCCCAATGGCGCACATTAGATACCTATCACAGCAAACGGATGTGCGTAGATCACCGAGCACAAGGTTAACTTCCACTTTGCACTATGCCAAAGTAGTCCTAGCCTTAATCCAAGCCGTGGAACAAAACACAATTGAGTGGGCCATTGCGAGGCTCGGCAAAGTGTTGGGCAACAGTGACGTAAGGTAACATACAATCTCTCCGTTCCGAGGACAGGGTGTTGGCTCTCTTTCAACTTCATAGGTTAGAACCGTTCCCACCAAACTAGCTAACTTTAGTCTCATGTCCGCGACGTCCCTTAGGCTACAACGGATATAACTTCATGCGGCCAAAACTGCACCGAAATGGTTCGCTATTGGGTTTGCCTTTTCGGACTGTGTCTACTAGTACTAGGTGAGTGCGTACCCACCGTAACGGCTAAAACACGAGGACGGGATATAAAGTATTTCCTCCTTTATCCGAATTTTATCACGAGGTGGAAACCAAGGAGACAATGCGGTAGCGAGTTTGCTGCGCATAATTAATGATGATTTTTCAATATGCAAGCACTCCCGAGGCGGCGGCTGTTTGTTCCAGACTTCTTTTTGTGAGGGTCAGCATGTAACGAGACAAAGGCCCGGGGGCAATGGCTCACCGACCTCCTACTAGTATTCTCTGCTACGCGATGCGCCAATGGTGCTGTCGTCGGTATCCGCGTTCGGTTGCGGACTCACACAATGCCATCATGCGATGCTCAACGTGCACACCGCACACCAGCGAGCGGGACGTCACGGTTCGATTCAGCCCAAAGAGGGACTCGTCGAATGTGAGCTCCACGTCTTGGAAAAAAACGGTGTGCGCCATTCGTAGGCCACCTTTTTGGTGACGTTTGCCTATCTCTTCTAGTGTCGTGACCCCAACTCGCACCACCGTTTCCCTTTCCCCTCTGCTTTATCAGGTAGACGCACTCTGCATGGACTCGCACTCGACGTCGCTGACACTGCTGGGTGAGATGGAGAGATAGCCCATGGACGTGCCTCTTTCCAGGAAGGCAGGTGCTTCTCGACGCTATCAAGCCGTCGTTAGAGTGGGAGCCACTATCCCTCACCCACCACCGTCTACACCTGCCTCGTCGTGCCGTTTTAGCGCTCGCATTTCTCTTCTTCAGTTTTTCTCTTGTGGACGCCATTCCCTTGCATACTATGGGATAACCCGGGAAAGAAACGAAAGGGCAACAACATTCGATGTTCCTTTGCGACGGCTCTTCTGGCGGAGGGAGATGGTACAGTAAGTGTCCTGACTGCGCTCAGCAAGTGGCAAGGTCTATTCATGCTTCCACACGCCCCCCCTCCCTCTAAGCGCGCGGGAGCGTCTTATGAATGGCCAGCCCGTATTCACTTTTATCCGATCGCAACCCCTTGTTGAAGCTCATGACACCGCGTGGGTCAATTCGCGAAGATGGCGGAACTAGGCAAGATGACTCACTTTTATGAAGCATCCTAATTCGCCACATATGCAACGCCGTAGAACGACATGGAGGGCCATCAGTTCTCGGTGCGTCTTGGCATTCGTTAATTGTTCATTATTCATTAATATTCATTTCCTGAAGGTCTGAGATCTGAAACCTTAAGTCATCTCATCCAACCTCTCCGAGTCGGCCAAATGCGGTCCAATTCACAGTCGAAGCAGTCTTATTCTATACCTTTCGGTGGACAGACGGCGCTTAGGACCGGCAAATTTCCAGGTACGGTCAGATCCCGCGGGCCGCGGAGTGACTGGTGTCCCACCGCCTTTCGAGTTGTTGCTTCAGTGGAATCAGTTCGCCGTTCCACCATCTCGCTGGGACACCACAAGTAAAGGATAACTTGCAAATATGACATTCTGAGTGGCCCATCTCACTTGCATCAAAGAGTTTAATGGCACAACGGCAACAAACTGGCAACATAAATAAGACTGGATTTGAGGAGGAACGGCAGAAATGTTACTCTGCGTCCATAACATGTTCCTCCACTTGTTCTTTGAGTTGAGTAAGGCCATTTCTGAGCGCTTCAAGTGGTGTCGGCCTCACTGACATGTCAGACACTCGGAGCGGCCAAAAGCAAGTTAGAGCAATTTCAAATATTATGAAGGCCAGAAGGGGCAATTCATTCTATCCATAAAATGGGTTTCAGCTCACTGGAGTAATATGGAAATATGGAGTATGGGAGAGTAGTACACCATGATAACATAACTTTCCGCCTACCAACTTGGTGGTCCCAAAAAGGTATGCTGTATAACGGAGTCTAGTATGTAACTTATACAGATATAACTTATACAGATATAGAACAGTAGATTTCATTTGGTGTGATGCACTATTACGTCGTCACCGTTGCGCATAACGAGCCATTTCCATGTTCCGGCCTCGCTGACCCACTTGGTATTCTTACCACGGCGCTCCTGCCAGCTGCCAGCACGGAATTACTTTGGACACGTCACGATGACCTCCAGCGGAGGAAAGGACTTGGTGCTGCTTCCTGGTCTTGAGCACGTCATCCTGTCAGTCCACACTAGCGAATCATGCTTTGCCCCCCGTTAATATACGCATGCATCAGAGCAGCAGGCTTTTCGAGCTTCCATGTCTGCAATGCGGTTGAGCGCGTGTCTCTCTTAATTCGAGTAACCGCCAGATCAACCACATGGATGAAGTATGCTTCATGCAGACCATCGCAATCGGCGTGACCCCAACCTGGTAGTGATCTCCTCGTCGCTCATACCCGTCGAAGGAATGATCTCGAGCACGGAGCCGACCGGCTGTTGTTCCAGCAGACTTACTGTATGTCTTGACCACGTACTACATGCTTTCCCCCATTGCCAGCAAGGCACTCCACACGGCAATTCTGCGAACAACGCACCCAACTATTGCCCCCACTGGCACGTCCTGTAAGTTGTGTTCAGTAGCTCGCTAGAGCGAACACTACTGATATGCACGAGCAAATCTGGTCCGGTCACCACGCGCTGACTCCGAAGACATGGTGGACGCGGTGCCCCTTGGATGACAGTTCGGCGCGAGCTCGGCTCCACTGCAGGGCTTTGGGTACTTGCGCTCTGTGAGGGATTTCCGCTGTTGGAAAAAGTGTGTGATGGGCGTCAGGGAGATAGTTGAGCGTCGAATCTTGAGATGTGATGCATGGTTGGGACCGCGACCCCTCCTAATAATCCATTTCACCTGGAATGTTACATGGGTGATCTGTGATTGTATCCTGTCTCGCATCCAGGATCACAGGATCAGGAGGGTTTCGGGGTGACACGGTGAGCGATACTGTCGTACGACCCGACTGCCAGCAGTGTACTTGGAGGACAACGATGATGAGGGATGAGAGAACTTGAATGATGTGATCGAAGGCCATGGTAGCGCGGACTACATGTGTCAGGGAAGGCATGGAAAAACTGAGTTGACACTCAGGTGCGACCAGAGAATAAACGGTTAGTATGTCGTCCGACGCGTGCTACAGACGGAAGAGAGCATCCAAAATTTGGACCAAAAACATGCGCATCGCAGGCTGGTGAGGGCCCCGGCCATACATCTGTCGTGGAGCCCGACAACAAGAGATCTTTTCAAGCCTTTGCCGCGTTTGCAACACTTTGACGGACATGCACCAGGAAGGCCGCCGAAGCCGTGGCACGTGCACGCACAGTAAAACACTTTGCCTCCAACAACACCAAATCTCTCACCAATGGGCTCTCACAAATTTGTCTGGGGAATCCCTCAGGCCTCCACCACTAGCTGAGTTTCACATAGCCATAGGCTACCCCAAAGGGCTCTCTTTCATCACTCTACCTCCCGGTCATTATCGTTGCTGATGCACGTCATTTGCACCATGGTGTCCTCATTGAGTCATCAGCATATTCAGTTTGTGTCACCGCATCGCCTGAAGAAGCCCCGGCTAGTCTTCCCTATCACATCCCAGGAAATGTTGGAAATACTTTTTCATACTTTTTTTTATACCAAAAGTGCAGAAAGTATTAAAAAGTGCAAAAAATGGGTTTCAAACATTTCCCGATGCATTACATGGGACCGATGGTCAAACATCCCTGCCTTCACAGTGTTGTCATTGTCATTTGCCTGGCCGCGATAGCCTGGAGCTTGGTCTTCGATTCACTTCCCTTGATCTCGCCCTGACCTAGCAAGCCGACATCCATCTCCGCCGACAGGCACGCTCCTCTCTCCTGTCATGTTCAAGTTCAAAGACGTCGGCGAGCACCCTGAGGATACAGTCTCCCAATTTGTGCCCGATCTACCCGACGCTGCCACGATTACATTCTTCAGTCGACTGGTATTCGGTATACGCCTCAACTCCTTGATTTCATGAATCACGCAAAAAAATTCCAGGTCCTCAATCAAGCAGATATCATGTTTTTTTTGGTCAATCTGCCGGAGTCACGCTTTCTCACCAAACAGACAATCGACCGCACGATATTCGAGTTGGGGGATCCCATGCAAAGAGTCAGATTGGCAGCTCCCGTCTCCAGCGCAGATCTCCAGCTCGACCTTGTCTACTCTCTCCACGTTGGGGCACCTCGACATGTGCGGACATCAATATTTGGAGTCCGATTGGACGACGTGGAGAATGCGCAGTGGTTATATCATAGGAACATGCAATACGTGTCGTGCTCGCCCTGCCAGTGTAAGGGCTTGCCGGAAGGAGTAACAGCAGTTTTATCCCTTCACCAAGTGAAGCGATGACGGTACTAGATGTCGTATTTCGCAGAAACTGTCCTCTTACATCTCGGGCGACACTATGCATCCTAGGTTCCAAGACGGACAACGCTAAACGGTCCGAATAGATGTTCCAATTCTCTGGACGCATAATGGGCGTGCAATTGGGCTTTTTCGCGATGTCACCTCCATGCTATATACTCGTGGACGCGGGGATAGCGGTCACACAAGGGAAAGTTCTAAGTGTTTGCTACCTAGTCACATACGAGCCCTTCCTTAGAGTGATCTAAGTTTCTGAGATTCAAAGGTTTGTTCATAAGGCACACTGGCGCAGTACCTTGGTGAGAGTAGTAACGTCCATACACATACATCCAAAATTCTCGGAATGACAAGTGAACTTTTTCCAACGAATAGTGAAATTTAGTGAAAGCCACATATTCATATCCCAGGCTCGATGTGAGACCGATCGGGGTGGACCGATCTTGATACAGTACTGTGGCTAGCCACCACTCCTTCAATTATACCGGAAGCGCGCGGTCACCCTCTACCAATGGATCAG
>Ga0137397_10000119_pt1 | contig 50992 bp, 54 predicted proteins | sample czorhiz116metaG_FD_106658 | JGI IMG/M metagenome (GOLD analysis project Ga0137397, IMG submission 106658) | Vadose zone soil microbial communities from Angelo Coast Range Reserve, California, USA - czorhiz1.16 metaG | ecosystem: Environmental > Terrestrial > Soil > Vadose zone | place: USA... | reverse complement strand
GAAGCTCCGCATTAATTGCCAAAGTTATGCCCCAGACACCTTGATCGGCGCACTTGCTGCAAGAGGAGGAGACGTGCGGAACTTGACTGCCGTCTCTAACAATGCAGGTTCTGGCCAGTTTGGACTTGGTACGTGCGCGTTGCCCTGGGCCAATATATTCACGAACGACTGTGGAATACTGTTCGTAGGGAAGTTACTCCATACAGGGCAGATAGACAGGATGATATCTTCATATATTGGAGGGTCCATACTACTCTGCTATCCTTTCCGAACAAATCCATGATGCCCTTCTTCTTAGAAATAAGCACTTTGAGCAACTCTATCTGCGGGGCAAGATATCCCTGGAACTCGTACCGCAGGGCACTCTCGCCGAGCGTTTACGCGCTCACGCTGCCGGGATACCCGCGATTTTTACTCCCACCGGCGCCTCAACGGCGGTGGAGAAGGGCTTAATACCCATCCGCTACCACGAAGGCGGCGCATCCGAAGGTGTTAAGATACCCGGGATCCCCAAGGAACATCGCGAGTTCAATGGGCGAAGATACGTGCTCGAACACGCCATTGAGGGTGATGTTGCATTTGTGAGAGCATGGAAGGTGGATGAGGTAGGAAATACAGTGTTCAGGTTCGTTCGACCGAACTCGACTCGTTGTGCCTTTGACGAACGCGTTCTGCAGGTATGCAGCGAACAACTTCAGCAGCGTCATGGCAAAGAATGCAAAATTGACCATTGTCGAGGCGAGTAGCATGGAAAGAAATTTGCAGTTGTTGACCTGACGGATGGGTCCTTTCATGCTAGGCCGAGAATATCGTTCCCGTTGGCTCGATTTCTCCCAATGCCATCCATCTACCTGGCATCTATATCGATCGCATTGTCCAGGCTACCTCAGAGAAGCAGATAGAATTTCCGACTATTGCTCAGCCCGCGTCGGGTAGTCAGGAAGAACGTCAGCCTCTCGTCCTAGATATCCGCCACAGGATCGCGCGACGCGCAGCAAAGGAACTCAAGAATGGCTTCCACGTCAACCTGGGGATTGGCATGCCGACGCTCGTCCCAGAACATCTTCCACCTGGCGTGAACGTATGGCTGCAGAGCGAAAATGGGATCCTGGGTATGGGACCGTACCCATCGAAGGAGCAACTCGACGCGTACCAACGTTTCCTGCGACTGCGGTGCATGTGTTGATTTCACCTTTTTAGGGACATTATTAACGCAGGAAAAGAGGCTGTCACACTATTACCGGGAGCATCCGTTTTTGGTGAGTGGAGGTGCAACTTGAAGGATCTGTTTCAGACGGACGAGTTACTAAACAGAATGCTCGTAGATACCAGTGAGTCGTTTGCAATGATACGGGGTGGACACATCGACGTCGCGATCCTCGGGGTGAGTTTACGAGTCAAATAAACCCGCCCAACAGCTTCTTAAAGTGCTTTCAAGGCTATGCAGGTCTCGCAGGTTGGGGACATTGCGAATTTCATGATACCCGGAAAGCTCGTTAAAGGTGGCTGTCGTTGTTAATAAAACTCCGAGCTTCTCTCACGGTTCACCACAGGTATCGGCGGTGCCATGGATTTAGTCTCAAACCCCGACAATACAAAAGTCATCGTCGTGATGGAGCACTGTGCGAAGGACGGTAGCCCAAAGATTCTGAAGGAGTGTACGCTCCCTCTGACTGGCGCCCGGGTGGTGAGCCAGATCGTCACGGAGCTTGGCGCATTCGACGTAGATCGCCAAAAGGGAGAACTTACGTTGACTGATCTGGCGGACGGCGTCACCCTGGAGGAAGTGGGCGCAAAGACGGGCTGCAAATTCCATGTCAGGAGCCAGCTGGGCCGGCTGTGACCTGGATTACTGTAACGTACGTCAGTACTGCGCGTGAACCCGATTTGACAGCGAAATTGGGGGAATATGGACCGCAGTTCATGTCCGCGTCGGTACGCGGAAAGCGTGCGAGGCTTGACACACTTCATCTTTCTTTCAGATCTACCCGCTAACTCGTGTCATCCTCTGGGGCCAAGCCAAGTAGAAATACATCGCGTCGAACTCGCCTGGTTCCGAATCCTCATTCTGTTCTATGTCTGCAGATCTTGTCCAAGTGCCGCACACGCAGAGTCACGGACAGCCCAACTATCGCTGCAGCATCTCCGGCGTCCCCGGAACCCTGAGAACCAAATTTCCTTCGCGAAACCCGGCGTTGTCGTTCTCCGCGGCGGTGAGACAGGTCCAAGCGTGTTCTTCATTATCATTGTGAATTTGATTGAAGGTGCGTTGACGTCTTTGACAAGGCGCAGCTGTTCGAAGCCCGATTAGCAATTTTGCCTTGACAACCGCATGGAGTGGGCTGTCATCATCATGTCATCTCTTAAACCTAAAGTCCAGTTTGACTAGTGCGATACAGGTCACCCCACATCACCTCTGCGTCCACAAGGTAATGAAGAAGGGAAGGTGTTGTTCCAAAATATATTGCAGGCGCAAACAAGTACAGTAATACATGATGGCAACCCAAGACGCCTTCAGGCCGGCGCTCGCCTGGACCGGGAGTACTGTAGTGATCGTCGCCGAGGTTGGGTATTCGCGCCTCACTCGATCAGCGTCCATCATCCATCATTTCTTGAGAGGATGTTGCCCAACAATTCAAGTAATCGCGCTCCTATTCATTCTCTTCGTCGTCGGGACTATTCACACAGAGCATGCTGCGCCGATTTTCACCCCAGACACGATCAGAGGTTCATTTAGAAGAATAATAAGAGGACGAGGCATTCGGGCCACTTGCCGAAACGTAGAGGTGAGGCGATGAGGCCGTACTGAGGCCGTGCCGTGAACCGTGAAGACGTGAAAGAAATCCAATTGCGGGTGCTACCCATGTTGGTCTGCTCTGTCGAGTGCACTTACGTCGGCCTCGTGCGGGCAAAGGACCGAATGAATAGAGCAGGAAAGAGCCTATAGTTAGTTGGAATTGAGTTGGTAGTGAAAGAAATGAAAAGGTTGATTCATTCGGCGCTGCCTGAGGCCTGGGGTTCTGCCTGGCCCACCTTGCACTCGCACTCCTCCCTCAAGCCTCCACACCATGGGCTGGTTCGACTCCCTCTTTTCTTCTTCAAAATCTACCGTGCAAGGAAGACGCAAAGTTCTTTCCGCCACTCAAGAGGCTTTCTCCCTTCCCTCCCCCGCTTTCTCGCAAAATGGTCTCTTCACTGCAGATTCCTCCCTCGGCTCTCCGGATCCAGAATCAGCTACCACCCCATCATATACATACCCCCCACAGTCAAATGGAACGCAATACAAATACTCCTCAACCAGGTGCGCCGGTTCTCAGACTGTGTTTACCCTTCGCTAACTTTCAAGTGACTCAATAGAAGGTCCTCCCGTTCGCAACCCCCCACGTCCCTGTTACCCCTCCATAATACCCCACTCCCTCCCACTCCTAAATATCCACATCTCGATCAGACGTGGAATCGGATCCGAAGCTGGTTGTCGGCCGAGTATCCAGAGCTAGGGGACACACTCAACTATGGTATTCTTCCACAAGACCTCGCGAACATCGAGATGCAATTCGGTTTCTCGCTTCCTCAGGTTATCCGTGAATCTTACCTAGCAGTCAACGGCCAAGAACCAGAGTCGTCAGCTGGCTGTTCCGAGGGCCTCTTTTTTGGGTTACACCTTTTACCCCTCGACGAGGTACTTGAAGAGTGGAGGTTTTGGCGCGAAGTTGATGACGACCCGAACACGGGGCAACATCCACGATTACGCGAATTTATGCAGTCCGTGCCACCGGGCTGGATTCGCAAGGAGTACTCTCAACGCGGGTGGATACCACTGGTCTCGGACAAGACAGGCAATTATGTCGGGGTCGATCTTAACCCTGGGGAAGGTGGTTCCGTAGGTCAGGTCATCATTTTCGGCCGTGACTTCGACACGAAGGTCGTCCTCTGGAAAGGAGACGGCTCCGTTGGATGGGCTTACTGGCTGGCTAGCTTTGCGGAGGTACTCGAGTCTGGAGACGGATTTGAGCTTGGTTTGTCGAATGAGAGTGAGGGAAGTGAGGATGACGTTGGCTACGAAGGCTATTTCTTCGACGGGACTGGGCGAGGGTCTGGTGAGGGAACTGGTGGGATATCGGCGGGCGGTATTCGCCTGACTGGCGAGTATCGGGGCTGGACAACACTGGAAGCTTGGGCGGATAAAAGCATGCGTAAGTGGCAACAAGTGGGCCTAGTTCCAGAGCCACCAGTGGAGAAGGCGAAGGGCAAGGTATGTGCGGCCTTATCCTCACCGTCTTGGTCCGTACTTTTCCATTCTTGTTTACAGGCGCCAGAGAAAGTCGGCCTGGGCGTCTTGGATCTTGCAAACTCCACTGCAATCCCGAGTGCTGAGGTGCCGATCCCAGTGTTTGTGGACGTCAGTAACAGTAACACTGTGCCATCCCAACGTAATGGACAGAATGCTGTCGACCCTCAAGAAACTTCTCAAAAAACCTCTGTCCCTGTCATCTCTATCTCAAAACCCCCCGCTCCTCTCCCAGTGGACCTTCCTACTCACGACGAAATCACCTCTCCCAGTCTCGATTTTGAGATGCACTCGGACGACATAGAGAGCACGGGAGCATTGATGCGGGAAATTCATTCACGAACTGCATCTGAGGTATCAAATCCTGGCCGCCAAGGGGTCCCATCAGGTGCTCCGAAATCGACTCAGAATTCGGTGTCTGGAGATGCAACCCCTCCTTCAAGTGCGCCAACCACGTCTCAGTCTGCGGTCGCCGATCTACTTAACGATTCGGGGCCAGCGTTTTCTGCGTCACCGATGGACCCATCAACATCCGCAAGACCGTCGCCACGAGTTGTCCCACCTCCTCTCTTACTTACCGACGAAAGGACACCCATAGAAGGCGATGAATCCGACTCGGAGGTTGAAGAGTTGATCGCTACTGTCAGATTGGTGGGGAGTGGAGGCGATGCTGGACTTGGGGATAGTCAAGGACAATCAGACGAAGCTGGCGACGACCGTGCGGAAGCGGAAGCTGCATCCAGCGCGGCTTACTCTTTAGATGGAGGCCCTTTACCCGTCGGTAGGAAGTCCCGCAGGAAGGGGACTTCGGTGCACTCCCTGCGATCAACGAATTGAGGCAGTCCTGATTGGAGAGTAATTAATATGGCACTTGTGATCGCATGTGCTGGACACTATTTATTTGTCCCCATTGACTAGTACATTGCATGCTAATCATCCATCTCTTATGACCCAGTCCATGTACGCTTTTCAGATTTTTCATACCCGTTAATCGCATTGTGCACACGTCTGGCTCTGTCGTGTTACATAAGCTCGTGTGAAATGGACTGCTCACCGCTCAGCCGTGTCAATCCGAGTTCCTCATGTCTTCCCCACCTTCAACGCATAACCTTCTCGAAGAGCGTCTGGCACAACTCGAGTGAGCCCTGCACCTATTCCTGTCCGTAACGTTACGCTGGACTTCCCCACTTAGCGAAATCACGAGGCGCAGAAATGACTACTTGCGCGAAATGTTCATCTTGCTACAAAGGCGCAACAAAGTCGGGTTGGTTTTGACCGTGGAAGGCCAAGATGACCCCGGTCTCGAAGCTTTCATGGATAGGTTCGACATCTCTAAAGCGTGCGATCCCTCTTTACACCTCTGTCTCCCCGCTCATTCTGCTCTCTTTCAAGTGAAAGGGTTGGCAGTATCGCGCAACTTGCCGACAGCGAACTTGTTCTCCCTCCCTCGCAGCTCAGCAGTCCGCAAACAACACCCGTCTCCGACATCAGTCATGACACGCCGTCAGCACTTCCTTATGGTTCACCCATGTCTGACGCTCTGTCTCCTCCCTCGCCACTGCCGATGGACGAGGAAGCAGAACCCATCGCGCCGGCAGAGGAACGCTCGCCAGACCTGACTGGAACGCGTCCTCCGTCGCCAGATACTTCTATGGAAGTGACCGAAGATGCATCGTTCGAAGTCCCCGACGAAGAGCCGCTTCCTCCACCAGCCGTCGATTCCGATCTTCTTGTGGATGTATCTACGCAGCCACCTTCCCCCTCGTCCGAGGTCGCTCTCGCTGAGACTCGTGCAGAGACACCGCAGGCTGAGGTTCGGAGTGACGTCTTTGAAGGTACCGAAACAATGGATTCAATTGCTCCTTCGGACGCTGCCCCGGTCCAGCTCGCCGTTCCGTCGGATGAAGATTCTAGATCTGAAGGGTTAGCATCCCCCGTGATAACCGAGAGCATTGCCTTACAGGAGGATATGGACGTTGATGTTGTTGGAGAACCTCTCGCCGAAACCGATGAACCTGTCTTACTTGCTACCGAAAGAAGCCAAAGTGCACCACCATCACCTTTGTCACCACAAACTTCTCAGACAGAAGTCCAACCCCTGCCACCAACAACACTCGCTCCCGCTCCCGTTCTTGCCTTGCCACCCTCCGCGTTCATACTTCCCCCTAAGCCGTCTACCGAAGTCTTCATCCCGGCTACACTTGCTCCCGTCGGGGAGTCGCCTCAATACTCTCTAGACCTGGTCACCGCGGAGCCGCGATCTTTGATCACGAGCGAATGGCTCAACCCTGAATTCTCATTGAATCGTAATTACACGCTTCCTTCCGCAAAATCTCTCCCTCTAGACCAGCAGAGGAGATTGAAGCTTGGCAAAAGTTTGCGCAAGAAGGAAAAAGAGAAGGATAAGGGACTGGAAAGCCGTAAGGATGGTACAGATGATTGGATGCCACTGGGCATCAATAAATGGGGAGTAACGATCAAGGCAAATCCTTTGTGGAAGAGGGTGTCGCGCGCGACAAAAACTATGACTACTCGGGATTGGAACGTAAGCATACCATCATATCTCGTAAACTGAGTACTCACTGGCGTCCAGGTTGCTTTTACTGAACTGCGACTCCTCCGAGTGCTGGAGCGCATAGAACAACTCAAAGAAGCAGGCAAGTGGAGCTATCGACAGCCAAAGAAACAGCGTGGAGTCGGAAATGTTTCCAAGACGCATTGGGACTATCTTCTAGATGAAATGGTGAGGTGCTCCCTAGTTATACGAAGGTCATGTTTTTGAGACGTTCCCTGAAGAATTGGATGCGCACTGACTTCCGAGAGGAGCGTCGGTGGAAGATTTCCATTGCATATAAGCTCGCCAGTGCCGTGGTCGAGTGGCACAAAGCTGGCGACCGAGAGACAAGAAAGGAGAGGGGCATTGTTGTCGACTGGAGACGGCCCCTCCACGACGAGTCTCGAGACGTCGACGATGTGGAAATGATCATAGAACATGGCCAGGGTGCGGAGGAAGATATGCAGGATGACGCCAACGAGAGACCATTTTCAGCGGCTCTCATCTCCGGAGACTATGGCTCTGATGACAGTGATGATGAACAGGAGCTGGAGAAACAAGAAGTAGCTGATGCGCTCGAGCCGCGCGTAGCGCTAGAAGAGGCTCTCGGACACGCGGAACGTAGTGAGTCAACCCAGTCAGAGAACGAGATCCGGCCCAAAGAAGAAGATTTGGACGACTCGTCAATGTTGCGAGATATGCAACCTACTGCAATCACAGCGGACGTTCAACCGAGGCAGAAGGATGAGATATCGGGACTCTTGGCCGCCAACGTGATCCACTCGGGCGAATTGACCCAACCTGATCCTCACCCGGGCCTAAAGCAGACCTCAGACGATCCGGTCCTTGGCGTAGATACTTCTCTGGAAACGGCGACCGAACGGCCAACGTCAACACCAAAACAGCATCTGAAATCGAGCATCTTCTCGCCAATCCGCAGCCATATAGCACATCTCGATTATGATAAACTCATTCTTGATTTTGACGACCTTCATATCCTCAGGCCTCGCGATGCTGCCTCGGACAGCGCGCTCTATGATACCCATCCATTTCCCTCTGATGTTCTTCAGGTGTTTCCTGAATTGCCATTCTCCTTCACCGACCCCCCTCCCTTGGCTGGGCAATCGACACCGCAGTCCGCGGGAAAGAAAAAATCGGAAAAGCGAGATCGCGATGATCCTCATAGACGCAGCGATCCTACTACTTACAACAAGATGACCCCTATGGGCTCATTCATGCGCTCGCGACCGACTCTGTTGGCGGCCCTGAACCCCGCTATGCGCTGGGAAAACGACCATTGGATGAGCTTCGACGATGCCCCTGTCATACTGGACTTCGATGCGCAGTACAAGTTCCCTGACGAACCTGCCAGCAGTGCGTTTCATTTATATGCTATCATTTATTATCTTTGACCTCTTGCAAGGCTTATTTGAGGGTGGAAAACCGACCCTACTTATACCGGATGACGATGTCATCTTACCAAGCACGCCACGAGATCCAGCACGGCGTGCAACTGCTGACGTGCTGTGGACCAATCAAGACGACCTCCTGCTCAAGAGTCTGGTAGAGAAATACCCTAAGAACTGGGGTCTGGTGGCAGACCAGTTCAACTCCTTGCGCGGTGCAATTGCTCTGGAACAACGGGCTGATTGGGAATGTAAGGAACGCTACAGGTCGCGGTGGTTGGGCAAAGATCGGAGCGAGAGGGACTTTACCCCGGTTGCACCACCCGCCCAAGATGGACCCTCGTTGTCCACCCCTGCTCGGGCTTCACAATCGCAAATAACCACAAGAAAGCGAATGGCCAGTGTCAGTTCTTCAACGGCGAATACGGCCCCGATTCCTACGGTCACCTTCGAGTCAAGAAAGCGGCGTAGGCACGTTCTGATATTTGAAACGATGCGAAAATGTGCTAGGAAGCGGGAAGCCGCTCAGAAAACTGTTGGTATGTGTCTGCCCATTGAACGGCCCCATTTCAGTTTCTTGACGCCTACATAGTTAATTCTCGGAAAGCTTCGAATATTCATGATACCCATGGGCAATTCTCTAAATTACCCAGACTTGGTCCTGCGGAGCTGAGCCGCATGAAAGCTGACAAAGAGGCTCAGGAGGTGATCTCCCGACGAAGGGCGGAGGAAGCTCAGCGACAGCATCTACTCCAACGCATGGGAAATGGCACACCCGGTCAACCCGCCGTGCGTAACACCCTTCGTATCCTTCGCACGCTAACGAGCACCGTCTGCAGGGTCAGACACAAGTCGCAGTGGCTCAGGGTCAGGCGCAGGGGCAAGCACAAGCGCCGGGGCAACCTTCATCCCAGTCAGCACAAAACAACAATGCCCCGAGGCCTCAATTAAATGGTCAGGCGGTACCGCAAATACGCACACAGGTCAACATTTCGCAACAACAGCGGATACCAGCGACCAACGCTACCCGTGTTTCTGCTCAGATGTTGCAACAAGCTGCGCAGCAGCGGGTCTTGGCCGCCGCAAATGCGAATATGGCCGCTTCGGGTCCTAATATCAGCCCACCGCACCTCTCTCCGGGCTTTGCTCAGCGAGCTCCGGTATCATCCCCTGTCATGCCTCACTCCTCTCCACCGCGAACATCGACAACACCGAATCCTCCTCGCCCATCGTCTGCTTCACAACATCAAGGCCACGGCCAGCCTTCACCGAACTTGCCCCAGGCGGTTGCCACAAGACAAAACCAAATTCCAGGGATGTACTTCTCGTCGTTGCTGGGGCCACAATTTACGCAGGAGCAAATAGAACAAACTATGCGCCTCCAACTCATGGTGAGTCGTCGTTTTCATCTATGCCATGGGATTAAGGCGAGCACAGCAACAACGACCCACGATGATGCAGGGCTATGCACAAGTGGCGGCCCAACAAGCAGCGGCCCATCATGCCCAAGTGATGCAGGCCCAAGCTCACGCGCAGGCTCAAGCTCAAGCCCAAGCTCAGGCCCAAGCTCAGGCCCAAGGAGGGGCACAGACTGGGTCGTACCCGCCTCAGCCTTAAAGCCAACTTCCCATTCTCCGCCCTGACAGTTTCTCCGTGTCGCTGCCGGTGTACCGTCGTACCTCTGTGGTTCTACCGATCCTATGTATAGACTGGTGTGCTGTTCTGAGGCTCTGGCTGGCGGGGCAAGCCCAGTTCTCCACATTACATACCGAGACGTCTATAAAGGAATGGTCGCACGTATCCTATGATCGTATAATGCCACCCATTTCTGACTCTCGACTCGAATGTTCCGTCCGAGATTCTGTCCGAAAAGACGAGGTTCGCGCTCCTTCGAAACGCAATTTGCCCGCAGAGGGTTCACGGGCCTGAGTAGACCATCTTGGGCAAGGTTCTGTGATTTCTGATGTAGTATTGGTTTGATAGAACAGCCATCTATTCGTGCACAGCCCTACGCCAAGGAAACGTCGATATGGCGGGGTTCGTCCGACAGACAAAAAGAGGAAAGACTACGATAAACAAGGGAAGTCCTCCTTGACTTGCGAATCAAAAGTGCCGGAATCGGCCATAAGCAAAGTACACAGCCATCCTTGCTATGTCTCTTGCCGTCTCAATGGCCCGGATCGTGTTTCTCTTCATCGTCTCACAAACTGTGCTTGTGGCATATCCGAGTAATACATACAGTTATGCAGAAGCAGCCGGAGCGTGCAAGGAGTTATTCAGGGTACCTAACTGAACGTGGTCCCTGTGCCAAGGGGCGATCAGAAGCCAAGGAACAAGGAACGTCAGGGTCCTCGTAGTGTAGTGTATGACAAGCATTGATCGATCGATCTATCTCTATCATACGACGGGCGCGTGATTAGAGGCCAAGATCCTGCAGGACACAGCGCCCGGGTGAATTTTTTGTTTATTTGTCACTTGTATTCGGCGAGGACTTGTCCTATTCGCAAGGACGTACTGCCAGTGCCAGTGGTGTACGGCACAATGATAATGGGTTGGGAGACTTGTTACCATAACTCCAGAGTCGCTCAGTGGCCATGCGTACGGAAAAGGAATTATAATTTATTATAACCGATTTATAACCCGCTTAAAATACAATTATAATCCCGATCAATTATAATGCCCCTTCCCAAATTTGCGAGGGTGCTCTGAGTCTCCTGCAGGGACAGGGGTGTTTAGCGGCGAGCCTCTGAGGGTGTAGACACAGTAGAGCCTGGGTCGAACATGTGGACTACAGAGGACCAGCCCTTGCGCAGATCTAATACCTTTGGATGTCAAGGAACGCAGCACTTCTCCTCGCATATCCACCGGCACGGCACGGCCCGTCCCGACGCGCTCCACATGCTCTCGCCACGCCACAAAGAGCGACGATAACTCGCTCCACCATCATGTCCACAGCTCAGGTAAGTATAACGCTCTACGAAGCCATCCAAGCACACTCTTCATTACTCCCCCCCATCGATTAGGATTCTATTTGGAAGCAGAAGGAGGCCGGCGAAGAGGCACAGTACTCCCGGCAGAAGGTCAGACTTCTTCCACCTACACGTCATCCAATTATGTCAATTCTCAGGCTTTTGCGGTTGAGCGATGACCGATGTGATTGACCCTTTGTTTGTTCCCTTAGGAGCGCGAACAACTTCGTGCGCTGAACGAAGCCAAGTCAACGCAAGCGGAACCACCCTCAACTGTCCCACGCGAAGATCGCAATTATGAGGCTGGCTTCGGCGGGCAGGAGGATCTCGAAGATCGATATGCTACCACAAGCGGAGAACACTGAGTCGATGATGGTGTATTGCCCGTGGTGCTAGAAGCATTCCCCGGCGTGGTAGCTGAAGTTAGCGCAATTAGTCGACGGAACAGCGAGTCCAAGGGGGTATGATGAAAGGGGTATGATGGAGGATATTGAAACCACTGCCCCAATGTTCAGATTGTACATAACTATAAAGATCCCATTCCCCATATCAACCACATTGACGCCCGTAAGATCCCTTTGCACCTCACTCTCCACAAAATAAAACCGAGGAGAAATTGCTGCAAGTGGTATGAGGGTAAAACATAAGAGTAAATATCGATTGTGCAGCCCGTGGTCCGTGTATTATATGGAAAGAAATGAAAGAATGTCCTTGCATTTATGGTAAAAGATTGAGAAACGCGACGAGGATTCACCGCGAGGCAACTGGAGCCGGTGTAATGGTCGGCTCGTTTACATTCACCTCGCGGCGCAAACCGGTACTCTGGGCACCGCATACTGGAGGGACTGCGATAGCAGACTCTATCCATGGATTAGGGTATGAGCACGTGGCAATGGGAGTCGCCAGTGATAAGGTATCAGAGGGGTTCTTCCAACCATTTCCTGCATTCACTGAGCTCGTCACGGAGGGGAATGTTGTTGGGGCAGGAAGTGTCGGAATGTTACCCGTATGGGTATACTGTGGGAGGAGTGTGATGGCGCCTCCATTTGAAATGGAAGCTGGCGGCCACGCGAGCGATGAAGCAACGCTGGCGGGAATTTGGCCAGCGCCAGAGCCACCCGTTTGTGAGGCAGCCAGCGGCGGTTGCCATGGACTAGTGTTTCCACAGACACCATCCGCCTGACGGGGGTCTGTAGGCATCCACCCTTGGTCCAGGCCTAGTTTATATGACCAGGAGGGAGCTTGAACGGTGCCACTTGTCGAGTTTCCAATTTTCCACGTCCAGAAAAACCAGTTCTACCCAGGATGATTCACACTTTGTTCGGGATGTGGTGAAGCGAACAGACTCACCTGAAGGGCGTCCATGCTTGACATGGCAAATTGTTTTGTGCTATCCTTCAGAGATTGGCTCCATGTCGAATAATCTTCCCATGGGCTACAGTCACCCACTTTCGTAGAGTATCCGGGATAAGTGCCCTCGTAACGGGTGCCCAATCCAACACCATTAACGTACAAGCCACAGTCATTAATGGCATTGCTAAATTCTCCGGCAGCAGTCAACCCGAATGCAGACATCGACTGGTTGATCATACTCCCCCAGCTGGTGCAAGGGTCAGAAACGAGAGAAGACATAGGACTAGAGGTCTGGGTGCTGAAAGCGAGATATGGATGAAGATCCAGCGAGATACGGTCAGCTCCGGGAAGGAAGCCAGCCCATTTGGTGGCGCCGGCAAAGCCATCGTGGAAAGAAATTATGGGACCATTGCCGGCCCCCGTACCACTGGCGAGACGAACGAAAGTATATGCTTGAAAGTAACTATGGCGAAAAGTTGAGGACAGGTAGTAGGTTGATATATGACGGCACTTACTACGTGGATAGAATGTCAACGCCAACCTCCGAAGCTTGTGGTTCATTGGTGATGCCAAACATGGTCACAACGTCCCTGTACTGAGGCTGAGAAATGAATTCGGCGATGATGCGAATATAATCTAGTGAGCGTTGAGCGTTGGCCAATCCCATGGTACCATTTAGGACGTTAATGGTGCCAAGTCTTCCGGAATGATTCCAACCGTTTTGACTACCAGGAAGGGAGTGAAAATCTAGATTGATCCGAATGCCATATTTTCGTGCCCATTCTATGGCCTTGAGAAAATATCTGGGAAACTATGAGAACCAAAGAGACGTGGAGCCCCCGCCGATACGCACTTCCAACTTGTTTGCTTCAAGAATGGCTCGCCATCCCACACCTCGATGGCCCAATAGGGAAGTGGAATGCGGACGTAGTTGAGGCCTGCGCCAGCAATCTCAGCAAAGTCTTGTTCGGTCTGCAATTTTTTGTATTAAAACTGGCACGGGTATGAAGAGGTTCTGGCGTACGATAAAAGTTTTGTAATGGTCTTCCAGTTGGCTGAGACCTCCACCAGCCTGGTCATTAGCCATAGCAACGCTGAGAGTCCACTCATCGACTGCGGTTGGATATTTTTGGTAGAGAGCAGGGGATATGAACTGCGGAAGAATAAGAAGGTCTCGCTCCGGCTCCCACGGTGACAGAAACTCACAGGCTCGGTAACTAGCCAACCGCCGAGATTGACGCTGTGAATACCCCGAAGATTTAACAGTCGAAACATGGAAATACCAGAACAAAGTCACGTACCCGCGGATACGATCTGAACCGGGATTGAATGTCTGGTTCAAGGGAGGAGTCCAAGACTGAGCCTGCGCTCCGTTGTTGAGTGGGTCACTCGGGTTGTAGTACCAGCTACCGCCAAACGGATTGCGATATGTGAATGTGGATCCATCCTCCATCGTGACAGTGGAACCATCACCCCCGGAAATGAGAGCTTTTGAAGACGAAGTTGAAGTTGCGGAAGGAGCGGTAGCGGTAGTACTACTAGCATGAGATTGCTGAGAGGCGGCGGCATTGTTGGATGTGTGCTTAATAACGAGAAAGTAGATGGGAAGAATGACGGCAATGATGAGAAGAAGTATGCCGCCTATAGCGGCAAGAATGATGGTGTTACGACGGGATTTGGAGGCATAGGACCCGTACGCGGCCTGCTTCTCTGCGAGGAAGCGAGGTTGAGATGAGAGACTGGACAAAGGAACGGAAGGACCATCAAAGGTATCGTCGACTGGGGAGCGAGGGTCGTCATGATAACGTCCAGAAAAGCGTTCGCTTCCGGGGCGGGGGGAGCTTCTCGCCGACAGCGATTCTGGGTTGAGAGCGTAGAGGGAGGAAACGCCTTCGGACTGAGCGCGAGAGCCGTAAGACGCTATCGATCCGCGAATGCCTTCTCCATCGATGGTACCGAGGAAGCGAGGACGAACAAGGTTGACAGACAGTTCGTCAGCGTTCAAGTCGTCTAAGGAGGGTTCTGGCGCGGCCTGCTCGGAAGGAGGGTCGTAAAGCGACTCGTGAATATCAGAAGGTTCTAGAGGGTTCGGAATGGGATCATAGGCAACGCCTTGACCTGTGGGGGGCGAGTGCGACATGGCGGAAGGGAGAGAAGGAGGGAGAAAGGGAGAGAAAGGTTCGTTGAGGGCACGAGAAGGGAGGCAGGATGGGAAGCAAACCTGGTCGGACGGCGGAGGTTCGTGACCGTGCCGAAGTTTCAGCCAAGGTTGCCTCTTTTGGTTACATGAATAAGGAAATTATTGCCACAAATTATTACAAATCTAATAACGTCAAAATGGTCACAAGACCACACGTCCCTCATGACCCCGAATATAACCCGTACAAACTATACGTCGGACTCCGGTAGTCTCCATATTCTTGTCCGTTTGTATGTGCCATTGCCATCTGCGCGAGCGACGGTAGCACAGGCGGAGATGGAACCCGTGGCGGCTTGTCGTCCGTGCGCCTTAATTTTTCCGGCAGTTGCTCTCGCGTCCTTGTTTTTAGCATGCTTAGCCGCCGAGCCGCGACCCCTGGTGACTCGGATGCGCCCGACCGGTCATCGCCCATAACCACACCATCTTGGACATTGCCTCCCATTCCTGTGGTGTCGTAGGTGTATTCTTTGGTCTTTACGAGATTTAGGACCGCCCAGCTTCGATTTTCTGCCACGCCCAACGATTCATCAGGGTATAGGCTGAGCCCTGGTGAGACAGGAGGATCGGGTATAATGGGGCCAACAACCAACGGTACTCCCTTCAAGTTAGCCTCCCTTCCCGAAGACAGGCCCGGCATTGGGGGTAGTGCGTATACACCATCGACAGGGTCACCGAATGGATTCACCTCAGGATGGCGTCTAGTATCTGGCCCCTTCTGCACGGAACCATGCAAGTACGATCTGGCAACGTAGGGAGCCTTGACACGAGCACGCCCTTGTCGTGAGAACCCATCAGAATCAAGTATGTCATCGCCGCCGGGTGGCATGGAAGGTGACATCGTGTACGCCAGGCCTTCGGGTGATCCATAGATGGTACTTCGGCGCTTGTCAAAGTTCCGCATGCTCTGTCTAGCGCTCGATCTTCTACGGTAGTCGCGAACGGCAGAACCACCGAATTCTAGATCTCCCTGACCAGAGCTGACAGCGATGCCGATGTTCTCCTGTCCAGCACAGTCATACACGGACGCCGGGTAAACCAATCCTGAGAGGCTCGAAAGACGAGAGAGTGCCTTGTTGGTGTGTCCATCTGAAGATTGATTCGTAGTGACTGGTTTTCCCACTGCTTCTGCTTTTGGCATTGTAGGTTCCACCATACCAAGCACATCCCGCGAGTCATCTACAAGCCGCGAGTGTCGTATTGGCGGCTGATTTGTTGCGCATGATTTTGAAATTTTCGCCGCGGGCGCCGATTTCTGCCCATCTGACTGATACTGTGTCCATGTCCAGGGGATTGACATTGCTGGTTGAGACGAAAGTCTTTCTTTGCCGCCAAACAAAGGTGATTCGTCTCCCAACTTTCTTGGTGGAAAGGCATCCTGAAGGATCGGAAGGGAGGGTGTGGGATGTGAACGCCGCCGAGGTCGTATGTATAGTTTGGTTAGAATTAGGATGGTAGCTACGAACAACACGCTGCCTGCCGCCAAGAGTATGATGGCCGCGGCAGGGAGCTGGTGTGGGGTGGTTTGTCGTGATGGCACATTGTCGAATGTACGGATGGGATGCTCTGCCGATACAGATGTAGGCGGGACGAAGGAAAAAAAGGTGCTAGAGTGAGTAGCGGCCGTAGAAGACAACGGGAGTAAAGCGCTAGGCACAACAGAAGTCGAAGAATAGGCGAATATGCTGGGGGAAGCATTGCTCGAGATGGTACGAGGCGAATCAAGCCGTGGGGTAGCCACAGAAGAATACGGTACTTGAACCAAGGGATTCGGCACCGGATCAGGTACAGCAGAGATTTCGGCATTAAGATGAGCATCATCGAGCTTAGGAGAAGACCGATTTCTGCTTTTGTCTGTAGAAACAGGTTCGTTACCTTTTTCGGAGCCGACAGAGTGTGGTGGATGAGACCTGTCGGGGAGAACGACATTGATCGTGTGGAAAGAAGCAGCACTTTTTCTATGAGATGACTTTGCCGACGGTGGTTCCTCCATCGCATGAGAGAGTCGAGTTCGGCAGGTGGGGGGATCTGGTCCAGGTTGACTCGGAGGGTTGCAACTCAATGGCATACCAACATGCAGAAGCAGTGCGTCCAGCGCGATGCAGATAACGAGTCAGCAAGGGTCGCGATAGCTTGCGAGCAGTCACAAAGGGGCAGGGCAGGGCGATCAGCGGGACAACCGGAAGTTCGTATTGATAATTCTAAGGCGCGAGACGAGTCACGTGCAACTGGACGCGGCTGTGGCGTCGACGGGGATTCGCGTCTGTATTATTACGCGTAATGTAGCGGTGTCTTGCCCCTTAGATTGCTGCTCTCTATCCTGTCCTTACTGCTGTTTAAGCACTCCAAAATAACTTCCCTTTATTCTTCTTTTCAGCCTCGAAGATTGCCTTCGAGCCTCCGCTGGCTTGTTCTACCTTCCCTGTCCCGGAGCAAAGCACCGAGTTATGTCTTCCAAAGCTTCGGGAAAGGGAAAGGCGTCAGCTTCTCGCCGTACAGTACGGTCCAATGTGTCCACGACTGAGGCTCTTAGCAAGTCCCAGCCTGACGCATCACACATGTCAGCAGATGCCGGGCACACCAATCTCTCGTCCTCTTCATGTGACGCTGGCCCACCACTGCACTTCTTTGGTTTAGCAGTTACTCAGACTCAAACTCAGGTGGCGTCCAGCGCAGAGGCGAGTGGCGAGGGTGGCGAAAGATTGGAAAATAGAGTATGTATCTACTCCTCCCCAACGTTGCTTGGTTGCTTCACTCTCCTAATCGCTTACTTGTGATGACTGCTGACACATTTCTTCCCCTGGGTTCAGGTGACCAAAAGGAGGAAACTGTCTCATGATCCCAAGGTTCACTCGTCACCCAAAGCACAATTACGAGTCCCGAACGAAACGTCTGAGGCGAGGCCAGTGTCTCGTTCTGCTTCCAAATCGAAGCGACGACGTTCTCCGTCTCCCGTTTCTACAGATTCGTTCGCCGTGGCGGAAGAATGGGAAGATCCCGCAAAAGTCTTTCTTGCCTCAAATGCCCAATTTGAAGTCCCCCTTTCTGAACTGGGCCGAGGATCAATGCAAAGGAAGGTTCGAGAAGGGTACGACTCAATTGCAAGAACCCCGTTGCGTCACACCTCGCTGGAACCCACTCAGGTTGATCGACCACATATATCTGGGGCCACTAACGTTCAACAACCTGGTGTCCAGAGCGAAGATGACCCCTTGCCTATGTCAAATGTGTCAACCGACGTTCAGCGGCGAAATCTTTCCTCCATACCCGATATTCCTGACGACGCCTCAACTCCTCCGGTGATGTCAAACCCGGGCTTGATGGACGACCTAGACACACGAGCAGAGGATTACCAGGCGACCCAGCCTCTTACTTCCGAGGATCTGAACATGGGCAATACCCAAGTTTCCGATGCTACTGATTCATGCCCTAGACAAGCCTCCCCACAGGCGTGGAGTTCTACGGTGTCAAAGCCCTCCACAAATACTCGGAATATTTTGAGTTTGGTAAACCCCGCAAAAAAATGGCGTCTCCAGCGAGGCGAGCAGCTGCTACAGGCTGCCTTGCAGACGGGCTCGGATGGACAGACGCAGCCGCCAGCAGATATCTCTGAGTTGTCAAATGCGCCGAGCACAGGTCGCTTGCTATTCGACCAATTAGCGGCTCAAATGCGCGCCGGGCAGCAATTGCCTCGACGCGATCTGCAGGAACAAGATCCCCCCAATTTGCCCCCATTGGAAGAAGATAGTCGGGAAACTGCTGTTGTCCCTGACTCTGAACCTCCTGAGCCTGCAAACACGGCATCTACTCTAGCTCGACCTCATTCGTCAATCCCTCCGAATAATTCTCTAGGCGGGGGCCGGGTCGATTCCTCGCTTTCTTGTCTTTCTCCAGCTCCTTCTGTTGCCCCCGAGGATGAAGACCCTCGACATGATAGAGAGAAAGATGGCCAATCGGATGGCGAAGACGAAGACGATATTCCGCTGTTCCTCACTATGGATCGCAAAGCCTCAGGCGCGGCTCCGCCGTCGGCAAAAAGAAGCAATCCGCCGAAGGTACAACATTATTCTTATTCGCGCCTCCTTGCACTCCTGACCACAATCTCTCAGTCAAAAGCCAGGCAATCTCGTGCGCTTAAAGGAACTAGGCGTGTAGTGGGAACCAAGGCGTCTAGCACGCGTGGTGTCCACACTTGTGTCACCGAGATACCATCGTCTGTTCCCGAACAAGATCATCGTCGCCCTGCTGTTCCTCCAACCCCACGGCGCACCGGCCCTAGTCGAAAAGGCAAAGAACGCGAAGATACCAGGGGGGATGCTTTCACACCCAGTGCTCGATCCGGCCAAGTAACCCCCACTCCCGATGACGCTACGACAGAGCCAGCAGATGACTTGCTTCCAAGTAATGAGGATCATGCGCCCGCTCCGCAAGGCTCGAAGGTGTTACCAAAGTTTGGACGCCTTCATTCAGCACCTCCTCGCAAAGCTGCGTACAGGTCGGCATCTAAAGCGACGAATATTACACTACCTATGGTTTCGGGAAGTCGGTCTACAAAACGGTCCAAGAATCATCCTATAGCCACACGCGTATTTGCTTTGTGGAAGCAGGATGCCGCGTATTTCTCCGGCATCGTCTGCGATAGAGCAGGACAACCAGATCGCTTCAGAATTCAATTTGACGACGGCGATGAAGATGTCGTAGATCTAAGGAACCTCCGTTGGTTGGAATTTCAGATTGGTGACCGCGTTACTATCATCAACAGCCAGGAGAAGGCGACCATTGCGAATGTGGATAAGCAACAATACGACATCGTCACGGTTCAACTTATTGATGACCCTTCAGCCAAGATGGAGGTCGAGGTGTTCGGGATCAAGATCCAGAGTCGCGCCGTCAAGTCTCAATGGGGCAATCGAATGGTCAATGCAGATGAGATCGTAACCGTGATCCCGATAACAAAGTCCGAGACCCCATCTTCTTTTAGAAACTCGAGCACCAGTTTGGGCAGGAAGGTGCTGAATAAGGTGGGAATCGTGGTCACATTGTCCGTTGGATGTGACCGAGAGAAGGAGAAGGAGACAATCATGCGGATCATCAAGACGAACGGGGGGACCGTGCTGGACGACTGGTCCGATGTCTTTTCGTTGGCAGGAGAATACTCCATGAACAAGAAGCGATGGGTGGTCACAAGCGACAATTTCTGCACAGATAGGAAGCACGACATCCAGCAAGTCTTCCTCGTCTCCGATGCCCCAAATACAAAACCACGGTTCCTCACTGCGCTTGCGCTTGGCGTACCATGCCTCTCAGTAGAATGGCTGAGGGCCCTGTCATCCGGCGTGAGTGTCACAGTACGATTCGATAAAACGCGTACTGAGTGGTTTATAAAAGCAATGCGCCATCTCAGACTGGCCAAGTCACCTCTTGCCTGCGGGCTACAGCGACAGTTTGGGAGCCAAGGTTTCTCAGATGGTGGATCTCGACTGGGGAACGACATTCGATCACCTAAGTGAGATCATGTCGAACAATGTCGCGACAAAGCTATTCTCTACAAAGTCGGTGCTTGTGTTGGGACCAGAATACTTTCCCCCGCCAGCAAAGGGTAAAAAGGTATTCGCTTCTTTACTCCAAGTCAGACCGAATTGACAGTATACGATACAAGGGTGCCTCTGGCGTTGGCGTTGAAAAATCCAGCGATGGCGGTCGCTTTATTCCGCGCATCATTGTATCCATGGGCGCTGCTCGTGTGGAAGCCGTGCCTGAACTCAAGTACGCCTCCAACCCTGACCTGGAAGATTTCCAGTATGTTGTTGTCAAAGACCTGCACGAGCGACCGTCTGTTGGTGGAGAAAAGTATGTTTCCATGGAGTGGGTAAAGGACTGCCTCATCGCAGGCAGGATGTTCCCTCGATCCTAATATTGCATTACACACGAACCTCATTTAGTTGCTTGACCTCTTATCATCATCCTAGTTATCACTTGTTTATTACTAACTCTCGCGTCTCTTCTGTCGGACGCAGACCGTATCATGCATATCATGATGTAATTACCGAGCGATATAAAAATACATCCAAAAGCTGTCCAGAAATAGATCAAGGAAGCAAGGGTAGGATAGCAAGGAATGTGACAATAGCCTGGCTAGTTTAGCCGCACTCCGCATCGTGCACACTTTTTCTCTGTATCGATGCTAGAAAGTACTAAGTGCTTCGTCGGTTGGAAAAAATAAAGATTCGCGTACCAGAGGAAGATGAGTCCTATCGGGAAGAGAAGGATAGCGCAGATGATACCACAAAGGCCGAAGCTTGTGGTCTCGTCGTGATTGCCTCTCGCACATTGAGCGAAAACTGAGAATAGAGTGTGATCAAGGAGAAGTGAACGCTCAGGACAACGCTTACGTTGATTCCGATACTGTTGGCCTACCCACTCATCTGGTGGAATAGGTTGCGACCCTGTACCGGGAGTATGCCACTGGGGTAACGATCCAGGAGACGCCGAATAGGTTTGACTCGAGGATGGTGGATATTGTTGCGCTTGTGGCGCATTGGATGAGGGATCCTGTGAGTCTTCTGAAAGAGGTGCGTAGGCAGGTGGAGGTACGGGCAAAGTAGCGGGATCTTCTGGCGGTAATTTTGCGTCGATTACCATTATGACGGTTGGATAGCTGTAGGGGCAAAATGAATGGGGAGGGGGAAGAGAGGAGAGTGAAGGGAAGGGAAGGGAACGAAGACAAAAGGATGGCTACAGTGAAAGTAGACTGGACGAGATGATTTTGACGTGTGAATTGTACTCGTCTGGGGGTGCGTGTTGGGCACAGCCTCCGACCGCAGCCAGGGGATGAAAAGGTTGATTTCGTGGCGCTGGTTGGTGGACGCTTGGTTAGTTGCGTGGGTGCGCCAAGGGCTGTGTTGAAGGGACGGACTAGAGTGGACTAGCCCGGTCCATAGCAGTGGATGCGATGCTTGAGCGCGTGATCCAATACCGTACTTTGCTCTAAAACTCTAAGCCCTCACATGATCGCGGCCCGTTCGACACGACGGCCACCACCCACGACCTACGATACCGGCATTTTCATTTAGTCTGCGACCACCCCTACTCAACTATCGGTATGGCTGCCGAGTATGAAGTTGGCAAGTCCATCACGCCCTGTTTCCGCGTTTAGACTTTTCTAATCAAGTGCGAAGAAACCGTCTTGAAGGCAAAAGTCTTCATGAAGGGCAAGAAGATGGGTTGGGTACGTTCGGCCTCGACTGTTCCCTCACGTCCATTGATATATGCGACCTAGAAATTCTATGTAAAGGTGCGAGACATGACTTCCCACGAGACATGACTTACTCACGTCTTACTGCACATTAGTGGAAAGGTTATCAAGACACTGACAATACGTACGCACGCCTTACATTAGGGGCCCGTCAGACACGTTGCTCACGCAAGTTATGTAGCTGGGAGCCCTTCAAGTCTTTCGAGAATTGCGGGGAGGAGATCGTTGAACGATTCTGGGACCGCGTAGACACCAAGGGCCGTGACGTGGATTCAATCGAGGGATGGACCAACGGGGAGGAGGTTCATCCAATTGGACCCCCACGTACGCTCTCCTATCTTAAGCACCACTCTCAAAACTTACTCTCTGTTGAGGCCGAAAGAGCAGGATGACGCCCAGAAAAGATGAATCCACGAATTCTCGATCGCCAGCGGATGAGCATCCTTCGCCAAGAGGGACCATGAACGGTAGGAAGGCAAAGAGACCGTCAGAACCCCTCGAGTCCCAACGCTCTTCAAAACGGAAGCGGGCAAGCTCCAGCAGACGCAAGTCAGATTCGCAAGCGTCACGGCGTACCCGGCCAGAGTCGCGCACGCCAGTTAGTTCTCGACTCCTCCGGCCCCGATTGCGGAAGCATGATCAACTTTCAGGTCCCTGATTCTCAGTCTGAGGATGAACTGCTCATGGTCACCTCACCAAAGGAGGGTATGTCCATGATCAGACCCCCGTGACTTGCTATTGAACTTTGTTTGATTAGCCGTCGCTGACATGGTTGTCGACTTTGACGCTTCTAATCTAGTGGATCAAGTCGACCATGAGAATGCCGTCACATCCAGCTTTCAGGGACAAGCTGAGGAGCCCGAGCCCTGTGACCGCCCTTCGAGAGTTTCGGACCATGTCACATCACAAAATTCAACGCAGACCATGGTTCAGGATGTAGATTTCTCGGTGGCCTCTGGTTCACAACCTGTGGCTGATCCTTCGCATGAACTTGTTGCCACTCAGACCCAGAGAACCAAGAACGCAGGAAGGGGGCTGAAGGGTAGGAATGCTTCTCTCCTCACTTTCAGCAAGAAAACAGGGGCCCTTGAAACCCTGAAAAGAAAGCGTGCTGTAAAGGATAACAACGAAGGGGTTTGGGATGCTGAAGTCCTCGAACACCTGGAATCCACCAGTGCAGCTCTTGCTAGTGCGGTGTTGCGTTCAGAGTCTTTGAGTGTCGAGGTTCCTCCGCAGGGTAATGACGGTACTGCCATCGCGACAGAGGAGATGAAGTTTGCTAGCCAAGATGATACGGAGAGTCACCCGCTGCCGGATTATGAAGAACAGAGTCGACGCTGTCCCTCTAGTCCAAAAACCGAGTAAGGAATTTTGTGAATATCCGCGTTACCTGTTTCGATGATTCGCGTAGGCTGCCAGACAAAATGCCTACGTCGATCAGCTTTCCTGAACCTTCACCCAGTGGATCCAGCCCCTGGAAACGGACGACCATTTTTGGCCCTCTGTGAGTATGCTTAATCTGCAGACGGTGATTCCCGTCGTTAATTCTGGTCCAGGGCAATTGGTGCTGGTTCTCCATCTTGGGCGACGTCGTTGGGGACCTCGGATACGGGGTAAGTGCGTACCCCTGACGTCTTGATGGTTCTGCTGAAGCAATTCAAGCGGGATATTCCCATCAATTTCCAAGCCCTTCGTTCTAAGACTCGACAATTCAATTTCAGTACCGGTGGCACTCAAAGACGTATCATCCGCACAGACTATACATTACCATCTAGAAAGCATCGCCTCGGGCACTACGGATCCACCTGGAAAGTTGTACACATCTCATGCTGCCATCGCTCTTCTGGAGACACTCGAAATTGGAGGGTCTTGCGCTCGCCTGATTCCCGGTGACACAGCGACTCTGGAACATCGGCGAGTCTTCGACGCGTTTGCCACTAAGCTGGGGGAAGGTGGTCTGGTTCGTTGTCTGCTCTGTGAATACACCGGATCTTTAACTGACCCTCTCGTCAGTTCGTTGTGATGGCAAGCTCGGAAGTCCTAGCTTGCTGCTCGTCGACAAACGAGGACTACACCAAGAAGCTCGCATTGGCTACCGCGTTGCGCGGTTTGTCCGAAACCGTGGTGGTATCGCATGTCAAGGTGGCTAACTATTCCGCGTTCGCCGACGCCGCAGCGCAGGCGGAGAGTGTTCGTTGGTAGACCCACGTTAGACTCTGCTATCATTCATCATCTACATCAGTTATATCTTGGTTTTTACTGTATTTATCTTCATTTGCACCGAATTGTGGGGTTGGGGTTTGCGCGGCCACGTGATGCGACGCGTCGACGCAGTCGATCGAAATGGGCTTTCGTCTCCGCAGTGATTACATACAGTATGCTTCGCAGAGCACCCACCACGATAGACGGGAAACTCGTCGATAGACACCAAGAAAGTATTCGCGTCAACAAGCCATTCAAGGTCCCAACCCTCGTTGTACAGCGTGCTCAGCCGCAGAGGAAGAGAAAGCGCGTCTCTTACAAGGAAGCTCAGGGTCCCGACGACGACGACGACACATATTCAGATTCTGGCTCGAAATCAGCGAAGAGGAGAAGGCCATCCGATGACGCTGAAAATTCCCCTGCTGATCCCACCCATTCTTTTCCTGTTTACAAGCCAAAGCCCTTCAACGAGCTATTTGGTCCGCGTAGATACACCATCCCCGTTATGACAAACGAGAATGGTGAGATTGTCAAGGCGATCCAATCGAATCCTTCGCTCGGCATAAGGCCCCAGGTAAAGCTTATACCCCGACCTCTACATGACCCAATGGAGGATCACGCGATCGTCCTCTATGACCCCACCATCGATACGCGGGAGACGGACGAGGAGAGAAAGGCGCGAGAGAAGGAAGAGCTCAGGGCACAGGCAGAGAAGGAAGCAAGAGAGAAAACTGCAGGACTGTACAACCCACATAAGAGCCTAAGAGATTTACTAGGCGGTGGCAAAGAGAAAAGGGTGCCCGATAACAAGGTACCGGTGGTCATCGACCCACGCCTTACCAAAGTTCTGCGCCCTCATCAAGTCGAAGGCGTCAAGGTACGTGCTACCTTCCTTGATCCGCGATCCTAGCTCAATCTGTCTTGTCGTAGTTCTTGTACCGTTGTACGACTGGGATGGCCGTTGAAAATCAGTATGGCTGCATCATGGCCGATGAAATGGGCCTCGGCAAGACGCTGCAATGTATCGCTTTACTTTGGACGCTCCTCAGACAGTCCTCGCACGCTGGGAAGCCGACCATTGACAAATCCATCATCGCCTGCCCATCTAGTCTGGTCAAGAACTGGGCAAATGAGTTGGGTAGGCTACTATTGTATCGCAACTACAACGGTATGGTGATCAATCGTCTTTGTAGTAAAGTGGCTCGGCAAAGATGCCATAACACCTCTGGCCGTGGATGGAAAAGGTGGGAAGGCCGAACTGCTCGAGAAGGTGGCACGCTGGGTCGCGGCCAGTGGGAGAAACGTCACACAGCCAGGCGAGTCGACTGTGCGTTATCCAGTGTCATGGGCTGACTCCCGAGTCGTAGTGATGATTGTCTCGTACGAGACATTGAGAACTCTGACAGTGCATTTAGCCAATTGCAAGATTGGTCTTCTGCTTTGCGACGAGGGACATCGCTTGAAGAACTCTGGTATATGAACATGTATCCTTTTCCCTGTCCTTGCTCATCCAATGCATCCCCGTACCTAGAATCGCTTACATTCCAGGCTCTCAACTCTCTTGACGTGAAGCGCCGCGTGATCTTGTCTGGCACTCCCATCCAGGTATCAATCTTACTCAGATGATGTGCATTCACTTGCTGAAATGCATATATTATCTCCTAGAACGACCTTTCTGAGTACTTCTCCCTGCTAAACTTCGCGAACCCCAATTTCTTAGGCTCCAAGAACGATTTTCGGAAGAACTTCGAGAACGCCATCATCCGCGGCCGGGACGCAGACGCGACTGACAATGTGAAAGCCACGAGCGAAAAGAAGTTAAAAGAGCTTGGTGAGATGGTTTCCAAGTTCATCATTCGTCGGACGAACGATCTTCTTTCTAAATACCGTGCGTTATTATACCGATCACTGCTTCCCCACACTCTGACTTCCAACTTTAGTTCCGGTCAAATACGAGCAGGTAGTATTCTGCGGACTATCAGATTTCCAGCTCTCCCTGTACAAGCTATTTATTTCGTCTCCCGAAATTCAAGCGTTACTTCGAGGTGTGGACTCGCAGCCTTTGAAGGCAATTAACATCCTCAAGAAACTCTGCAACCACCCTGAACTACTCGATCTGCCGAACGATCTTCACGGATCAGAGCGTTTAATACCTGAAGGATTTTGCGGACCTGGTCAAAAGACAGCTGCGAAGGGGCGCGACAGGAATCAAACTGTACACTACGAGTGGAGCGGCAAATTTATAGTGCTAGAAAGGTGTGCTTGAATTTGCTTGCAGGAGACACACTAAAAACTCGTGAAAGATTCTTGCATCGTATTCACACCGAAACCAATGACAAGATTGTCCTCATCAGTAACTACACTCAAACATTAGATGTTTTTGAGAAGCTCCTCCGCAGCAAGAAGTGAGTCCAAATGTATCTCAGTTCGCCTGCTCTAACGCTTTTCTGCTTCTATAGGTATGGCTACTTCCGTTTAGACGGCACAATGTCCATCACCAAGCGCCAGAAGCTTGTTGACCAATTCAATGATCCCGAGGGCAAAGAATTCGTATTCTTGCTCAGTAGTAAGGCTGGTGGATGCGGGATCAATCTCATTGGGGCAAATCGTTTGATTTTATTCGACCCAGGTAAGACTTCCTCCTTGAGACGCTATGCTTCTCTCACACCGGCCCTCAGATTGGAATCCCGCGGCAGACCAACAAGCTTTGGCGCGTGTCTGGCGCGATGGTCAAAAGAAAGAATGTTCGTGTTGCACTGTTTCACCTTGCTTATAAACCATTCAATTAACGGCTTTCTGGGCAGGCTTCGTCTATCGTTTCATATCCACAGGCACTATAGAAGAAAAGATATTCCAGCGTCAGGCGTCCAAGCAGGCCCTTTCTTCGGCCGTGGTAGATGAGAAGGAAGATGCAGAGCGTCACTTTTCGATCGGCGCGCTCAGACAACTGTTTTTGTTTAATGAACACACGGAGTGCGAGACGCACGAAACCTTCAAATGCAAGCGCTGCAGGAATGGCAAGCAGATCGTTAAAGCTTCGGCCCTGCTCTATGGTGATGCCAGCACGCACGTATCCACCTATTTCTGACATTTCAAAGTTACCTGACACAAGCATCTCTTTAGGTGGAATCACTTTACTAACGGGGAACTGAGAAACAACCACGACGATTTACTCAGAGCTGAAGTAGGTTACCCTGAGGTGTCATTCGTTTTCCAATACGTTAGCCATTAGTTCTCTGTCCATCACATGCCTAAGTTATGACAACACATATCGGACAATGTACGCTAGTATTACATTCCACACAAACCACAGGCAGTATAAGTATTATAAGAAATCAGACCAGCTTCCCCATTCTCCCCTGACAGGTCGCACCTTGACCTTCTCACCTGTCAAGCCAAAATATGACGCCTTGTACCATGACTGCATCTCTTCTTCATGATAAGGTCCGAACACCTGCCCTTCCCCACCTGTAGAGCCTGGGACATCCCACTTGTATTCGTACTTGACGTCTGCAGACGGAGGAACCCAGGAAGGATCGACTTTGCCGGCTGACCTTACGGAGCGCACGATCTCTTCATACGTTCGCGAGTAGATGTCGGTGTCGCCAAGCGCGAGCAGGGTCGAAGCGAGATGTGTGAGCTGCTCGACGTCCGACATTGAGCTGTGGCGTTGGCCCGCGGCGGTCGCACTCGAATCTTGCGAGGAGGCTTTTGCCGTCTGCGAAGCGGCAGAGCTACTGTAGGTAGTAGTGGGATAATTTAGACTTGGGGAAACCTAAAGGCGGAATAGAAAAAGAGAGAGCTCACCCGGACTGCTTCGCCTTGGCCTTGGCCTGCTTGGCCCGCGCACCGAGGCGCTGCAAAGCCTCGAGCACGGTCTCGCCCTTCTTGAGCATGGCGAGCACGTCGCGCTCGACGGCCTCCTTCCCGCCCCGCATCTCGAGCTCGCGCTCCTCCTCGCGCATCTTCTCCATCAGCGCCTTCTCCCGCCTGCGCTTCCGCCTCCGCGCGAGCTTGATCTCGCGCTCGCCGAGCCCGTCCATCCACCGATCGTGCAGCGCGTGCGGGTCAAAGTTCCGCACGTACATCCCGTCCGCGGAGAACTTGCCCTCCTCCATCTCCTCGCGCATGTTGAACGAAGACAGCTCGTACCCCATCCCGGCCTTGTTCCGCCGCTCCGCGTCGTCTTCGTCTTCGGGCTCGTCAAGGTCAGAGTCGCCAGAGCCGGACCCGTCCTCATCGCCTGAACCGCGCCCGAACTCTTGCCCTTCGATGTCGCCCAGGCGCAGGAATTCCTCGCCGCGCTTATTCTTCTCGCCTGATTCGGCGGCCTTGTCATCGACCTCTTTCGGACCGGTGTCGAACATGTCTTCGTCTTCGTCCGCCGCACCCTCGGCACCAGTTCGACGGCTGAGGACTACACCTTCGCCATCGTCACTCGAGTCGGATTCGTAGCCCTCCGTCTTGACGCGCCCTTTGCGTGTCGCAGAGGGATTTTCAAGAGCCTCATCTACCTCCTTGGCAAAGTTGGCCTCGTCGTCTGCAGGCTCGAGGAAGCGTGTCTTTTTTGTTGGAGGGAGGTTAGTTCCCATAGAATCTGTGTAACTTGTCGTCCGTTTGGCCTGTCCTCGTGGGGCCATGATATGGGGAGTGTGGTGGTAAAGGGTCTTTACTGTGGGCCGGTGGCTACACGGGCAATCGTTGGATCGTGGGAAAGTGGTGATAAGCTACAGTTGCTTGAAATGACAACCAATACAAGACAAGTCCAAGATAGGGCACGTAGATTATGCGTGATTAGAGATCAACTAATCCTTGACATCCGTCTCCTCCGCAGTAACAGGTAATCGGCGTCGTGGGGTATACGGCTCTTCTACACCATCAGCCCGCATTAAACCTTCCTCCTCTGGAGCGGTTACCTCGCGGGAGAACGCCCGGGATCCGCGTGCCCGGGGTTGTGGGCGGTATATGAAAGACTGGGTAACAATGGTCACATCAAACATGAGTGTGCCACCGCTCCCGAGGAGATAACTACAGGAAGCATTGAGATGTGAGAAGGGTCGATTCTTTGAAGACTTACGGCATGCTCTCGGTGAGAAACTTGGACGACTCCTCAAGAGGGCCGTGCATATTGGGCGAAGAGAGTATAGACAGCACATAGAAAAGATTACCCAAGAAAGCAAAGACAAAAAGATACATCGATAGTCCCTGTAAAAAGGATTAAATACGGGAACGGTCATATGCTCAGAGGCAACTATACCTCTACAGATTTCCTAACGAACTTCGGAAATTTTCACGATAAGTTACGGAGTACCACTTGACCCACCTAGACACGCACATTTTTCCATATTTGTGGCAACCTGGATGTCAGATAGAGTGTCGTGCAAGCCCAGGCTGAGATACGACCAATGACACGCTCCAAAGGGGGTCCAGCTACTGGTCGTCCGTCTTTGGAAACACCTTCATCTTGTAGGGCGGCAAACACCAGGTCTACGGTACCCAATGGCGGGCTCTCGTGTGTGGGCGAATGGGTGGACAAGGTGGGGGCAGGCGTTTCAAGTGATGATAAAACCCTCCCGGGCGGAACGACCACGCCACTTTCGGCACTAAACTGACGCATCCCCAGCGTCCCAATCCCGAATAATGCCCAAGCACCCATGAAGACCATGCTCGCACCACGTTTGTTAGCTCGCGAGTTCCGCCTGCGTTGACTCCCTTCCTCACCGTGAAACCAGTCATGCTCCCCTTGAGGATCTAATGAAGAGAGGTCGGCACGCCGTAAGGAGCGACCGCGAGCCAATGGATCCAAGTCCTCTACAGTGGATGACATCTGAAGCGAAGGCGGTATCGAGGAGGATGGCATGCCTTGGCGACTTCTCGAGCGACTGTGGCCGAGAGGAAGGTGACTTTCTCTGCTCCGGAAGCCGTGTTTAGGCAGACCAGACCTCTCTGAATGAATGCTATCTCCCAACATGGCGAGAGCATCCTCGTCTGCATCGTCATCCTCTTGTTGGCTCAGACGACGTGAATCATTGTCAAGGAGGCCATCCAAGCTGCGTCGAGTGTGAACATATGCTTGAGTTGCAGGTTCATTCCTTTGGGCAAGCACTGCCGCAGCCGAAGCTACATTAGCTGCAGCGGCAGAAAGGGTGCGGTAACGAGACGGCGCCCTCTCCCTCGATGGGTGATATGCAAGCGAACCAGCGCGGGAGCGCGGCTGGGTAAAAGCTGATACGGTCGGAGTCGCGGTCTTGCGATAATAAAAGTACTGGGATAGCAGGGTGATATCGACGATGCAGAAATATGAAGCGAGTAATGTCTAGTGAGTCATGAGTTTCGGCTGGCAATGTGGCGAAGCGGTGGGATTACTTGGAATGGGAGTTGGTGCGTGAGTATGCATCCGATGAGGTTGGTCAAATCGCCTATGAGTCAAATCGCTGTGAGCAGTCATCGACGATACGTGTGTCGATCGTACCGAGTAACCAGTTGGCGAGGAAAGGGAGGGCAAGGCCCTCCACGGATTGTCGGCGAGCATTTTCGATGACCTGACTGGTAAGGAAAGATAGTACAAATGGACCACGGAAATGGAACAGTTCGACTCACGGGAATTGGGCGCCCAACCAGAAAAATACAGACATGAAGCCAGACCAGTCGCTGAAGGACATGACAGTAGGAGTAGAGGAGGAAGACGAAAGCCTCAAAGCGGCGCCCAAGTCCCGAGTCCCGAGTCGAGTCCGACGTCGTCGGTGTTCGTTCCGGTGCTCCTTGTCTCTGTCTCACTCTTCGGCTCCTGTTCATGTCCTCCTCGCCTTCAATTTCTGTTTCCCCACTCTCACCTCGCCAACTGGCAAGTCCAAATCTCCTTTCGTTGGGTTTCCCTCACCCTTACCTCCTTCCCCCTGTCGAAAGCGTGCGCTCATCCTTGACTATCTCGTCCAACGTTGTTACACGCGTACAGCAAGAGCTTTTGCAGTTGACAGTACCATACGACACCTCGACGCGGATGGCGATGAAATACGTTGTCCACGCGGAGAGGAAGACTCCTCCGGCGTTACCGAAGATGTATTGCGCCAGGCTGACCTCAGGCAAGGTACATGCTCTTACCGTGCCATGCACTCACCCTCTCACCTGTGGATGCAACCCGTTTAGATGTTCAAACCTCCATCCTCTCTGGTCGCATTGATGATGCAATTAACTGCCTGAATGCCAACTTCCCTTTCACCCTCCCATCATCATCAACCTCAACATTTGCGGACGCCGAGTCGTCTACCCCAACAGAAGCAGAAGAACGCTCTCAATCAAAACTCGTCAAGACCGTGCTCCCTTTCACCGTAGAACCCGCGCATCTGTATCTCGACCTTCGCATTCTGGCATTTATTGAAGAATCCCGCACCAAACCTCTACCATACCCGTTTACAATACCTACTGTTTCTGATTCCGAACTAACCATTCGAATATCTCCACCAAATAATTTTCGGGACCCATCCGACGAAGCCGATGGCGACGCCCACCTTGACCGATTATTGAAGCATGTACACGAAATATACGACTGCGCACAAGCTCTACAGGACCCACACGAACGGGCTGAGTATCAGCACGAACTCAGCGCCGTTAGTGGCCTGTTGGCATACAAGGTACCCGAACAGAGTCCCATGGCAAAGTACTTGACCCAGGAACGGAGGGAAGCAGTTGCCGATGAGATGAACAGTGCAATCCTTTGTACGTCGTTCTCTTCCCTGATTTCAGGTGTCGAAATCCTGACGCGAAGGCTGTAGATCGAGCAGGCTCCCCTCCAATCTCGTATCTTGAACTTTATGTTCGATATAATACCGTTATCTGGAACTACATGAACGAGCATGAATTCCGCGTAGGGCCTTCCCGGGGTTGGCCAACCGGAATCGTGCACCCTTCACGGCCACAACCTACTGTCGCATCGGTCCCTTCTGGCGCAAAGGCGTCCATGTCAAGAAGAGAAGAGACTGAGGTCTGCTTGCGTTTCTTACTGCCCTTCTCTCGATTGCTAATTCTGTACTTAGCTAGTACCTGCCTTCAATCTCAGCCGGTTTCTATCCACCTGATGCGAAGACATCGTACACCCACCTTTCACCGAGGCGGCACTCTCCCCCAGGACGCCCGGGTATTGTAATAGATGTACTCGCCATATTGTGTAGCTTGCACGTTGTATTCAAATCTGGGCAATTGTATTTGCATCCCAGCTGCCCCATTGTGCACTAAGTCCTCTTTTGAAAATGGCTAGGTTACAACCGTGACATCCTCCCACCGCCCTTCGTTGACCTTTCTCAGTTCTTCCGATGTAATTCCACAATCACGGCACCCCAGCACCTTCAAGTACGCCCACCGGCCCCACGCAACCCTCTCCAGAGCCCGCTCTTCACCCCAAGCAGGTTCCGCGAGCCACGGGTTAAACGAAATGTCCAAGAGCTCGAGAAGCGGACACTTGTCCGGCAATCGATGCACCGGAATAGGCGCCGATAAGTGGACGAGCGCGAGGCGCGTGAGCGAGGGCGGCAGAGCAAGGAGAGCGGGAATCGACAGTGAAGTCGACACGACCGCGACGGCCGTAAGCGGCCGTCGCTCATCTTCATCCTGTCCTTGCCCTTGCCAACCATACTCTGCGGCATCCCAATCCCCGACCCCAAGCGCCTCCGATTCCAACCCTCCCTGGTCCCCCTCCTCCCCGTTCCCGCCCCCGCCAGCGTGTCCGACCCGGTTCAAGTTGTGGACCTGAGCCCGAAAAAAGAGTTCCGTGCGCACCGACCACGCAGGCTCGACGACGACAAGCTCGCCCTCGACCTGATCCCACCCCGCTTCTTCCTCGACCCCCCAAAACGCGCGCAAGCCCGCGGCAGAAAGCGGACTGTGCACCGCGCACAGCCGCACAGCCAGCTTCCTATGATGCGGAGCGAGATACGGCACGAGTTGCTCGAGGAACGACGATGACGACGACGACGATGACTCGGATTCGAGGTCGTCCGCACCGCTCACCGTACCCTGACCGCAGTGTTCCAGCAGGACGCGCAGGCAGCACTCTTCCAGACTCGGAAGACATGGACGTGGGCTTGGGTCGTTTTCGTCTTCATTTTGCGAGAAGAAGAGCGATAGCGCCTTCGCGCGCCATGCGGGGCCCTCCGAGACTTTGACCATTGGTGCAATTGCTGCGGCAGCCCAACTCCGTGGGATGGGTCCCGCTGCGGTTGTACGAGTAACCTTCACATCAACATCGAGAGCCTGGGACGACAAACGATGGGGCTGCGGACCATATATTTCAGCATACGGCAGTGAATGTCTGACCGATTGGGGTGCGGAAAGTGCAGTTTCTCCAGGTCTGTCACTTGAAGTACGTTGGGCATTTAGCGTGCGCCGGAAATGTTCGCCGCTGTCGGTCTGTCACTTGGGGGTACTTCCAAGGCAAGGGTTCAGGCGCACCGCAGAGTATGAAGAAGATTATTCACGTCCTTGCTTCCCTTGGACGGCCGAGAGACTGGACCTCTCATATCGGGCGAGGTCAGACGGCGTTGGCGATGTTTGAATGGTCCGACCGCGAACTTAGTTATCTCAATAATCAGGCATCAATTACAAAGAAATGACATTCGCATGCACCATAGGCATAAAATGGATGAGAAAAGGGCCTGATGCATACATGTCTTTATGGAAGTGATACATGAGGAACCGAATCCCACCAACGATGACCCGGACCAGAACTTAGTTCATCTGCCGGACAAGGGTGTTGATGTTGGCTTCCCGGTTACCAAAGTCTCCGCCCTCAACATAATGCTTGAACTTGCGCGTTCTCCATCCCCCGGTAGGATTCGAGAGTTTAAACGGCCAGAGGAAGTTTGACGCCTAGAGGAACATACAATCAGAATGGATCTAAAGCTGCGACTATGACTGTCCCGACCTGTTTGAAGTTGGGCCCGACAGTGAAAATCTCGTGTACGAGATCTTCAGCGGACAAAATGTCATACTTTCCAAGAGCGTTCTCGATGACAGAGTTATTGGATAGAGGGACACGCTGGCGGTTGACCTTGCCGTAGCCGCGCTTATAGATTAGCTCGCGGACAGTCTTCAGGTTTGGTTCGCTAAAGCAATGTCGTGAGATCAGAGACAACGTCCCATGCTTGGACAATAGCAAACGGCATACCCATAAGTAACGTAGGGCTCAACAAGACGGAGCATCTGTTGAGTTGCCTTGGTCACACGCACAAACACACCAGTGTTGATCTGCAAAAGACGGAGCAGTTGGAGAATTTTTCGTGGTTTCGGTGCAATTTCGTTGATACTATTTAGATGATGTTAGTTCATAGTTTTGGCCAGGCTAGGTCGTTACTGACCCTCGGATACGGATAACGAACAGCACCTTGGGTTGAGCAGGCACATAGAAGTCACCGGAGGTACGCGCTGCGCGCTTCAGGCGGATCTCTTCCCTCTCCTTTGATAAATACTCCTTCACATAAGATTCAGCACGCTTGAAGATGACCTTGCGTTTTGCTTTCGAAGCCTGTGAAAAACAATGGGTTAAGCATTGTGAAACCCCATACATTGAGGCTGGCTCAGTCCCGAAAGATGGTTGATTGGAGGCAGCACATAAAACCGTAGTTTTACTAGCCGTTCCAGGATGGATATGCATCACATAGGCGATAACAGAGTAACGCGCACCTTTTTGGCGGCTGCAGCCTTTTCCAAACGCTCCTCGCGTGCCTTTTCATTTTGCTTCCTTTTCTTGAGGAGGGTCTCAGGAACTTCGATGTCCTGCCAGAGGTTGTAATCAGAGAAGCCTGGACACTAAAGGTGGCTATGCATGCTCACCGCAACGGTCGGAACACTATGGCGAAAGTTGGCTTAACATCAACATAACTCAGTAGCAGGGAATAACCAACGTACGTAGTTGAGGCCGCCATCGTCTTGATATATGATCTTGGACACCGTCTCGTCTCGTTGGCGTTCACTCACTTTCAATTGTCGCCTACCTGTGGCTAAAACTGTATAGTATGACTAATCATTTCTCACATTATATGTAAATAAATAAATAAAAATTCTTAATCTAATCTATCCTCACCCAGCACCCTCCACAAATGCACCGAGTCCACCACCTGCGCCGCCACACATGCCACTGTGAAAAAGATGACCCTGGGATGGGACCGTCCCCCCTAAGACTTAATTCATGCTGTTGCGACTTGCCTCCGCATCTCACGCAAACCCGTGTGGGCCTGCGACGGAGTAGAATCCCCTTGGAGACTATGTCCTGCTCTTCACCAACATATTCGCTCGATTTTTTCATTTTTCCAATCTCGGATACGAATTCTTGGGGTTCGATAAAGAGTCGCGATTTTTCGATGGCATCCGATTTGGACACTGTCTGTGCAATCTCCCACAGGAGAGGATAAAGCTTTGGCACGGGATTACATGCAGCGAGACTTCGCCGCACGTCAGCTGCTGTATGACATTGAGCACCATAACCACACTAGCGATTAAGTTGCCGGCCTACCATTAAATCCACCAGTCTTCTCTGGGATCTGCGTAAGCAACAACTCCAGGGCCTGAAGGTTGATACCAGAGTTGTCCACAGTGTCGAGTAGAGCGTTCTTTGCGATGGCGCTGTTTTCTCCGTTGGGGTCGACGCTCCTCAGTTGCTCATAAAGTTTTCTGACGTCACCTACGGTAACGCGAAGCTTAGCCAACGCGTCCGGATAGAGCAAGTTCAACAGTGTAGGATGTATTGAGGGGTTTGTTTGTTTTTCTATGGAGGGCTCTTCAAGAACAGTCAGAACAATCACCGATCCATGACATACCTGTGATTTCTAACCCGCCCCCAGAGTCACCCAAAAGGACACACTCCCTCATCAATTCCCTCAAGAAATCCACGAGCCAGGTGCTCAGTACTATGAGTGGCCAGCTGTTCTCTTCGACAATTGTAAGTGACGACAGATGAACAATAACGCGATGCCTACCGAGCCCAATGCCGTCACCGTCCACACAATCTTCAAAAGCACTATGGCAGGCGATGACGGAGCAGAGATCTTGTATTGTCTTCCAGCGAGTTGTAAAATCATCCTTGTCAAATTTCTTTGGCATCCTTTCACCTTTCAAGCTGCCACAATTACCTCTCTGCAAGCCGAGTGTAACGACCATCTCACCGGTAAACCTCGAGGAGGATGCCAAGGAAGTCACGGAACCATACGTCCCGTAATCCATAATCGTGTGACTCCAATGCTTCAAGGACTCCACACAGGACGCTTTCAATTTCTTGGACACTGACTACACTGAGTGAAAGTTGATGAGCAATGTCCGATATGGTTCGTTTTGACCGGATGGCCGATACAAGGGCGGAAACGAAGTCAGGGACGTGAGGATGCTCGACCGCTAACCGAAACCAGTGTGAGAACTGAAAACGGAATGAAGTAGGAGTAGGGTCCGTCTACCTGGATTGTTGCTCTGAAACCTTTTAGGTATTGCGTGAATAGTTAACCTCGAGGTGGTTGTCGTCGACTGGGAGACAGCACAGAGGAGGGCGGCATTGGGGGAGAGGGCAACGTTAACTGGGGCTGAAAATAAGATGGGCGATAAGGGCTAAGTAGAACAAATTTCACAGTCAGAGCTCACGGTACCCATAGGAGCTCTCGCTCCAACCCATTAAGAGTGGCTCCGAACCCCACTCAGGGTGAATATCAAGCGACGGGCTGGGGCCAATGCATAAGAAGACGAAAGGTTATTTAACGAAACCGTCTCACAGTTTCAACACTGTCATACTACCGCTGGGAGTCTTCGCTGACGAATTTCTTTTCGAGTAACACGCTGGACCCTGGGCACTCAGACTACCGGCGACGATTGTATTTGCACGAGGAGATCGATGATGGGGTAATATAAATGTCAACGTTTCAGAAAAGGTCTTTGATATCAGCCTCGCAGGTGACTGCATCATGGACAGTGAATATCCTGTAGTTGTGCCATCGCAAAGAAAAACGAACCCATTCTGAGATGTTGGAGTGGGGATGTACTCTCTTGAAAAGACCAAAGACGATTAGTTCCGATTTAGGGATTGTTGAATCCGCTCCGGAAGAAAGGCGAGTCTCCGTCCCAGAGGCGTGATCATCACATTTACCAAGGTCCAAGAGTGACACGCATAAGTACATCTTTATAATGGGTGCTGAGCTTGATTCGGCCATGGTGGACTGTGGTGGATCGCCAGGACAAAACATGATGGAACTGAGCGGATGAGCATCACATCTCAGAGGGGGAAGGGGGCTTGCGAAGAGAACTAATGCAATATTGGTATCCGAGAGCGTAGAGTGTATCACGCAATACTTACGTGTCTGTGAACCGTCAAAGCCTAAACGAACTTCACAGAGTTCAACGTTAGACTCTTGCGCCCAACTCTCCCAATCTACTGACTCGACCAAGTGCACGTCGTGAAAGTGGGGAGATAGCTCGGGGACTTCATCGAGCCCGAGCGAATTGAGGGATGATTCCAGGGGAAGAGGGTTTGGCCGTGAGCGAGTTGCAACCAGAATTGTAGACTCTGGATGGTAAAACGTTCAGATCATATTTGAGCCCAATAGGAAACAGGATGCGAACCATTGTAGCCAAGGCCAATAGCTGCATGCGTGCAATAACGGCTTTCGAAGCCGGGGAGGGGATCGAGATTCGAATGGACGCTATTGGCGTCGCGAGGTTCGTCGCGCCTCTCAAGAGAGCAAGATACGGTCGCTATGCTGGACTGTTGAGGACCAGATCGGACACAACAAAGCTGCACCTGAAGGTTCTGTGTAATAAGCACAAGCGTAGGCAATGAGACCAACACCGCGGGTCCGAGTGGAGGAAGCCTCGATGTATTTCGGCCGGAGTCGGCGACCCACTATCACATATGTGAATGAGTATTTCGAAGGCGTTCAAGGTATCCTCCTGTACCTCTCTAACATGACCCAGCCATTTAGCGGACACGACACCCCTGCCACGGGCGAAGCTGATGGACTCGATCATATCCCACCCATCTGCGTGTTGAGCACGCCAAAAGCACCCCACCCCGGGTATTTGCCGGCCGGGGAAGTATGCAAATAACCAATTCTCATCGGGTGATACGCAGAGGATAGTGGGAGGGTCATATGATCCTGGCGCATTGGCGACGATAGGAGGGGATTGAAGTCGAAACTGTCTTGATGACGGGAATGCGCGGCCAACAATGGCAGGCTCGCTTTCGTGAGCGAAGAGGATGGCGAGACTGGTCCATACGACTGGTCTGTGAACCGTGAGTTGAACCGTAACGTGTCAAGTGAGAAAATAGTGAGACCTGCGTCGTTGCTCTACAAGAGCGTAAAAATTCCACCAATGGGACGAAAGCGTTGATTGTATGGGGTCGTCTTTTGCTTTAGTCTTGAGAGGTGCGGCCGCGGTTGTGGTCGTGGTCGTCGCGTTCATCTTGAGGAAATCGGGCCGGTGCACCAACCAGACACGGTGATGATACAGCCAGTCGTGCTCGTAGAACGGGATATCGAATCTGTTCACACTCAGGTTATCATTCAGACATTTTCGGATCGGGTCCTTGTTATTGTAACGCAGCTACAAAAAGCAGGGACACTTGTACGCCAGTTGCGATTCTGTTCCGCAATCCTTTTCGTCTGACCGGCTTACTAGATCCAGGCCTCAGTGCCGTCCACCATTGGCCTTGCTGAGACGTCTTCAGATGACTTTGCATCTGATGCTACTAGTAGCACTCTACCACCAGTCCACCCTTCGATCGACTTGACCTACCTGTTCGGAAATGCACCATCCCAGGATCGGCAGACATTATATTCATCCTACGCCGCCCAGATCGCGACCCTCGTATGGACCTCGGATCAGATTGGGGCATCCCATAATCCCGTAGTCGTTGGAATCGCATTGAAGCCGCCTCGCTCTTCCGAGGGGCCCTCCGGTACAGACAGAGCCACGTTTCTTCAAGTCATGGACCTTGTTCGAGACGCACTCAACACTTCGCGCACTACATGAACCGCATCCATGGGGACGGAAATGTTGGTTGCAGAGGGTGTTCGTTTGTGTAGAATAATGCATAAAATGTAACAGTGTCAGATATCACTTTTCTTTGGCTTGGGCCAATAACTTCGACCAATCCTGATCAGCGTCCGAACCTGTCCCTGCCGGGTGTCTCTGTGCGCGGTTGGCCTGGTATCTCTCAAACTTCCAGCGCACAAGCGCGTCCAGCTTTTGTTCTGGAGCTGGTGCCGTCCGAGGATTTGTCTCGTAGAGGTAATACGCGAATACACCAGTAAAGATGCCCAAAAAAGGGTCCAGGGAGCTAGCCAGTGAATAATTAGGACGGCGCTCGCCCGATGTGGTAAGCTGCAACTGACCGAGATAACAACGCTGGAGGCATGTTGTGGGATGTGGGTAAACGTGGTGATGCCAGACTGAGCGATATACGCTGAGGAATAATCTTGGCGCGACGTTACGTGTACGTGTCCAGGTGGCAGGTCTAGAACGACAAACTTTGTTGTTGCCGAGCGACCCACCAGCGTCTCAGGTTGCTGGCAGCTTTGACCATACCGTGACCATCACAGTTCCAACTAGCCTCATTCAATGTCGTCCCTTACTCTTGAGCGTCAGATACGCCCAATTTATGGTGTGTCAGCTTTTTAAAGAACTCGCGGCCGACATCATCTCACCTCTGTCAAATAGACGCTCTGGACAGTGGGTCCCATAAATCGGCACTAGTGACCTGTAATAAACTACTCAAAAAGCACCCCAAAAACGACCATCTCAAGGTACAGTACTCGTGTTGCCTCTGAAAATTCCATGCCAAAATTTGATTTTCGGTTAGGCGCTGAAGGCTCTCGCTCTCACCCGCGCTCAGAAATTTGATGAAGCCATTGTACTCTGCGAAGAGGTACTAGCAACGAAACCGACAGATGATGGGACCATAAATGCGCTCATGCATGCTCTGCGCCATCTCGGCAGATGTCAGTAGGCTGGTACATGTTCCCGCGTGACACAAGACTGAATCGGTGCTCGGTAGTCACTGATTTGGTAAAACTATTCGAAGACGCGTTCAAGCAGCAGCCTGACAACGATGAATTTGGTCGCCAAGCTTTCTTTGCAAATGTGCGTACGGGGAACTGGAAAGCCGCCCAACTGGTGAGTCTCCATACCTTGCTCATGTGTCCGGCTGCAACACTGTGTGGACGACTCTGCCTTCCCGGTGCACCCTGACTTTGCAGTAGCTCCACTAACTAATCTGCCTTAGCTAGCCAACAAATTAAACAAGCAATTCCGTAACGAGCGCTACGTATTTTGGGGCATAACATGCACATTTTTACAGGTCACGTTTACTCTCCTTATCCTCACTGTACACTTACACTCGATCATAGGCCAATGACCCCATGACCGCACCGGAGATGCGTGATATCCTGCTAAAGTTGGCTCACCGGCTTATCGCGGCTGCTTGGAAACAAGTGGAAGTGCATCCGGATCGACTTCATCTGTATACCACTATTCTCCACCAACTTGGACTCTATAAGGATGCTCGGGAACTGTTAGACACCGAGTCGGGGCGGTTTATCTGTGCTCGCAATCTCTCCTGCGACTACTTGCGTCGGGAGATCATGAAGGCCGGGGGCTGGCAGACGGAAGAAGGGGATATCGCAGAGCAACGGATAGTAGAGAAAAGGTCAGCCATGCTGCAATATACCGAATACATCTGCCATCTAGAGGCCTCTGCAGGGATCGTAACTGGCTCGAGTTTGTCTCTATCCTAGATGCCACTTTCCTCATTTCGACACACAACCAGTCAACGCAGCTCGACCTCGCACAGCGAGTGGAAAAAACGCGAGACCTCTTCACAAAGATTGCCGACGAGGACGGCAGTCACGATAGGGCAGCCTGGTTGGGTCTGCTGGAACTCGAGAGGCTTTGTGTAGTCCACCAGGTACCTTCAGGTGTGTAAATCCTCGGCTTTCCATGAGCCCACTCCAATATCAGTAGAACCTTCTCGTTCTCTGAATCTCCTGAAGCGCTACTTCGAGATTCTCGGAGACAAGTCAGCGTGTTATGAAGATATACAGCAATATACAGACCTTGATCCCGAAGTGTCGGCCGACTGGATTGCCTTTCTTAACGGAACAACCCACACTCCCGTAGGTATCTCAAAATGTACCTAGTTCAGTGCTAAATTCCTCGTAGTCCTCAGGGGTTGCCCTTCGGCGATCCATCAATGCGCATAAGCTGCTACGATACAGCTTGAATGCAACGCAGTTGACTGTGGATCTGGAGGGTGCCCGAGCTGCAGACCTTGTCCGCGAATATTTCGAGGCCTCACCTTTAGGAAGAAACCTCCCAGATTTAGAGCTACAACCTTCGGATGACCTGGCAATCCTCGCCGCGCAAGTATACGTAAACATGTTCGCCCTCGACGACGCGGTGGCCCACCTTCACAACGCAGTCGTCATATTAGAATATGCATCGAGAAAAAGCCCCCAATCATATCAAATCCACCTGGAACTGGTTAGGATTTATCGCCTCTTGGGTATGTCTGTCGACTCTCGACGCGTTCTTTACACCTGAGATTTTCTTTTGATATTAGGCGCGCCCCAACTAGCTTTGGACCATTATCGTCTCTTAAACGTGAAACAAGTCCAGAACGACACTATGTCGTACCTGATTCTCTCTCGTGCCACTACGTTCTCGTTGGCGGCCACAGGCGATCTGACGTATGCCTCCGAGTGCCTGGAGTCTAGTCATATCTACTTTAGTAACTCTCAGGAAGCAAGTGCATCTTCTTATCTACGCTTTAATTATCGATAACAATTGCCAGACTTCTGAGTTCATCGTCAAGGCATTTAGCACGGAGAAGTACTCACAGGTACGCCTACGCGATTCACAGCTACGTACATGCTGACCACTGTATTAGATCCCTGAACTTGTTGTCTTCGAAGAGCGACTGGATAACTCCCTTCAGCGAGACCTTGTCAAGATTGAGCATGTTCGACTGCGTATCTCCCATGAACAAATAAGCTCCGAACTAGTAGATATGGAATTAGTCGAGTTGAAATTTATCTTCGATCGATGTGCGTTTTTGTTCGCGATATACCCTCTGTTGCGACGGTGCAACTCATGTGGATACCAGTGCACGACGATAATCGGGACCTTGGAATTCTCCCTAACTACCAACCGCGGGGCCAGCCATCTTTCCATTCACAGACAACTTTCTTTGGAAAGGAACCAGCAGTAAGCACACCTCATTCCGCAATGTGGTAGCCAGAATGTAGCTCACTTGTCATCAGACAGGATGGCTATCTGTATTCCTCAAAATCTACATTAAGGTCCTGTCAGGAGCCAGCGACCTCGATCTCTCAGTCGAGGACGATAAACTACTCGTCGGTGATCGCCCGAGACAAAGTTTTTGTCCAGATGCGAAGATACCCCTGAGAGAACGCTTAGTCGCCCAAGGTGTGGATGAGTTGTCAGAGGTAAATTCCTATCAGTCTTGAGAGCTCCGTTCCCTCACAGCCAGCCAGCTTATGGAAGACGAAGTCGCTCTATTTCACTACGTGACCGATCTGACAGACTGGTTGGATCCATTCCATGATTTCCTTCGATCTCGGGTGGACGCTGCCAAGCAATCCCCAAAGAATAGCCACTCTCCAAATGACGGAGCGCCTTCAAACGGACATGGAAGAAAAATCGATGACGCTCCACAAATCATTGAGCCCTCTGGCTCTATCTTGTCATATTTCAACAGTGAGCGGCTTCAATATTTCTTCATGCCTTCTTAATTGACGCCCTTGCAGACGCACACACCAGATTCACGAGAGCTGTTGAAGCAACACGTCCAATTTATGAGATATTACACACCGCGACTCTGGCGCAGGAGGCAAGCCAGCTATCTAGCATCTTAGTAGTTGCTGACGGCGTACATAGGCACTACTTCTGTTCTTTGTCTGCACAAACCGCTTCAAGGATGCTTCCGTCGTTCGTATCAACAAACTCGGCGTGGTAAGTGGGACCGTCCCATCGCAATAACCCCTGATGAAACTTTCGTAGCTCGTCCAGCATATTAAAAGTCTGCGTGCAAGTGCCGTCGATGCGGTCAGAGAGATTGGTGTTCAGTTGATAAAGATCAGTGAGCTAGAAGGGACATCTGATAAGCGGAAGCAGTTCGTCGAGAATTGCACGGCTCTTCAGACCCATTCTGAGGTGAGCCTCTATATCTGGGTTTTTGAAATCACGCTTTATTCACTCGCGGATTAAGATAGCCCATGAGTATGTCCTTGACGTGGGGAAAAAAATGACTGATTCCCAGAAGAAGGTTATGGAAGGAGTTGGAAGAGGGATAGAGCGGGTTTGCAAGACACCGATGTAATCTACGTAGCGTAGCCGTACAATGTGATCTCTCTGATACTACTATACCAAGGGAATCCGTGACGAGTGCACGTGCCTATGTCACACCGTGAGTCGTGACAATATAGGAGCACACGCGACGTCGGAGACGCGACGGGTCAAACCAAGCACCAAACGTACGAAGCGTCTCTGACTTTGATATGAGCCAGTGTGAGTGAATTTTCATCCGACCACTCGTAATCTAAGCCGTGCAGCTATCGATTACTACGGAAATACGGGTGGAGGTGGCTACCTGACCGGAGGATCACCGTTTGGCAGCGCAAGTGGTAGCCCTGGAGGACTTGGTCGTGTACGATCTGATTTGAACGACATTCCTTGCCGCTTCTGACTTCCACGATAGAAGGGCACGCTTTCGCAGTCCATTCGACCCATCACCGTGAAACAATTTAACCATTCTACACAAGCTCACCCGGATGCGGATTGGATGTTCGAAAACACCGAGTTGGGTCATGTGCGTTTTTCATCTCGGTCCTTAGCATCCTGTTTTCTCTTCTCTCAACAACCCCGATCAGGTGACGCTTGTCGCGCACGTCGTCATGGTCCAGAAGCAGGCGACGAACTGCGTGTACCAGCTTGATGACGGTACTGGAACTCTGGAGGCGCGACATTGGTCCGATGCAATGAACCAAGATGATGGAGATAGTCAGGATGAGATAAAGTGAGTTACATACCAGATGCGGTACCCTTTCCAATGCTTACTTGCGTAGGCCAAACACTTGGGCCTCCGTCACCGGGACAATTAGAACTTTCGGTTCAAAAAAATACCTCAACGCGACTCAAATTCGGCCCATCACCGATATGCTCGAGCCATATCACCATCAGCTACATGCAATGTTCGTTCAGCTGATTTTTGAACGTGGACCCGTAGGGATTTCCTTCTAGTTCCTGCGCCTCGGCCGACTGATAGCTCGTCCAGCCAGGATCTTCTACGAACGCACAAACGTCCGGCGCCGCCGGGGGGCAACCGTTATCTGCATACTCTGCTGGCCAGGTCCATCAGTCGGCAGTCAAGGACCAATATGCACACCTCCCACCTGTTCCCCGCAGTATTGTTCACTTCATGTTGGGCCAGCCGCAGAGACCAGAAGGTGTGCATGTCGGTGCTATAGCGAAGGCCGTAGGCGCCGATGCAGAATCCATTGAGTAGGATCTTCCACCTCCTAAAGTCAGTGGTGACTCACACGATCGGTTTGCTTAGGCAAGCTCTGGAGCGACTGATGGACGATGGCATCATCTTCAGCACCATTAACGAAACACATTTCCAAGTTTCACAGTAAGCTTGTGCGCAATCGCCGACGATGTCAAGGTTTGGGGCTCGAGTGCCTATCGGTATCTTTGCTTAATACTACCTAAAAATAACATCTTGCGATGTGGTCTGTGTTAGTTGTATACTAACTGTGCACTTCCACCTTTTAACCATTGTAACACGTCTTCCCAACCTCGCACTCTCCAAATCCTATCATCGCTACGTAAGCTTATTGTATCATGTTTCCACCACTGCTTTCCACCCTCGAGTGCCAATTTGTCGTCGAATCCCCACGGGTCGCCAGCGTCAACACGTTTATTCCATTCATAAGCCCCGAAGAGAAGAACTGGGCGGTTCGCATCTCTTCCAAAGTGCAATGCTGTCTCCAGTGAGTCATCGATAAGCAATATTGATTGCATTTGCTCGCTAATCTAATGGACAACCAGGACAAGTCCTCTCGTCAATAGAGAACCCGCCAAATCAAGCCAAAATCGAACCTGCAGCTTGCTAAGCGTCGTACCGATGCATCTTCCGTCGTATGTAAGAGTGTTGTTATCCTGCGATGAGAAGACTATATGGCGGAATATTCCTTCGTTGCATGAACTTGTCAGTGTGGTGTATAATCGTCTCATAGGGGCTTCAGTTACCATTGAAATGCTTGTCAACCCAAGTTAATGTGCTTTCCAGCTCACTCGCGACCAACCGAGCCGTCACGATAGCAATGTGATATCCCATCTCACGAAGACGGTTCAGAGCATCCGAAGACCCCGGCACGGGTTCTGCGTCCTTGAGTTGGTCGGTGTCATAGAACTCTTCGACTTTGTTCATAGTAGTGGTTATTGAGCCCCAACCTGGATTCTATGTCACTTAGGTTGGCTCAACCTGAAGGGTTCATATGGGTATGATTGATACTTTATACCAAGTCGGGTCTGTCAGCGAAGCCTGTGGGTATGGGCCCGACGATCACGGCGATTGGAGAGGAAATGTACTGACAATAGAAGTGTTCGATTTGCATGTCCGTCCCAAATCTGCGATTATGCCCTGCACGGCTCAGGCGGTCAAGGGTGAGTTACAGACCGAACACTGGCAGCCCGGGATGACGAGCAGCGACTCACACTCCGCAACGCATTTGGTCGTTTGACACAAAACATCGTCGAGATCCACGGCAATCAAAGGGAGAGACAGTTCAAAGACCTCAACTAGCTTTTCTCGCGCTACCTTCTCGGAAATCTCTAGAATGCGTCTCTGGTCTCCGACCGATTCTGAGTTCGACATTTCCCTGGGCGTGTGCCAGCGTCAGCGAATTGTGTGTAGTGCCAGTAATATCGATCAGATACAGTATCTGGAATCTAATCACTTGCCAAGATTCAAGTTGTTACCACGGTACGTACAAGTTTATCGTGCACCATTGCCAGCCCCCCCCCTGCTCTCTCACTGGCACACTGGCATAGAACGACTTCGTATACTCTCAACCTGAATGTCATACGCAAGATCAGTGAGTTGGCGGTTTACTCCTGCTATCATCGCCGAATCTCCATCATGATGAGGCCCTTCCTGGGACATGCTAAGCTGATTTTCAGTAGCCAGGATGTTCCTATTCCGAGGGGGTCTATCCGGCTACAGTCCGCCAGCTCCTGCGTGCTAAACAGCAACATTCACAGTCCAGTTTCTTCTTGGACGGAATCAAGCTCGAAAGGGTACTAGTAAAACATCTCATAATGACAGGCCAGGTTACATGAACCCTCCAGGTCACTTGCGTCGCGGGAATCGTTGCTATCCGCGAATACTCTTCCATGAAATCATACGATCTAGAAGACGGCACCGGGCGTCTCTCCGTGGTACTAGAGCCAGAAACAAACGCTCTGCTTGAGGGGGCCTTTAAGTAGGGAGAGTTTCACTTCAAAACGCTCTAGTTGGTCGAACAACTGACGTTCAAAAGGGAGCACGTTTATGTGCGCGTGATAGGGCGGCTTAGCACTTTTAATGGTGTTAACAGACTGAAGGCAAAGTACATACGACTGGTTACCGACATGCATGAGCCTTTCTTCCATTGCTTGGAGGCCATGGTGGTGTTCATATCCAATCAAAAAGAATCCGTGGGCAATATTCGGTGCGCTCCTGACAAGTAAGCTAATCATGGGACTTTGCGTAGCAGCCAGCACCTCGGGCTCAACTGGGCAGTACTGCACCCGAGGTGTCGCAATTGCCGCCGAGCGTGCAGCGAACTGCCATACACACGGAGAGGGGAATTGAAGACCACCCGGGCCTCGCCGCACAAGAATCGGGGTCCGATTTGGATACAACCCTGGCGGGGATTGACGGGCTGACGATGGTTGACGAATACTCGGACGGCGAGGATTTATCTGAACCAGAAGTTGTCCAACAACCTCCCCAATCACCATCGCGATCACCAACCTCGTTATTCAAAGATCCTTCATTAGAAATGGCCGATCAGCCATCTCTTCTACCAGACCCTTACTCTTCACTTAGCCCTCTAAAGAGAGACATAATAATACGGATCCTGGATAATGCCCCGAACTTCCCAAATGGTGTGCCGATCCAGGTGATGTACACTGGCAGGCGCATCGGCGGTGGGTTCGGTTCTTCCACTGTTCGCGATTCAGAGATCCGGTAAACCCTACTTATACCTTCGCTTGTCACGACACTCACGGAGAGCTGGGATGTAGACAAGAAATCGAGGATATGATGGACGATGGTCTCCTTTATTCGACCATTGATGAAGATCATTTCAAGATGGTAGATTAGGGATAGATACGAGTATGAAATGATCACATGACATGACGTAATCTCCGTATGCAATCCTAACCCAGCTGCACATGCCATATACTGCGATGTGACTACAACAGCTGCTGCGAGTTCCACTGGCAGCAACTAATGCCTTCCTGGGTGCCATCCTGGTTCACGTTCCCAAAGTTCGATGTCGCTATCATCCCCAATTTGCAACGTAAATTCTTCTCTTTCATCCTTAAGAGATTCCTAGGCCATCTCCTCCAGCCTGGACAGCTGGATGTCGAACAAATAGACTCGGCCATTGGCTCAGGAAACCTCACGATCAACGATTTGAAACTCGAGTGTACTGTGAGTCTACCCGTTTCAATTGGATCATATCTAAGTTGTCCTCCGTGAGTCGATCAACAACCTGCTTTCCGGGTTGCCGATACAGCTTCATGACGGCGGCATCGCGTCTGTTTCGGCGCGCATACCATGGCCCAACCCACTTACAAATGGCGTGGAATTGTCAGTTCGGTCTCTGGATCTCGTCTTTCATCTCCTTCCTCGGGTGGCAAATGATGTTCCATCCCCATCGACGAACCTCGCTGATTCAATATCGGAAGCTGCGCAACTGTTCAGTCACGAGGAGATTACGCAGGAAGAGAGTACGGAGGCATATCAGGCTTTTCAATCTAGTGGGGCCTCCCATTTGAGCAAGAACGACGACTACGTGCCGGGCGGACTTGACGCGTCAACGGACGAGCATGAGGTCATCTCGGACGTGGACCCAACGGGGATATCAATGTTTGCGAGTATGTTTGAGTATCTTCTCTCTCAATTCACGTTCTCTGCGAAAGATATCAGCATAACTGTAATTCATCCGGGCCATTCAAGTTTCAGATTTAAGGTTTCAGAGCTTCGTTTCGGGAGGCCAACTTCTGACCCTGGGGGGTCAACCCGAACGGTTAGCATCTCAGGAGTAGAGATAGCACACCGTGACCTTAGCACATCGGAACCGCCTTCGTCCGGTCATTCGGAGTCCCGTTCCCTTCGTACTTCCCAGAGCAAGTTCGACGCACCCTCGCATCGAGTAGACAACGCAGCCACAGTCGCACTTCCTCCTTCACTCACACCTTCCTCCTCCCCAGAGGGTAGGTCAGGCTCGAATGAACCTCTGCCGTCTGTGGACTCCTCAACTTCTGAGGACAGTTCTCGGCCAAGTTCACCTTCAGGCTCAACGACTAGCAGCCTTTTTCAAAGTGCGCTCACGACGCAAGGCTTTAAGCTCTCACACAGATGCGAGGATACAGTCGATTCGCAGGAGATCGAAGCCGACGACATGGAGCAGAATTCCAGTAGTGCCATGGTGGGCGGTTGTCTGCTATCTCAAACCCATGAAACAATGGAAGATGGTCTATTTCACCGAGTCATAGCCTCACTGGCTATGGAGCCCATTGTGATTAACATCACAACGTCGGCACCTCCGGTCTCATCCAGTCCATCTGTCCAAACCCAATCCGACACCCACACTTTTGGGTCGGACCCATCTGGGCCTGGTTCCCTGCAACCGAACCTCGAGATTTCGGTGTCAGTGGGAATCGTTGCTTGTGCCCTCGCTGCCCCACAGATCAGTGCTATACTAGAAGTCATATCTGTGCTTGGTTCATATTCAAGCCCAAGTGCCCAGCCTCCGGTATCAAACAAACCCGGTCTTGTGGTCCCCCCATTATCCTTGCTGGATCAAGCGAACCTTGCGATACAGATTCGCGGTTTTGTGTTGTTGTTACAGTCCGTTCCGGCCGCTCTCACCAGTTCCTCACACGACGTCCCTCTCGCCGATTTCTTCGCCCATCCACTGACGCCTCCGAAAACCGATCACGGTTACGTCCGTTTCCTCATAGATAGGCTCAAAGCAGATTTGTCTGTGTCTACGACTTTGGAGCAAGTCACGGATGAACCTACTCTGAGTCCCGAACACCTGCCAGAGAGAAGCCGAGTACCGTGGGTGGTAAGGGGAACGACCTCTAGCCATTTCACATTCTCCGTTGATGATTTGTCGGCATTCGCTTTCTACATGCCTGACAAGGCAACCACTTCCCCTGCGTCCCACGAAGCCTTTGTGTTGCCCATCATCTTAACCGACCCCCTCCTGTTTACCCAGTATCGTCCCGAGCATCAGCCGCCCCCCAATGTCGAGCATCATCTCAACGTTTCTCCCGAGTTTATTCGTAAAGCGGTCCCTGTATTGCCTGAGTTTGAAGTATTGGACTGGACGTTGGAAAACAATCGGACCTCTCAGGTCAAGCTGTCCCTCTGGCGAGTGAGGCCACCGCCCGGTTATCGGCGCTCCCAGAGGGATTATTCACCTGTACCCCCTCCAGTCGCATCTAGTCCGAAGACCATTTCTGGAGAAATGTCAGCCAACAAGCCTCAAGTCGCCTTATCCGGGCACGTGTCATTGTCGACGCCGAAGGACTCAGGGATGGACGGCTCTTCCGAATCGACCTGTAGCGTCCAGATATATATCACCCCTCTCCATGTCTTCGTCGATATGGGAGGCATCGCAGCCGCATCGGACTTTCTGGAGACCCTTTCAGTTCCGCGCAGCAGCTCTTGTTCGTTTGAACCCAAAGGAGGGGATCATGAATGTGCCCGCAGACACTCCAGAGGCGGAGATCTCACCCCGCTTTCGAGCCTACAAAGAACGACTCTACAACGAATTCGCCAGCAGAAGCTAGAAGATCTCAATCTGTCCGTTGATTATTTATCCAAGGACCCGTTTTCGGAGGAGTTGTCGCCAGGTTCGAGAAAAGTTCAGATAGGCACCGAGGTATCATCTGCGTCACGTTGCACCTTCAGTTGTTGAGCTGAGTATACAGGACCAATCTCATCGCGACCGTCGAACAGAGTTTGATATCAACTTCCTCATGGTCAGGGTTCAAGTACGATGTCCATCACCCCCATCACTTCTCCAAAGATCGGGTGCAGCAATACTAGACGTTCATCATCTAAAATTAACCTCGTGCTCGTCGTTGAGGAGCGGAGAGATATATCCTCGTCGAGTCGATTTGGAGGCGGAGTCCACATGCCGAGACTCGGGCTCCCAGAACAATCACCTGCTCACAGCAGAATGTCGGACTTTGCTGTTGGCCTGCTCTCCCGCGGAGGCGGAAACTGCCCGATGTTTTTGTTCGATCGGCCCACTGTCACCAGCCACAGATAGTGAAGTCCCAGCTTTCCATGATCACATTCGTTTCCAAGGCGATTCATCCCCCATAAGACGGTCTAGTTTCGTCAAGCTGTCCCAGAATCCCCCATCTCCGTCAGGACAAAATAGCAGGCGCTCTGCCGCTCTCGTTGCGGAGATCGATATCCCTTCGATTGT
>Ga0137397_10000118_pt1 | contig 51361 bp, 39 predicted proteins | sample czorhiz116metaG_FD_106658 | JGI IMG/M metagenome (GOLD analysis project Ga0137397, IMG submission 106658) | Vadose zone soil microbial communities from Angelo Coast Range Reserve, California, USA - czorhiz1.16 metaG | ecosystem: Environmental > Terrestrial > Soil > Vadose zone | place: USA... | reverse complement strand
TTCCTGCTGCTGCCTCGGGTGCCTGGGCGCTGCGCGTTCAGTCCACCAGCGAAGTTCGTGAGCCCGGGCACAGACTGGATCACCCCAACAAACTGTCCGGGGATGAAGCCGAACGCAGGTTCCGCCAACAGAGGATTCATAAGACTGGACACTCCACCCTCGATCGCCCCAGCCCGGTTAAAGCCAAACCGCGCTGCATTCAAGAACTTCGAAGTGAAGATGTGTTGCTCATGGAGCGTGACGAGCTGGCGCCGCGACACGACGGTCGCCAGCAGCTCGTTAAACGCGTCCGGCTGGATGACTCTGGAGTTGTCCCGCATATACGTCGCGGAGAAGCCGTCCCGCTCCGAGAGCTTGCGATCGATTTTGGTGGTGAAATAATTTTCCGTCGTGACTTGCTGCCCGGCAAAACTGAAGATTCCGGTATCGCCACTGCCAAGCAGTGGCCCGTTGGGTAGTGGATAAAATGCTTCCAGATATCGCGAAATCACAGGATCTACCGGTACGGGTCCTGTCGAAAGCATGCCTTTTCGCGCTGCCACCGACGGCACGGTATCGACATGAGTAACACCCAGAGACTGACGAAGTCCCTCGTAATCCGCGAAAACGAACGCGCGGTCCTTCTGGATCGGCCCTCCGAGTGAGCCTCCGAATTGATTCCGTTTGAACGGCGGAATCGTGGCGTCAAAGAAATTTCGCGCATCCAACGCGCTGTTCCGCAGAAATTCATAGACGCTTCCGTGAAAAGCATTCGTCCCCGAGCGCGTTACGGCGTTGATGACTCCGCCTGTGGTCCGGCCGTACTCGGCCGGATAGTTACTGCCCAGCACGGAAAACTGCTCAACCGCGTCGACACCAAGATTGTCACCCAACACACTGCCTGGAGCTCCGTTCGAATAGTCGTTGATGCTGACGCCGTCGAGCCGATAGTTGTTCTGATCCGGCCGTGCGCCGGAAATGCTCAAGGCCGCTCCAAAACCACGCTGAGAGTTGCCTCCGCCCTGGGCGCTTCCCGTCTGGATGCCCGTGACACCCGCCTGAAGGGCGGCGAGCTGGGTCCAGTCACGCCCATTAAGCGGCGTATCGCGCACAGTAGAGGCACTGACGTTGCCTCCAACCGCAGAAGATGTCTGATCCGCGGGAGTCCCGGAAACAGCAACGCGAACCACCTGGTCGGGGTCTCCCGGTTGCATCACGATATTGAGGACCAGGCTGGCTCCAACGTTTACCGTGATATCGGTTCGCACTTGAGTCGTGAACCCCAGAGCCGCAGCGGTCAATTCATAGCTTCCAGGCAGCAGGTCAGGTGCTGTGTACAAACCGGTGGCATCCGTCGCGACCGCACGCACAACCCTTGTCGCCAGGTTGGTCAGCGTCACCCGCACGTTGGGTATGGCAGCCTGTGAGCTGTCCGTCACAGTGCCGGAAAGGACGCCGCCAGAGACCTGCGCGCTCAAAACAGGCGAGAAGAGATTCGAAAATGCCAGCAGACCAGCAAGTAAGAAAATCATCGCCGTCCGTACCTGACCCTTGGTAAGAATCTGTCCCCGAATTTTATCTTGACGACGTGGAGGCGGGAGCCGCAGCGCCCGTCGCGAGTTCGTTCTTTATGATCTTTCCGCCCTTCATCACAAATCGGATTCGTTGAAGCTCGGTGATGTCCGCAATTGGATCGCCGCCGACGGCGACGAGGTCGGCGAATTTACCCTTGTCGATCGACCCGATCCGGTCCTGCCATCCCATCATTTCCGCATTATTCATGGTTCCGGCCTGGATCGCTTTCGCCGGAGTCATGCCGGCGCGTTTAACCAACCATTCAAACTCGAGGGCCTGTATCCCATGCGGGAAAGGATCGCTATCGACCCCACTGCCTACCAGGATTTTCATACCCTTTGTGGCGGCCGCCATTGAAACAGCCTTCTCAAAAATCGGAATGATCCGGTACTTGCCCCCGGTGTTTTTGGTGTCGTTCTCGTCCATCGCTGGAATGGTGTACCGGACAAACGTCGGATCGAAGTAAAGGCCCTTTTGCACGATCGTGTTGGCCTGCGCCTGAGTCAAACCAAACCCGTGCTCGATGGTGTCGCAGCCCGCGGTGATGGCGTTCTGCAGGCCCTCGCCTCCGTAGACATGGCAGCCCGCCTTGCGGCCAAGACGATGCGTCTCGTCGATGAGCGCCTGCATTACGGGCAACGGATAGGTTACGACGTATTTTGTCTCGCCTGTGGGAGTGAAGGAATAAGCTCCCGCGGGGTACAGCTTGATCCAATCGGCGCCACCTTTAACCTGGGCGCGGACGGCTGCCCGCGCGTCGTCCACCGAGCGGACTACTGTACTTGCTAATGGATTATCCGGAGCCGCCGGATTTGGAGGTTGAGCTCCCCAAACGATTCCCAGGGTCGACACTTGATACCGGGGGCCGTCGATCCGGCCCTCGTTGATGGCGTCGCGGAGTTGAACGTCGGCGTATCCGTTGCCATGCGTGCTCATGTCGCGCGACGCCGTGAAGCCCGCCATCAGGTTTGTCTGCACATTGAATATGGCGACGAGCATGGCACTCTCCGCCGACTGGTTTGGTCTGCGGTTGTTGAACATGTGCGTATGCGCATCGATGAGGCCGGGCAGGACCGTCGCCTGGCTGAGGTCGATGACGCGAACTCCGGCGGGAATTCGGACTTGAGCTTCCGGTCCAACGTCCGTGATTCGGTCGCCCCGAAGAAGCACCACCTGTTTGGTCAACATCTGGCCGGTCTTGCTGTCAAACAAACGGCCTGCGCGGACCGCCACCACTTCCGGAGGCGGCGAACATTTGTAGGCGCCGACATCCGGCGGCCCGAAGCACGGTTGCGGGCCAACGCCTCGCCACGGCGCCTGCTCGCGAGCCTGTGCCCAGAGTCCCGCTGCCAGACTCAATATCCCAAACATCGCGACCAACGAGGATTTCCTTAGCATGAATAAACCTCCGGCAGAAATTTTGCCTCATACCTTACCGCGCTTTTGAGGTTTGTTACAAAGTTTAATAGCGGGTGTCTGGTATATCTGAAAACAGCAGTCTGCATTCAGCATGTGGTGTAGACTCCATTGCAAACTACGGTACCCACAATCATTCGGAGATTTGGAGGCTGCCAATGCTGGTCAATCGATTTTTCACGAGGGCTCGCTGTGTTCTCTCGCTTCTTGTTATTTTCGCCACCGGTATTCTCTCTACAAGCGCGGTCTATGCGCAGGTCGCCGGCGCAACGCTCACCGGCACGGTTACGGATCCTGCAGGCGCCGTCATACCGAGGGTGCAGGTCTCCATCATGGACGTTGCCACCGGCGTAACGCGTAACGTCGTGACGGATAATGCGGGGTTGTATAACGCCCCAAACCTGTTGCCGGGAAACTATGAGGTCACGATAACGGTTTCGGGTTTCAGCACGCAGGTGCGGTCCGGCATCACGCTGACGGTAGGTGCCCGGCAGGTCCTCGACGTCACGATGCGTGTCGGGGAGATTGAGCAGAAAATTCAGGTCGTCGAGGAGGCACCTCAAGTGCAGCTGACCTCGTCGACAATAGGCAGTCAGGTAAACGCGACGACCGTGCGCGAGCTGCCTCTGAATGGCCGCTCCTGGACAGACCTCACGAATCTCCAGCCCGGAGTCGTTACGGCAGAAACTCACGCTTCAGGAGATCCCAACCGGGGTTTTGGAGCGCAGGTGAGCATCTCCGGCGCTCGCCCCCAGCAGAATAACTACCGGCTGGACGGTATCAGCATCAACGATTACGCGAACGGCGGCCCCGGCAGTGTGTTGGGTGGAAACCTGGGCGTTGACGCCATTCAGGAATTCTCGGTCCTGACGAGCAACTATTCGGCGGAGTACGGAAAGACCTCCGGTGGAGTTGTAAACGCCATCACACGTTCGGGCACAAACAGGTTTCACGGCTCTGCGTATGAGTTCCTGCGCAACAGCGCTCTGGATGCCCGAAACTTTTTCGACGGCGCCAGGGTTCCCCCCTTCAAGCGCAACCAGTTTGGAGCCGCGGCGGGTGGACCGATCCGGAAGGACCGCACGTTCATCTTCGGGGACTATGAGGGGATCCGGCAGTCGCTGGGAATAACCAGGGTAAACACTGTGCTCTCACCCGCGGCGAGGGCGGGAAACCTGGCGGCTGGCGCAGTGACAGTCGATCCGCTTGTATCAAGATACCTCGCCATCGAACCCTTGCCCAACGCCGGCCTCCGCGGAAATGGGGACACGGGAATCTTCACGTTTGCGGGGCAACAGATTGTTAACGAAAATTTTTTCACCTCTCGAGTGGACCAGAAGATTTCGGACAGGGACAGCCTTTTCGGTACGTACAGCTTCGACAACTCTCCGCTGACGCAACCCGACACGCTCGGGAATGTGCTGCAGCACGCCATCGCGAAGCGCCAAATTGTCTCTCTTGAAGAGAGCCGTATTTTCAGTCCCACTTTCGTCAACAGTGTGCGGCTTGGCTATAACCGTGCGCATACGACCTCCGCCGGGGGCATCGCCGCCATTAATCCGGCGGCTGCAGATCCGGCTCTCGGGTGGGCACCCGGATTGACTGCAACGTACGCTCAGGTGACGGGACTGACTCTTATAGGACCGGGGGTCGCTCCTCCGATCTATCAATTCGTTTGGAACGCGTATCAGGTCTACGATGACGCGTTTCTAACCAGGGGCCTCCATTCTTTAAAATTCGGCGGGGGCGTCGAGCGGAACGAACTCAACCAGGTCACGAATACCGCCGACTTCCTGGGGCGTTTTTTCTTTGGGAACCTGCGTAGCTTTCTGACAAACGCTCCTTCGCGGGTTCGGGGAGTTATTCCCAGCCTGGCCACTCCGCGCGGTATGCGCGTCTCCATCTTCGGCGCCTACTTTCAGGACGACTGGCGCTGGCGCCCAAATTTCACGCTGAATGTGGGAGTGCGGTACGAGGGCTCGACCGTGCCAAACGAGAACCAGGGAAAGCTCACGAATCTGCTGAACATCACCGATGCCCAACCACATCTGGGCGCGCCGTACTTCTCGAACCCAACGCGTCACAACTTCGAGCCGCGTGTAGGTTTTGCCTGGGACCCTTTCCGAAACGGTAAAACCGCCATCCGCGGGGGTTTCGGGCTGTTTGACGTGCTGCCGATGCTGTATCAGACGATCACTTTGAATGGCCGCGGCGCTCCCTTTTTCCGGATCGGTAGTACCAGCACTTTGCCTGTCGGGTCGTTTCCCAAAGGAGGGCTTGCAAGCCTCGGCACCGGCAGCCTGGAATATGCATACGTTGAAAACAAGCCCCACCGAAATTACGTTATGCAATGGAACCTGAACATACAGCGCGAGGTCGTGCGGGATTTAACCGCGGTCATCAGCTATGTAGGCTCGCGGGGCGTGCACCAGCCATTCCGCATTGACGACGCCAATATGGTCGTGCCTACCCGTACTCGCGAGGGCTTCCTGTGGCCTTCGCCGATCGGCAGCGGCACGCTCATCAACCCGAACGCCGGGGCCATCCGCTACGTGAATTGGGGAGGAGACTCCTTCTACGATGCGCTCCAGATTGGAATCATGAAAAGAATGAGCCATGGCTTGCAGGTCCAGGGGTCCTACACCTGGGGCAAGAGCATCGACTCGAATTCCGGTGTCATTGCCGGCGATACGCTGGGGAATTCCGTCTCCAGCCTCCAGTGGTTCGATTTGAAATTGAACCGGGCCGTGTCCGATTACAACATTCCCCGGACGCTGGTGATCAATGCCAGCTGGCAACTCCCCACAAGCAGCTCTGCCTCCCGAGCACTGGCGTGGGCCACAAACGGATGGGAGTTGGGCGGTATTTTCAAAGTCAACGACGGCCCGCCGTTCACACCGACTTTCGGGACCGACGGTGATCCGCTGGGCCTGAAGAGCAGCGACCCGTATGATTTTCCAAATCGCTTAACGGGCCCCGGATGCGCCTCGCTCGTCAATCCAGCCAATCCGAAGAATTACGTCAAGACCGAATGCTTCACTGTCCCGACTGCGCCATCTGCCGCGTTCTACTCCGCGAACTGCGATCCCAGCCGGGGCACTTTCCCGCAGTGTTTCAATCTCCGCGGCAACGCCGGGCGCAACATCCTGGAGGGACCGGGCCTTGCTAACCTCGATTTTTCCCTGTTCAAGAACAATTTGTTCAAGGGGATCTCCGAAGACTTCAATGCGCAATTCCGTGTAGAGGTTTTCAATATACTGAACCATCCGAACTTCGGCCCGCCGACGTTGGCAAATTCACAGATCTTCGATTCGACCGGCGCGCTTAACGCGAACGCGGGGCTGCTCACTTCGACAACAACCTCGGCGAGGCAAATTCAATTCGCCCTCAAGTTTATCTGGTGACCAGGAGAGAAGATGAAGAGATTACAGAAAACATGTTTGCTGTTTTTGGCGCTTGCACTCACAGGTTATGCACAACAGAAACAACCTCCTCTGAAGTTAGCTGCAACAACTCCTCTGCCGGGCTTCGAGGGCGACTTCGACCATTTCGGGGTCGACCTCAAGGGTAACCGTCTATTTCTCACGGCTGAGGAACATAAGACAGTCGAGGTTTTTGATCTCCGGACAGGCAAGCGCATTCAGAGCATCACGGGCTTTGTTGAGCCCCACGCGCTTGTTTATCTCCCGGAATCGAACAGACTGATCGTGACCGATGGGGATGACACCATCGGGAAGGTTGAATTGGTGAGCGGGGACAATTACAAGATCCTCGGCAGCATCGACCTTCACCCGAACGTGGACGGTGCCGTGTTCAATCCCGTGAACAAATATTATTACGTCGAAAGCGGCGGTGGACGTGGTGCGAAGACGCATCTCCTCCATATCATTGATAGCGGCACTTTCAAGCGCGTCGGGGACATCACGCTCCCAGGCGACCACTCCGAGGCCATGGCTATCGATCGCGCGGGCAAGAAAATGTATGTGAATCTTACGGGGACGGATGAGGTCGGGGTCGTCGACCTCGACACAAAGCAAGTCATCGCCAGGTGGCCTGTGCCGGATGCGCACGTCGAGAATGCGATTGCTCTCGATGAGCCGAATCGCCGGTTGTTTACTGCCACCCGACAGCCCGCAAGGTTTTTCGTCTTCAACATCGACACCGGCAAGGTTGTGACCACCCTTCCGTGCGCCGGCGTAAACGACGATATGTGGTTCGATCCCGGCCGAAAACGGATTTATGTTACCGGGACGGACACGACGACCGTCATTGAACAGCGCGACGCAGATCATTACGAACACGTTGCCGAAGTGCCGACAGGATTCCGCGCCCGGACATCGGTTTTTGTGCCGACGCTGAACAGGCTCTATATCGCGGTGTCAGGCAAAGGAAAGGCTGACGCCAAACTGGCGATGCAAATTTACGACGTGCTGCCTTGATGCGATTCTAAGAGCTGTCCAGGATATCGCGCGAAGCGCATCCGAATACAGCCGCGTAGCGGCTATGTTCGGATGCCTTCGGCAACCCGGTTTTCACGGCAAGTAATCAAAAACCATAAGATGGGCGTCTTCGACGATCAGGTCGGAGAGAATCGAGGTTTGCCAGCCTGCGCCCTCGGGCTTCACTACACCTTGTGTGATGTTCAATTCCTGAAGCAGGTCGGCCTGTATGTTCTGTGTCCCATGCCGTGAAGTAAGCACAAAGTGCTTCGGAACTGCCGAGTAGAACCGCTTCAGTTCAGATACCCAGAGCCCGGTCTTGGATATTGCCCCGGTTGGAACTTTTCCCAGAAGCCTGAAGTGATCCGGGTCCATCTCCTTAAATACAGCGACGGTGCCGGTTGTCCCCACGAAGTAGATGCGTCCGGTTGCCGCGTCATATTGAAGGTCATCGGCGCCGCCCACACTGTCGAGCACTTGAACCACTTTTCCCGTCTCCGTGTCCATGACAACCAGCTTCCCGGGTTCATACTGGTGTCCGCCTCCAAGTTCACCGGTATGTGGTTTCATCCGGCTACCCACAAACAGGCGATGATGCGCTGCATCCAGACCTGCAGTATGAGGTACCGGACCTCCGCTGATTGGCCACTCCGCGACGACGGCGCGTTTTTCGAGATCAATGGCCTCCACGTGGCTGTCGCCTCTCACAACATCTCCCATAGCGACATACAATTTCTTTCCAGCCGAGTCGATTGCAAGGCCGGCGGGATCACCACCCGGCAAATTGATGCTGCCCACCAATTTTGCCGTCTTTGTGTCGACTATCTCGATAGACGCATTGGTACCTCCGTGATTACCGCTGCTGCCAAAGTCTTCGAAGACCTCGACGGCGGCATATAACAGATGAGTTGCGGGATCGTACGCCGCGTTATCCGCTCCCCTGTTGGGATCACGATATCCGGTCAATTCGACGGTTTTGGTTACCTCGTATGTGCTCCCACTAATGGCTGCGACACTGCTGTCGGTCAGTGTCACCCAGACCTCATTCGTGTCGGGGAGATAGAATGGCTTTTTAGGCATCGCGGAGAGCCCTTTGGTTTCGTGGATCACCTTGCCGGCGCGCAGGTCCACAACCAGAAGACTCTTTGCGGCCTCGCCGGAAATAAAGAGCCGCTGGCCCTTGACGTCTGCCGTCAGGTGGTCCATGTAGCCGTCGCCCGGCAACGGGATGGTCTCGACCAGTCTCAGAAGCCCCGACATGTGTTCCATGGGTCGCTGACTCTTCGACTGACCCTGCGTTTTCGAAATAAAGACCGCCAACAAAGTCATGACAATCGCAAGGAACCGTTTCATGTTTGGTCTCCTTCTCTTGACCGAAATGATACGCGCCGGGCGGATGAATTGCTGCGAGAATCCGCATGGACCCATACACGTTTCTTGAGTTTGTGTATGCGAAGCGTATACTAGGCGCAATTGTTCCAAGTGACTGCGTGTTCGTTGTTCTCGCCCTGAGATCCGCCCTGACCGACCGACCTCGAAGCGAGCTTGTCCGCAAATTGTCTCGTTGAAGCACTGTGTAAGTGCATCACGTAAGGAGGGCCCATGAATTCCTTCCGCATTTGCGCACTGTGTCGTTCGGGCGCCTGGAAGGCTGTTTCAATCGTTGGCGTATGTCTGGCACTTTTCCTGGTTTGTTCTCCCCTGTTCTCACAAGGCAGCGCCGGCCGAATTTTGGGAATCATTACTGATCAAAACCGACCCCACTATCGCATCGCTCTTTGCAGTGCAGGCCATGGGACTCGTAGATCACTTTCACTTTCGCACGGCAATGCAAAGTGCAACCAAAACCGAACCACTGACACTAGAGACCGGGGACTGGTGGAGTCCTTACTTTGATTCGAAGTCAGAGAAGTTCCGCGAGCGCGTACTGCTCGCTGGACCCAAAGCTGCGGCGACGGGTCACTGACGGCTGTAGGGGAGGTCCTATGACGGCCGTTTTCTGACCCAAAGGAAAACACTTCAACCTTAATCAGGAGGATAAAACTTTTGGAGGCACAACATGAAAGCAAGAGAATTGGCAGGCTGTCTTCTGGTCTTGAGTTTGAGCTTCGTTTTGACTTCCAGCATCCATGCGCGCGCTGAGGGGGGTCACGACGATGGTGACTGCAAGGACAGTGATCACCACAAGCACAATGCAAACACGCCCGTCGGGCTCGTCGGCGTCATCCCGGTTCCAGGCAACCCGATCACCAGCGCTGACATTGCCTGGGTCGATCCCGGAACAGAGAGGTACTACTTCGCCGACAGATCGAATTCCGGCGTGGACATCATCGATGCCGAGCGCAACGTATTCCTGGCCCGCGTTACCGGCATGGCTGGGGCTCTGCCGAGTGGTGGAGGTACCGCCACCACAAACGGCCCCGGGCCCAACGGCGTATTGGTGACCCCGAACAGAAAACTCTGGGCAGGGGATGGCAACAGCACGGTGCAGATCGCGGACGTCGATCCGAACTCGATCGACTACTTGAAGATCCTCGCTTCAGTGAGCACGGCCGTACCTGCGTGCGATAGCGCGACAGCACACTACTGTGGTCGTGCGGACGAGCTTGGCTACGATCCAAGAGATCACATCATTCTCGTGGCGAATAATGCCCCGCTCTCTGTCGCGGCCCCTCATGGTCCCGTCGACCCGTATGCCACCTTCATTTCGGCGACACCTCCTTACAGCGTTCTCGGCCATATAACGTTTGTGGGTGCGGGAGGGCTGGAACAGCCGCTCTGGGATCCCGAAATTCGCCGGTTCTTCCTAACGGTGCCGGGAAAGATAACTGGTGCGATGATTGTCACCCTCCCGTCGGTCGCGGTCATCAATCCGATTACGCTGAAAGCCGAAAAGTCATATGCGCTCAACTGCCAATCGCTTGCGGGAACCGCCAGCGTGGGCACCACGGGCATTGCGCTCGGAGCGTTTCAACACCTTCTTGTTTCGGCCTGTGGCTTTCCGATGATCCTGAATGCGCTGAATGGCCATGTCATCAAGGTCATCAAGCAGGTAGGAGGCGGTGACGAGGTCTGGTACAACTCAGGCGATGGCCGGTTTTATGTGACCGGACCTGACACCAGCACTCCTCCCGTGCAGTCGCTGGGCGTTATCGACGCGGAGACGAGTGATTGGCTTCAGAATGTGCCTGACGTGCGAGGCAAGAATCCCGCCGCCTTCGCGGAAAACAACGAGATATTTACGATCGTCCAAATTACTGCAGCCATGGTCGCTGCCCCATCAACCGACAACAGCACATGCTCCAAATTTGGCTTCAAGGGTACGGGTTGTATCGCTGTCTTTACCCACGCCGACAGGGACGACAAGGACGACGACCGGTAAGAAAACAAAGGGAAGATCTGACCAATGCTCAATGCGCAATTCTCAATTCTCATCGGCTGAGAATTGGGAATTGAGCATTGGTCAGATCTCTTTCTGTTCTTACCAGATTACCTTCAGCGCAAACTGAATCACCCGCCCCGGAGTCTGCGTTGCAAGGATCTTGCCCGCAAGCGGAACGTACGATCCCGCCGAGTTGATCACCTCCAGGTTCGTGGGCGCCGCCTGGATCACAGGCGGCGGGGCAAAATTGGCGCGATTAAAAACATTGAAGAACTCGGAGCGGAACTGCACATTGAAGCTTTCCGAGATTCTGGGAATGTAGTTGTTCTTGAACAATGAGAAATCGAAATTCACCAGCCCGGGACCAATCAGCCCATTGCGACTCAGGTTGCCACGGATGTTGGGACATGAGGTAGCCAGGCCCGGAATGGCTGAAGAGCCTGCGGCAGCTGCCATGGCGGTCGCGCGCGCCGTGTCGCACCCTGCCGCGATCGTCGCAGCGCTCTGCTGCGGAAAGCCAAAACAATCGAGGTTGATGTAGTGATCCGGGTTTCCGGGGTTGATAAACTTTGAGCAGCCTGGAACAACATTCGGCGGATTGAAACTCGGTTGCTGTTCACCCAAAATGTCACTTCCATCCGAGCCGGCAACGATGGAAAACGGCACACCGTCGCTCAAGGAACTGATGGTCCCAAACTGCCAGCCGCCGAGCACCCGGTTCCCGAACGCACCAAGGGATTTCGGCGTTGGTGCATTCCACAGCGCATTGACCACAAGGACGCGTTTGATATCGAAGTCCGACAACCCCCTGCTCAAGGTCAAGTCGTAAGACGGGATCGTGGCCAGGGAGTTCTGAAACGTGTCACCGGCGAAGCTCGCCGATGAATTATCCAGGCCCTTGCCCCAGGTGAAGGAACCTTGCACCTGAAAGCCGCGGCTCATCCTCTTGTCGAGTCTCAACTGAAGACTGTTGTAATAGGAACTGCTCGCCCAGATCACACCTTGAATCGGCCCCACGTTCGGATTCGGCGCCCCGGACAATCCAACGCCGGCGGCGGTGCATCCGGACGCAGCGTCGGGACCACTGCAAAAAGTCCAGGGAACAGGCCACACGTAACCCACAGGAGTCTTCCTTCCCATGATCCCGTTGGTCGCGTCAAGCTGGATGGGATTATGGAGCCCGCGCGAGCCGGCATAGGCAACTGTGAACGTCGTGGACGGTGTGAGTTGGCGCTGGACGTTCAGGTTGTATTGGTAGACGTAATTGCGTTTGATATTGGGATCCCTGTAACCGTACTGCCTGCCTTGAGTACCTTGAGGCGTCGCAACCGCCCTCGCCACGAGGTTCGGAACCGAATATGGCCATGTGCCGGTAGGCACGTCGAAATTCTGCCCGCCGTAATTCTGGTTTTGACCGACTACAGGAAAGAAGGGCTGGAGTGGAGCGTTTCCAATCAAACTGATATTCAGCTCGTAAGGAAGGGGTAGCACGTCAAACAGTCCAAAACCGCCGCGTACGGCCGTCTTGCCGTTGCGGAACGGATCCCAGGCGAAACCAATCCGCGGATCGAAGTTCTTAGTCGTGACATTGCGGGGGAGAATCTGATTGGTCAGGTCCGTCGGGGTGCTCAGAAACGTGTTCAGGTACGCCACTCTGCCGTATTTCTCCGTCGGGAGAGTCGCCATCTCGTAGCGGAGTCCCAGGTTCAGAGTCAGATTCGAACGCAAGCGCCAATCGTCCTGGAAGTATCCGCCGATAACATTGTCGCGAACGTAGCGCTTATTGATGTTCGGATAATCGGCGAATCGAGTGGCCCTGAGGGGATGGTTCGTGAGAAATCTCAGGAGCGCTCCCGCTGCGCCTGATATTGCGGTGCCTCCTCCCGGGGGAGTGAAAGCCCCTGAAAAGACGCCGGTGCCGTTCCCTCCTCGCGAGCTATATGCGAAACTCCACAGTCGGATGAAGCTAAAACCATACTTCAAGTTGTGATTTCCGCGCGCGGAAAAGGCATCGTCGTAAATCTGGCCGCTTTGCAAACCGTAGTCCTGGTGCGTTGGCGAATGTAGTGAGGAGGTGGGGTTCACCCCCGTGCCCGAAAGAGTGATTGCCGGCGGGCCAACACCCGAGCCCTGAGCTTGAGCGAGCGTAGTGTCGCCTGCCACTGGGTTCAGCGCCGTGGGAGTGTTGTTGCCATCGCTGCGCGTGCGGGTCACGCCCACCCGGAACGAATTCACAAAAGCCGGGCTGAAGGTGTGAGTTTCTTCCAGGATGACGGATTCCCGGTACGAAAAGTTTTGCGCCAGCGTGTTATTGAAGACAAGGGGGAAGGTCAAATTCGATTTGTCATGGACGAAAGTTGTGAACAGGCTGTCATTATTCGCAATCTTCCAGTCCCCCCTTGTGGTGTAAAAGTTTTCCTGGGAACGATTGACCGCCTGATAGTTGAACAGCCCAACGTTCAGGTTGACCGTGCCGTCACTGTTCAGTACGGAGGCGGCGCCCGGTGTGGGCAGGGGATAGAAAGCCAAAAACTTCTGGATGGTGGGGTCGATCGAGACCGTGGTGGTCACCGGCGCCGGCGGCGTGCCGACGTAACGGGAAATGGAGGCGCAGGGGCCGGTGAGGCCGCTGGTGCATGGACTGCTGTGAGCGGCTCGGGAAAGCGTCGTGTTGCTCGTGGATATCCCTTTGACGTAACGTACGCCCTCATAGGCCCCAAAGACAAAGACCTTGTTCTTTACGAGGGGCCCGCCTGCGGAAAATCCAAACTGATTTTGCCTCAAAACGGATTTGTGGGTCCCATTGGCATTGTCAAAGAAATTGGCTGCATCGAGCTTATCGTTGCGGAGGAAATCAAAGGCAGTCCCGTGAATGCTGTTGGTGCCGGAGCGCGTGACCGCGTTGATCACTCCACCGGAGGTGAAGCCGTACTCCGCCGAATAGTTGCTCGTCAGAACAGTGAACTCCTGAATGGCGTCCACGCCCAGGTTCGCGCCGAGCACGCTGCCCGGTCCGGCATTGGAGTAGTCGTTCACGAGTCCACCGTCGAGGCGATAGCTGTTTTGGGTAGGCCGGTTCCCGCCGATCGTCAGTTGCATTCCCAGGCCGCGCGCTCCCTGCGAACCGGAGACCAGCAAGGGGGTCTGTTGAGTTCGGACCGACGCGACGCCGGGTTGAAGAGTGGCCAGGGCCGTCCAGTCGCGGCCATTCAGAGGCAGTTCGCGAACGGTCGTCGAAGCGACGGTGGCGCTCAGGGTTGACGTAGCCAATTGCACGAGAGACGCGTCGGTCGTGACCTGCACCGCTTCGGTCGTCTGTCCGACCTGCATGGTGAAATTCAGGACTTGCTTGGCCCCCACCGTGAGCGTAACGCCGGACTGCACCTGAGTGCCGAATCCGGGAAACGAAACGGTGACGTCATAAGTAGAAGGTCTGAGATTCGGCGCGGTGTACAGGGCCGCCGAATCCCCGGTGACACTCCGAACAATGCCGGTTTCCGTATCCCGAATCGAGACCATGGCGAATGGGATAACAGCGCCGGACGCGTCGCTGATCGTTCCCGAAAGCGTCGCTCCGGCCACCTGTGCCCGAACCGGAATGGGCGAAAGAACAGCGATCACCAAGATGATCAAAAGCGGCAAAGCAGCAGTAGATCTTTCCAGAGAAAGTTTGCGTGACATGGTCATGCCCTCCTGAAGACAAGACCAGACGACTTCCGAGCCGGTTCTTACGCAGCGGTCGGCACGGATCCTTGCCGGCGCGGGGTCGCGGTGAACGATGCTTTTGTCGTGTACCGCTTCCAGCGCTTCGCGGATTTGTCTTGCGAGCTGGAGGGCTTCCTGACGGGCAGCGCACGACGGTTCAATCGGTCGGCCAGCGTTTCGCCGTCCACGAGTTTCCCGACGGGAAAACGTGAACCGCTGGCTTCCTCGATTTGGTGAATGGAGGCGCTATTGGAGTGGTTTAATGCGGCCGAGGCATTTCCCGTTCCTCCGGCGCCGATTGCCGCGAGGATTTCATACGGCCCCAGTTCCGTACCCGATACGAGAGGCACGAGCCACTCCCATCAATGCGTGTAAGAGTTGGCGGCATTATCGCGAATCGAAAGGCTGATGACAAGCTATCAGAAGTTGAAGCGTGTCGAGAGCTGCAGCCGGCGTGGCGGCAGCGCAGCGACAGCATGTCCGAACAATGGCGAACTCAGGTTGCCCACATAGCTCGTGTAGTTGACGTGGTTCAAAACATTGAATGCGTCGAATGAAAATGTGATCGTCTGCGCCACTTCGTTCTTCGGCGGCGACAATCGGAAATCGCGCGACCAGCGGAGGTCGTACTCGGCATATCCCGGACCTCGCAACGTGTTCCGTCCGACTCCCGCCGGCCGGGCTGTCGCTGTACCCACATGATAGTCGTCCCGGCCTGTTGTGAGGCTGTATGGCCGGCCGGTATTCAACGAGATACCGAGCCCGAGGTTGAACAGTTTGCCCGGCTTGATCGTGCCGAGCAAATTGAATCGATGCCTTTGATCAAAGTCGGCACGCCCCCATTCGCCCGACAGGTCGTAGCTATTCGCCGGAAATGAATTGATGCCGCTCGTATTGTTGTAGGCACGTGACAGCGTGTATTGAGTCAAGCCCGAAAAGAAGCGCGTGATATTTCCGCGAAGCGACACATCCAGCGAGTGACTTTCCAGTCTTCCGGACGATTCGATCCGGCGGACAACTGCGAAGCCCGGATCCGGTCGAACGGCATAGGACGGCGCCGGCGGCGCATTCACATCGCGTGAACGAAACATTCCCACACTTTCATTGCCCGTATAATTGATCGCCAGCGTGGTCGATTTGCTCAACTGCCGCTCCACGCCGATGCCGAACTGCATCAGATAAGGAATCCGGACATCCTGCGCGAGCTTCACGATGCTGCTTGGAGCGGCCTGCGACTGCTGTGTGCTCGACCAGGGATTCGGGTATCCCGGATTCGTGATGACATACTGAAGCAGCTGCCGGCCGTTGTATCTGAGGATGTCGAAAATGGCGTTCGGGCCGGAGCGGTCGTAAAAGAAACCCGCGCCTCCTCGAATCACTGTCTTCGGATGATGAGCCGGCCCATACGCAAACGCGATTCGCGGTGAAACATTGTTCTTGTCGTGGAAGTAATTCTGCCAGTCGTAGCGCGCAGCGACGGAGAGCGTGAAATTCGGCCGTACGCGAATGTCGTCGAGAATGAAACCCGAAACCACTTTCTCCCAGAAAATGACTTTGTCCTGGCCCGCCTGCTGGATAAAAGAGAACGGACGGTCCTGAAGATAGTCCTGCAGGCTCGAGAACGTGAACGTCCCCTGAAAGTTTGTATGATCTTCGAGGCCGCGGCGGCTGAGATCGGGAACATCCAGGCCCATCCGCAGAGTGTGTCTGCCGTGAGACCACGACATCGCATCGTGAAACACCGTGTGATACTCGGTCTGCAAACGATCGGCCTGGGCGCCACCGCGCGTGAACGCATCGAGCACAACGATCCTCGGCCCGGATTGAACGCTGCGGATCCGCTGGTGCTCCTTCCCAAAAAGAATCCGGAAGTCGTTCACCAGTTTTGGTGTGAACGCCGTGGTCTGTGTATATGTGATCAAATCCTCGCGGTTGCGGAGATTCCTCGCTGCCTCCGGCAGAACCACGCCTCCGACACCCTGATTCTTCGCGTACTGGTATCGCGCTTCATAGCGGATGCCGATTGTGTTTTTCTCCTCGAGCTGATGTGAGATTCGAGCAGAAAGGTCGGCGTCTCTTTGAGGGCTCGGCACGTTCGCGCGTACTTCGCCTGAAGGGTCGATCGCGTATACGATCGATTGGGCAGCTTCAGATTGGAAGGTTCCAGCAAACAGGAAGGACGATGTTTTGCCGGAACCTATCGGCCCGGTCAGGCTGCTTTCGACAATGCGGCGTTGTTCCTGCGGGCGTGTTGCAGCAAACGGTTCACGTGCGTTGATGCGATTATCGCGAAACACAAAGTTCGCCGTCCCGTGATAGGCGGACGCCGCCGCCTTCGTCACGACTTCGATTCGCCCGCGGCCCGGCCGCATGAATTCCGGAGAGTAGGGGTTCTGATTGATCTTTACTTCCTGGATGGCCGATGGAGGAAGTGAAATGTTATTCACCTGCAGGCCATCCATAATCAGAGTTACTCCGCTGGTGCCAATGGCTCCGGAGTCGAGGAACCTGGACATGGTTGCTATGTAGTTCTGATCGAAAATGGGCGCATTATCCAGCGCATTGCGATCGAGCGCTGCGACGTCGAGGTTGTTGTCTGTCTGCGTATTCACCTGAACCGCGTCCGCCGCGACCGTGATTTCCTGCTGAAAGTTCGCGATCTGCAGTTTGAATTCGATCGGCCGCGGCGACCGATTGGCGACGGTGACGCGTGCCCCCGCTGCCTTGAAACCTTCGTGCTCCACCTGGACGTCATATGTTCCGGCGCTCACCTTCTCGAAAGAGAACGCACCCACCGTGCTCGTCCGCGTGGTTCGGGCGTCAGCTCCTCCTCGAAGAGTCACCAGGGCATCCGGCATGGCCGCGCCCGACTGGTCCTGAACGATTCCTGAAATCGAAGCCGACTGCGCTAATGACTGAACCGGGAGCATCAGGGTAAAAAGACAGAGAATCACGATGCAGCAACGCTTCATTTAAGAGTCCTTCTCCGTTCTGCCGTGTTTATGCATTGCAGTCACTCGCCGTGCAAAGTGTACGCGCGGGTGATGCGAATTGAATTAACCGAAGATTAAATTTTGTTCACATTGGCGTCAGGAAAAATCTGGAAGGACTCCTTGACATGGGGGCCAGGCGGGCGTAGTAATCGCGCTAACCAATAAGATTGTTCAAAGCGTAGTTTTCTCTAGAGTGTTCTGTGGTTTTCTTAAAAGTGTTCTGACGTCATCGCACCAGAGGGGGGAGCGATGAGGATTACCACCGGCCGCACAGTCTTCGAAAAGTCGCCGCCTTTAACTCATCACGTCGTTTTTGCGGACAGTAAAATCGGGCTCAGAGGCAGAGTATCGACAAGGGATCGGTGCGCCGTGCGGTGATCGTAACTAGAACCTTTCCACAGTACTGTTAACGCGTTTCTCTAACCACGTGCCAGACAGCTGCGAAAGCGGCTGGTTTCTAAACAAGGAGAGGGGTAGCAATATGTCTCGATACTTGCCGGTACTGTTGATCAGCGTGATTTTGGGCGGTCATCTGGTTTCTGCACAGGTGACCACGGGAACGATTTCTGGAGTCGTACAGGATTCGTCGGGCGCCGTTATTCCTGGAGTGGCGGTCACCGCCAGAAACACGGATACACGGACTGCCAGAACCGTCACGACAGACGAGGGCGGCCGTTATACCGCCCCCGAGTTGTCGCTGGGCAATTATGAAGTGCAAGCCCAGCTATTGGGCTTTCAGACCGAGATCAGAAACGGAATCAGGCTCACCGTGGGCCGCGAGGCGGTGGTAAACCTCGCTCTCAAGGTGGGACAGGTTTCCGACACCGTCACAATCACCGGGGAAGCGCCGCTGGTGGAATCGACCACTGCCACGCTGAGCGCTCTGGTGGACGAAAGAACGATTCGAGACCTGCCGCTGAACGGCAGGAGTTATGACAAGCTCGCTCTCTTGCAACCGGGCGTCGTAATTGTGGGCGCAGGGCAGGCAGGCGCCGCGTTTGACTATGGCAAGGGACAGCGATTCAGCGTTAGCGGAAGCCGGCCGTACGCCAACAGCTTCGTGCTGGATGGAACCGGCATCAACGATCATGCCAACGCCACACCGGCAGGAGCGGCCGGGACCAACCTGGGCGTGGACGGGATCCGGGAATTCCAGATCATCACCAACGTGGCCACTGCGGAAACCGGGTTTTCCACTGGCGGAGTGATCTCGGCAGTCACGCGGTCAGGCTCCAATGAAATGCATGGCTCCGTCTTTGAGTTTCTCCGTAACAACTCGCTCGATACGCCGGGTTACTTCGATGGCGGCGTCGTAGCCCCGCTTAGGAAAAACCAATTTGGGGGCGCTTTGGGAGGACCTATCAAGAAGGATAAGACCTTCTTCTTCGGCACCTACGAAGGGCTGCGGCAAAGCAAGGGAACCTCGAATACCGGCATTGTGCCGACCGCTCTCGCCAAGCAGGGGATCCTGCCAAGCTTCACGACCCCTGTGAGCGACAAAATGAAACCTTACCTGGCGCTCTATCCGGACCCGAACGGCCCGGACTACGGCGATGGTACGGGACCATACGTATCTGCGCCCGCCGAGGTCACCAGGGAAAATTATGTCATGGGCCGGATAGATCATCACATCAGCGACAAAATGAGAATCTTCGGCAGATACAGCTACGATAAGGATACTGATGTAATCCCATCCTATAATCAGATTCCCATTTTCGACGAGCATGACGTTGCCCGCAGACAGTACTCCACACTTCAGGTAAGCAACGTATTGCGGCCCACTCTGGTGAATTCGCTTCGTTTCTCCTTCAATCGAACCTACCAATTGTTCGACGATCTTCCGCATAAAGCACTGGATCCGAGTTTGTCCTTTATCCCTGGCCAATTTATGGGAACGCTCCTGATAGGCACGAGTTCAGGGGCCGGGGGATCCAGAGCGCTGAGTCCCCTGGGAGTGGATAATGGTGCGCCGCGGGACTACAAGTACAATCTGATGCAGGTGGGTGATGATCTCAGCTTCGTCAAAGGAAGCCATACCCTCAAAGTGGGTACGGATATCAGGCGCCTTCGTGACAACGAAAAAACCGACAACAACACTCGCGGCACGTACACATTTGATAGTTTTGCGTGTCCCCCGCCTCCCAACCCCAATTCATGTACGAGCAGCCTTCTTGCCGCTACTCCCTCGGCTGATACGGGTTTTCAGGCGCCGGCCATAGGTTCGAGTTCCTACCGGGGCCTGCGTGAAACCATGGTCGGGGTCTATGGGCAAGACGACTTCAAAATGACGCAGCGCCTCACCCTCAATCTGGGCTTACGGTGGGAGGGAATCAGCGATCCGAGAGAAGTAAATGGAAAGATGGCCAATCTGTTGAACCCGATGGATCCGGCAATGACGGTTTTGAAGGACCATTATTTCGCCGTAGCTAAAAAGGACTTCCAGCCTCGGGCCGGCCTTGCGTGGCAGCTCAACAAAAGCGGAACAACGGTCTTGCGGGCGGGATTCGGTATCTTCCATGACCACATCCTTCCGTATGCTTTTACGGGATTTGCGTCGAATAACCCGCCGTTCTTCGTCCCGCAAACTGCCGACAGCCCGAGCTTCCCTGACGGCTACAGGCAGTTGAGCCTGAAGTCACCGCCCCGCGCGACCGCTTTTCCCACCTTGGTCAAGGAGCCGGTCAAGAACAGCTATAGCTTGAGTTTGCAGCATGAGCTCATGAAGGACACGCTGCTGGAAGTCGCCTATCTCGGCTCTGTGTCTCACCATCTGGAAGTAAGCGGGGAACAGAACACTCCTGTTCCTCTCAGCCCCGGAGTTTTCCCGTCCAGATTCTCCCAAAACAATCGCGCCAACCCAAACTTTGCTTCCGTCCAGTCATTCTTCTTCGGCGCGAATGCGAACTACAATGGGCTACAGGTCACCCTCAAGCGCAGGAGTGCCAGCGGATTGCAGTATCAGGCGGCTTACACCTATTCCAAATCCCTGGACACAAAATCCAGCATCGCCGGCGGCGAAACACGCCAGGAAACGGTCACAGTTCTCGATTTACATGACCTGCACCGCGACTATGCGCGTTCCTCCTTCGACGCCCAACAGAACCTGGTCGTCACCACCACGTATCCCTTTCCATTCCACTTCCAGCAGAAAGCTTTGGGGATGATTCTAGGCGGCTGGATCGTCAATGGAATCGGCTCGTTCCGTGCGGGGGCGCCGTTCACCGCGCGCGTGAATTTTAACCGTTCCGCAAACGGGGATAGGTGGTCGCCGGACCGTCCCAATCTGAACACGGGCTTCAGCAACAATCCCACGTCGGGAGTTACAGCAGGATGCACTGCAGGTGGAGTCACAATACCAGCAGGCGAAGCGTTGGGAACCCCGAAGCGGTGGTTCGATCCTTGCGCTTTTTCGCTGCCGGCGCCAGGAACCTATGGCAACCTGGGAAGAAATACTCTGACGGGGCCCGGACTTGCCACAGTCGATGGTTCGCTGCAGAAGGTCTTCAAACCAAGCGAGCGGATAGATGTGCAATTCCGGGCAGAGGTTTTTAATCTCTTCAACCGTGCCAATTTTTATCTTCCTGGATATGCCATCTTTGCAAGCTCCGGCGCATATATCGGAGGCGCCGGCCGCATCGGCACCTTAAATGGCGACCCCAGACAGATTCAATTTGCGCTGAAGGTGACCTTCTGAAGTCGGCTGTTTCGTGAAGGCGGGCTAGAGGTACGCGACGACATACTTGCCCTGAATGGTTCTCGCGAGTATGTAGTCGCGTGCTCTTCGCCCGCATAAAAGCACTCTAGATGCCTAAACCGCCACCGAGACCGCCGGTCAATCCGCCCAGCAAGCCTGTAAGCAAACCAAGAATTGAGTTGAGAAGACCAACGACATCCGCTACGGACCCGAGAAGAGCGAGTATTTGACAAACGAGTGCGCCCAGTGGTCCGGCTGAATCGCCTGAAAGATCGAGAGTGATCGGAGTGAGATTGACGTTAACGCCCAGGAGATTGACAGCGTTGCCGCCGATATCGAGGTGAAGGATGCCGCACGACGTTGCCTGCGCGAGCATGAATCGCCCGCTGCCGGCCGTCGTTAAGGATGCGCGCATCATTTGCGGCCCCCCTGAAAGCGGTGTTTTGAAGTTTATAGCGCTGGCCCGCGAGAGGTTGACCGGCAGCACAATTGCCTGCAGCCCCGACTTCGTCACCTGGCCTGCAGCACTGGTAACAACGCCGCGCACGAATCCGACGGCCACGATCTGATTGGTTGAGGTCTTTGCGAAGCGGTTGATTGTGAAGGAGCCGGTGAATTGCCCTATGGACTCATTCGCGGTGTTCACGACTGTGCCCGAAACAGGCAGAGTGAGAGCTCCTGCCGGTCGTGCAGCTGATGATTGCGCCATGGCTTGGCTGATGGGTACGAGTACAAGCGAAATTGCCAGGAACAGGCTAAGCATTCTGAATTGACGTGGGTTCATTGATTGGTCCTCCATTGCGTTGGTCACTATCTGTGAGCGGACGCACATCGTCTTAAGACGCACCATTCACACGACGAGTCGGAAATTCTGAACCTTCGCAAAGGAGGAGTTCACGTCTGCAGACGCTTCTGTAAACAGCAAACTCATTGCAATCAGATCATCTTTCACGAACTCGAGGAACGCGGTCTCTTCTTGTTAAACCGCCATGCAAGAAGATGTCCCTGGTCCTTATGCCTCAACCAGGCATGAATCTTTCGTGCCTGAGCGGGCTGTGCACGAACGTAGCATCTGATGTGTTGCGTCGGCGACATGCTGCACGCTCGTATTTTCGCTTGCATTTACCGGACCACGGTTTCGAGGCAAGAATTTGGCCAGTTGTTAACGCGCGACAACAATCAGCAACACCCGCGCCGGCTAGCGAGGCGGCAGCGCGGAAGAAATTCCCTGACCGAAACGGTTTGGCAGAAAGCTGAAGATGATGTTCTGAATGGATCTGCTGAAACCGAGGCCTATGGTCTTCCCGATCCGATTTCGAATTCCTCTAATATGCGTCCGTCAATCGCGATGGCCTGGATATCGCCCCAATCAAACGAGTACGGAGCCTCTGCCTGAAAGAGATCCTGGAAGTAACGCGCGTTCCGTTCGTGGTTCCCGAGAGACGGAAAGAACGCGGTCTGGCGAAGGAGATCCTTCTCGATTCCAAAAAATATCGGCCACAGTGCGCTGTCGTTTCCGTCAGCCACCAGGTCGCCTGTATGGAGGATGAAATCCGGGACTCCGTGTTTCATCAACTCATACTCGTAGCGCGTATTCGGCTGCAGTCCGTGAATGTTGTCTTCTCCACTCGCAGAGACGGTGATGTCACAGTTGTCGCGCCGCCGGCCGCCCGCAGTGTCATTTCATCGCTCTGGACGACCCACACCATCGTTGCTGATCTTTGAGTAACGCCGACCGCGAACGGGCCGCCCACGATTTTCTCGCCGGCAGCAAGTGGAGTGGTGGTCACCAGTGCTGCGATACCAGCCATCACTAACAGGATGTTCTTCAGTTCTTTCATGTCTCAAATCCTCGTTCGGGTTTTAGAAATCCAACCGAAGCGCAAACTGTAAGCGGCGCGGCGTCCCCGTTCCGGTTGCACCGGTGTTCAGAATCGAAGTGATGCGCCCGAAGCTGCCGGACGATGTGTTTCCGGAAGGATTCCCAAAGATCGGATGGTTTAACAGATTGAACGCTTCGGCCCGGAAGCTGACACTCCGGCTCTCAACCAGCGGGAAGCGTTTTTCCACTGCGGCATCGATCTCATAGTAACCAGGCCCTCGTGCGACGTAGCGGCCGAAGTTACCCCAGGTTCCCTTCGCTGGAACCGCGAACGCCGCAGGGTTGAACCAGTTGTAAATTGTCTGATTCGTTGGATAGATTGACACACCGGGCACCAGATCAGGCCGTTGGCTGGATGTGTTGCCGTCCGGTAGGTCTCCGGCTTTTCTAGACACGGTAATATTGACAGGCAGCGGCCATTGAACCTGATGTCGCGCTCGGTGCCTCCACCCGAGTTGATCGCTCCAGGGGCCAGCATCATAAGAGTCGCAAACGAACGTCCATTGAGCGGAACCTCGCGGATTTGAGCGGAATCGATAACGGCTCCAACTTCTGCGGAGCTGCGATCGACGTCATCCAGAGTTGTGCTGACCTGCACCTCTTCGGTAATGCCGCCGACATCGAGGCGCGCGTCAAACGTCCGTTCTTCGCCGATGGAAAGAACCACGCGGTCAATCGTGATTGATTTGAAACCTTCCTTTTCCACGGTTACCTTGTAGGTACCGATCGGCAGGCCCGGTAGATAAAATGCCCCCGCATCGCTCGTCACAGTCCAACGCTGGAATCCGGTGCTGGAAGATGCCGCTCCGATCCTTGCGCCCTTTACGACAGCACCTGAAGAATCGGTTACCGTTCCACCGACAGACGCACGGTCCACTTGAGCTGTGAGCGGTACAGCCATCACGAAACACATCACAAGGCCTGCAACTCTCTTACGCATGAATACACCTCTTTCACCCTCGTTCCGGGCAATTTCGGATGTTTCTGTTATTGCTTCGTGACAGGACGGTGAAACCTTTGTGACGGGCTATTTTTTTGAACGAACGCGGGCTAAAGCCCGCGACTACATTGGGGATCAACGTTGGGTCTGAAATGAGGAATTGGCACATCTACGGGATGACAGTACAAGCGGGCGTGAGACTCAGTTCTCGACATTGTGTCGTTGCGCTCTCATACTCACATAAACTTTCAGGCTATTTTGAGCGACGTGCTCTTCGTACACGGCGCGGCTGCTGGTCCAGGAGCAGTGGCTCGCGCCCGCGATCATTCGATCCGAGAAGAAGGAGGACGGTATGAGAAGCAGACTGTGGATTCTCGTTGTCGTGGTTCTACTCGTGGTGTCAGTTAGCCTGGCGATGGCACAGGAGCCGGATGCTCGGACCCTCTTGCAAACGGCACTCAAGGCGATGGGCGGCGAGAATATGAAGTCCATCCGGTATTCCGCGAGCGCCGGATATCTCGCTGCGGTCGGCCAGAATTATTCCCCCGCAAACGATTGGCCGAGTAATCAGTTGACCAGCTACACGCGAACCATTGATTACGAGGCCAGATCCTCGAACGAGGATCTCACCTTAAAGCAGGGAACCGGCCAGGGCGGACCGGCGGGAGGAGGCAATGCTCCCTTGATTACTACGCCGCTCGTGGGGGAACAACGGCGGATATCGATGGTCAGCGGCAACTACGCCTGGAACATGCAGGGCACCATGGTTGTTCCGGCGCCGGCCGACGCGGAGCAACGGCAGCTCGAGATCTGGCTCACCCCGCACGGCTGTCTCAAAGCCGCTCTGGCTCCAGGGGCCAACCCGATCGCCGTTACGCGCAATGAACAAGGAAAGGGTCGCATCAGGGCCGTCTCGTTCACGGCGCTCGGGAAGTACAGGGTGCAGTGCGCGATCAACGACCGGAACCTGGTCGAACGGATCCAGACGTGGTTCCCCAATCCCGTCGTGGGAGACCTGTATTACGAACTGGTGCTCACCAACTACAAGGATTTCGGTGGTGTGATGTTCCCTACCACGTTCCATGCGCATCATGATCTTGATGATGACCTGGAAGGCGAGGGAGTGAACGTGAGCGGCGGGCACAATTCGTTTGGTCTCACCATCAGCAACGTCCAGGCGAACGTGAATGGCGCCACCCTGACCGTTCCCGACGCGGCGCGTCAGGCAACCGTTCCACCGGTCCGCGTGGAGTCGCAGAAAGCGGCGGATGGGGTATGGTATGTGGGCGGAGGGTCGCACGCCAGCGTGGCCGTCGAGTTCCGGGACTTCATCACGGTCGTCGAAGCGCCGCTCAATGAGGAGCGGTCACTGGCCGTGATCGCCGAAGTGAAGAAATTGATTCCCAACAAACCGATTCGGTTCCTGGTGAGTACGCACCACCACTGGGATCACCTGGGCGGAGTCCGCGCCTACGTCCACCAGGAGGGCGTGACCATCGTCCTGCAGCAATCGAATCACGCATACTACGCAGAGGTGTTATGGGTGCGGCCGTGGACCTTGAAACCCGACAGACTGGCCCTCTTTCCGCCGGAGGAGGTCGCAGAAGGCTACACGTTTGAGACCGTGGGCCAGAAATATGTGTTAACAGATGGGACGAAAGTCATGGAGATCTACAACGTCCAGGGCCTCGCTCACGCCCAGGGCATGTTGATGGCGTATCTCCCGAAGGAGAAGATTCTGGTTGAAGCGGACCTGTTCACCCCGCCTGCTCCGAACGCGCCGCTCCCGACCACGATTACCCCGGCCAACCAAACTTTTTATAACAACGTGCAACGACTGAAGCTGGATGTCACGACCATCGCACCGATCCATGGCGGTCGGGTGTACCCATGGGCGGATTTCGCGAAGATCGTCAACAGCGGGAAAACAAATTAGGGCGAACATACTTGACTCGTCCTCGGAGATTTCGAAATTGGACGAATCCTGCATCTCAAATCCGAAATCCGAAATCTCGAATTGGACTGCGCGAGGTTTCGGGGTTGATCGCCGGTCCAATCGGAGATTTCGGATTTCGGATTTGAGATGCAGGATTCGTCCAATTTCAAATTTTTAAAATCCGGGCTGAGCTGTCGGAGAAAACGTTAGTGAAGCGCCTGGGTGGCATTGAGATTGAGAGTTCGGTTTAGAGATGTCCAGGCGAATCGATTTACCGGATGCAGTGACGGAATGGATTCGGATTCACCTCCCGAATATGGGAGACCCAAACAGAATTCGATTTCGCTCCTGCCGCCGTATTCCGTTCTGGTGGATTCCTGGAAATCGGCACATGTCTGGGCTAACGCTGGCGAACCGAGTGTACCTGCGAGCGGATTATTGCCCAATCGATCCGGCGAACAGAGGCACGGTCGAACTCGTCTTTCACGAACTGGTCCACGTGTTGCAATTCCGGAGGAAACCTCTTCTTTTTCCATTCCGGTACTTGATTCACCATCTCCGTTATGGATACGCGAGGAATCCTGCGGAAGTCGAGGCGCGCCAACTTGCTGCCCGGTTGGTGGATGAGTATTGTCGTGATCGCGGCATTGCATGAAAGCGCACATGCTAGTCTCGCAAGTCAGTCGGTAGGAGTGAGAAATGAAGAAACCGGGAAATGCCGCCGTCCTGAGTCTTTTGATACCCGGCGTGGGACAAATCTACAACGGCAAGTTTTTGCGCGGCATCTTTTGGCTGATCATTACGCCCGGCCTTTGGATTGGGAGTGGCGGAACCCTGGGTTGGATCTGCCATCTGATCTCTGCCTATACAGCCTACCGCTATGCCAAACGGGACTCAGGCACAGAGTCCTGATCTGCGGCTGAAACGCTGACACCGGCCGCTATTTCGCGTCGTGGAAAATTACGCCCATCGTAAACCGCCGGCCCCAGCGAACGCGGCTGACGCCATGGCGCATGTTCACGCGATAAAGAGAAACCGAACAACTCGTTGCGCAGCCTGAAGGGAATGCCTCGGAGCTTGTGGGTACGCTGACGAGTTCACTCCAAGATTGATGCTAATGCTCACCGTCCCGATTTCGCATTCCAGCCCTATCGTTCCGATAGCGGAAGCGCGTGCCATTCTTGAACATGAGCGTCTCATTTAGGTCGTCATGCAGTGCTAAGCTAGAGAAGACTGCGAGCCCTCTCTATGCCCAACGTACCATTCCGTCGAAACAGCCCAAAGATTGGCCGGAATGACCCGTGTCCGTGTGGTAACGGGCGGAAGTTCAAGCTGTGCCACGGACGCCCCGAGTTCGAACTTCCGAACCTGATTGCGAGCGCCAACCTTGAAAAGAAGCTCATCGAAGAGGGAAAGCGCCGGTTCGAAAAACATAAAGCGCGCGAGATTCAACGCCAGAAGCAGCAGGGCCTAGGGCGCCCGATAATTTCCATTGAGCATAAAGGATTGCGGTTCGTCGCAGTCGGGAACCGCGTGCATTATGGAAAATGGAAAAGCTTTGCCGACTTCCTTATGAACTACATCAAGACGACTCTGACTGTTGACTGGGGAAATGGTGAAATAGCCAAGCCGCTCGAAGAACGTCATCCGTTGATGCAATGGTACGACAGGATTTGCCGTCTCCAGGCTCAGTACTTCAAGGGACCAGACGTGACGAACTCAACGCCGGTTAGTGGGGCTGTGTCGGCATACAACAGGTTGGCGTATAACCTGTACCTGATCGCACACAATGTCAAAGACATCCAGACGAGGCTCATTGCGCGCCTCAAGAACAAAGACAACTTCCAAGGTGCGTTTTTCGAAACGCAGGTAGCGGCATGGCTCATCAAAGCAGGTTTCGAGCTGGAATATGAGGATGAGTCTGACCGCAAATCAAGGCACTGTGAGTTCACGGCCACTTACCTGCGGACGGGCGAACAATATTCCGTCGAGGCGAAGTCGCGACAGATAGAAACGGATCACTCATCGCGTCCCAAGGTGGGCCGAAAACTGCGCGACGCTCTGGAGAAGAAGGCAAATCACAAGAGGCTTATTTTCCTAGACCTCAATAAACCTCTGGATACGCCTGAAACGGCGGAAATCGCGGTGGATCGGGCGGAGCGCATCATAAGCCAGCATGAGGGAATGGAGATCGACGGCGCGCCAGCTCCCCCGGCCTACGTATGTATAACCAACATGAGCGACCAGTACCTTCTCGATAGAACTCAACTCGGCACTATAATTTCTTTTCGCGGTTTTAAGATTGACGACTTCATGGGGGTGCAGTTCCCGTCACTGCGGGACGCAGCCCGTGCGCGTGAACGTCACTGGCCGATGCATCAGCTCCGGAAGTCAATGGAGGAACACGGAGAAATTCCTCAAACGTTCAGTGGCGAATTGCCTTCAGAGGTCTTTGCGGAAAAGCCATCGCCGAGGCTGAGAATCGGTCAGTTCTACGCTGTGCAGGGAGCTGACGGCAAGGAGGTAAAGGGAAAACTAACCCATGCAACGGTCGGAGGCAACAACGCCCACGGCATCCTTTATGACCCAGATACCAATCGGTCCTTCCAAGCTACGTGGCCGCTAACACCTGACGAGGTCGCTGACTATGAGAAACATCAGGACACATTTTTCGGGGAATACCAGAAGCAAGGCCGCCGCGTCGAAACGGCGATGGAGATGTTCGACTTCTTCGTCGAAGGGTTCCAGGATACCCCAAAGGAACGGCTGATAGAGTTGTTAGCGAATGCCCCAAAACGGGAGCAGCTTCCATTGATGTCGCAGAAGGACTTGGTGGAACTCCTGGCTGAACGTTACACGATGGGCATGATTGCGAAAGGCTTCGCGGTCAAGTCCCCACGTAACAAGAGACGCGGTCCGCCGTCGAAATGACGCGCGTTGTTTCTGGCCTCTTGAGACGAATCATGTTCCTCTGAAGGATTGGCCGCATCGGTTGCATACGACCCTTAGCGGAGAATCCTGGAGGTCCGCCTCAACACCGATGCCGCCTATTAGCACGGCGGAGTACCCCTGGAGCCTCGCATTCGGAGTCGTCAGAGCGGAAAGCGCGGCCGCATTCTGCAAGCGATCGATTGATGAAAGTTTTCGTTTGACCGAGTGCGGATTACGTCAGTTTGCTCTGATGATGGCGCGTGAGCTGGAGGTTCTGCTTCCGGTATGAACGGTTCATTTAACGGGATCCAATTACGGCTGATCGTGGCGAGGACGATCGAACCGGCACCGGGCCTCGAGCGCATGACCATCCGCATCCTTTCGGAACCCGCGCCGCAACTGGAAGCGATGTTACACCTGAACGCGCCGGCCCTTCTCATCCTTGCCAATCAGGAAATCCAAGGCAGGATTGTCCACTATTCCGCGGATGCGCACACGGGATATGAGGTCACGATTGAGGCGAAGATGAGGTAGCCAACCGTGACGTTCAACCCTGATTTCAAGATTCCGTCGACGGCATTCCTGTATGTGGCTCGGTCCAATCAAGACCCAACGATTCGACAAACTCACGTCCGGCTGACGTAATGGAAAGCGCCTTTGGACCATGCTGGACCCCGTCCATCACGATATTGTGCCCAGACTCAGACAATTGAACGTAGTTAGCATCCAATACTCGCTTTAGAAGCAGTTCTGCGAACGCTGGATAGAACAGACCGCTGCCCGGTGGGAGTTTATACGTTTCGAAAAGCATATCGACTTCAAATTGAGAGAACTTGTCATGGGTGTACCGTAGATTCGCTTTGTACATCCGCAGAGACTTCCTGTCGATTTCTCCTCGGTCTGCGCGATTGTGACAGTTGGGGCATAACGCAATCAGATTCTCATAGCTATGTTCGTTGCACTGTTCCCAAGGCACAATGTGGTGTACATCCACCTGAATATACCTACATGTCGGAATCGCGCAGCGATGACCGGCTTCAACGAGAACTCGCCGTTTAATTTCGGCCGGTATGGCCGGCCTGGAGCGTGAATTCATTGACACCAGTGTATCCTACGGTTCAAACAACTCAGCCCGGCCTTCCGCCTTGTACTTCGGATTCTGATCTTCGGCCAGGTGGAACGGCGGTTATCGGCGATGTACCTGCCATCCTTCCAGTTCGCAACGATCCCAGATCGAGCCAAGCGTGCTCACAGAATAAACCTGTCCCAAAGATGGCCGAGGCTGTCGGACGTCGAGATCATCCGAACCGGAGAGAACAGCCACAATCACTTCCGCCGCATGTCCTTGGCTTTCTTGTTAGCGCGTAGCCCGATGAACTTCGTGTGCCGTAGATGATTGTCGGCAGTCCATTCCAGAAACTCGAACTGCCCGACCAACACCGGTTTGATCCACCGACAGTCCGCCATCTTCGCTGCGGTCAGACCCGCACCCCATCGTCCGCTCTTCGCCTCGGGTAGGTTGGCAAAAGGGCATTCCTTGATTTCCAGTGCCTTGAGCTTCCGGAATAGTCCAGCCCGCGAGGACGGCGTGAATCCATTGCGTGTTCGAGCAGCGTATAGGAGCTTTCCATCTTCGTAATACCCGAAGACGAGTGCATCGAATGTGCTGCCGCCAACCGTGTATCCGCCGATGACAAACGCCTGTCCTCGGTTGACGCGCATCTTCTGCCACGCGCCGGAACGCTGGCCAGACTCATACCGACTGCTGCGACGCTTCGCCACCAGGCCTTCCAGGCCCTGGACGTTCACCGCCTGAATCAACTCCGGAACCCTTGAATCCGTCTTTCTGAGATGAATAAACGCCGGCGTGTGGAAGCAGGTCAACGAGGAATGGCCGCTGGCCAATGGAACACAGCTTCGGCCAAGCGGTACGAGTCCGGACCGTCTAAGAGGAGATGCTCCCAGGTTCGGACTGCGGAGGAGCCGCCACAGAATTTTGCTGGAAGCGGATCGTGCCCCTCTTGAATAAAACCGCGAGACACAACTACTGCTTGCCAGGAATCTGTGTTTCGGGAAGCTTCGCTAGTACCGCCCATGTCTGGGGATCCTGCCAACTGAGCGTAGACAGGTACAGTGCGACGTCCTCGGCTGGAAACGATTCAGCGATCGCTCTGACAGCGGCGTGGATTCTGTCCGATTCCTGAGGGATGACCGCATCTTCGGCAATCATCCCGTTGTCATGTGCCACGCCGAGTGCGTCCAAGAACGCGGCCATCATCACACGCTTATGTGCGATGTGATGGGATATGAGAAGTCTCGCAGCGACGGCCTCCGGTATGGCAGGCAAATCAAGGAGATACTGAATCTTTCTCGCCTCAGGCAATACAACCACGCTCTTGGCGCGAAACTTAAGACGCTGAGCGATTGCGGCAATCGCTTCTGCCTGTTCATTCGCGCCGCTTTCGTCGCGCCAGAAAGCTTGAGCAGCTTGCCGCCGCCGGTCGGCAGACATCTGTTTCAAAAGAAGAGATGGACGTGGAATGGATGGTGACTCCGTCATGCGCTGTTACATTAGCACGAACATTGCCCTCTGACTGCGTCGCCACCGCTGCTATGAATTGAATGATCTGCCTCACGGAGGCAAGCTCTACACTTCCACTTTTCAGTCACTGAGTCTTTCTGCTTCTTTTCGTTTTGCAATGAAAGAACTCCGCGAGGAAGATTCCTCACAGGGGCTTCTACTTCGGATCATGACAAATACAGCGGACCTCCGGTCTGTTCACAGCAAACCGGTGCACGTTAGAGCTCAGAAGGTCCGTGTCGGGATTCCCCAACCCCATCGCACAGACAATGCCGTTTACAACACAGGCCAGGTCGCTAAAATGCTCGGCATCTCTCCGGATCTCCTACGTTGGAGGATAAAGAGAGGCAAATATCCCGATGCGCCACGGGGAAACGGAGATCGACGGCTTTTCACAAACGAGCATATCCAGAAACTTCGCGGCTTGCGTTGACGTGGTCTCGAAAGCTTTCCTGCGGGCTCCATCGAAAACAAATAAATCCGTCTGACGCTTGTTCAACTGGCGGTCAGCATACGCATAAATCTCAACTTCCGCGAAGCGGACTTCTGGACAATCGAGCCTGAACGTCCTGTCATAACTACGGTCGCCACAGTGCCGGGTGGATCAGAATCTCAGACTGTAAACGAGAGTCGCCTCGGGAGCGCGGAGCCAGCGTTGAGTCACCACGCGTTTGATTTTGACAAAATCGTTGCTTGCATCAACAAACTCCGCCTTGAGTTTTTCCGCCGAAAGTTTATCGCCTGTGGCTTTGATTCTGAGCACCGTTGTTTCCAAAGCATGCACCGCGGCCGGTATCTTATTGAAGTCGACTTCCAGGCAACCTGGATCACTGCCATTGGCTGCCATTGCGTCGCTCTTCCAAAGGATCGCGCCGGATTTCAGGAAAGAGCCAAGCTGAATGGCCGCCAGTTGAGCGTAAGTTCTGGGCGACCTTTCCGCTGTGTACATGCCGAGTGAGATATTACCGAAGCCCCAGGCTATGTGTCGCAGCTGAATCTGATCGACTTCATCTTGTGTGAAGAAGCGTTTGCTGATGAGCCAATCGGCCAAGAACATGGATGATGTTTGCGCTTTGAGTTCTTCTAAAGTCGCGGCAAGTGGTCCGCCGAAAACCAGGCCATCCGTGCTGCCATTCACACTGTACTCATGCGAAGGACCGAAATTGTGGGCCGCTTCGTGCAAAACCGCATTGATTAGCGTTTGCCTGCCGCCGGTCGTAGCCTTGGTATTGGTTGCTCTGCAGAAAAGGGAGGACATCTGTATTGCGAGTTGCGCTTGGCTGTCGACATCCGTGAAGAGATTCGTCATCGCTACAGTGCGGCCTCCGGCCTCAGCGACTGGTCCCCAATTTGGCAGCGACTGGCCGAGTGTCGCGCGTTTCGCCTTCCGTTGCTCTCCAGCGTTCAGCACCACATCGATGAAATCGGGTAACTTAAATTCAACGTGGCGCGGTTTGTAAGGCGCGCCAGCCATCGTGGCGATGGTAGCTTCCATTTCATTTTTGAGTGGATCAAGTTTCACGCGCCAGATCAGCGAATCTGGATTGATACGCGCCAGCTGCAACGCAAAGCCGGCTTTCCACGCGCATGGCTCGTAATAGAATTCATCGGGCCCAACCCGCGCGTACCAGTGGCTGTTCTCCGCACTCATCGCTACCCAGGCTCGATCCGCCGCCTCCCAATCGTTAGTTCGAAAGCCTTGAGCGGCCGCTAGCAAATATGCCTTGAAGGCATCCTCGTCTTGTCCCAAGCTGACCGATGCAGCTGCGAGTTCGCTTGCGACAGATTGCATGTCTTCTCTATAGGCCTCGTTGTACGGTTCTGGTTTAACAGTGCCCGGCAAATCGCCATTCACGACGATGTTGAAATGACCCATTACTTCTTGCGCATTCGGCATCTTCGTTAAAGCTTCGCAAAACTTCGGATCGGTCTGGATGCCGGCCGGATACAGTCCGAAGATCCGCATAGGTCTCATCGCCAAAGCGCTGCAATGGGGGTTGTTGTCACTCATAGGCGCTTCACAGAACGGTGATTGATTACGGTGAAAAAGCATCCGGCTAGCCGTGTCCGTTGCCGGGATCCTTGTTTCGAGGCCGAACACGCCTTTTTGCTTCGCGTACATGCGCTCGATGGTCTTGGCGACATTCATTAGATGGTCCACGACATTCACGGTAGCCGCTGTCTCGCGGCGGAGATCAGTTTCGACTAGTGTCGGCCGGCTTTGCGCTAGTTCTTCCAGCACCAGCGTGTGTCGCTCTTGTTCGGCTGGCGTCGCGGCGATTGGATCGGATTCCAGGATAGCTTGATACGCTTCATCGAATTGCGGCGTGAATTGTTGTTTGGCGTTAATCCAGTGACTAAAATCGCTGTCGCCGTAACCCCAAAGCACAGCAAGCTCGTTTGGCTGTAATGCGCCATCCTTATTGCTGTCCTCGCGCCAGAACAGCGGCAGGAACTTTTCTGCTGCGCGCCTATTAAAATCTTCACGCTTGGATTTGTCGTAGCTAGTATTTGCATCGGCTTTGAGTGCGGAGCGCGTGTCCAGTTGCTGGTTTGGGCGACAGCCAATCAAGATGGGTAAGGACACCGTTGCAAGAGCGAATGACAGACCCAAGACTTTCTTGCCCTGCATACTTTTTGTGCTCATTGTGCAATCTCCCGCATGAGAGAATCACACCCCTGTTTCCTTTCTGTCCAGTTGGAACCTTGAGGAGCTTTAAACTAAAAGTATCGAATAAGGAAGAGAAGCCGAGCCGACCACCGAGTCCTAATCTGGGCGCCGGGCCTGCCTCCAGTCGCAGATTTACATAACACCCATACGGAGACATTAGAAAAACTGGCGAAGGCGCACGTTCCAACCCGCTCGCTTCAGGACTGTCCGAGTCCACACGGCACGACAGGTGACGGCGTCTAAGTCGGGTCACTCCAGAGCAGACGTCCGGGGAAAGGGACGTCCAACCCGTCATACCAGGACTAGTTTGGGCAGTTCTATGAGTAGCCGACATAACCGGCCAATCTCTGCCCGTTCTCAGGCTGTGCGGAGTTTGCGCGCTTCGATAACTATACCTTCTTGGAGCTCTGCCCCGGCGTTGACCTGCCAAGATCTGAGCTGGAAGCGGAGCTCCTTCTGAAGAGAAAATCCCAGCTGGAAGAGAATACAGCTTCTCGGCTACGACCTTTTCATGGGTGTGATTCAAGGAATTGGCCGGTAATTTTCGACTACACGCTAACTGAGGAGGACCGTTCCGATTCCAGAGGCGCTCTGAAAGACCGCAGCGGGACTTGCCCGATAGGATGGAGTCTTCCCGTACGTGCAAGATGTTGCGCTTGGACTACAAACCTATCGTTTGACCTGCAGGGCCGTTCTCGAAAGTTGACCAGGTCAGTGCTTCTGCATCCCGCTCGATCCCGACGGCGGTCATAGGTGCAGGCCCGTAAGCCATTTGGTGATCACATCTGCCAGCGGTTGCTCGTTGCCCTCAAAGTAGTGGCCCTTCAGGCTTACGGGCCGCGCGTCGGGAAGAAGAACGAAATCGACTTTGGGCGCCAAGGTCCCCTCCGAACGGGTCGCGCTCAGAAGCATATATGGTTCGAAGGGTGCTGTTGCGCCGTCTGATTCATCGCGGATGATGAGAATCGGATCCGGGATGCGATGGATCCAGAATGTCCCGTCCGCAACGCTGGTCCTCTCCCAACGATACGTGAGGAAGTGCTGTCCGGTGATGGGCGCTTCCTGCCCGGCCGGGCTGACCGGCGTCGAGAATCGCATCTTTACCGGTAGCACCTGGTTTAAGGTACCGTCGCGAAGAGAATTCATTGACGCGTCGATGAGCGCTTGGAATCTGTCTTCGTCCTGCACGAGGATGTTCCGCGACTTCCATGGCAGATTTCCGAATGCGCCGAGCAGGACCACTGCCTTGACATCACGGTCCCAATTGGTCGCCGCGTAGAACTGCACCTGGATATTGCCAAGGCTGTGGCCCTGCAGGACGAAGCGCTTGTAGCCCAACGCACGCCCGGTCTCAACCGCTGCGTCGATGTCGCGGCGCACGTCGAAGAAATTGTCCGTGTTGATGGCGTCGTCGTGCTGACGAGTGCCGATCGCAAGCGCGGCATAATTCTTTGATGCGAGTCGCCAGCCAAGTGCACTCTCCGGCGCACGTTGATAGCTGCCACCGCTGCCGTGGACCATAACGACAAGAGTCGTGTCCGACGGCGGCTTGCCGCTGGGCTGCCAAAGCGCGGCGTCGACTTGAAATCCGTCGATCGCCTTGATCGCCAGGAACTTCAGCGAGATACCATCGCGCGGCGCGAAATCCGCGGATAGCCCGGCCGGTCGCTGGACAAAATCGTACTGGATACTAGCAGCGACCTCCGCGCGCCCGGTCCGTATGGCAATGGCTATGATAGCTCCAGCGATGAACAGGCGAGGCAATCTCACGGTGGTCATGACGGTTCTCCTTTTGAGTTCAGCAATCAGCCGAGTATATATCGTGAGTAAAGCCGCGTCCGGTATCGAGGATCGCTGAAGCGGGCTCTCACAGCATTCAACTGGTCGTGTAACCGCTTATCTGTAGACTGAAAAACCTTCAAGCAACAAGAAGACGGCCCTGGCGAGTAGCAGGTCGTTCACTCCAATTGACCATCTGAAGAATCGCCTTTCTGTCCGATCCGCCGCTCAATCTGCGCGGCGAGTTGTTCGGAATCTCAAGAGAAACCGAACAACTCGTTGCGCGAAACTTCCGGCGAGGAGTGACGTCTGACATTTCGCCATCCACCAGTCAAACACCAAATCCCGCCAACTGCTAAAAGCCGCGTGGTAACCCCAGGCAGATCGATCCCGAAGTGGCGCAGAGCTCAATCATGACCGGTCGGAAATGTCCGTTCTACGATCTGACCGTCGGACTAACGGCAGGTTATTTTGACTTCCTTCCAGCTCGTGGCAATCGTGGCGTTGACTTGAAAGCGTCCTCGAACGCAACCCTGAATATGCCGCCCAGGAACGTGACCACTTTGAACCATGTTGGAAGATGCCCCGGCGCTTTCGAGCACAGTTGCGTTACCACTGAAAATTAATGAGATGATCGACGTACAAAGGGTGTCTTTGACTAAGTGCGGCTTCTGTTGTTTGGCTGCCCAACCAACTGAAGAAAGCCCTCCTCACATCGTCTGATCTCAAGGCGGGCAGTGTCTTTAACCGAAACGCCTCGACCCATTTCAGGAAAAACCAAACGCTCCGCTTGATACTCATTTTCCGCCTCACTTCCGTGTCGCTCGAAAACCACTGATGTCAAGCAACCTGACCCCCCGAGCGGGAGACCTCATGGTCTTCCACGGATAAAATTGCCGCAATGGGAATTAACGATCCACTTTTAGCCCGTCTGAAGGGAACAGCCGCCGCGACACTGGCTGTGTCCAGCTGTAGGTTGTCAAAGCCGGCATCGGCTGGGTCGTCGGCAACGACCCCGCGGTCCTGATCGAATTCAACTTCGAGAACGACATGATCCACGGTTGGGAACGCCCAACACTCATCGTCACAGGGAGCCGACTGAAAAAGGGGCGTGAAGGATACATCTAAGCAACAACGCCGGAACTAGTTCCGAAGCCGGTGCGAGAGACCGTTCAAGCCTCTACGCAAACGCTGGTTAGGTGGGATAATTGTCATTATTTTGCCGGCACCTGACGATCCTTGCTCCTGCAAAGCCGCCCGACTGACGCAGTCTTGCGACCGGTCGTGGCGACTAAGACTGTGGCTGAACGCGTGCCGCGGCTGTTCGACGACTAGATTAGATGTTGAACGCGCGCGTGAAAGTTCAAGTTTCCGAGATCGCGGTTCTCGGAAATTGAGATTTGGGGCGACTTGGCGAGTACCGTCTACCTGTAGAAGTGAAAGCCCCAGAAATCAACTGGACGGAAGTAGCACGGATGCGGCCGTTGAACCCGTCCAGGCTTCAGTTGAAATGCATGCCCAAAGCCGACAGAGAACGTGTCATGGAAGTATGGGCAGAAAACAGTTTCAAAGACCTCGCGACCGATACGGTCGGTTCAGACTGTTCGGATTCAGACAGCGCGACAGCTTACCAAGTCGAGATAAGGTTGCGTTAACAACGCGCCGGGCAGCACCCTTGAATTCCATCTTTCGGGATTCAGTTGGGGGAGTTCACTGTACGGTTTGCGTACTTCTCAACCTGTTGGGGGGAACGTGACAACGCAATAAAGCTGCTAGTTCTCCGACGGTCTTTCGACACGATCGATCACGAACGCTCTAATCGGTCCCTTGGTGGGCTCTAATTTCAAACCGACTTGTTCCTGTATCGCGGTAAAGATCGAGGGGCCAGAAGGGTCTGCGGGGACGGCTCCTTGGACGCCAACGGTGTCGCGGTCACTGCGAGGGGGTAACATGCTGGCGAATCTGGATGCGCCCGGGTCGAACGCGAATTCCAGATGAAAAGCAACCATGCCTGAGATGCCGGTCTTGTTGGTAACAGGCCGATCCAATAGGGGACCGAGCATGCTGGAAAACTCATCGAGGCTCATCGCGCGCAGATCTGCTGTCGCTTTTCGACTGGGATTTATGCCGATACCGCCGGAACCACACCACGGCTTCTCGCCCGGTGCGGGCGGTCGCGGAGAAGGCTGCGTCACATCAATGGGAGGGCTGGGAGTGCAACCTCCTTCTTCCACCTGGTGTAGTTTGGGGCCGCCCTTCGCAACGGTCAGTGCATAAACCGGGATCTCTCTGGTCTCTGTATGCAGTGCGAGTTTGAATCGATCCGCCAGCAGGGCCTGGAGCATCAGAGCAAGTTTTGGAGCATCGCCACGCCGGAGTTGCTCAAACGTGTAGCTCGGAGTGCCTTCCGGCATTACCGCCTGAATATTGAATGCATCTGACCTGACCCATGCGGGTCCCCCCGAAAGGAGAGCAAACGACGACACGTTCACACACTCACCCAAACCGTAAGCCCAGGTGCTGAGTGTATAGACGGTCACGTTGGTCGCAGCAAACCGGTTCGGCGTGATTCTCGGAATGCCATCCCCACATCCCCCGATGCTTCCGCCTCGACCTCCGCCGAACGCACCTCCGCCGCCGGCTGGATTACTTGGTCGCACCGAAGCTACCTCGAATGCCTCACGCGACTCCACGGAGTTTTGGGCACGGTTCGAGGTCGCTTGCGCCGGAGCTTGCTGTTGTGCCATTTGCACCTTTACTGGGCGCTCCTGGCGGACCACGATGAGACCGGCACACACAGGTATAGCCGCGACTACTAGGAACAGCGCTGTACCAACACTCGATTTGTACAGGAGACGATTCCGCACAATTGTCCTCGAGTCGTTGCTGCGCTGAGCGATACCTGGCGGCCGTTTGATTTGGGTTACGTCGATCATTTCCGATTCCGTCGTCGCAATACGATCCTTGCGCCTTCGACATGCAGCAGCTTCTCCTTTCGTTCGACGCCCCAGCGGTAGCCGGAGAGCGAACCGTCCGTCCGCACCACACGGTGGCACGGAATAGCGACAGCCAGCGTATTCGCGGCGCACGCTCCGGCGACGGCGCGCGTGGCATTCGGCTGGCCGAGCTTTTGCGCGAGTTCCGAATAGGTGCAGGTCGTCCCGCAGGGGATTTCACACAGAGCCTTCCAAACCCGCTGCTGAAATGCGGTGCCTTGAACGTGCAGCGGCAATTCCAACCCGACCTTGGGGCTCTCCACGAAGGCAACGACCCGGGCGACCATCCGCTCGAAGCGCGTATCGCCGCCGATCACCTCCGCGTTGGGGAAACGGTCTTGCAGTTCCCTCACCAACGTGTTGGGGTCGCCGCCTATTGCGATCGAACAGATGCCCAAATCGGAAGCGGCAACGAGGATCGACCCAAGCGAGCATTCACCGACGGCGAATCGGATCGTCGCGCCATCGCCGCCGGCCTTGAATTCTGTGGGCCTCATGCCGAGTCTCTTGTTGGACTCGGCATAAAAACGCCCGTTGGAGTTGAATCCCGAATTGTAGATCGCCGATGTCACCGTCCCACGGCGCGACAGTTCCTGGTGCATTCGTCGAGCACGATGCGCGGTTGCATAAGCTTTCGGCGTCAGGCCCGTCATCGACTTAAACACACGGTGAAAATGCCACGGGCTCATGCCGATGGCCTCAGCCAGAGCGTCAAGCGAGAGTGGTTCTTCGGCCTCAACAATCAATTTGCACGCCTTGGCCACGATGGCCACTTGTTCGCCATGAGCTGAAGGATCGTTCGGCTTGCACCGCTTGCAGGCACGAAATCCCGCCCGCTCAGCGTCCTTCGGAGTGAGATGAAACGCCATGTTCTCGCGACGTGCAAGTCGGGCCGGGCACGACGGTCGGCAGTAGACGCCCGTGGTTTTCACGGAATAGAAGAAGGTATCGCTGGCATTTCTATCTCGCTGGACCACGGCATCCCATCGCGCCTGGTCGGTGAGATACGACTTCTCAATTTTGTTCTTCATCGCTATGAAAAGAGCTTAGCCGACCTCCTCGTCGAGCACACCCCGTTTCTTGCTTTCAAATTCGGCCTTTTCCAGACAATGAAGTTGAGCGGTGCGGCGCGAGCATTCCGATTGATTCATGGTTTGTTGACGGAGTTGATTGAAAGGTGCAGGCCGGTGGATCCCGTTCGTGAAATAACTGCAAAACTATACGGTTCAACATGCCTTGCCCGGCTTCCAGTACCTTCCGCGTTTTGATTGTCGCAGGGCCGTTCCGCGAATCCCTGTATTTCTTACGGTCTTCGACTTCTGGTGTCTCAGAGGCATTTTTGGCCGTTGCCGGATGTACACCCGTATGCTACGGTGTGCCCCATTTATTTTGTTTGAAAGGACAACAACAATGACGAACGAGAAACACCAAGTCGTTATCGAGACCCAGGTCGAAGAACTGGAAGCACTTCAGGCTCCCACCATCCTTTGGGGCACGTAATCAGGCTGCCGTAGTAGCAAAGGTCGGTGATCCCGGCCTTTCCCTCACACCTTCGTGCGCACAGAAAACCATTGCCGGCATCCTTCAGCCGCTCGCTGTGGTGGCTTTGTTTATGGAGCGTGCTTTGGAAGTGCCGCTGACGCCATGGCGGCGTAGCACGGTTGACCAGTTCGATTCGAAAAAACGGAGATTAAATTCTTGTCGGTTTGTTCAAAGAAGAACGCAGTTGAGGTGTAACTGCCCATTCTCACTCTGCGGGAAAATTGCCAGCCCATCGATCATTTTGGAGTGTTGACTATAACGCGGATAGAAACAGTAGCATCCCCGCCAGGACCGGTTGCAAGAATCGTGTACGTAACTGAAGAACTGGGTCGGACTTCCAGACTACCGGTCGCATCAACTGCGCCAACCACCGGTTGGATGGATACTGCCTTCGCGTTGTCCACTTTCCATCGGAGAGTAGCAGGCTGACCCTGCTGAATCGTGAAAGGCTCAGCGGTGAATTGTATCGTCGGAACAGACGCCTGTTGCACAGCGTTGGCAAAGTCTGAGACCAGCAATGCAGCCAAGCCGCACAGGACCATTGGAAAGTAAAACCGACACTCCTTTGACCGAATGTTCATGTGATTAAGATTGACCGAGTATACCTTGGGTCAGACCAAATGTCTCCCTCGCTTATCCGTTTTTAGCGGGGACAATGTAGCGAGCGAAGGAACTACAAAACGAAGGCGCGCTTGAGTACGGCCTATGCTGTGGCCCGTCGTCATACGCTGCGTTGAATTTGCCGGGAAAATGTCACCTCAAGCCTTGTACCAAATACAAGTCCGACATTACACGCAGCACGGCATAAGCGTAGGCCTTTCCATCTGGACTAATCACGCCGTGCAAATTCCCTAAGATTCCCGCAGGATCCGATGGCATGATGTCGCGCCAAATTTGGCGCCGCCCTGTCGAGAGATCCAGACGGAAGATGCGCAAGCCGCGGAGGCCGGTATTTCCGAGGAAAATCGTTTTGCCGTCGGATGCCCACCGCAATGGCAAGTCATCGGGAAGCACACCTGGAACCGATCCCAGCTTTTCGCCAGTCGTCGAGTACAAAACAAGATTCGGACCCTCGCTCATAATGATGCGATTGCCGTCTGGCGCAACAAGCAGAGCGGTCCCAGAGGTTCCCAAGCCAGTTCGGCTTGGCACGCCTTCAGGCGTGATCGGCTGCAACTCCCCGCTCTTGAGGTCCATGACGTATGTGCGCCATGGACGTCCAGTCGAATTGCCAATGATGACGATTTGATCGTTTGTGAGAAACTTCACGGCTTGATATTGCGACAGGTCGAGTGTGAACCGCCTGAGTTCTCCTGCTCCTGTGGGCAAAACGATGAGCGACGGAGGCGTAAATGTGGTTACAATGACCGAGCGTCCGTCCGGTGAGAATCCCCACGAAACTCCTTCTCCGATCCGAACCGGCGCCGAGCCGTCCATCCGCCGGATGTACACCTCATAGTTGCTGCCGCCCATCTCGAACTCCGTCAACGCAACGAGTTGGCCATCCCACGAGATATCGCTGACACTCGAATAACTAAGTGCTCCCAAATTCCGTTCTTTAGTTTCGCCCGAACCGATGCCGAAGACTTCGCCTCCATTCTTGTCGCTTGCAAGCAACGCCCTTCCGCCCGGCAATAGATCGTGCAACGTCAAATCGATCGGAACCTGCAGGATCATGCGTTGTTTTCCTGATAAATCAGAAGAATATAGGGCGATGGGCTCGCCTAACTTTGTTCCTGTGTACCAAACGTCGGCTGCGTCAGGGTTCCAGGCCAATCCTCCGATCGCAACCATTTCCTCAGAAAGCGTGGTCTTCTTTCCCTGCATATCGATGACAGCCACCCTGCCCCGGTTGTCGCCAAAATACGGATGATCCAAAAATGCGATGCGATCGCCTTTTGGTGAAACACGAACGTAACTGAAATAACCTGTCGTCTCCAGTAAGACTTTCCCGAGTGGATATTCTAGTCGATCGTGCCCATTGATGCGGCGCACGATAACCAACTCTTTTCCATCCGGAGACCAATCCGCGGTCGACACACCTTCGAGAATCTCACGAGAAGAACCGCCCACCAAAGGCGCCCGTGCAAGCGTTCCACTGCTTGCGAAGAGATTAAACTTCCGCCCCAGTGAAACAGCAAGTTCGCCCGCCGAGGAGATCGAAAGGATATCCGCATCCGGCATAGGCAATCTTGTGGATTCAGGCATTTCAGGACGCGTCAGAAAAATTCGCAGCGGATCGCCGTCCCAGGCGGCGCCATAGATTATTGTTTTTCCATCCGGACTAAATCTCGCCGAACGCACGGTTCCGCGACGAAACGTCAGCCGCTGGAATGTTGGCGGCGCCGCGCCACTTCGCGAATCTATCACCGAGGCCGACCTTCGGGCGATGACGAATGCCGCGGCAACCAGGACCAGCGCCACAAGCGCAACGATTAGTGGACGAACTCCAGTCCGCTTTGCTTCGGGAATACTCGACCGAGCAACGGCGACAGAGGACTCGGACAATGCGTCGAGCGCAAAAGCCATGTCGTGCGCCGAGCGGAATCGTCCATCCGGATGTTTTTCTAGGCAGCGGCGTACGAGCCGATTCAGGGCAGGGGGAAGATTTGCAGTACGACTGGCAAGATCTGGCGGATCGTCTTTCAGAATGGCATTCATCGTCTCGACGCCGGAATCACCGCGGAATGCGCGGGCACCCGAAAGCATCTCGTAGAGAATCGCACCAAAATTGAATATATCGGAACGATGATCGACCGGCTTTCCGCGAACCTGTTCCGGAGACATGTATCCCACCGTGCCTAGCACAACTCCCGGCTGCGTGCCGCTTACAACCGTTCGGATATCCGAACCCGAGTCGGCGGGCTCAGTGAGTTTGGCCAGACCAAAGTCCAGGATCTTGACCAGGCCCTCATTCGTAACGAAGACATTCTCAGGTTTCAAATCGCGATGAACGATTCCCTTCTCATGCGCAGCCGCAAGGCCGCGAGCGATTTGTACCCCATATTCGATCGCTTTACGGATGGGCAGCGCTGAGTTCCCGATGCGGTCGCGCAGGGTCCGGCCTGCGAGCAACTCGGAGACAATGTACGGAGCCCTGTCGTGTGTGCCTATGTCGTAAATGACCAAGATGTTCGGGTGGTTCAAAACGCCGGTCGCGCGGGCCTCCTGTTCGAAGCGCCAGAGACGCTCCGGATCATTGGCGAGAACAGGGGACAGCACTTTAATCGCGACTTCGCGATCGAGCCGCCTATCCCGCGCTCGATAGACCTCGCCCATTCCCCCTGCCCCAAGGGGCGCAAGGATCTCGTAAGGACCGACCCTTGTGCCCGATTTGAGATTCATACCGTGGCGTAGTCTACTTGAAAGAGAGTTGCGCCGACTGACATAATCACCGCCTTCAGACTTACGCCATGATCAAAAACCCGGCACAGCAAGCACCGCGCACCCGGCCTGTGGTCACTCGCAGGTAGCGTCTCTTGCTTCCCGTCGGGCATGCGAGGCCCTGCCCTCGGATTGTCATTTATCAATTGATGTGCCTGATCGGCAAACCACGGATGTGGCGAATGAACACTCGGACTGAATTCACATCTCCATGATGCCGACATTACGGCTAGTGAACACCACCCGTGACGGCTTTAGGTTTACCTTCCGGCAGGCAAATGCCGCTTGAGTGCAGACTTTGTAATGTGGCCGTGGGATTTTTATGTCCACTTTGTGGGATCGCCGGCATTCTTGTTGCGGAACATTCCTTCCGGCGGCATGGGCGAAGCGAACTTCAATTCGAGGCAAATCCGAATCAATTGCTGACCATCTTCATCGATACAGCGCGTCTTCCAGAACTGCTCTCGACAGTTTCCTTGACAAACTCGGAAAGACGGGCGTAATTTCCGCGAATCATCACCGTAACACCATTTTCGGAGCGGAGATTCTTCCCTAATTAAGGCTTTATTAAGGTCGTCGCCCGAGCGGAGCGATGACCATTAGCACGACGGTAGACCATGGTTCCGGCGTAATGAGTCGCATCCAAAAGGGGGGAGTGTAATGAGGAGAAGGACAGATCTGCAGGTTCTGGTAAGGGCGGGAACAGGGATTATTGGATTGATCGTATTGGGAAGTTGCCTGATCTTTGGGCAGGGCTCCACGGCAGCCATCTCGGGTCTGGTGCGCGACGCCACGGGAGCCGTGGTGCCGGGAGCGACTGTTACCGCCAGGCACATCGACAGCGGACTGACCCGCACCGCCGTGAGCAGCGAGAACGGCGGTTACAATGTACAGTTTCTTCCGGTGGGCGCCTATGAACTGATGACAGACATGCCGGGCTTCAAGCAGCAAATGCGGCGCGGGATCAATCTGGTCGTTGGTCAGGAAGCGATAGTGAATCTCACGCTCGAAGTAGGAGCCCCCGCAGAGTTAGTCACGGTGACGGACGAGGCTCCCATCGTGAACACGACGCTAAGCTCGACTTCAGGATTGATCAACGAGTCACAGATAAAAGACCTGCCGTTGAACGGGCGCAGCTTTGATCAGCTGTTGACGCTGAATGTGGGCACCGTCGATAACCGCTCGAACATAAGCAACGGTGCCTGGACCGCGTTCTCCGTTGCGGGCAAGCGGCCGGAAACCAACAGATTCCTAATGAACGGTGTCGACTACATTGGCTCCAACGGAGCCGGCAGCTACATTACGCCGTCTGGCTCCAGCGGACAATTGCTTGGAGTTGAAGCCGTGAGGGAATACAACGTCCTGCAGCACACCTACGGGGCCGAGTATGGAAAACGGGCCGGCGCACAGGTCACGGTTGTGTCTTCTTCGGGAACGAACCAGTTACATGGGGACCTGTTTGAGTACATGCGCAACAGCGCTTTGGATGCCCGGAACTTCTTCGAGGACGCCAAGGGTCCGTTCAACCGGAATCAATTCGGAGGAGCCCTGGGAGGTCCGCTGAAGAAGGACAAAGCGTTCCTGTTCGGAAACTATGAAGGATTTCGTGAGCGCTGGGGAGTGCCCAGTGCTGCGATCGTGCCCGACGCGCAGGCCCGCCAGGGTTTTCTTCCGAACGCTGCCGGCGTATACGTTCCGGTCCTGAATCTCGAGCCACGCATGCTCCCATACGCCAACTACTTCTGGCCTGCGCCGAACGGTCCCGAAATCCTCCTGAACGGCCTCCCGACGGGAAGCGCCTATGCGTACAGCAATCCAAAGCGCAAGGTCCGGGAAGATTTCGGCCTGTTGCGCTTTGACTATACCCACTCCACCAAAGATTCCTTCTATGTCAATTTCAATGCTGATGATGGGTCCAGAGTAGGTCCCCAGACCAATACGGTTTTCAGGGAACTGAGTCGCCAGCGCAGCTACCTGGTCGGCTTGCAGGAAACGCACATTGTTTCCACCAACATCGTGAATTCCGCGACCCTGGGTTTCTCTCGCACGAGGGGAACTCAGGTCGTAGTTCCGGCAGCGCCGATCCCATCGAACCTGGTGTTTCTTACCGGAACCAATCCCGGCTCGATCACTATTGGCGGTTCGGCGATAACCGTCGTGGCGGCTGCATTCGCGCCGGCGAACGGCAACAGCCCTAATCGGGACACCAGAAATTACGCGACCTGGTCCGATGACGTGCGTATCACTAAAGGCAATCACTCCTGGAGCGCGGGCGTGTGGATTCAGCGGATACAGCAAAACATCTATGGAGTGCCTCAGGCGACGGCAGGAAGCGTCTCGTATTCCACATTGCTGTCATTTCTGCAGGATCAGCCGACCCAGTTTATTGCGAATCCCAACCCGCAGCCCCTGTACTTCCGCTCCACGGAAGGAGCCTGGTACGTGCAGGATGAAATGAAGCTGACACAGCGTCTCACATTGCGACTGGGATTGAGGGATGAGATGACGAACGGGTGGAATGAGGCCCATGGACACGCCTCCAATTACATCTATGTCAACGACGTCATCCAAACCGAGCCGAGGATAGGTTCCTCGTCGTTCCTCGAAAACAACGCGAAGGCGCTCTGGCAGCCGCGCGTGGGTTTGGCCTGGGACCCGACCGGCACGGGCAGGTGGTCAGTTCGGGCCGGCTTCGGAATTCATCACGACCTGCAGGATAATCTCGGTCACCGGCTCAATGCGAATGCGCCCTTTAACTCTCGACTGACCGTCACGGGGCTGCCGCTGCTTTCCATTGTTCCCATCCCGTTTGGAAAAGAACTCCCTCCCAGTTGCAATTCGCAATCGCCGCTGCGGCCGCCCGACTGCTCAGTCTTTGTCGCGGGAGGCGTGGATCCCGTGATGAAGACGCCGACGCTCCAGCAATGGTCCCTCACAGTGGAACGAGGGATCACGAAAGATCTCATGCTGCAATTAAGCTATGTGGGCAGCGAGGGCTATCACATTTTGACCGGCATGAGCAGAAATACGGCTCGGCCTCAGGTTTGTTCCGACCCGGCAGGATGTCTCAGTGGCGGAATTCGTCCGGCAAATCAGGCCGTCCGCGTCCCGCAGGGAACGACGTATATGCCATCGACGCCTCCTGTGGGCGTCCCTCCGGCGCAGCTTCAGATGCGTCCGAATCCCTTTGTGGGCTCGACGCTGAGTTGGTTCTACAACGGGACCAACAGCTACCAATCGGGAAATGTGTCTCTAACGAAGCGTTCCACGCGCGGATTGACCTTCAAAGGCAACTACACCTTTGCGAAAATTCTCGACATCAATTCGGCTATCCTCGCCGCTTCAGCCACGAATGAGCCTGCAAACGTCGTGAATCCTTTTGATCTGAAGCTGTCCAGGGGACTGGCGTCGTACAACCTCAAGCACCAGTTCAACGCCAACTTTCTCTATCCGCTGCCGATTGGGAGCGGCCGGCGCTTCGGTGGCGGAGGCCGCGTGACCGACAAACTGTTCGGCGGCTGGCAATGGAGCGGCGCGCTCAACATTCAGAGCGGGTTCCCGTTCACGCCTCAAGTTGGCTCCAATAGTTCCGGCACCGGGGACACTCTCATTCCTGATGTGCCCAACCGGAATCCTGATTTTAAGGGGCCTGTGATTCTGGGCAAGGTCGATCACTGGTTCGACCCTCGAGCTTTCCTGCTGCCGCCTGCGGGAACTTTCGGAAACGTGGCGCGCGGCTTATTTACCGGACCCGGGCTGTGGAATCTGGACACCTCGCTGGCCAAGAGGTTCAGTGTCACGGAGCAAGTGAGCATGCAGTTCCGGGCGGAGGCCTTCAATGTGTTCAATCACACGAACTTCACCTCACCCAACCCGGTGGTGTTCTCGGGCAACAACTATAGCTCGTCTGCGGGGGCCATTACCTCGACGTCGACGGCCTCCCGTCAGATCCAGTTTGCATTGAAGCTCTTGTTTTGATCCTGGTTCGCCTGGCCTATAGTGGACGTGAAGAAGGAGCGTTGACATGAGAAAACTTCTTGTCATCTCAGCAATGATGGTTCTGACGTTGACGTTGCGTGTGCACTCAAATGCTCAGAACCAGGTGCGGTCAGTGAGTGCGGGCGGCACTCCCGTGGTTCCTGATAACCTTGTCAACGGCCGGGTACCGCGACTGCCGGACGGCAAGCCGGACCTGACTGGCCCGTGGGTCGGTGGCGGCTCGAACGCCGACATCGAGCGTGAAGGCGGGTTGAAGCCAGGCGAGCTTCCGTTGCTGCCGTGGGCGAAGGAACTCAGGGACAAACGTAAGGAACAGGACGAACCTTATACCGCCTGTTTGCCGATGAGTGTGCCGCGTATCAATCCGTATCCGTGGAAGTTCGGGATGTCGTACACGTCGAAGGGGCTGACGCACATCTACATCCTGCACGAGACCGGCGACGCCGGCGCCCATCGAGTGGTTTACATGGATGGCCGCAAGCACCCGGACGATCTCCTGCCGAGTTGGTGGGGCCACTCCATCGGGAAGTGGGAAGGCGACACGCTGGTCATCGACACAATCGGCTATAACGAGAAGTTCTGGTTCGATAGTCGCGGCACGCCGCACACGGAGAAGCTGCACACCATCGAACGGTTTACTCGTACCAATTACGGGACACTCGTCAACGAATTAACCCTCGACGACCCCGGCGCCTTTTCGCGGCCTGTTCAGTTGAAGTTTACGGCCAAACTGTTGCGCCCGGACCTCGACTTGATGGAGTACATCTGCCTCGAGAACAATCAGGTCGGCGCCGCTGGCGGCTACGTGCCGGGGACGGGTACGAGTAATAAATAGGCATCATGACTGTTTCGCGAATCGCAACTTTCAAGAGAATGCATTTCCAGGAGGAGTTGCAATGAAAACGAATCTCGGCATCCTGTTAGCCGGCATCAGCTTTTTCTGCCTGGCCGTTCCGGCCGCTGCCCACCACGGATTCGATACCGAATATGACGCGAACAAGAAGGTCAAACTGACCGGCGTCGTGACGAAGATTGAATGGCTGAATCCGCATATGCGCGTGTACATCGACGTCACAGATGGCAACGGCAACGTGGCCAATTGGAACCTCGAGTTGACCAGCCCGAACACAGTGCGTCGACAGGGTTGGGGCACGAAAGATCTTCTGGCGGGCGAGAAAGTGATCTTTGAAGCTTACGCCGGCAAGGCCGTGGAAACGAGGGGCGCGCTGGCAAGAATCGCCAAGGTCGAGACACCGGACAAACCGCTGTTTATCGCAGGCGGGCCTGAGTCGCCGGGCTTTCCCAAGCAGCCGTAGCGCCATGGTGACGATGACCGTGTTCCTGCTGGCCCTTGTGGCAGCAGCCGGCCAGGCGGGGCCAGACCAGAACCGGCAGATGTCCGACATCGTCTTCAAGAACGTCCAGGTTCTCAAAGGAATTCCCGTAGACGAGTTCATGGACACGATGGGCATGTTTGCCGCCTCTCTTGGCTATGACTGCAGCAGTTGCCATTCTCCGGAAATCCGCAGCAATCGTGATGCGTTTGCCATCGAGACCCCGGCGATCCAGCGGGCGCGCGGCATGATTGCCATGGTCAACAATATCAACCGCAGCTATTTTCGCGGGGATCCGCGTGTGTCGTGTTTCACCTGCCATCGAGGTAACTACACTCCAGAGATCGTGCCGAGTCTCGCCCTGCAGTACGGCGAGCTTAAGGAAGATCCCAATGCGATGGTCCTTTTTCCCGATCGGCGGACGTCGGCCGATCAGGTGTTTGAAAAATATTTCCAGGCACTCGGCGGGAAGGAGCGGCTAACCAGGGTGACTACGTTTGTCGCTACAGGAATTTATTCAGGATTCAATACCGGTGGTGCGGACGTCCCTGTGGAGATCTTTGCCAGCGCGCCGGACCGGCGCACCCAGATCATCCACATGAGTGCAGGAGACGGCGTCAAGACGTACGACGGCCGCAACGCCTGGGTCGCGGAAGAATGGAGGCCGGTGCCCCTGGTGACGCTGACTGGAGGGAACCTGGCCGGCGCCAGATTAGACGCAATCCTGTCGTTTCCAGGCGCGATCCAGAAGGCTTTCAGCCAGTGGCAGGTCGGTAACACTGTCATCGACGATCGCCCCATTCAAATCCTTCAGGGCACCAACGCCGGGGAGACTCCCGTCAACCTGTATTTCGATGAATCGGGTCTGTTGGTGCGTGTGGTGCGCTGGAATAAAACGGCTGTGGGTACCGTGCCCACTCAAATGGATTACGCGGACTATCGCGAAGTCGCGGGGATCAAACTGCCGTTCCGCACAATCGTGACCTGGACCGATGGACAGAACAGTCTTGCGCTGAACGAGGTCCAGCCGAACGTCCCAATTGACGCCGCGAAATTCACCAGACCGGCCCCATTCAAACGACGTTAGCCGGCACCTGTCCGGGTTGCGACTACGCAACCAGGTGGGTTACGTCACATCCCGGAGGCCGGCCCGTTCGTTACCGCACTCACGGCTTTAGCCTGAAAATTGCAACCAGGAATTCCTTCACAGCCTTCACGGTAGCCGTCGTTGCAAGTTCGTTGTAGGCAACATGTGCCCCTCTTTCGCAGTCAGTGCCTATGTTGAACGGTTGTATCCGGTCAGGGAGCCCCTTCAGTTTTCCCGGACGGACAAGCGCATTCGACTCCCGACAGGTAGCGTTGTAAACGATAATTCGGCATTCCTTCGTTTGTGGTTTGAGAGGGATCGTTGCGAAGAACAGGTTTGTGACGATTACTTCTGAAAAACGCCGCAGCGTTTGCCATGCCTCTCACGATTCGTATCCTTCGCGACTTTCGTGGAGCAATGTCACTTTCCGGTTTGCCGACTTTTCGGGACTTGAGATTGATAAACAGTGCGGCGTTAGTCAGGACACCATCTCGCTGCGGGGAGTAGGCACGCGGCGCGAAGACATAAGCGAAATTGGCATGCCACCAAAGGTTGTAGCGCGGTTTACACAGCCACGGATTCGAGGATCGAGGTCTTCATGCCGATATCGACCGTCCGATCCAGTCGGAACCCGGCTGCTCGTAGCATCTGCCTGAATTCCGATTCCGTTCGTTCCCTCCCCGTTAGCCACGCCAACATATGGATGTCCAGCAGCTTGGTCCAGCTTGGGCTGGAGTCGTCGGGAATGATGACTTCGATCAAGAGCAGCTTCGCTCCAGCGGGTGCGGCACGGCGAATCGCCCCCAGAATCCTCGCCGATTCTTCGTCGCTCCAGTCGTGAATCACCTGCATGATCGTGTATGCGTCGCATACAGGGAGGGCGTCCTTGAAGAAGTCGCCACCTTGAAGGCGCAATCGGTCGGAGGCAATATTGGAAACTTGCTTTACGACGTGAGACTGGTCGAACAGAACGCCCTTGGCGTTCGGGGTCTCCGCCAGCACAGCTTGCAGCAAGTGGCCCCGTCCGCCGCCGATATCGGCAATTGTCGCGAACGGGGAAAAATCATAGGAACTCACAATGCCCGCGATCTGGCCGTGCGCCTTGCCGGTCATGGC